>Ga0335078_10008736_pt1 | contig 15047 bp, 11 predicted proteins | sample Lox_Sample_32_FD_206711 | JGI IMG/M metagenome (GOLD analysis project Ga0335078, IMG submission 206711) | Soil microbial communities from Loxahatchee National Wildlife Refuge, Florida, United States - Lox_Sample_3.2 | ecosystem: Environmental > Terrestrial > Soil > Wetlands | place: USA...
GGGCGTGGCGCGTCCTGACCAACGTTTTCGCCGCAGCCTACGGCGGTCCAGTACTCTCCGACACGGTCAATCGGCTTCGCGGGAACGAACAGACACTGTCCCGTAGCAGCGGGCTGGCTCAGATGGTCGCCGCCGCCGCCCCCGGCACCGTCGGGGGTTTCGCCGGCGTCCCGCCCCTCACGACCGAGGCCGAGGCCCTCAAGCTGGTTCAGGTCTACTTGGAGGGACTGCGTTCCTCCAGCCCGAAGGCCGCCGCTCAATTGCGGGCAAGCTCGCCCAGGGTCGTCGATCTCGTCTACGTCCCTTGTAACTTCCTCGCCCAGCTCCATGTCCCGGGCTTGGGAGGGCTCTCGCCCGCCTCGGTGGGCGATCCTCAGACCCTGATGGCGTTCGTGGCCTGACACGGCCCCGGAATGGTTCGGTCGTTCGTTCCGTACCTTCGCCGAGCGCCTGCGCGACCATCCGCTCTCTCGTTCCTCCAACGAATCGGATCGGTAGCAAGCCAGCCTAACCCCTTCCGCCCCGGGGGGACACCCGGGGGGGCGTATTCCGCGGCACTGTTGAGCCGGGCTGAGTGCCTTTCGTCGACCACTGGCCGCCCAGACCGACCATACAGAAGCCTCTAAGCGCAGCACGAGTTCCGGAATTGTGGCCACCGCGAGCTCCGCCTCTCCCTTGATTCAGCTTCTTTCGCCGCCGACTTCGCGGAGGACTCCATACCGGACGGTCAGTGAAGCCGTCGCAGAGAGTCCGGACAGCGAACTCCGTGCGTTGCTTGAGAAGTCCGAGTTAGTCTTCGACGAGATATCTAGCCGTAACCTCTCGAGGTGGGTGGTTACATTCTCAGGGGGGAAGGACAGCACCCTTACTGCGCTTCTCGCCGCCGATTATCTCGCACAGCTTGCCCAGCCCCCTCAGCTTGACGTGGTCTATTCAGACACGCTCCTCGAAATCCCAGCGATGCGCTCGGCCGCGCAGTCGTTCCTGGACTATCTCAGAGAGTTCGGAGCTGTACACGAGCTCCCAATTCGTGTGCATATCGTCCGGCCGAAAGTTTCGGACAGGTTCTGGGTTCGAATGATTGGTAAGGGTTACCCGCCACCCAAACCGAAGTTTCGCTGGTGCACGAAGCGCCTGAAGATCGCCCCCGCGACTCCATTCGTCGACACGGGCGAGCCCACAGCCGTCCTAACAGGGGTTCGATACGGAGAGAGTGCTCAGAGGACCGCACGCCTAGTCGCCTCCTGCGCAACCGGCGGGGAATGTGGTCAAGACTACTGGGCACAGCGTGGTCCTCGGGACTCGAGAATTACCTACTTCGCGCCGGTGATTGACTGGAGGACGTGTAAGGTCTGGGACTTCCTCCACTTTGTTGCGCCACTCGCTGGGTGGCCCACTCAGGACGTGTACGCCCTATATGGGGACACTAGCCTCCGGTTCGGCTGCTGGACCTGCACACTGGTGCGACGCGACAAGACGGTGGAGGCCCTGATCGAGCGCGACCCGGGCTCCTCCTTGGTGAAGCTTCATGATTTTCGTGAATTCATCTGGGCTGAAAGCCAGAAACCAGAGAATCGGTTGGTGAAAGACGGGCACTTGGCCGGCCTAACTCTTGAGTTCAGAAGGGACCTGCTACGAAGGCTCCGAGCTCTCGAACGAGATACCGGCCGCAGTCTGATTAGCGCCGCCGAAGTCCGTGCCATCGAGCAACTATGGTCGAATGCGCGCCTCTAGCCTGCCGACTCGTGACTTAGGTATGCTCTGCTAAGCGCAACACTTGCCTTCGAGCCCGCGACACTACTTCCGGCGTAATCTCGGTCTCGCCCGACTGGAGAATCTCCTGGTAAAAAGTGACTCCCAATCTCGCGTCGCCAAGTCGGGCCTCCACTAGTGCTTTCAACCCTGACGTCGGCACCAGGAGGACTCTGCCGAATCGTGTGCCCTTACAACCGTTGCGCATCTGAGTGATTCGGGCGGTTAGGTCAGCGGGAAATCCGGAAGAAACAATTGCAACATGAATCTCCTGGTAACCCCCCTGACTCCCGTCAAGTCGCAGATCCCACTTTCTGACGTAGGACTCGAGCGCTCTACGATCTTTTACGGGAAGTCGATAACCGTGCGCCGCCACCTTCGCATCGACGATCAGCGCGAATGACTTCGCTCCGTAGAACACCGAGACACCGTCGGGCTCGTCACGTCCCGCGGCCGTATGTCCGAGCGATTGAGTATGGAGTCCTGCGAGCTCAAGTGCCCTGCAAACTGCATCCTCGAATCTGTCTTGCCGAAATTTCTGAGCCTTCTTAGATTGGGAGGGAAACGGTACTCGACCGAACGCAGCGGGATCGTCTCGCGACATACGCTCGAGGCTGTCAACAAACCCCGGAACTAACTTTGGTTTCCAGGTCAAGATTGTGCCTCCACGAGAATCGCGTTAGCGATCTCGGTAAGCTCGACGTTGCGCTCGCGAGCCGCCTTCCGAGCAGAAGCAAGCTGTTCAGGGGTGAAGATCATGACGAGTAGCCGGTCTTTTATCGCCAATCCCGAGTTGGGGAGCTTGCGTTTCAAGAGCTCAATCGAGTTGTCATCGTAGATCGGTGCCGACGCCCCACGTCGCATCGGCATGGCTACAGCGAACGCTCGATCGACTGTCTTCCTCCCACCTATCACGCGGTGCAGCGCCTGCACGCGTCCTTCCCGGGGATTCCGACGCAGAATTGTGACGACGTCGCGGAGCTCGGCTGTACTCAGGCGGTGCTTAGGAATCGTCTGAGCGAGCCACAGTTGGTCGCCCGCACGGTCGAGCTTCGAAAGCCAGAACACGTCCATCACTCGGTCAATTTTACGGACTCTGACTAGTTCGGCGACTCTCGGTGAAAGCTCAGAAACCGACTGAAACTTTCGAAGCATCCCCGCAGAAACGCCTGCTCGCTTTGAGACCGCGTTGAGGGACCCATAGAGCTTCTCAAGCTCGGAGATGGCCGCAGCGATTGTGGTCAGACTGACGGGCCGGCGCCGCGTTCGAAGGCCCACGGTCACCGTCGCGAGGGCCGAAGTCTCACTCATGTGACCTTAGGCGTCGTAACCCTTGTCACGTAGCCATTCTACAATCGCTCGAGAGGCAGTGGATTCTACGTCCAGCTTGAGTTCTTCAGACGCGCCAAGAAGGGTATTGTAAGACCGTCTCGGCAAGATGATAGTCACCCGGAATTCTCGTTCGGCGGTCTTGGCCTCGCGAACCAAGTCCTTGGCCGAGGTGTCTTGCCGAGACGCCCCAATCGATACGAGCTTCACCTTCTGATCGGCTCGGAGTTTGGGAAGCTCGTGCGCGATGGCAAGCGCCTTTTCAGGATCGCCGCCCGCCGCGGCCATCGCCCTCCGCGCATCGGTCTGCGTAATCGATTTTGAGTCGACAAGCTGCTTGATGTCACTCGGCAGCTTCTCGTTCTTGATGTACTTGTAAACGGTAGGCTGGCTCACGCCCAGCTCCCTGGCAACTTTTGCGACCTTGTGATACTCCTTCATCAGGAGTGCGACCGCGTTGCAAGTATCACTGAATGAGAGATTCTTTCGTTCGAGGTTCTCGGTCAGCGACTTGGAAATTCGCTCCGGAATGTCCATGTGATCGTAGACGAGCGCCGCGAGATCGCCCTGCGCCCACAAGCCCCTTTCTTCTAGCTTTTTGATAGCCAGGAATCGTCGCTGCCCGATGATTAGGTCGAACTTGTCACTCCCTTTCCGTACTACGACAACCGGCTGAAGCAACCCGTTCGTGCGGATGCTTTCCTCCAACTCTTCGAGGTCAGAGTCGGCGCCGTGCTTCCGCACGTTTTCGTCGCTGACGACAACATCCGCTAATGGAACGAAGCTCAGTTGAGCCCTAGCCACCTGGATCGCCTCCCGAATCGGTGAGCCAAGCTTCCATTAAAGCCACACAGGTCAATGACTTATGAAAGCGGCCCGGGCCCCCTTGCGGCCCGGTTGTGCATCTCGAGGACGTCGAGTATCGCGGGAGAAGAGGGGTGTGAGTTCCGAGGCCCCGTACGCAAGTCCTGGAACGCTGCGCTCATTCCGAGAGAAGTCGTGAGAGTGGGCCTTGGCCCTCGATTGCGTAGGAGAACTCGCTGGCGAGGACTCTCGAGAACGCTTCGGTTACATCGAAGCCTACGTCGACAGAAGGCTTCGCTGCGACTTCGAATCTACGGTATGTTCGGGCCTTAAGCGACCTCGCGTCGACCATCCACCAATGTGGCACAGGGTCGCTCAGGAAGAAGGCAGCGACAACTGGGTTTCGCTGGCTCGAAACCACGCCTTCGAGGTCGCGCGCAGAGAGAGAAATCGTCGTATCGCCAACCTTGGCCTCGATCGCGAATCCGGGCGGCGCCTCGCTTCTGAATGCCTGGATATCTGGGACCCCGACCGCGTTCTTGAGAATCTGGAAACCGGCATGACGGAATGACAGGGCAAGCAGCGTTTGCATGATCTGTCCGAGCTCCTGGCTGCCAAACTTGTCGTTTAGTTGTTGAACGAGAGCAAGGACCCGGAGGGGATCCGGGGGGGGACTACTCATCTAATTTACCGCAGCGGCCGGCCGTAACGAAGTCCCTTCCCTCGGCGCCCAAGCTAGGTCATACCAAGACACCCCGTCCCGCCCCCACTGCTCATGTAGCGCCGCATCGAATTCTGCGTCGTGTGTCCCAACCACCAATTGCAAAGATGGGAGGAGGTTCCCCAGGACGGACGCTAGTGCTCGCTTGTGCTCCCCGTCCAGATTCTGGCTGGGGTCATCGAGGAGCATGAACCCGAGATTGTGCGTGAGCACTTTGGAGAGAGAAAGGTAGGCGCTCAAGGCGACACAGTTCATCTGAGCCGTCGACAGGCGGGAACTGGCGGAGGTGCGCTGCCCATCCTTCTTCGAGTACGCAACGATGCGGTACGTGTTCCGCTGAACACCCTGGACCGCCTTCTGCCCAAGCTCTATCTTTAGGCCATCGAAATAAGGATGGTTGCAGAGTTTGGAGTAAGTCTGGGTGATACTGTCGCCGCAGCTAGCTAGGGCTTCCTCGGCTCTCCCAGATGCGAGGCCATTGAGTGCGAAGATGACCGCGTCGATGTCGGACTTCAGCGTCGTAAGCCGCGCTTTCTCCTCCTCCAGTCCTTTTGCGCCGCCCCCCTCGGACTCTTCCGCTTTCTCGCGGACCCTGGCAAAGTCGGTGTCGGCTTTGAGGAATCTCTGGAGTGCCCTCAGGCGATCCGCGCCTTCTCCGAGAGTCTTGAGATCCGTCTCGCGGGTCTGGTTGAGGGTTCGCAACCCCTCGAGCTTGGCTTCGAGCTCTCTTTCCTTTCGCTCAAGCTCGGGTACCACGTCGCCTGCCGTCCCGTCCCTTCCCATCGCGTGCCAAGCGCGGTCTCGGGTTTCGTCCTTTATCCTAGCAGCTGTTTCGACCGCCTGCTGGAGTTCCATTCTCGCGAGCTTTAGATCCTCGATGGCATTGAGCCGTTTGGTGGATTCTTCAACCTGACGATTGAGGCGCCGGATCTCGGAGGCTAGGTCCTTCTGGACCTTCGCTCGAAGAAGCGAAGCTAGCTTACTGGCCTCTTTCGGATCACCGCATACAGGGCACTCCTTGGCCGCGGGCGAAGCTTCGAGATACTCGAGCGCATCTGTAATGACCCGCCCCCGTGCGTCTAACACACGGAGCGCGGCCTGTGCCGTATCGACCTTCGTGGCGAGCCCCGTAGATTCTCTTGCCCACTCTTGCGGCTTACCGTGCTCCTTCTCGTGCTCGCCGAACTCAGAGGCCGCTTGAGTGTGACTTTGTGTGGTCTCGTCGACTTCTGCGCGCAGTCGCCGGAGGTCTCCGAGGTGCCCGAGTGCAGCATCGAGCGGCGACTCCCTTCCCACGGCCAGCCGAATCTCCGTTATCGTAGTCTTGACGCGGCGCGAAACGCGGTCAAGGTCGTCGAGCGCGACGAGCGGGAGGTCTGCCGGTTCGCTATGGTCGTATTTCTCGCAAGCTGTCTTCAGGTTCCGCTGTAACTTTCCAGCCTCGATCAGGCCGTGCTCGAGAGTGAGCTCTTCTTCGGCGTAACCGAGCTCCAAAGCCTCTTCTCGCGCCCGGGTACGAACATCCTCGGCAACACCACCTGCGCCGGCGAGGCGTGCCATGAGGTTCGTTTCGCTCGCCTCAATCTCAGCAAGGGCCGTCGTGACCGGTTTAGGCCGAATCGCACCGAGCAGGTCTCTGATCCTCTCGACTCCGAATAGGCGATCCATCGCCTCATCCCGATCCTTCTGTTCCTCGGTGAGGAGCCCCCGGATGCTCTCCTGGTGGAGGAATGCCGCCCTGTAGAAGTCCTCAAAGGATAGGCCCAGCAGTCGATAGATGTACGAGTCGGCCTCCGCTCCCTCTAGTGTTTGACCGTTCTCGTCGGTTAACTCGACCGATGAATCGCGCTTCCGAACTGTCTTCTGGCGACGTACTACAATTTCACGCCCGTCCCGGGACAGTGTGAGCTGGACGGTCGCACGCCCAGCAGGGTGGAACAGGCTGTTCAGCTCGTCATGCGTGTGATTCTCCGACGCCTGAAACCTGAGTTCCCCCCATAAAACCCACTCGATCGCGCCGAGAAGCGTACTCTTGCCCCGCCCATTCCACGCCGAAAGGACCGTCGCCCTCGGGCCGAAATCCAGGTGAACTCGCTTGTTCACTCCCCGGAATCCCTCGATGTCAATTGACACCAGACAGACCCGCGATTCCCGGACCGTCATCGCTTCCTTCCCCGGGTCTTCTTCTTGATTGCGCCTGCGGCGGCCCGCATCTCCGAGGCCTCTGCCTTGGCAGCCTTTCGAATCGCTCCCACCTTCGATTCCAGGAGATCGGTGACTCCGTCAGGCCCTCCTTGGCGGTAGCCAACGTAGACCTCGTCCCAAAGCGTGACCGCCGAGCTGGCTGCGCCGTTCCGCTTGAGCGCCTCCCGAACCTCAGCGCCCAAGTCGGTCATGACTGGTAGCAAGGGTGACCGCTCGTTGTGTCTTACTACTTTCGACTCGAGCCGCGCATCCCACGTCCCTCTCCTCGCGAGGGACGTGCGATGCAGAGCATCAACCACCCACGCCAGGAGCCGACCCCGCCGAACGAGACCGCGACCGCTTCTCGGTTGAGAACGGTCACGGGGAACCGCTTCCCCCGCAAATGCGCCTGCGGCTGCGGGTTCGCGATCCCCCGCGATCCCGAGGTCCGCTACGTGGTCGACTTCGGGGCCGCGAAGCCGTTCCCCGCGTACCTATGGGAGCACTCGCCCGTCTGCGGAACCTTGCGCGGTGTGCGCCCGCCGCAGGTCCAGGCGGAGCTGTGGCCGGTCCCGGGATTCCAGTCCGGGTCGCAGGCCCTCCATGTGAACGGGATGACCTAGGGGGACCCCTAAGTATAGAAAGTCCACCGAGATGTATGCTTTGGGATGACTCGACGCGCCGCCGCCCCTCGGGCGCGTCACTCGCGCCCCCGAGGGCGAAGGCTCAACGCGACGCTGAGCGGGAGGCGGATGATTTCTGATCCTCCCCAGGTAATAGCCCTGGCCCTAACGCTCGTGTGTCTCGTGGCCCCCTTTGGTTGGAGCAGAATGGTGACGTCCGCGCCAACATTCAATCCATCCACTGGTGGTCACCGGCTGGTTCCCCTCGCGCTGCGGGCACACGCACCCGCGGGGCGTCCACTTCCCGAGTCACAGGTCCCTCGATTGAATCACGACTCAGGCACCCCATACGTAGAATCAACGTTGGTACTTTTTAACAACACTCTGGTCGGTGGAAATTTCCAAGCTAGGAACGGCGCTACGCCGGAAGCGGGGGTGACTGACAGTACTACCTCAGAGACATATGTTTCCAACTTCGGATCGGACTTTGTCGACGTGTTCAACGATAAGACGGATAACGTGAGTACAACGGTGCAGGTTGGAACTGGACCCATTGGAGTGGCGCTGGATACACTCAAGGGAGAGGTGTTTGTCGCAAACTACCTTTCCGATAATGTCAGCGTTGTCAATGTGAGCACCAACCGAGTTGTCGCCACCATCGGGGTCGGCAGAAATCCGATTGCGATCGCGTATGACTCCGAAGGAGGCGAAATGTTCGTCGCGAACGCCGGAGGGAGTCCGACCGGCAACGTGAGCGTGATCAACGATTCGTCGAATCGCGTCACCGGCTCAATCCAAGTGGGAATCGGTCCCTCGTCATTGGCGTACGACTCGAACCGAGGGGAAGTTTTCGTCGCCAACTACGACTCTGACACTGTAAGCATTATCAACGGTACTTCCGAGCTGGTCAGCAGTACCGTTCCGGTCGGGCTAGGGCCATCCGCGGTTGTATATGACGATCGAACCGGCCAACTGTTTGTTGCCAACTTTGGCGCTATTTCGGACAATGTCACAGTGATCAACGATTCGACACTCCGGAGAGGCCCGAGCATTCCGGTGGGTGTGAATCCAACATCCGAAATCTTTGACCCCGCTAGAGGGGAAGTGTACGTCTCGAACTCCTACTCGGACAACATCAGCGTGATCAATGTGACTACCGACAAGGTAGTGGCAAATGCGACGACAGGAAGCTATCCGGAGATCGCCGGGTATGACAGAGCTCGTGGTGAGGTTCTTGTCGCGGACTCGGTCTACACCCTACAGCTGCTAAACGATTCCTCGAATCGGATCACCCAATCCGCCGAACTCGGAGCTTCCCCTGACGGCGCACTCTATGTCCCGGGCACAAGTGAGATCTTTGTATCGAATCAAGACTCAAACGTTGTGGATGGGGTTCGGGATCAGTCAAACCGCGTTGACGTTACGATTTCGGGTGCGGGCTACTCATCGGCGATGGCGTACGATGGTCGGCTCGGTGACGTTTATGTTCCAAGCTCCGGTGTCGTCCGAGTCTTCAATATGCTGACAGGCGCCGTAGTCGGGAATATAAGTGTCGGTAACGATCCGGACGGGATCGTCTTCGATAGCGCGAAAGGAGAGATGTTCGTCGCGAATTACCTCTCGGATAACATCAGCGTGATCAACGATTCTCAGAATCGTGTTGTGGCGACTGTGAGCCTGGAGGGGGCCTCGGGCGGTCCAACCAGCCTTGCGTACGACAGCGGGAGGGGGGAGGTTTACGTAGCCGAGTATTCCGCGGACAACGTTAGCGTAATCAATGATACAACTGATCGGGTGATCGCCAGCACGTCAGTCGGCTCAGCGCCGGTGAGCCTCGCTTACATCCCCGAGAACAGAGAGATCATTGTGGCCAATCACGACTCTGACAATCTGACTTTTATCAACGACACGTCGAACAAAGTGACTGCAGACATACCGGTGGGGGGGGGCCCGGCGGACCTCGCGTTCGACCCTGGGGCGGGTGAAGTCTTTGTCGCAAACGCGTTCTCTGATAACATCACCGAGGTTAATGTCACGTCGAAGCTTGTCGAAGAGTCGTTTCCCGTCGGCAGCATGCCGTTGGCTCTGGTGTATGACCCGGTGAGCAACGAGCTTTACGTGTGCGATTACGGTGACGGCACTCTGTCCATTGTCGCACTTGGAACCTACCAGGTCACGTTTTACGTGGCCGGGCCGGCGGGCTGGAGTATCCTAGTTAATGGCCTGAAGTTGACGCCCCTTACTGGTGAATCCAGCGTCGTGACGGAGCTTTCGAACGGATCCTACACTTTTGCTGTGCAGGTTCCAACCGGATATACCGCCTTGCCTGCATTCGGGACACTGAATGTGGCTGGCAGCCCCGTGAACCAGTCAATCATCTTGAAATCCAGCGTCCAAACTGAATATCTCGTAAAGTTTGCAGTAAGTACCAACACGACGGTAACCTGGGAAGTGTGGGTCGCCGGCCAGACCCTACTTCCGCTGAACAACTCGTCGACCGTCACGATCAACCTCCCAAACGGCTCCTACACCTACGCGGTCGAAGTCCAATCAGGGTTCGAAGCAACGCCCGGACTTGGAAGTCTGAAGGTATCGGGAGGCCCCGTCAATCTGACGATCATCGTTCGCGCTAAGGTCATTGCAGCATACTCCGTCAGCTTCACCGTTCAGTCCGCCACTACCGTCAACTGGTCTATCCTAATCGCGGGACAAGTCATAGGTCCCGCCGATTACGGCTCGACTGCGGCGATCAACCTTCCCAACGGCTCCTACACCTTCGCAGTGAGCGTGCCCCCGGGTTTCCAAGCGAATCCAGCCTTTGGGAACGTCACGGTGCAGGGCTCGGGGACGCTCCATCCAATCCACATCTCAGTAACCCTAGCGCCTTGCCCAATGTGCTCGGGTCCTGGGAATCCGACGTGGTATTCCCTGAGCCCTCTCGCGGAACTCGTGATTGGCCTCTCGGTCGTCTCCATGCTCAGCACGGTCGCGATTGCTATCCAGCGGGGGAGGCGGACTAATCGTAGGAACGCGTCGGAATCCTCGAAGCGTGATGACGAGAGCTAGTTCTTCAAGTTAGCCCCCGCCTTCGGCGCGCGACTCTCAGACCAAACCCGAACCCAAGCGTGCCAAGTCTCGGAGTAAGGTTGTCCCGGCCGGCAATGGGGTCTCCGCTGAGGAGTTACGGCCCTCCGGAGTCAGTATGGTTTCGCGCGACGGGTGTGCGGCTTGATCGTGCATGCATCGGTGGAAATGGAGCGTATTCAGAGGGCCGAACGGAATCGAACGAAAGAATAAATCGGGACCGGGTCCACGCCTGGTAACTTTCTCCTCTTATTCTGCCATGCGTTACAACGTGGTGGAGCGTGTTGTTTGCAATGTCCGGATTTCAGGGCTGTCGTGGGGCCATCCCATGGCGATCAAACGTGACCCTCGCGCTCGCGATGGCTTCGATCATGCTGGTCGCTGCCACAGGCGTAGGCTCTCAAATCGCGTCTCCGCTTGCAAACATATCGGGAGATTTTCACTCCACCTCCTCGATTCTAAGTTCACTGCAGGTCAGTTCCGGGCCGATTGCTTCGCCCGGCTATTTTAACGGAGCATTTAGTTATCTCAACCCCATCGCCGCGACAAGCAACGAATCCCCTCTGACAGAGTTCCCGTGCGACCTCGGAAAGGATCCGTTCACTGAGCTTTCGTTCACACCCTCGACTAACTTCGGGGCATCTCAAAAACAGAACTTGCGCGTCACGTTCGTGTTCGAAACAACGTGCGGCGCGACGCCCTTCGCTGGAACGTGGACTTACGGGGATGGAAACACGTCGACGCAAGGAACTCCGAACGGCACGGTTAGCAGCGGCCCGATAGTCTACCGCTGGTGGAATTACACGCACACTTACCACTACATCGGTTCATTCATCGCAGGGATGTCCATCACGGACGGAGACGGTGTGAAGGCGGCGGCCGGCACAAACATCTACGTTTCCTTCGTGCCGAGCCTGTTCTACAGCTTCTACAATGAGTCGGGTCTCATTGGTCGCGGATACACTGGGACAACCTACTCGATTGGTCTAATCGAGGAGTGCATTAATGGCGTTCCCAACAGCCAGTATCAGCAAGATTTGAACAAGTTTGACTCTACGTTCAATCTTTCGAGCGCGACGATCACGTTCGTTTCGGCGAACCACAACACTTGCTCAAATCCCACACGGGACGATCAGATTGAGGAGGACTTAGATATCGAGTGGGCTCACGTCGCTGCCCCCGGCGCGAAACTCTACGTCTGTACCGACACCCTCGACTCGTACTATGGGGAACTCAATTGCGAGAATCTCTTTTACCATAATCGAAACGCTTCGCTTTACAACACAATGATTGTGTCTTCGAGTTACGAGAACTGCTCGATTGGAGATGCACGGGCACCGCTGACGAACGCTCCTGAGTGCCAGAATGGTCCGGATACGTACGCGGCGAACTGGAGCGCCGCGGAGTCGGCAGGAATGACTATCCTCAACTCGGTAGGGGATTGGACGCAGGATGGTTGCCTCAAGGCCGCCTACCCGGCATCGACCCCCTACGTGTTGGCCGTAGGAGGGACCACAGTCACGGGCGTCGGGGGTGGCGGGACTTATGGGTCTGAAGCCGCGTGGTACAACAGCACTCCGACGCCTCAGTGCTACCTGAACATCCATCAGCCGGAGAACGCTTTCCCGCCTGGCGAAACCGCTGGCAACAACTCCTACTACCGAAACGGGTCCTGGCAACCCGGAACTTGGGGAGCTGGCAACCGATACTTCCCGGACGTGTCCCTCGAGGCAAACTTCTCCACTGGCGTGCCAATCGTCTACAACGGGAGCTGGTGGATCGTCGGAGGCACTTCGCTCGGAGCCCCGGTTTGGGCGGGAATCCTGGACGTATTATTCCAGTTCGCCCCCCACGGACTCTCCGGTTTCGCAGTCCCGTTCCTTTACTCTCGTGCATCCTGCTTCCATATCATCCTAAATCACGCCGGCACGCAGGACGGACTGGGAACGCCGAACGTCGGTTGCATTGCTGGATAGGAAGCGAGACACTCAAGGACGCGGGTGCTTTCCCACTAGTTAGGATGTCTCGCTGTAATCGAGCCCGTGGACATCCCGTTCCCCACCGCAGTTGTCTTCGACTGTCCTATTGGGAGAAGATGCAAAGCGCCGCACACTCTGCTTGTACGACCGATTCCAACGAGTACACCCGACGAGAAGGGCGAGGAGGTCGACTGCCCTCATCATCAGAGGGCCATTGAGCCTTGAAGTTTCCACGTCTGCTCCGGCCCGAATCTGGCCGCAACCGAACGCGAGGGGGCGGACTTACCAAACAACCCCTTCGCGCCGAGCCAACTTGGCAACATGACCGAAGAGCAGGCCGACGTGTTCGGGGATTCGGGACTCCCGAGTCTGTCTTGCGTAGTTCGGACTCAAGTTGAGGTTCCGCTGCGCCCCCCGCCCGTTCCTCTCAACACGAGGAACGTGCGATGGCGCAATCCATCCAGTACCCTGCGCGCGAGACACCGACGCCGACCGACCCCACGACCGCCACGACGACCGTTTCTCGCCTGCGAACGGTCACCGGGAACCGCTTCCCCCGAGAGTGCGCCTGCGGTTGCGGGTTTGCGATCCCCCGCGACCCGGAGGTCCGCTACGTGGTCGACTTCGGGTCCGCGAAGCCGTTCCCGGCCTACCTCCGCGAGCACTCGCCCGACTACGGGAGCTTCCGCGGGGGGAGGGCGCCGAAAGTCAAGACGGAGCTGGACTCGGTTCCCGGTTTCAAGTCTGGCACGTAAGTTCGCCAGGAAGGTGCCGAGCAGTCGCCGGAACACCCTGCGGGGACCGACACGCGACGTGAGTCAAGGCAGGTATATGATTAACGTAGTCGTGAGTGTTATGGGTTCACACGGAAACGGTTCCAGGCATGAGCACTGAAATGAGGTGCGCGGCGCACGCATCATCCCACCTTCGCCGAATACCCAGAAGTGCCGATGCTGACTCGATTGTGTTGGCAGTGGCGGTGGCCTTGGTCCTTTGTTCCACTGTTCTTGGACCCGGGGTCGCGCTCGCAGTCCGAAGCACCGAGGCGGCCGCACCCGCAGCCGTTGTCCGAAGTCCAGCTGGAGACACTCTGCTTACACAAGCCGAGGCTTCCTTGGCGGCGGGCAGGGGCCCAGCTGGAGGAATCTTAACCCAATGCACGGGGGGCGGGGAGTCAGCGACTTGCTCGGCGACTCCGAACACGTCGGAAGATCCCACCTCAGGGGCCACCCCGAACGCCCCGGCCGCTCCACGCTTCTTGACGCCAAGTCCCAGATTCGGCGCCCCGTGGACGAACGTCGTTGTGGGCTCGAGTTCCTATCTGTTGATGTTCGGTGGCGCCAACTCGAGTGGATCGGTTTTCGGGGAGACTTGGGCCCTCTCCACTGCTGGGACAGGTTCGTGGACGAACCTAACTAACTCGTCCTGCACGAATTGGGGCAACCCGTGTCCCGCGCCCAGACACGACGCGATGATTGCCTGGGACGCAGCGGACGAGTACGTCGTACTGTTCGGCGGATGCGGCGCACCGACGCAAGGCTGGATTCAGAGCACCCCGGGCTGCCCAAGCGGCTACATTTACGGTGACACCTGGATTTGGACCCCCTCGACAGTCGGAGTAGCCGGAAACTGGACCCAGGTACACATCAACGGTATCCTGTGCGGGGGACCCGGCCAGCCCACCTGCTCCACGTCCTACTCTCCGGTGGCTCGGTACGCCAGCACGATGGATTACGACCTGAACTTGGGGAAGGTCGTTCTATTCGGTGGGTGTGGTTCGTCCACGTGTCCGCTCGGGGACACGTGGTCTTTCGTCGCCGGGAGCTGGGTGAAGTTGGCGGTGAGCCATTCTCCCCCTGCGAGATACGGGGCCTCGATGGTCTTCGATTTGCCCGACTTCTACACCGTGTTATTCGGGGGGTGCGGCACGAGCACAGTTGGCTGCACCTCGGCGAATCTGTATGGAGATACCTGGACACTCGGTAGTTCGACGTGGACTCAGGCGGGGAGTTGTGGTGGCCCGAGCCAGCCCAGCTGCGGATCTGGATCTGCACCATCGGACCGCTACTTCGCTCTGATGTCGTGCTTCTTGACTCCTCAATACGTCCACGGCTTACGGGACTACGTCGCACTGACTGGTGGAACCGCTGGAGCGGTGTCGACCAAAGTTTTCGAGGACTACTGGGTGTTCGGACACGGGTCCTGGTCAAAGGTTAGCGTGCCGTGGGGTTTCAATCCGTTCCCGTCACCCCGGTTCGACGGCGACCTGATCGACGAGAATCTAACCTATGACCAATTCTCGATGTTCGGGGGCACTAGTCCGTCCGGAACCTCACTCGGGGATACTGAGATTCAAAGCTATCCTGCGAGACATTTCGAAACGGTCTGGCCTTTGCTCTCGCCAACTCCGCGTGCCTCTTTCAACATTGCGGCCGAATCCGGGGGAGCGGCTGTCGTTCTGTTTGGGGGCTGTGGCCACGTGTGTCCTCTCAGTGAGACCTGGATCTACGGCGAATGCCAAGGTACAGGGTTTTCAGGCATCATCCCGATGCAGAATTGTACCCCGATTGC
>Ga0335078_10008737_pt1 | contig 15044 bp, 14 predicted proteins | sample Lox_Sample_32_FD_206711 | JGI IMG/M metagenome (GOLD analysis project Ga0335078, IMG submission 206711) | Soil microbial communities from Loxahatchee National Wildlife Refuge, Florida, United States - Lox_Sample_3.2 | ecosystem: Environmental > Terrestrial > Soil > Wetlands | place: USA...
TGAGCAACCACATTCATCTCGTCATCGTACCGGAGCGGAGTGACTCTCTGGCTCTGCTGCTGCGCCGGGTTCACGGCCGCTACGCCCAATACTTCAACGTCCGGTCCGGACGCACGGGGCACCTTTGGCAAAACCGGAGTTCGTCGCGCGCATCGGAGATCGATTCGACCGCCAGTGGACCCGTAGGCGCCCCAAGAAGAAACCGGACCCAGTGGTCGTGGGATCTGACGTGCAGGGCAGTTTGTTCACGGGCTGACGAAAATCGCGCAGGTCAGGCTGTCCCTGTTTCCACCACCTGTTTCAGACTCTCTGCCGTCCGTTTTTCCTTACTTGGTGTAAAACCGGCGGCGGTGCTGGTAGACGCGCACGTAATCCACGAGCATTTTTTGCGGGAAGGAAGTGGTGGCGTCGGGATTGCCCGGCCAGGAGCCGCCGACGGCTACGTTGAGGATCAGAAAAAAAGGGTGATTGAAGACCCAGGCCGCGCCTGTGGGAAGCGACGCCGGTGTCACCGTGTGATAGAGGTTTCCGTCGACGAAGAACTGGATGCTGTGCTGGGACCATTGGGCGGCGAAGACGTGGTAGTCGCCGGCGAACCGCTGGCTGTCCGGCAGAGCGTAGCTTCGACTGATGCCTTTGTCGCCCGAGTAACCGGGTCCGTGGACGGTCCCATGAACCGTGCCGGGCTCGCGGCCGATGTTCTCCATGATGTCGATCTCGCCCGATTGTGGCCAGTGGCCGGGCGTTCCCAGCATCCAGAAAGCCGGCCAGATTCCCTGGCCCGCGGGCAGCTTGATGCGCGCTTCAATCTTGCCGTACTCGACGGTGAACTTGGTGTACGTCTTGAGTCGCGCCGAGGTGTAATGGCCCGGTGACGGCTGGCGGGCTTCGATGACCAGATTGCCGGAGCCGTCGAGATACGAAGTGTCGCGCGAATCGATGTAATTCTCGAGTTCCTTGTTGCCCCAACCGTTCGCGCCCAGATCATACACCCACTTCATGGGATCAGGAGCTGTGCCGGCAGGGCCGTCAAATTCATCGCTCCAGATGAGCGTCCAGTAGGGAGGCGCGGTGAAAGCGGGTGCGGCGAGCAAAAGACTCAGTAACAACGAGGCCGGGGACAAGCCTTCACTCCAGATAGCCCAACATTTTAAGCTTCTTGAGGATGTCCTCTTTTGTGTCCGACTCTTCGAAGTGTGCGAGTTCTTTTTCGAGGACTTGCTCGACGAATTCGTCGAGAGAGCTGCAGCCGGCATGCTGGGCAATGCGCAGCGCTCGCCGGCAGAGATCCGGATTCAGCTTGACGGTGGTTTTCGACAGCACATGGCCTCCAGCGAGCAACCGCTCCCTGACGGTCGCGGCTCGGTTTGTGGCTGACCGGGTTTCATCGGAGCTTGCCTTCGACGAAGGGAACTTCGAGGACCTTTTCGTGGTAGATGGGCCCGTGCCCGAAGTAGCCCTGTTCACCGAACAGCTCTCCATGATCGGAGGTGATGGTGATGTAGGTGTTCTTGGGGACGAGATCAAACAGCTCCTGGACCACGCCATCCAGGTATTTGACGGCCTCGATCTGCCGGTCGCGCAGTTTGGCGAGCTTGCGGTTGTCGAACATTTTTTCCCGGCCGCGCCGCAGCTTGCCGCCCACGATGGCTTCATCCAGGTGCTTGAATACGCCGTGTACGCCGCTGACGCGCGGCCACTCATCTTCGGGCTCGTCCGGCAGGGCGTAGGGATAGTGGGTCTCACCCACATTGAGCAGATGGAACGACGGCTGGTCTTCGGGGAAGCGCATCTGGCGAACCATGGCTCGCATGTCGTTGTGCTTCTCCATCAAACGGTAGGAGTCGAAGCCGCTGTTCAGCACCGTGGTCGGATTCAATACCGGCAGCGAAACCATGGCATTGGTGCGGTAACCCAGTTTCTGTAACAGGACTGGGAGATATAGCCGCGGCACGAAGGATTTGAATTCGATCCCTCCCTCGCCTAGCCTCTCGTTGAACTTGAAGAAGTCCTTCTTGTAATATTCCGATGCGTAAACATGCCGGGGGCTGGTGTGCGGCATTAAGCCCATCAACAGGTTGTAATGCGAGGGCGCGGTCCAGGAGGCGTACGACCATCGCCGCTCCACCTTGCCCAGCTTCTTGATGGTGCGCGGCCGCGCGCTTTGGAAAGAATCGTACCGGCAGCTATCGAAGACGATGAGAACGTAATGATTGCGGGCGCGCCCGTTAGCCTGATCCTGTGCTGCCATCGAACACAGTGTAGCGTACTGTCACGATGCTCGTTCAAGTGGAGGCGGACGGGATGCTACATTGGTCTTGCTGGTGGAGGACTGCATTGATCGGCGCGCTGTTCGACCTTTTGTTTTCGTGCAAGCACCGGAGGACGACTTTTCCGTTTACCCCGGCGAAGCGAAAGACTGCGGGAGGCCAGGCGGATGAGGCGCCCACTGGGACGTACGTGGTCTGCCTGGAATGTGGGAAGCAGTTCGCGTACGATTGGGAGAACATGCGGCTGGGAAGCGCGGTGGATATCTCCGAGAACGCTCCCGCGCACGAAACCGAAACCGCGCCGATTCCGTTCCGGACAAAGTCGGGCCTCAAATATCTGGCGTGGGGGTCAGCGGTGTCGGCGGCTTTGTTATTAGGCAAGGCGGCGCAGTCGCGGCGGCGATCCCGGAAGTCCGCGAGTGCCGGACAACACGATGGCCACCAAGGCGAAATCGAAAACCCGCAAAACTCGCGTACCCCGAAAGCGTAAGCCGCAAACGGCGGGTTTCGCGCCCGCGGATTGCAAGGCGGAAATCGGCACTGAGCTGGCTCCGGTGGCCAGCCGCGTGGAACAGGAAGGCGGTGTGGTGTTGGCGGCGTATCGCGATCCGCTGGGCGGGCATCCGCTGGTATTGGCTGTGCTGCCCATCGATCGCATCCAGCCGACTCCGTTTCAGCGCGATCTTTCCGAAGCCCATCACAAGCGGCTCGCCGGCGTGATTGAGAAGACGGGGCGCTTTCTGGACCCGGTGATTGCGGTGCCCGCGCCGGCGGATGGTTTTTGGACGCCGAACGGCTTGCATCGCCTGGAAGCTATGCGCCGGCTCGGAGCGCGTTCCATCACGGCGCTGATTTTGCCCGAGCGCGAGGTAGCGCGGCAGATCCTGGCTCTGAATACCGAGAAAGCGCACAACCTGAAGGAGCGGTCGCTGGAAGTAATTCGCATTTCGAGAGGCCTGGTTGAAGAATCGCCGGAGGTGCCGGAATCGAGCTTCGCGTTTTATCTCGAAGACGCTTCACTCGTGACGCTCGGCATCGCGTACGAGGAAAAACCGAAGTTCGGCGGCGGCGCGTATCACCCGGTGCTTCGGCGTGTGGAGGCGTTTAGCGATGAACCCATTCGCGCGGCGATGAAGGTGCACGAGCGGCGATCGGCGCTGCTGCTCGAACTGGAAGAGAAAGTGGCCGCGGCCGTGGCGAAGTTGAAGGAGCGCGGGCTGCAAAGTCCGTACCTGCGCGCTTTCGTGGTGGCGCGCGTCAATCCATTGCGATGGATCCAGGGCGAGTTCCCGCCCGCGGAGAAGGTGCTTGAGACCATGCGGGACCGCGCCGCTCGCTTCAACGCGGATAGAATCAAGCAACAAGATCTGGCCGGCGGCTTTGTGCCGGTGGCGGATGAAGAATAGACAGGAGGAATGCTAATGAGTATCGTCGAGAAGCATGCACCGGGATCATTCTGCTGGGTAGAGTTGGGAACCACCGACGCTAAGGCGGCCAAGGCATTTTACGGATCGCTGTTCGGCTGGCAGCCGAATGACATGCCGATGGGTCCGGACCAGTTCTACACCATGCTGAAATTGAACGGCAGGGATGTGGGCGCCATGTATGAACTGGATCAGAACATGCGCGCCATGGGCATTCCGCCACACTGGATGCTGTATATCGCCGTGAGCAGCGCGGACGAGGCCGCGGCCAAAGCGAAGACGCTGGGTGCGACGGTGATGAAAGGACCGTTTGACGTGTTTGACGCCGGGCGCATGGCGGTGATTCAAGATCCCACGGGCGCGATGTTTTGTACCTGGCAGGCCAACAGAAACACCGGCATTCAGGTGGAGGGGGAACCGAATGCGCTGTGCTGGTCGGAGCTCTGCACCACCGACACAGCCAAGGCCCTCGAGTTTTACACGAAGCTTTTCGGTTGGACGTCGAAAGCCAGTACGGACGCTCCGCAGGAATACCACGAGCTTGCCAACCAGGGGCGGCCGATGGGCGGCATGTTGAAGATCCAGAAGGAGTGGGGAAACGTTCCGCCGTGCTGGACACCTTATTTTATGGTGACCGACTGCGATGGCAGCGTGGCGAAGATCGCGCAATTGGGCGGAGGCACGAGGATGCCGCCGACCGATATTCCGAAAGTCGGGCGCTTCGCCGTGGTCAACGATGCGCAGGGCGCGGTGTTCCAGATTATTCAGATGGCGCAGATGGCGGCGTATTAGGAAAACTGGGCAGTTGAGCGCAATGTCGGCGAAGGCTCGTGCAGGAGGAGACAGGCACCACCGTCCACGACGAGCGAGCTGGTGGTTTGTAGGCGGCTCGATTAGGGACGGTGGAGCCAGTCCCCGACGCGCTCGATTTACCAGCGGCCATTGACACGCCACCGCGCGATTCGATATTCCTGAAGGCTCCATGTTCGCTGAACCTTTATCACGACGCGGTTTTCTGAAAGCTGCCGTTGCGGCCGGCGCCGCAACTTTGTTTGGCGCCGAGCCGCATCTCGAGTTTCCGGCAAAGCCGCGGGACCGGCTGTCGCTGACCTCGTGGCCGTTCCGCCACATCATGGATACGCCCTCGAACTCGGATCGGGACCGGTCGAAACCGGGCATCGATGCCAAAGATTTCGCGGCGATGGCGGTCGAGCGGTTTGGTATTCACAACATCAATCCACTGACGGCGCATTTTCGCTCGACGGAGCCCGCGTATCTGGAAGAACTGCGCAACGCGGTGGCGAAGGCGGGCTCGCACATTGTGGATCTGGGGCACGGCGGGCGTCCTTTTTATCATCCCGACCAAGCCAAGCGGCAGGCGGCGATCGAGTTCGGAAAGAGGGGCGTAGAAATCGCCTTGACCATCGGCTCGCCCAGCGTGCGCCAGCACATCAACGGCGCGTCTGGAATGAAGCCGGATGTTGCTCTGGCCGCGGCAAGCCTGGGCGAGCTGGCGGCGTACGGGGAGAAGAAGAACGTCGTCATCAACCTGGAAAACGACGCGGCGGTGAGCGAGAACCCATTCTTTCTGGTGGCGGTAATAGAGAAGGTTGGGAGCCCCTATCTGCGCGCGCTGCCGGATTTCGCTAATTCCTTGAACCTGGGCGGCGGGGCCGAGGAAAATTACAAGGGTGTCGCCGCGATGTTCAAGCACGTGTTCAACATGGCGCACGTCAAGGATGCTTCCGCGGACGACAAAGGCCAGATCCAGCCCGTCGATCTCGCGCGATTGTTTGGTATCGCCAAACAGGCCGGCTATCGAGGATATTTTTCCATTGAGGCCGAATTGCCCGGCGACCCGTTCGCCAACACCGCCAAGGTGATGGAAGAGACCTTGCACTACCTGTCGTGATAGCCTGAAATTTCCCAGGGAGGTAATCTATGGCTGGCGCCAATGATCGCGTTCGCGTGGCGGTGTGCGGAATCCGCGGCCAGGGTTTTCAGCACGTCGAAGAGTACTCGCGGCTGGACAACGTGGAAGTCGCTGCGGTTTGCGATGTGGATGAAAACATCGTGCGCGGCCGCCTGGCGGATATGGAGCGCCTGGATCTTCCAAAGCCCAAGGTCTACGGGGATCCGCGGCAGGTGATGGACGACAAGTCGATCGACGCGGTCTCCATCGCCGTGCCGAATCACTGGCACGCGCTGGTGACCATCTGGGCCTGCCAGGCGGGCAAAGACGTGTACGTGGAGAAACCGTGCTCGCACTTCTGGTGGGAAGGCCGGCAGATGGTGCGAGCCGCCGAGAAATACGACCGCATCGTGCAGCACGGGGCCAACAGCCGCTCCAACCCGGCCGTGAAGGAAGGCATCCAAAAAATCCGGGAAGGGCTCATCGGCGATGTGTATCTGGCGCGCGGATTGTGCTTCAACCACCGGGACACGATCGGGCGCAAACCGGTGGAACCCGTTCCCGCGGGCGTGAATTATGACTTGTGGACCGGTCCCGCTCCCAAGCACGAGTTCACGCGCAACCGGTTTCACTACAACTGGCATTGGTTCTGGGATTACGGCAACGGCGACGTGGGAAATCAGGGCGCTCACCAGATCGACGTGGCGCGCTGGGGCTTGGGCGTCGGGTTTCCGGTCAAAGCCACGGCCATGGGCGGGCACTTCATGTTCGATGATGACCAGGAAACGCCGAACGTGCTGAGCTGCGCATTCGAGTTCGATGGCGCCGCCAAACGCAAGGTGCTGGAGTTCGAAGTGCGGCACTGGATCAGCAACCACGAAGCCGGCATCGGCACTCCGGGATTCGGGGGCGATCCGATCCCGGGATTTCTCGGGCCTCCCGGCAATGAAGAGAAACTCAGCATGGCGGGCAACACGGTGGGCGACATCTTCTACGGTTCGAAAGGCTTCATGGCCATCACCAACGAAGAAGACTACCAGTCCTACCGAACCTGGCTGGGCCGCGAGCAGACGCCGGGCCCGAGCGCCTCGCGCCGCGGCAACAACTGGGCCAACTTCATCGATTGCGTGCGCAGCCGGAAGAAGGAAGAGCTGAACGCGCCCATCCAGGAAGCGCACATTTCCTGCACCCTGATTCATCTGGCCAACACGTCGTACCGGCTGGGCCGCACACTGAACTTCGATCCGGCGACGGAGCAGGTGACGGGCGATGAAGAGGCGAGCCGGATGCTGCGGGGCGCGTATCGCGAGCCGTTCGTCGTGCCGGAAAGCCTCTAGCGAAGGGCTTCGCCCTTTGTCCCGAAGACGGGTCGACGCGGAGACGGGGGGACGCGGAGAAAAAGCAGGATTCTGTTCAAGAAATGGGTGGTAAGAATCTGAACGTTACCATGTGGAACAAAATCGGAAAACTGTCATTCGCGGTGTTGGTGTGCTCTTGCGCGTGTGCCGCGCAGCAGAATGTTGCGGTCGAGCGCAAAGGAAATCAGATCGAGGTCACTATCGGCGGCAAGCCGTTTACTACGTATTACTTCGACCCGGTTGTCGCCAAGCCGTATCTCATGCCGTTGCGGAGCGCTCAGGGAACGATTGTGACGCGCGGGTTTCCAATCGGCAATGACGCTTCGGCAGGAAATCCGCGCGATTCCAGCTTCGAGCCTCACCAGCGCCCGCTCTATTTTGCGCACGGCAATATCGACGGGCTGGATTTCTGGGGTGAAGAGGCGTTCGCCAAATACTACAACGATCACGGCAGGCAGGATTACGGGCACATGGTGCTCGAGAAAATCGACGAAGCGCGCGGAGGCGATGCCGGCGTCATCAAGGCCGAGTTCAGCCTGGAAGGCCCGGGCGGCCGCGCGATCGGCGAAGAGACGCAGGCTTTCACTTTTCGCGGCGATGACCAGACGCGTATCATCGATTGCGCATTCACGGTGCACGCCACTCATGGCCCGCTGACGTTCGGTGATTCCAAGGAAGGGACGTTTGGCATCCGCGTAGCTAAGGAGCTCGATTCGCCGCCAGCGCACATGGTGAATTCGCAGGGCGCCGAGGGCGAGAAAGCCATCTGGGGCAAGCGCGCTGACTGGGTGAATTACGACGGCAAGGTGGATGGCGAAGATGTGGGCATCGCCGTTTTCGATCATCCCAAGAGTTTTCGCCACCCTACGACATGGCACGCCCGCGGCTATGGCCTGTTCGCGGCCAATCCGTTCGGACTTCGCGATTTCACGCGCGACCCCAACCAGGACGGAAGCTGGACCATTCCGGAGCGCAAGTCGCTGACGTTCCGCTACCGCGTGGTCATTCATCACGGCGACTACAAAGCTGCGCATATCGCCGAGGCGTACCAGAAGTACGCGGCTGAGCCGTAGACCGCCCGATTACGGCAATCCCGGCTTGTCCCGCCACATGCCCAGCAGCTTGTACAAATTCACCAGGTGATGCTGCATGATGGCTTCGCCCGCGCCCACCTCCACGTGCGTGGTCACATCGGCGCCGTATCCTCCATAGGCCGCCGAACGGATGTCGGGCAGGTAACCCGGCCATTCACCGCCCGCGCTGTAGGTGTATCCGTAGAACAGCGGATAAGGAACGTCGGCCTGCTGCTTCCAGAATTTCTGGAACTTGTGCATGGGTTCGCCGGGCACGGCGGCGATGCCAATCTCGCGATTGATCAGCACCGTTGTGATCCCCACCTCGATGCTTTGTTCTTTGTCCCAGCGATCGGAGAATTTCAACGCTTCGCTCGTTGACTGGATGGGGTAGCGCACGGGCGAGGTGGGTTTGATGTCTTTGACGCTCCGCAGCACCTCCACGCCCATCAGCTCGCCCATGGTCTGCATGGTTGCGAAGTCTGCATCTTCCTTGCCGGTGCGGCCTTCAAACAGCGGATTGATATCGCCCGCGCCGCCCTGCACAAACATGCATTGCGTGCCTGGCATCGCCGCTTCCACTTTGGCGATCATGGCGCCGGGCCAATCGGCCGACCACTTGCAGCTCGTCGGACCCAACACCACCGCGTGGCACGCATAATGAACGAGGAGCGCCTTGGCCGCGCCGTTCATGTCTTCGACGCGCAGCAGAGTGAACTCAGGATCGACCGGGCCGTAGGGAATGCGTTCGAGGTTATCGAATAGCGCCCGCGCGCGCCCGTCATCGCGGAGCACCAGGCGGTTGTAGCCCAATTGCAGCGAGCCATGGCCGATACCCAGCCGCGCGGGAAACCTCGACGAGGCCGCCTGCTGGACGGCGCTGAACACCTTCTTCTCCAACTCGGCCTGGTAGGCCGACGGCTCGAAGGAGCGCGGCGTGATCCCTGGTGCTTTATCGCGCGATGGCAGAAAGCTTGGACCCGAGTGCGTGTGCGACGCCGCGAGCAAGAGTACGGGGATGCCCAGTTTCCCTGCCACGTCCCGCGTGAGATTTTCCGAGACGATGCTCCCGAGGTCGAGCGTCACGATCGCGAGGCGTGAGTCGCCCGCGGCCAGCACGAGCGCTCTGGCAAACAGCGGATCGTGCGTGCCGTTTGCCGGCCCGCATTTTCGATTGGCGTAGCCGTACATCGGGCCGAACGACGAGGGAGTGATGTCAACTTTCGCCAGGCCTGCCTCCAGATCCGCCGCGGCGAGCCGGAATGCCAACACGAAGCACGCGAACAGGTATCTCTTCATGTGGTTACTGTAGCGCAGGCTCACGCCTGATTTTTGGCGGGAACCTGCGGCCTTTTGCTGCGAACGCAGAAAAAGCCGCAGGTGTAACCGTAAGCCGCCGCTTCACGGCGTCCACACGATGCGACAATGTTGCTCAGCCCCCATGCCGCTTCCGATTGTCCAAGTCGATGCCTTCACCTCTAAGCCTTTCGCGGGCAATCCGGCGGCGGTTTGCGTTTTGCCCTCGGCACGCGACGCAGTTTGGATGCAGAATGTGGCGCGCGAGATGAACCTCTCGGAAACCGCGTTCCTCGTGCGCCAGGAGGATGGCTTCGATTTGCGCTGGTTCACCCCAGCGGTCGAGGTGGATCTGTGTGGCCATGCCACGCTCGCGAGCGCCCACGTGCTCTGGGAGGACGGACATATGCAGCCCGGCGAACAGGCGCGCTTTCACACGCGCAGCGGATTACTCACCGCCGACAAGCGCGGTGACTGGATCGACATGGATTTCCCGGTCAAAGCCGAGCAGGCCGCCGAGCCTCCGCCCAGGCTCGCGGAGGCGTTGGGCGCAGCGCCGAAATACGTCGGGCGAAACAAGTTCGATTACCTGGTCGAGCTCGAATCCGAAGCGGTGCTCAGAAGCCTGAAACCGAACTTCACGCTGCTTTCTGAGATTCCGGTTCGCGGCGTGATCGTGACTGCGCGCTCGGCCAACGGCGGCTTCGATTTTGTTTCCCGCTTCTTCGCTCCGGGCTCCGGGATTAATGAGGACCCGGTCACCGGCTCATCGCACACATGTCTGGCTCCGTTCTGGGCCCAGCGCCTCGGTAAGAGCGAATTCATGGCGTATCAGGCGTCGCCGCGCGGCGGCGTGTTACGCATCCGGCTGCATGGCGACCGCGTAATTCTCGGCGGGCAGGCAGTGACGGTCCTGCGCGGCGAACTCGTGGACTGATCGCGAGACGGAACGAATTACGGCCCATGAGGGCGTCGGCCAGGGTCCAGGGGAGCGGCCCGACCAACCGCCTTATTTCGCCTGGGTGGCGTTTGTGGCGCTGGCGGACGGGACCTCAGCCGTCCTGAAGCTCGGCATGCCGCATACGGAAGGCGAGCACAAAGCCCTACCAGCGCAAGATGCTTGGCGAAGAAGTCGTGGTGCGGGGGCCTGATTCAGGCTTGCCTCGCCTGGCAGGACTCGCGGGCCGCCGAGACCACGCTCTCCACCTGGGCAGGGGTCAATTCGGGGTACATGGGCAAGCTCAACTCTTGTTGCGCCATCTGCTCAGCGACCGGAAAATCGCCCCTGGTGTAGCCAAGATCGGCCCAGGCATCCATTAAGTGGATAGGAACCGGATAATGCACCGCGCTTTGAATGTCCCGTTCGGCCAGCGCCGCTCGCACCGCATCCCGGTGCGCAGTGCGCACCGCGTACACACAATAAACATGGCGGGCATCAGACCTGGACACGGGTGTCTCAATGCCGCTGCCGGCCAGCAGCCTGCCATACATCCGGGCATGAGCGCGGCGGGTTTCGGTCCAGGCTTCCAGGTGGCGCAGCTTTACCCTTAGAATGGCGCCTTGAAAACCCTCCATGCGATAGTTGTAGCCTTTCAGCGCGTGATGGTAGCATTTTTCCTGACCCCAGTCCCGCAGCAGGCAAATGGTTTTCGCGTAGTGTGCATCGTTGGTGACCACGGCGCCGCCCTCGCCGTAGGCGCCCAGATTTTTCGTGGGATAGAAACTGAAGCAGCCCAGAGCGCCTATGCTGCCGACACGGCGGCCCTGGTATTCAGCCGCGTGGGCCTGGGCGGCATCCTCGATGACCAGCAGATTGTGACGCCGGGCGATTTCCATGACGGGATCCATGTCCGCCGGGTGTCCGTAAAGATGCACCGGCACGATGGCTTTGGTCCGCGGGGTGATCGCCGCCTCGATTTTTCCAACGTCCATCGTGTAGGTGACAGGCTCTATGTCCACGAAGACCGGCCGGGCGCCGGCGTAATCGATCGCCGCCACCGTCGCCACAAAGGTGAATGGCACGGTAATGACCTCGTCGCCGGGACCGATTCCCGCCGCGAGCAGGGCCAGATGCAGCGCGCTGGTTCCACTGTTCACGCCGATCGCATAGGAGGCCTGGCAGAGGGTGGCAAACTCTTCCTCAAAAGCCGCCACTTCGCGGCCCAGGATGAACTGGCTGGTCTCCAGCGTGCGCTCCAGCGCCGCGTCAATCTCCGCTTTGATACTGTGATACTGCGCCTTCAGATCCGCCCTGGGAATCAAGCGACTACTCTCCTTTCCCACGCCGCGGGCCAAGCAGCTGGTGGGCCCGACAGAACTCGAATCTGTGACCTCTACCGTGTCAAGGTAGCGCTCTAACCAACTGAGCTACGGGCCCGGATGGAAGGTATGACCGGATTATAGCATGCGACGTTTTTCACTCTGGGCAGTTGACAGGCAGGCGCTTCCGTTATCTAATCATTCGACATAGCGAAAGGAGCCACTTCGCATGGCGCCCAGTCGTCGAGTCTTCCTGAAGATCGGCGCGGGAGAGGTCGTCGCCTCCGTCCTTGGATTCGATCTCCGGCCCGCCTACGCGCAATCCCGCGAATTGAAGATCGCGCGCACCACCGAAACCCGATCCACCTGCCCGTATTGTTCCGTCAGTTGCGGCGTGATCATTCACACGCTGGGAGACAAAGCGAAAAACGTCACGCCGCAGGTAGTGCACGTCGAAGGCGATCCCGACCATCCCATCAACCGCGGCACGCTCTGTCCCAAGGGATCGTCGCTGATGCAGGACATCCTGAACGAGCGCCGCCTGCTCAAGCCGCAGGTGCGCCGTCCCGGGTCGGACCACTGGGAAGACATCGTCTGGGATCAGGCCATTGACGAGATCGCGCACCTGGTGAAGAAGACGCGCGATGAAACGTTCCTTGAGAAAGACCCGCAGGGCCGGACCGTGAACCGCTGCGAAGGCATCGCCTGGAACGGCGGCTGCACTGATACCAACGAGTTCAATTACCTGGTCGTTAAAAGCATGCGCAGCCTGGGGGTCTGCTACCTGGAAAACCAGGCCCGTGTTTGACACGGCCCCACGGTCTCCAGTTTGGGGCCCACATTCGGACGCGGTGCGATGACCAATGGCTGGATCGACATCAAGAACACCGACATGATGTTGATCATGGGGGGCAATCCGGCCGAGAACCACCCCTGTGGCTTCAAGTGGCCGGTAGAAGCCAAGCGCAATCGCAACGCGAAAATGATTGTCGTCGATCCGCGCTTCACACGCACCGCGGCGGTGGCGGACCTGTTCGTGCAAATCCGCACGGGCACGGATATCGCCTTCCTCGGCGGCATCATCAACTACGCCATTCAGAACAATCGAATCGCGCGAGACTACCTGGCGAATTACACTAACGCGGCTTTCATTGTTCGCAAGGGATTCAAGCTTCCCGAGGACGGGTTGTACTCCGGCTTCGATCCGGCGACGCACACTTACGATAAAGCCACCTGGAATTACGAAGAAGGCGGCGACGTGAAGGGTAAGCCGGACACCGCTGGAGACGGCCCCGCTGCCCCAACGCCCCCCGCGCTGCCCGCCAAGGTGGCGTACGATTTTTCACTCGAGCATCCGCGCACAGTGTTTCAGCTCCTGAAGAAACAGTACTCCCGCTATACGCCCGAAATGGTTGAACGGATCACGGGTGTTCCCAAAGACCAGTTTCTAAAAGCCGCCGACCTTTTCACCTCCATCCGCAAAGACGGCGACATGAAGAAGGCCGGCACCATTATTTATGCGGTCGGCTGGACGCAGCACAGCTCCGGCACCCAGACCATCCGCACGGCAGCCATGCTGCAACTGCTTCTGGGAAACGTCGGCCGCGCGGGCGGCGGCGTGAATGCGTTGCGTGGCCATTCCAACATCCAGGGCGCCACGGACATGGCGGGCATATTCGACATTCTTCCTGGTTATCTCAAGATGCCGAACCCCGCAGACAAGGATTTCAAAGCCTACCTCGATCGGATTACGCCAAAACCTGCAAAACCGTCGCCGTGGGATTCGTTCAACTACTGGGCGAACACACCCAAGTTCGCCGTGTCTTTGTTGAAGGCCATGTACGGCGACGCCGCGCGGAAAGAGAACGACTGGGCGTTCCACTACTTACCCAAGATCGACCGCCGCTATTCATGGGCGGAAATCTGGGACGACATGTACAAAGGCCACGTCAAGGGCCTGCTGGCATTCGGCATGAACGGCGTGGCAATCGGGCCGAATTCAACGAAGAATATCGACGCGCTGAAAAAGGCCGAGTGGCTTGTCGTCTGCGAGATCTATCCCGATGAAACCAGCGGGTTCTGGAAGTCGCCGGGAATCACGCCCGACGAGATGAAGCAGATTCAGACGACGGTCTATCGCCTGCCCGGCGCGGGCTTCGCGGAAAAGGATGGCACCTTCGTCAATTCGGCGCGCTGGCTGCAATGGAAGAGCGCGGCGCTGCCGCCTCCGGGTTTGGCCAAGCTCGACCAGGAAATCCTGGCGCGCATTTTCCTTAAGGTTCGCGAGCTGTATCAAAAGGAGGGTGGAAAATTCCCCGATCCTGTACTGCACTCCACGTGGAATTACACCGATCCGCACAACCCGTCGTTATCGGAGATCGCCAAGGAGATCAACGGTCGCGCGCTCTCTGACGTGACCGACGCCAAGCTCAATCAGACCTTTAAGGCCGGACAGCAACTGCCCGGTTTCGCTTGGCTGCGCGACGACGGATCCACCTCGAGCGGCAACTGGCTCTATTGCGGCTCCTGGACCGAAGCCGGGCCGCAGATACAGCGCCGAGGCACAGACGATCCATCCGGCCTGGGTGCTTATTCCAACTGGGCGTGGTCCTGGCCGGCCAACCGCCGCGTGATGTACAACCGCGCGTCGTGCGATCCCGCAGGCAAACCGTGGGACCCCGAACGCCCCCAGATCTGGTGGAACGAAGCGCAACAGAAATGGGTCGGCAACGACGTGCCCGATTTCAAAGCGGATTCCGCCCCCAAAGATCACATGGGGCCGTTCATTATGAATCCTGAAGGCGTGGGGCGGCTTTTTGTGCCTTTGGGAGCAGTCGCCGACGGTCCTTTTCCCGAACATTACGAGCCGACAGAAAGCCCTATCGAAAATCCGCTGCATCCACAGCAGAGCCACAATCCACTGGCCAAGCGGTTCACCTCGCCGCTGGACAAGTACGGTTCTCCAGCGGAGGGCTACAACATCGTCTGCACGACGTATCGCCTGACCGAACACTACCACTACTGGACCAAGAACAATCCCATGAATGTTCAGTTGGTGCCGGAGCCGTTCGTCGAGATTCCCGCCGAACTCGGCGATGAACTGGGACTACGCGGCGGGGAACGGATCAAAGTCACCAGCGCCCGCGGCCATTACATCGCCAAGGCCATGGTGACGCGCCGCATCAAGCCGATGATGATCGATGGCAAGAAGACGTACCAGATCGGCATTCCGATTCATTGGGGCTACCGCGGTATCGCCGAAGATGAAGGCAAGACCGCGCGGACCCTCGCGAACCAGCTCTCGCCGGCCGTCACTGATCCCAATGCGTACACGCCGGAATTCAAGGGCTTCCTGGTGAAGATTGAGAGGGCCTAGATCATGAGCAATGGACCGCTGCAGATCAAAGCCATCTCGGGACATGCCGGCACCGTGCCCGGCCGTGATACTTCGC
>Ga0335078_10008741_pt1 | contig 15038 bp, 19 predicted proteins | sample Lox_Sample_32_FD_206711 | JGI IMG/M metagenome (GOLD analysis project Ga0335078, IMG submission 206711) | Soil microbial communities from Loxahatchee National Wildlife Refuge, Florida, United States - Lox_Sample_3.2 | ecosystem: Environmental > Terrestrial > Soil > Wetlands | place: USA...
TCCATGAGCAAATGAACGGCCATAAAACCGCACATAGTGGACTGGGTTTCGCGCAATAGTGCAAAGAAGTTATTCGGATTGAAGGTGCCTATGCTTTCAATGAGGCGGTGGTCGAGCGAGTGGAGCCGCTGGGGTGTGCGCTCGTCGAGCGGGAAGGGAGTGTAGCCGAATTCCGGGCCGTAGTGGGTGAAATCCGTGCTGGCAACCAGCACGGCGTGCGGCCCGAGGAGGCGGGCGAGCGTGTGCGCGGCTTGGGTGGCCTCATTACGAGATAAGCGGCCGATGTAGAAAGGCAGCACCGGGGTTCCGGGAGCCACAAATTGCAAGAAGGGTAACTGGATCTCGACGGAATGATCGGCCGGATCCCCGGTGGCGAAGAGCGGTTCGCGAAGCAATGCATGGCGCGGGCCGGAGTCGACGGCGATGTCGCCCAGGGGTGTGCGGTAGGCATCGGCTTCCGGGATGAGAATGCCGTCGTGATAGGTGAAGTGGGAGAAGCCCAGCACCGCGACCGATGGGGGCTTGAGGGCCGCGACGTGGCGATAAGCGGCGGCGGCAACGGGTCCCGAGTATTGAGGCGCCGCGTGGGGGACGATGAAGGCGAACTCGCCGCGGCTTGGAACCGGGCCCATGCGGCGCTCGGATTGGCTGAACGCCTCGCGAAGCAGGGATTGCACCTGCGCCCGATCCGCCGGGTACCATTGGCCGGCGTATCGGGACCGGTGGATGCGGGGCATCGAGCTACGGATGGAGCAACTGCGCCGCGGCTCCGGCTAGCTACCCTGGAAACGCGTGAAAGCTTGATACATGGAGTAGCCAGCGATCACGAGCAACAGGCCCGCCGAAGCCCACCCGAAACCTTTGGTGTAGGGTGCGATTCGATCGAGCTTGGCGATGATCTCCTTTTGTTGGCCCTCGAGTACGGTGGAATCGAGGTATAACTGGTCGTCTTCCCGCATCCCGATCACAGACCGGTAAATCATCAGGCCGACGAACACACAGGTTACGATGCCCCAAGCCAGAAGCATCCAGGTGATTGGAGTTAACGCAAACGGCATGTCCCCCTCCTCGTTAGCGTATTGCCAATAGGGTTAGTGAAAACGAGAAGCCAAGTCAAGGGGGTGGTTGGGCGGGGCTAACGGGAGGGTGTGTCGATTTTCACGTTGGAGAAGACAGCGGTTTCGAGGATGTTGGCATCGTGTGAGCAGACGGCGAGGCCGGCGTACACGGGATCGTGGAGGACCACGGTAACGGGGCCGCTGGATTGAAGATCCTCGCCGGGATGGCCCACGTACATGGTGAACTGATCGCCGTGGCGCTCGAGGCGGATGCGGACGGGGCCGCTTACGGGCGAACGGATTTCCTGCGTGGTGGCGCCGGCGGTAAGGCGGTACTGGAGCGAGGTCAGACCATCGCCGTGGCGGGCCACATCGGCGTAAGCGGCGCCGGGTTCGAGACTCTGCCGGATGATCAGAGCGGCTTTGCGATGTTCGACTGCGCCCGCGCCGAGGAAATGGACATCGGCGGTCAGAGTGACGTCACCGGAGAGACGCTTCCAGACGAAGTGAAAGGCATCGGTGGACTCCCACATGTTGGCGCCGCCGCCGGTGATGCGATATTCTCCGGTCGCGGGATTGTATTCAGCGGAACCTTGTTTGGGGGTTTCACCGACGTCGGAGTGGGAGTCGAAGGGGCCGAGGGCGCCGTTTTGGGCGGAGACGATGAACGTGGCGCCGAGCAGAAGAGCGAGCAGCTTGCGGGAAAGGTGCTGGAGCACGTTTCAGGATGGCGCGAGGGCGGGAGAGTGTCAAGACATCGAAGAGTGGGGGAAGGAATGTGGGAAGAAAGCGACCGACCCATTGGGGGGTGGCCGAGCGTGCTCGGCCACTACAACATGGCTCGGTGTCGGGTAATGAAGAGTGGGCTCGTAGCGCAGATTGTTTGTGCGACGGCGCGGGCTCGTACACGAGGGGACAGGCACCACCGTCCACGACGAGCGGGCTGGTGGTTTGTGAGCGGCTCGATTAGGGACGGCGGAGCCAGTCCCCGACGCGCTCGGTTTATCAGCGGGTTGGAGCTATTTACAAGAGAGGCAGCGCTGTCCACGCGCCGTGGAAGATTATCGCGTTGAGGGGGCATCGACGCGGCTTGGGACAGCGGTGCCAGTCCCCGTTCCTGGTGGGGTGGCGAGGCGTTCGAGGATTTCTTTGACGTAGGTGGTGGTTTCGGGGATGGGTGGGACGGCGCCGATCTCGTCGACCTTAGAGGGTCCGGCATTGTAGGCGCCGAGGGTCAGAGAGAGATTGCCGTTGTAGTGTCCGAGCAGTTCTTTGAGGTACTTGGCGCCGGCGTCGATGTTCTGCTTGGGATCGAAGGGATCTTTGACGCCGAGCCGGGCGGAGGTTTCGGGCATGAGTTGCATGAGTCCCTGGGCGCCTTTTTGGGAGATGGCGCAGGGACGGAACGCGGACTCTTGCTGGATGATGGCGGTGAGCAGCCGGGGTTCCAGGGCCTCGCGCTGAGCAGCGTCGAGGAGGATGGGCGCGATATCGGATTCGGGCACCGGGTCGCAGACGATATCTGGGAGGGCGGCTTGACTTACGGCAGGCTCGATGGCGACGGGTTGGGGCGGCGGGGGTAGAGCCGGGAGATTGAAGAAGGACCCGGTTGGGGTGGAGGGGATGGGGCCGGCTTGCTTTCCGACGGAGGCGGCGACGGCCTTGGCGACCGAGGCGCGTTGCTTGTCGATGGAAGCCTGCATGGCGGCGAGAGTGGCGTCACGTTGCTTTTGGGCGGCGTTCTCCATGACGGTTTTGGTTGCGGCGGCGGCGTCGGCGGTTTTGGCGGGTGGTGCCGGGGTTTGGGGCGCGGCCAAGTTAACCAATGGGCCTATGAGGATACTAACGATCAGCCAGGCGGAAGGGGCGGGGCGGAGCGCGGTCATTATATAGAGGAAGATCGACCGGATGGGAAAAAACTTTAGTAAAGAAACGTTAGAAACGAGCAGATTTCAGCCGAAGAGTCCTCATGAGGGGGTCCGCCAGGTTCCCCCCGAGAGAGGACGTTGTTATGGACATCACGGGAGTGAACGGAGTGGGGGCCATCCCCACGGCCACTCCTGCGCCAGTCGCGCCGGAGCAAGTGGCTGAGAATCGGGACATCGTGCAAGCCGTCAAGGCGGTCAACGCCGCGCAGAGTTTTGGCGACAACAACGAAATCACGTTCATGATGGACCGCAACACGAAGCAGCCGGTGATCCGGATCATCAACCGGACGACGAAGGAAGTGGTGGAGCAGATCCCGCCGGAGTACGTATTGCGGCTAGCGGAAGATCTGCGGCAGGGCGGATAGCGGTCTACGGCAAAAACCCAACTGCGGGCCGATATGGAGGTTAGGAGCCATTGATGCCTAGCAATCCCTACGCCGCCCATGTGGAGGCCAGTATCCTGACGGCGGAGCCGATCGAGCTGATCCGCATTCTTTACCGGACGGCACTGGACTCGGTACGCGACGCGCGGGCCCACCTGGAGGCGGGTGAGATTCGGGAGCGGTCGAAAGCCATCAACAGAGCGCTGAGCATTCTGCACGAGCTAGCGATATCCCTCAATCACGAAGTCGCACCCCTGCTGGCGCGCCAGCTGGCGGAGATGTACGACTACATGGAGCGGCGCCTGCTGGCCGCGAACCAGGAGCAGTCGGATGGGCCGCTGGCGGAGGTGATGGGATTGCTCGAGACCATGACCGAGGCGTGGTACGAAGCGAATCCGACGGCGGGACGAGATTCCGGCCAGCGCGTGTTGGTGGAAGCGTAAGGGGGTTACCGCTCGCTTTGGTCGCGGCTCGGTCCAGCACATCAGAACATTTCCGGGCGTGCTTATGGCCGGGCGTGCCCGGCCACTACTTTAGGGGGATCAGGTAGAAGTTCACGATGCTGTGGCTGACATCGGCGGAGCTGGGGTGGTAAGTTCCGGAGCTGACCTGGGCCTGGATCTCTTCGATGTGTTGCGGGCTGAGACTGCCAGCAGCCTGGGAAAGCGCAGATAGTTGGACCTGATCAGAGCCGGAGCGCACCGGGGCGGCGGAACCGGAGCCCGGCTTAGTGGGGGAAGTGGGCCCGACTCGAAAGCTTTTGTCTGTTGGCTCAATCCGCATAGCGTAGGACCTTCACTTACACATATCGTCTCGGGGTAAACAAATTCTAGTGCTAATTCAGGATAAGTGCGCGGATAACGTTAACTGCCTTCTTGAGCGTTGGACGCAGTGACTAAGCCTTGTGTGATGAGTTTGGCAAGGCCCAGGCCGCCGCGGGAAGCCAGAGCCTGGGCGAACTGCTCTTCGGCCATTTCGGTGGCGGTATCTCCGGAGGGATCGTCGTCGTCGGAGCCCAGGAAGGCGGAGCCGGATTGGTGCGAGGATTTGAGGATTTGGGCGATCAGCAGAGACTCGAAGCTTTTGGCGGCCTGCTCGATCTTGGCGGGATCGTCCTTGGAAGGCTGTCCCGCAGTGCTGTGGGGAACGGGCGGCGCGGGGGTCAGTAAAGGGGTGATGGGAGCCATATCAGAGGACGTCCAACTCGGCTTCGAGAGCGCCGGCGGCGCGCAGGTTCTGGAGGATGGCGATGATGTCTCGCGGCGTAGAGCCGATGGCGGCGAGCGCGCGGACCAGTTCCTCGACGGTGGCTCCCTCTTTGAGGAGCACGTTGTGCGCCTTTTCTTCTTTCGGGGTAACGTCAACCTCGGGGACGACTTGAGTGGTTCCGTTGCGCGAGAGCGGGGCGGGCTGAGAGACGGCGAAGGTCGTCTGGATCTGGACCGTGAGGTTGCCGTGCATGATGGCGACCGGGGAGATGTGGACACTGCCTCCCATGACGATGGTGCCGGTGCGCTCATTGACGACCACGCGGGCGGGCCGGTCGGCATTGACCGTCACGTTTTCAAGTTCGGATAGGAATTCGATGGAGTGCGAGGCGAAGATGGCGGGAACCGCGACGGTGACCAGGGCGGAGTTCTCGGCGTGAGCGACGGGTGCGCCGCCGGGAGCGAACTTCTGATTGACGGCCTCGGCGATGCGGGCCGATGTGGTGAAGTCGGCGTCGCGCAATTGCAGGTGGAGTTGGCTGCCGGGATTGACCGAGGGCGCGGGGCGTTCGACGATGGCGCCCGCGGGCACGCGGCCCACGGTGGGATGGTTGACGGTCTGACTATTGCCGCCGCGCCCGGCGACGAAGCCGCCGGTCACCACCGGGCCTTGCGCCACGGCGTAGACCTGGCCGTCGGCACCGCGAAGACTGGTGAGCACGAGCAGGCCTCCCTGCAGATTCTGGGCGTCGCCGACGGCGGCTGCGGTCACATCAATATGGGTGCCGGGCTGAGCAAATGGCGGAAGGGTGCCGGTGACCATGACGGCCGCGGTATTTTTCACGGTGATCAGTTGGGGGTTGATGGAGACACCCATGCGCAGGAGCATGTTGGTGAGGCTCTGGGCGGAGAACATGGTTTGTTTGCGGTCGCCAGTGCCGTTGAGACCGACGACCAAGCCGTATCCGATGAGCTGGTTGTCGCGCATGCCTTCGAAAGAGACCAGCTCCTTCAAGCGGGTGGCCGCGGGGGCGGGTGGAGCGCTGATCAGGGTTACGAGCAGAACGCCGGGTGTGATTCGTTTGATCATGCGTATTAGAAGGGCATCAACCCGAGCAATAAGCGATAGAGGAAGTTCGGCCGGCGCACGGAATCGTTCACGACGCCTTTGCCGTTGATGCGGACCTCGAGGTCGGCGAGGCTGGCGGAGGACACGACATTTGAGGTGGAGAGGTCGGCGGGGCGGACAATGCCGCGGACGGTGACGGTCTGCCGCTCGGAGTTCACTTCAATATCCTTGGCGCCCTCGACGACCAGATAGCCGTTGGGCAGCACATGGGTCACCCGGGCGGACAAGGTTGTGGTCAGGTCGGTTTGACGCGTGGTTTGGCCTTGGCCGTTGAGCTGGGTGTTCCCGGAGACATTGGCCAGGTTGGCCCACGGACCAGTGGCGCGTGTCACACCCGCGAGTTGGGTGATGGTGTTGGCGGTAGAGGACTGGCGCTGAGTCTTGGTGATACCGGAAGCGTCGGCGGAGGCGTGCTCGGCGACCAGGACGGTAACGAGATCGTCGACTTGGGCGGCACGAACATCGCTGCCCAGTTCGGTGAGCCGGGAATTGGTGTTCCAAGTGGAACCGGGAGAGGATACCGGCGTACCCGATGCGGGAGAGTTGCGCAAAGCCTCCTGAATGTAGCGATCGAGAGCGGACGGTTCCTGCGGCTTATTCTTCTTGCCCTGCTTGACTCCGGCAACGCAGGGAAACACCAGCGCGAGGAACGCAACGAAGAACGAAAACTTCCGGGTGGCTGTCATTGGTTTTGGTCCTGTGCCTGTGAAGGGAGGGTGGCGATGAGCACCACGCGGCCTTTGTCCTGGACGCGGGCAGAGAAGGTCTTGCCGTTGACTGCATTTCGCACGGGGATCATGTCGCCCTTGCGTCCGGCGGCGAGCGCGCGGCCTTCGAGTTCGAGATGGGCGCGGCCGCTGCGCACCTCGACATCGACGAGTTCGCCGCGCTCGATATCGTTAGGCTCCGTGAGTTGAAGGAGGGTGACTGCGGAGGAAGCGGCGATCAACTGGCGCGGCAGCTTGCCCACGACCTGATCCAGAGATGGAGCAGGTGGCTGGCTGTAGGGAGGAGCGTCATACTCCTCGATTCGCACCTGGCGCGCTTCGATGGCTTTGCCCGGCGGCAAATCTTCGGTGGCGACAACCTCAGCGAGACGCACGAGAATGCTAGCTCGAGCCCAGATGGCAAAGCGGTGATTGTCGCCATAGCGGATGAAACCTCTCCACAGCAGAGGCGAGGCAGGAGTTCCCAAGGAGGGCGCCGCCGGCAAGGTAGACCGATCGAATCGGACCTCGCCGAGCGGCACCGGATAGCGGCTCAACTCTTGAATATCGATGCGGGCTGCGGGCTGGCCGAGAGCCTGGCGCATGGCCTGGATGACACGATCAGGCTGCAGCGTTTCCATGGCGCGTTCGAAACAGATGGCGGGGGCAGTTGACAAGGCGATGTGGTGGCGCGCTGCGATGCGGCGCAGCTCGGCTGCACGAAAAAAACGCCGGACACCGGGGATGGGCGCGAAGCCGATCGTGGTGTCCGGCGCGAGGGAGGAGAACACGGGCAGCGCCTGAGCAAGATCGCGCGCGAGGATGGCATCGCCGGCGACACTCAGGCACGGGGAGACGGAGGGTGTGGACGCCGGGAGGGCGCTGGTTGCTGCGAGCAGAAGAGCTATGGACAGCGGCACAGGAGCCTCACTGCGTCAGGTTGTTGACCTGTTGATACATTTCGTCGGCGGCCTTGACTACTTTGGAATTGGCTTCGTAGGCGCGCTGGGCGGTGATCAGGTTGATGAATTCGTCGACCACGCTGACGTTGGACTGTTCGGTATAACCCTGGAGGAGGGTGCCAATGCCTTCCTGGCCGCCGGGGTTGGCGACGATGGGGTCGCCGGAAGCATCGGTGGGCGTATAAAGGTTCTGGCCGATGCTGTTCAGGCCCGCGGGATTCTGGAAGATGGCGAGCTGCATTTGCCCGGCGAGCTGGGCCGCAGGCTGTCCCGGCAGCGTGTAGCTGACGGTGCCGTCGGTGGCAATGTTGATCGCCTGGGCGTTGGAGGGGATGGTGATTTGCGGCTGGACCGGATCGCCGGAGCCTGTTACCAGGTTGCCGTTCTTATCGAGCTGAAACGATCCATCGCGGGTATAGGCGATATCGCCGGTGGGGCGGAGCACTTGAAAGAAACCGTTGCCCTGAATGACCAGGTCGAGCGGGTTGCTGGTCTGCGAGAAATTGCCTTGGCTGAAAATGATTTCATTAGAGGATGCGCGCGTGCCCATCCCGAGCTGCAGGCCGGTGGGGACGATGGTCTGCTGTCCCGAGGCTGTGCCCGGCTGCACCATGCTCTGATAGAGCAGGTCCTGGAATTGGGCGCGGCGCGACTTGAAACCGGCGGTATTGGCGTTGGCGAGGTTGTTGGCGATGTTGTCCACGTTGGTTTGTTGGGCCGCCATGCCAGTGGCAGCGCTATATAACGCGCGAATCATAGCGAGAATTCCTCCTGGGATAAGTGCATGAGCAATGGATCACGAGACCACCTTGGCGACCTCTTCGACGGCGCTCTTGTTCATCTGAGAGCTGAGGTTGATGGCGCGCTGGAGCATTTCGAACTGGCGCATCACTTTGACCAGATGGCCGGCGGATGAAGCCGCCGAGACATTGGAACTTTCAATTTTTCCCTGCTCGACCTTGACGCTGGAGGCGGGAGTGGGCTTGGAGAGTGGGTCCGTCATCTGGAAATAGGTATTGCCGACCTTGTCGACCGGCGCGGCGGTGGGGAATTCAACCAGGCGCAGCTTGCCGAGAACCTGGCCGTCCTGTTGCACCTCGCCCTCCTTGGAGATCTCCAGCGGGCTTGCGGACTGGGATTGAATCGTTTTGTTGTCGTCGGTGAGCAGCGGGTAGCCGTCAGTGGTGGTGAGTTCGCCTTTGGGGGAGAGGCGGAAGCTGCCGTTGCGGGTATAGAGGGGTCCAGAGGGGCCCTTGGCGGTGAAGAAGCCTTTGCCATCGAGCGCGAGGTCGAGCTTATTATCGGTGCGGACCAGCATGCCCTGGGAGAAATCCGTCCAATTTTTTTCGATGACGGGGACGGTGGTGGTCGTGGCTGGGTTCTCGGAGGCTTGGGCTTCGGGGGAGACGTAGAGGTTGTAGAATTCGTGATCGGATTTAAAACCGTTAGTACCGGCGTTGGCGAGGTTGTTAGCGAGCATGTCGAGGGTTTCCATGCGGGCTCGCAAGCCGCTGGCGGCGGCGATGGTGAGAGGGTCCATCGAATCTGTCCGGGAGCCGGAAGGAGCAAGTGGGAGGCCGAAGGAGCGGGGAGAAAAAAGGCCCTAGAGAATCAGCGCCCTTCCGCCGATAAGCCGATCAGGACAGCTCTTGCGCGGCGTCAAGATTTTGCCAGAACCCGGCAAAAGTCATGATTTTGACGGCGCTTCTCGGTATAAACCCCTGAGAATCTAAGGTCTTTGCCTGGGCCTTCACCTGCACCCGCTCCGCCGTGCTCATTGCGAACTTGGTTGGGGCTCCGGCAGGCTTGCACGCGGAGGCGGCGAACTCTGCGGGCGGTGTGAGCGGTCAGGTTCTGTCGGGCGCAGGCCGCACGCAGCAACCGCAGAGATCATCAGGCGCGACAGGTGAGACCAATCCCGAAGGCAGCCAGAGCGATGCTCCGCGAGTGCAAACGCAAGGCCGGGCAACAATCGGGCTCAGCAGCCGGGCGGCGAGAAGAGAAACGCGCAGAACACAGACGCCGGCGGATGTGGAATCCAACGGCTCTCCGTTCATTGTTACAAATCAAGCCGCTGAGCCGGCGCCATTCCTGGACATTCTGGGCGACATTCTGCCCAAGGGCAGTTTGCCTCAGGATCCGCCAAGCCAGGGGCTGCAGTTTTCCGGCACGACGCTGAATCCGGGTAACCCGGTTGCGACGGGCAGCGTTCTGAACCAAGTCAAGAGCGAAGCGAACGCGGCTACACTGACGGCCGAAACGAACACGCCTGGGACGGGCGGAAGCCAGGCCGGTAACAACGCCGCGCCCAACGCTGTGCAGCAGGTAGTGGCAGGGACACGCGATGCGTTATGGGACAGGGCGGTCAGCGAGGGCGAGACCGAGCCGCAGCGGAATGCGGGGGAACCCGTTGAAGTCGCATTCGCGGCGCGTATCGCAGCGCGAACGCCGGAGCCGCAGGTAATCGCGCCGAACGAAGCGCAGGCGGCGATTGCGGCTTCGCGGTTTGCAGGATTGGACGCCGCAGCGGCGCCGCCGGCGCTCCCGGAGGAGCCGGTCATGGCCACGGCTTCCGGGTTCGAAGGCACGGATTCAGACGGCAGTTCCAGTGAGCCACAGAGCGATACAGGGCTAAACGCGAGCGCAGGAACCGGCCCGACACGGGTGCCGTCCGCAGGCTCGGGTGAGAACGGAACCGCGACGCAGACCATGGCGCCGGATGCACAGGCGACCGCACAGCCGCAAGCCAGCGCCGCAGTTGTCCCGCTGTCCGCGGCAGGCCGAGTTCTGAGCATACAGGCAACTTCGGGCACGATGGGGGCTCGAAGCGCAGGGACGGGGCAGCAGGGATCGAATCCTGGAGCGGGGTCCAATTTGTTCGCGATGGCAGCGCCTGCGAACGCGGGCGTGAGTGCCGGGAAAGGCGCAACGGATCCGAAGCCCGCACCGGAAGAGCGCGCCGCGCCGCCTTTCGAGGCGCCAAATGACGCGGCGGAGCGCAGCGGCGAAATGGTTCGCGCCATTTCCCTCAACTTATCGAGCCAGGATCAGAGTGTCCAGGTCAGGCTGAGCGAGAGAGCGGGCGAACTGCACGTCACGGTGCGCACTCCGGATGCCGGGCTGACCCACGGCTTGCGGGAAGGATTGTCCGATCTGGTCGGGCGTCTGGAGCACGGCGGCTATCGAGCCGAGGCCTGGCGGCCGGGCGGAAATGATTCGAGCGACCGCGGCCAGGACTCGCCTTCGCGGCGCGGGTCCTCCCAGCAGCAGAACGACGGCAGCAAGGGAAGCGGACAACAAGAGAATTCACAGGACTCCGAGTCCGACGCTCAGACACCGCAATGGATGGGCGAACTGGAATCCAGCATTCAAAGGAGCAACAGCGTATGGCCAGCATCAGCAATCCGATAACGTCGAATCCGAGTCCCAGCCCCACGCCGGCGCCAGCGACTTCGAGCGACCCGACGACGGCCCTTCCCGGGGCCGACGAGCAAACGTTTCTGCAGCTTCTGGTAACGCAGCTTCAGTACCAGGATCCGACGAACCCGGTTGACGGCACACAATTCGTCTCGCAATTGGCGCAGTTCAGCGAACTGGAGCAGATGATCAACGTCAACACAAACTTGCAGCAGATTCAGACGGACCTGACCCAGAACGGGCAGACGTCGACTAATCCGGCGCCGAGCACGCCGGCTAATCCGTAAATAAAGACACAAAGACAAAAGGAGGACATAATGTTTGAATCATTTAGTACGGCATTAACCGGTTTGACCGCGTCTGAGCTGGGCATCGATGTTGTGGGAAACAACCTGGCGAATCTGAACACCACGGGCTTCAAAGCGAGCACCGTGAATTTTGCCGACATCGTAGCGCAGTCCTTGGGCTTGGGCACGAGCCAGACAGCGGCTGGCCTCGGGACGCAAGCGACGGCGGTACAGAATTTCACGCAAGGCGCCATTCAAAACACGAACGGTCCGTTCGATGCCGCGATCCAAGGGGACGGCTTCTTCATCGTGCAGGATGCTTCGGGCCTGGTGAACTATACTCGCGCCGGCGATTTTCAAGTGGATGCCAACGGCAACCTGGTGACCCAGAGCGGTCAGAACGTGCAGGGCTGGGTGACCGCCAATGGCGTGTTGAACACGAACGGCGCCATCAGCAACATCGTCATTCCATCGGGAGCGTTGCGCGAGCCTACGGCGACCACCAACATGTCCATCAACATGAACCTGGACGCATCGGCCGTGGTGAACGCACCGGAAGGGAGTTTCTCGACGCCGGTTCAGGTGGTGGATTCGCTGGGCACCACGCACGTCCTCACGGTGAGCTTCACGAAGACGGCTGCTAACACGTGGACCTACAACGTGACCATTCCGGGCGACGATGTGAAGACAGGCACCGCGGGAACTCCATTCCCGATACCGAATGCTACCGGCACGATGACTTTTGACGCCAACGGCAACCTGATCACACCGCCGCCGCCCCCGCCTGCGACCAACGGAGTTGTGGCTATCAAGATTCCGGGGCTCACCGACGGCGCGGCGGACATGAGCATCAATTGGGCGCTTTACACTCCGACGGGGCAACCGGATATTACACAGTACGGGCAGCCGAGCGCGACGGCTTCGAGCAGCCAGGACGGCTTAGTGGCCGCCGAACTGGTGCACGTGACGATGACCAATGGGGGCGAGATCATTGCGCAGTATTCGAACGGCCAGCAGAACACCATTGCGCAGATTGCGCTGGCTTCCATCAGCAACCCGGACACCCTGATTTCCGAGGGGCAGAACAACTTCGAGATCGGCCCGGGCACAGCGACGCCGGCGATTGGGACGCCGCAGACGGGAGGCCGCGGACAGGTGCTGGGCGGGGCGCTCGAGTCTTCGACGGTGGATATCGCGACGGAGTTTACTCGGTTGATCGTGATGCAGCGATCTTATGAGGCGAACGCCAAGGTGATCACCACGACCGATACGATCACGCAGGACACCATCAATCTCAAACAATAAATGCCGCCAGGCGTCGACGCCGATCCGGGACACTAATGGTCCAGCAGGTCTTAGCTGTCTTTCTGGTTCTGGGGCTGCTGGCAGCTACGTTGTGGCTGCTGCGGAGCCGCGGGCTCGCGCACTTTCGGGGGCCGGCGCGGCGCAAATCCGCCAAGCACCTGGAGGCGATCGCGCGGCTGCCGCTGGCGCCGCAACACTCGGTGCACCTGATTCGAGTTGGAGACCATGCCATTCTGCTGGGACTGTCGCCGTCGGGCTGTACGATGATCGAGCGCGTGGCGTGGAATTCCCCGGCAGAAACGGACGTCACTTTGGATGGAGCCGCGCGATGAAGTCTCTCCAAGTTGTGAATCAGGCGGGACGCTGCGGGTTTTTCCTTGTTGCGGCGGCGCGGGCACAAGCCGCCACGCCGGCGGCGGGATCGTCACTTTTTGGCATCAGCAATTCCAGTGGAGGGCCGGGCCCCTCCCTCAGCGTCCCCATGCAGATCCTGATTCTAATGACGCTGCTGACGCTGCTGCCGGCAGTGGTGATGTCGATCACGCCTTTTCTGCGCATCACGGTGGTGCTGCACTTCCTGCGCCAGGCACTGGGCACGCAATCGACTCCCTCCAACCAGGTGCTCATCGGCATGTCGATGTTCCTGACCATCCTGATCATGAGTCCGGTGGCTTCGGAGATGTACCACAAAGGCTGGGAGCCGATGGAAAAGAAGCAGCTCGGTTATCAGCAAGCCTTTGACGAAGGTTCCAAACCGCTCAAGGCATTTCTAACGCGATTCGCGCGCGAGAAAGACATTGCGCTGTTTCTTGAGGTGACGCATTCCCCGTCGCCGCGCAATCCCGGGGACCTGGATCTCAAGGTACTCATCCCGGCGTACATCGTGTCCGAGCTGAAGGCCGGGTTTCAAATCGGGGCGGTGTTGTTTCTGCCATTTCTAGTGATCGACTTGCTGGTGGCGTCGGTCACGCTGTCCATCGGCATGGTGCAGTTGCCGCCGGTGATGATCTCGGCGCCATTCAAGGTCCTGCTCTTCGTGCTGGTGGACGGGTGGAACCTGGTGCTGGGTTCGCTGATGAAAAGTTTCTACACGTGAGGACCCATGACTCCTGAGCTGGTGGTTGAGACTATTCGGCAAACTTTGCTGCTGACGTTCTGTGTGGGCGCGCCGCTGCTGCTGATCGGTTTTGCGGCGGGCATCGTGGTCAGCCTGATCCAGATCGTCACGTCGATTCAGGACACAGGATTCAGCACTATGCCGCGGCTCATTGCGTTCCTGTTCGGCAGCGTCCTGCTGATGCCGTGGATGCTCAAGAAGATGACCACCTACACGATCCTAGTTCTGAGCGATCTGGGAAAGTACGCACGGTAAGCCGGTGCAAGCTCAACTGACCATCGCGCTTCCGGCCGTGCTCGGCTTTGTGCTGGTGCTGGCGCGGGTGAGCGGAGCCTTCGTGTTTGTGCCGATTCCGGGCATCAACGCAAGCGCGGCGCTGGTGCGGGCAGTGTTGTCGCTGAGCTTGACGCTGGCGTTGTTTCCGCGTTGGCCGCACGTCAACCTGACGGAGCCGGTGATTGGCGGGCTTGCGGTGGCGATGATGGCAGAACTGGCGCTGGGTTTGACGATCGGGGTGGCGGTGTCGGTGCTGAATGAGGCGTTTCTGATGGCAGGCCAGATCATCGGTTTGCAGGCCGGATACGCTTACGCTTCCACAGTCGATCCGGCGACGCAGGCGGACTCAGGAATCCTGGTGGTTTTTGCGCAGTTGCTCGCCGGCTTGCTGTTTTTTGCGCTGGGCTTGCACCGTGAGGTCATTCGCGCGTTCGCGCGCAGCCTGGACGCGTTTCCCGCGGGATCGTTCGTCATGACTCCGGCGAGCGCGGAGAAGATTCTGCGGCTGGGTGCGGGAATATTTTCCGTGGGATTGCGGCTGGCCATGCCGGTATTGGCGCTGCTGCTGCTGGTGGATGTCGCCATGGCGCTGCTGGGCCGGCTGAATCAGCAGATACAGCTTCTGATCCTGGCGTTTCCGGTGAAAATGATGGCCACGATCGCGCTGCTGGCCATGATGGCCGTGCTGTTCCCCCGGGTTTATCGCGGCTACGCGGAGCAGGTGCTCGCAAGAGTGGCAACGGCGGCGGGATTCTGATGAGCGACCGGAGCCAAAAGACAGAACAGGCCACCGCGCGGCGGCTGGAGCGAGCGCGGCGCGAAGGGCAGTTTCCGACGGCCAAGCAGTTCATCGCCGCCATTCAGTTTCTGGCATTCACGGCGATGGTGGCGGCGTGGGGCGGAGCCTGGCTGGAGCAAATACGCCTGACCATGCGGTTTCTGATCGGGCGCGCGTTCGGAGGAGATCTCGAAATTACCGACCTGCTGCACATATCTGGAGACCTGTTGTTCCGCGTGGGTCTTCCGCTGGCGGCTGCGGCGGGCGCGCTGGTGGTGATTACGCTGGCGGCGCAACTGGCGGTGACCCGGTTCGGGCTCACGGTAACAAAGCTGGCGCCCGATTTTCAGCGGCTAAATCCGCTCACCCGTCTTCGCGAGCTGCCGCGGCAGAATGTTCCCGCATTGATTCAGGCGCTGGTGATGTTGCCGGTTTTCGGCTTCGCGGTGTACGCCATATCGCGTGATCACTTCGCAGAGAATT
>Ga0335078_10008742_pt1 | contig 15036 bp, 12 predicted proteins | sample Lox_Sample_32_FD_206711 | JGI IMG/M metagenome (GOLD analysis project Ga0335078, IMG submission 206711) | Soil microbial communities from Loxahatchee National Wildlife Refuge, Florida, United States - Lox_Sample_3.2 | ecosystem: Environmental > Terrestrial > Soil > Wetlands | place: USA...
CGCCGCGACGGGACTGCCAGTCTACAGTTTATACGGCGACACTAGGCGGCCGACGGACGACATGCTGGAGGGGATCGATACGCTGGTTTTCGACGTGCAGGACGCGGGCGTGCGCTTTTACACGTACATCACGACGATGGCGTACGCGATGGAAGCATCTGCGAAGCATCACGTCGCTTTTTATGTGTTGGACCGGCCGGATGCGATTGGCGGAGACGCCGTCGAAGGGCCGATGCTCGATAAGGACAAGTTGAGTTTCACCGGATATTTCGCGCTGCCGGTGCGAGTGGGAATGACGCTTGGCGAAATGGCGCAGATGTTCAACGCCGAGAATCACATCGGCTGCGATTTGCACGTGGTGAGGATGACGAACTGGAACCGGCGAATGTGGTTTGAAGAAACGGGACTGCCGTGGACGGCGCCTTCGCCAAACTTGCGGTCGTTGGACGCGACGCCACTGTATCCGGGGCTGGAGATTTTGCAGAACGCGGGTGTTTCGGTCGGGCGTGGAACGGATGCACCGTTTCAAATGTTCGGCGCGCCGTGGATTCATGCGACGGAGTTGACGGACGCGCTGAACGCGCGATTCGTGGCCGGAATGAAGTTTGTGCCGAGGCATTTCACTCCGACGGACGGCCTGTATAAAGGGCAGATGTGCCAGGGTGCGGCGATTGTAACTACGGATCGCGCGTCTGTGAACTCGATGCTGATGGGATTTGAGATTGCGGCGACGCTGCAAAAGCTCTATCCAGATTCGTTTCAGCTGGACAAAATGATTCTGCTGGTTGGAAACGCGGCGGCGATGGCGCGATTGAAGCAGGGCGATTCGCCGAACCGGATATTTTCGGACGACGATCCGGCGCTGGACGCGTTCATGAAGATGCGGGCAAAGTATCTTTTATATAGGTAGTGGAAGAGGCTGACGAGCGATGAAGGTTTGCACCATGCTGCCTTCGGCGACGGAGATTTGCTTCGCGCTCGGGCTGGGCGATGCAGTGTGCGGCGTGACGCACGAGTGTGATTTCCCGGCGGAGGCGCACACGAAGCGCGTGATCGTGAGTTCGCGTGTGCCGCATGGGATTACAAGCGCGGGGATCGATCAATTCGTGATGGATTGCACGTCGCGCGGCGAGAGTATTTACCGGGTGGATGCGGAAGGAATGCGGGAAATCGACCCGGATCTGATTATCACGCAGGATTTGTGCCACGTTTGCGCGGCGTCACCCGATGATTTCGCGGCGGCGCTTTCGCAATTGCCGCGAGTGCCGAAGATATTGTCGCTGAATCCGCATACGGTGGCGGATGTGTGGGATGATGTGCGAAAGATCGGCGAGGCGACGGGCACGTCGGCGCGGGCTGCGGAGATGATTGCGCAGCTTGAGGAGCGCGTGGCGGCAGTGCGGCGGGCTGTCGAGCAAGCTGAACGAAGCGCAAGGCGGCCGCGAGTAATATGCTTGGAGTGGCTTGATCCATTTTATGTCGGCGGGCATTGGGTGCCGGAAATGATCGCGACGGCGGGAGGGCGGGATCCGCTGGGGCGAGCGGGCGAACCTTCGGTTTCGATTCCGTGGGGGAAAATTCGAGACGCGCAGCCGGAAGTGATCTTAGTGACGCCGTGCGGATACGGGCTGGACAAGGCGAGCGAAGAATTTTCGGGAATGCGATTGCCGGATGGTTGGGATGACCTACCAGCCGTGAGAGATGGCAGAGTTTTCGCGTCCGATTCAAACAGCTATTTTTCGCGGCCGGGGCCGCGGCTGGCGGACGGCGTGGCGATTATTGCGAAGGCGATTCATCCAGAGCTGGACATTGCGATTCCACAGGATTCGTTGCGAAGAGTTCGGAAAGCCAGTCGCGTTTCCGCGTAAGTGCGAAGTTTCTACGCTACGCCCGGCTTGAGGTCCAGCGAGTTGTAAACCACGCGCAGACAAACAGAATTCCCAGCACAAAATCAATCGCGCACAAGGAAGCCTGGCGAAGTTTCGCCGCTCCCGTCACGTACAGCGTGAGGCAGACGGCGACCCATCCGGCTTTTTCCAGAATTGCGGGGATGATGAGCGGGCGGAAGCGCGCAGGGTCCGAGGCAATGACGAAGAAGACGAGCTGAAATACGAGGGCCAGTGCCGCGAAGCCGTAGTAGAACTGCGAGTGAGTGATGGGCGGTGGGTCCTGGCGACCGATAGCGTCGAGGAGAAAAAACATGGGCACGAGGATGATGATGCCGAGCGCGCCCGCGACGTTGAAAACAATTTTGGCGAACCTCATCTTATCCGATCCATGAATCTCTTATTGAGCGGGCGCGGGTTGGGCACGGCGCCAGTGGCGATAGAAAAATAATCCGACGAGCATGAGAGCAAGTCCAATTGTGCAACGGAGCGGGCGCTGCCACCACAGTTCAATCGTAAGAGCGATGGCTCCGGCGACGAACGCGCCGGGAACCCAGGGATAGCCCCAGCAGCGATAGGGGCGCGGCATGTTGGGCTCAGTGCGGCGGAGGCGAAAAAGCCCGATGGTCGCGAGTCCGTAGAAAATCCAGCCGGCGAAAATAAAGAGTGAAGTGAGATCTTCAAACGTGCCGCTGAGTGCCATGACGCTGGCGAGCGTGGCCTGGAAGATGAGCGCGTTGGCGGGCGTGCGGAACTTGGGATGAATGCCGCCGGCGATGCGGAAGAAAAGACCGTCGCGCGCCATGGCGTAGTCCACGCGCGCACCGCTGAGGATGGAAGAATTCAGCGAGCCGAGCGCGGCGATGCCCATCGCCAGCGTGACGAGGATGGCGGCATTCTGTCCGGCGAAGTGAGCGACGACGTCTGAAGCGACGTGTTCGGACGCGCCTACTTTGGCCAATGGCAGGACGTAGAAACACACGGCGTTGAAGGCGATGTAGATGATGCCGACGAAAGCAACTCCGCCGACGAGCGCGCGATGAAAATTGCGCTCTGGGCGTTCGACTTCGCTGCCGACGAGATTCAGATCTTCCCAGCCGTCGTAAGCCCAGAGCGCGGCTGCCATGGTGGCAAGAAATGCGCTGACGATCCCGCCGCTGAGGGATGAAGGAAACAACGGATGCAACGCGGCGCCGCCGCCGTGGGAAAGCGTGAAACCCGCGGCGACGATGCAGACGACGGATGCGATTTTGATGATGGTCAAAACGACTTGCACCCGTCCGCCGAGACGGACGCCGAGGTAATTGATTCCGCTGATGAAGAGGATCGCCAGGATGGCGAGCGGCTGCGCCCAGGCGAATACAAAATGAAAATGGCGTACGGCGCCGAGGAAATTGTAATCGAAGTTGAAAATATGAATCGGCGCCGCGATGGCGGGGAAAAGAAAGCCGCAGAAGCGCATGGTCCCGGCGGCGAGCGCGGCGACGGACGCCGGGCGCGCCACGACGGAGTGAGTCCAGCCGAAGAGGAACCCCCAGGCCGGCCCGAACGAGCGGCTGAGGTAAGCATATTCGCCGCCGGCTTCGGGAATTGCGGCGCCAAGCTCGGAATAGGCGAGCGCGCCGAAGAGAGAGAGTATTCCGCCGATGATCCAAGCTGCGTAAACGACGCCGAGCGAACCGGCGTCCGAGGCCATCTCACTCGGCTTTAGGAAAATTCCGGTGCCGACCATGGTGCCGACAACGATCGCGGCAGAAGCCCAGGGGCCGAGGCCACGCACGAGTTCGAGACGCTGTTTGGTTTCAGCCATGATGCCGATTTGCGGCGATGCGATTTTTTCGGTCGCTAAATTTTTGTTCCAGCGGCCGGCGGCGCGAAATAGCTGGCGAGCGAGCCGGCGGCAAGCGTGATCAATGTCCCCACGGAAACGTACCACGGCCAGACGAGCCTGGTATGAAATGTAATGTAGAGCATGGCCGCCAAGCCAACTGCCATGCCGATGATGGCTCCGAGGGCGTTCGCGCGCGGATTGTAAAAGCTGAGCAGAAAAAGTCCGAGCAGGCTGCCGAAGGTGACGGAGGCGATGGTGAGGCCCGCGGTGAGGACAGGGCCCCAATTGACCATGCCGAGAATCAGCAGGATGGCGCCCCAGAAAAGAGTGGTCCAGCGTGAAATGCGGAGCAGGCGAGCCGAATCGAGTGGCGACTGGGCGTCGGGGTGCGCTCCGCGCAAGATGCGAAAATCCACGACGCTGGAAGCGGCCAGCGAGTTGAGCGAGCCGCTGGCGTTAGACATGGCGACGGCGAAAATTGCGGCGACGACGAGTCCTCGGAGGCCGGAGGGCATTTGCGTGACTATGAAAATTGGAAAAATGGCGTCATAACTCTTGCCGGCGACGATGGCGGGAGCGTGATTGAAGGCGTAAAGCATGACGCCGAGGACAAGAAACAGAGCGAACTGAAAAAATACGACGACGGCGCTGCCGAGAATTGCGGCTTGGGCCTGGCGCTTGGACGAGGAGGCGAGAAGGCGCTGAACGATGGTTTGGTCGGTTCCGTGGCTGGCCATGGTGAGGAATGTGCCGCCGATGACGCCGGACCAGAAAGTGTAGGTGTGCGCGGCTTGCGTGAAGCTGAAATTGAAATCCCACACGCGGAGTTTTCCACCCGCAGCGGCCGCGATGCTGGCGACCTGACTCCATCCGCCGGGAATGCCGCGAAGAATCAAGAAAAATGCCACGGCCGCTCCGCCGAGATAAATCACGGTTTGGATCACGTCCGTCCAGATGACCGCGCGCATGCCGCCTTCCCAGGTATAAAAAAGCGTGATGAGCAAAATGATGACAACAGAAAGTTGCAGCCCGGTGCCAAACGCGACTTGTACGACGGTGGCGATGGCGGCGATGCGAACTCCTTCGGCGAGAGCGCGCGTGACGAGGAATGTGAGAGCGGCGGCGGATTTTGCGCGAGGGCCAAAGCGTTTTTCGATGAGTTGATATGCCGTGATGTATTCGCCTCGGAAGAACCGGGGGATGAAAACGAGGGCGAGAATTACGCGGCCGACGATATAGCCCATCACGAGCTGCAGAAACGTGGCGTTCCCCGCGTAAGCGAGCGCAGGAGTGCCGATGATGGTGAGCGTGGAGGTTTCGGTGGCGACGATGGAAAGCGCGAGCGCCCACCAAGGAGCAGTGCGTCCGCCGAGGAAATAATCGCGGATGTCGCGCTGGCCTCGGCGAAAATATGCACCGAAAGCCGCGATTCCCACGAAGTACACGGCAAGAACGATCAGGTCGAGCGGAGCAAGATGCATTGCGCCTCGCGGGAGTGGCCGGCCCTGCTCAACTTGCAGGCGGCGCGATGATAGTGGGCGTCTGGAAACTCCGTCAAGCCCGGCGGCCTTGCGGGTTCGGCGATTTCAGCACAGAATTCCAATACGATTCAGGCGGGCATCGCGGAACCCGCAACTCTTTTCACTCCCGCAGGGATTTCAGTGAACTGCTATCTCGGATTCGACGGCGGCGGCACCAAGACGGAATGCATCGTCCTGGATGCCGAAGACCGCGTTCTGGGTCAGGGAAAGGCCGGGCCATCCAATCCGCTGCGGGTGGGATACGACGCGGCTTGCGCGGCGCTGCAGATGGCAGCTGCGATGGCGCTTTCTGCAGCTCGTGTCGGTACGCGTGATATTCAGTGCGTGTGCGCTGGATTGGCCGGAGCCGGCCGCAAGTTTGTCGCGGAAGAAATGCGAAGCCGTCTGGCGCGAATTTGGTCGAATGCGCACGTGGAAGTTGTGACGGATGCCGATGCCGCCTTGGAAACCGCCGTCGGTCAGCAAGCCGGCGTGATTCTCATCGCCGGAACCGGCTCGATCGCGCTCGGCCGGAACTTGAAAGGCGAAATTGCGCGCGCGGGCGGATACGGCCACAGAATCGGCGATGTCGGCAGCGCGTATGATATCGGCAGGCACGCCGTGCTCGCGGTTGCCAGAGCACGTGACTTCTCCGGTCCGGCGACAGTTCTTGCCGACTTGATCCTCGGGCCGCTTGATTGCCGGAGGTGGGACGATGTGTTTGAGAAAGTCTCATCCAAACCCGGCGCGACATTTCCCAAGCTGGTGCCGGCGGTGATGCAAGCTGCAGCCGCAAATGACGCCGCGGCGCGCGAAATTCTGTCGCGCGCGTCTGTGGAGCTTGCCGGGCTGGCGCTCACCGTGATTGGCCGGCTGGATATGCGCGGAGCATCGTTCCGGCTCGCGCGCGTGGGCGGAGTTTTTGGCCACAGCTCTCTACTGGATGGGCGAGTCGGCGACTTAATCCAACGCGTGGCGCCTGGCGCAGCGCTCGATATGCTCGAACAGCCGCCGGCGCTGGGAGCGGCGCGGATTGCGCTCCGAAACAGCCAAAAACTAGGCGCACAGCATGGCCGATTCAGCTGAGCCCGGACGGGGCGAGCGCGCTCTCGAGAATTTGCTTCAATTCATCAGTGATCCACAATTTGATGAGCAGGCGGCGATCACCTTACTCGCGCGTAGAGATTTGCCGGCCGACATCATCGAAAAACTGGCGCGACGGCCGGAATTTCCAGAAAGCTATGCCGTCCTGCGAGCGCTGGCATTTCATGTAAACGTTCCCCGCGTTACGGCGAAAAAGGTGTGCAGAAAACTGCATTTGATGGACACGGTGAAACTTTCCGTCGCTCCAGCATTGTCTCCGGACATCCAGCGCATCGCGGAAGATGAACTACTCTTCCGTCTGCCACGTCTTGCGCTTGGACAGATGATCGCCGTGGCGCGGCAAGCGTCAGCCAGAGTTCTCGCGGCGCTGATCTTAGAAGGGAATGCCAAGACCGTCGGGCCAGCGCTGGATAATCCACGATTCTCGGAAGCGCAGGTGTTGAAAATTCTCTCGAGCGAAAGATTGCCGGCGCCCGTTGTTCCCACAATCGCGCGGCATACACGGTGGCCAAAATTGCCGAATGTGCGAACAGCGCTGCTTCGGCATCCGCAAACACCATACGAGATTGCTCTGAGACTGTTGCGTCAAGCGTCCTTGAATGAATTGCGCACGCTCTTGCGGTCGACATCGCTGACGGCGGAATTTCGGCGGCAGGTCGAACGCGCCGCGTCTCAACGCTGACGATCGCCGCGTCCGAATGTCGGTTATTTCCTGACGAAAGGCTCCGGTGCCGGCGTGCCGAGCATGCGCAGGTAGGTCATTAACTGCGCGCGGTGATGAACTTCGTGCTCGGCAATTCCAAATAAAATTACGGCGATTTTTCGGCGTATGCCGAGCGGTTCGTGTATCCGCTCGTCTTCCCACCGATCGAGCGGCAACTTCGCCGCCGCGGCAAGTGTTTCCGAATATTCACGTTCAAGCGCGGCAAGCTCATCGGCGAGTGTTTGCGGTGTGCCGACAACGGCGGCAAGCCCCTGCGGAATGCGCTTTTCGTAGTACGCAAAATCTCCGTCGATAGCGACGCGACGCACGCCGCGTTCAGACACCCACATGTGCCGCAGCATTTCGCCGACGCTCAGAGCGCTCGGCACGGGACGCCACGGCATGTGTTCTTCGCGGAGAAGCGCCGTGACCTGGTGCGTGCGGGCGCGAAGGGCTTCTCTCTGTTTGATATAAAAGTCTTGTAAGTTCATGCGGACATTATACGCCGCGGCGGTTGACACTCCATCGCGCCGCCGATAGCATCAATTTTAGTGGATCCAAGCTTCCCAACTGCGTCGGCGCGGCTGCGCGCTTTCCGCCTTGAATTCCGCCACATTCCACGAATACAGGTAATCGTTCCATGACTCGATGCCTGGATTGCGGCGCCCCACGTGAATCCGATCAATGCACGGCCTGCGGGCTAACGCAGGACGCCGCCGAGGTGATGCTGCGAAGGCGGCTGATGTACCGCGCGGCTGTGTTCGTGGTCGGCGCTCTGATTTTTGTGCCCGCGAGCCAGGTGTATCCGCCGCTGGATCTCGATCAAGTGTGGATTTTTATGGGCGTGATATTTTTTGCCGGCCTGTGGATGGCGTTTTGGATCGATCTGCGTGCGCGCCAGCGCGCTGAGGTGGAGCTACTGAAGAGACTGTTCTTTGGTTTGGTTCCGCTGCCCTTGATTCTTGCATTCCTGCTGCTTTGCAACGGCCGTTTCGATTCATCTCCGCAGGTGCGCGAGCCTGCGCAGGTCGTCAGCCGTTTCAGCATGCCGGGTTATATTTTTCGCAGCCGGCGTTTGGTCGTTACATCTTGGCGGCCGGGCCATCAGATCGAAAGATTGCCGGTGCAGGCGTTCGACTACGATCGTTTTCATTTGGGTGACAGAGTCTTCGTGGGCATGCATTCGGGATTGCTCGACATCCCCTGGGTTTTCGCCGTGTACCGCGACGATTCAAGGCCGCCTCACTGATCCGGAATGAAGAGAGCTGATTCGTGCCCAAGCGCGTGCTGATACTGGGTGGAGGATTCGCCGGAATTCAGGCGGCGATGGACCTCGACCCAGCCGCGCGCCGAGGCGAGGTCGAAATCACGCTCGTTGCCGATCAAAACTATTTTCTTTTCACTCCACTCCTTCCGCAAATTGCGTCGAGCAACATCGATCCGCGTCACATCGCGCAGGCGATTCGCGATTTGCGCGGCGGCCACCGATTTCGCTTTGTGCGCGCCTCGCTTTCGGCGATTGATGTCGAGCGGCACGAAGTACGTTTGGAGCAGGCATGCACGCCGGACGGTCTAGACGTTTTGCCGTACGACTATCTGATTGTGGCGCCCGGAAGCTGCACGGACTATTTCCGCATTGCCGGTGCGAAGGAATTCACGCATGACTTCAAATCATTGGAAGATGCCGTGGTGGTGCGCGAGCACGTTCTCGATTTGTGCGAACACGCGGATCACACACAGGATCCGGAGATTCGCCGGCGGTTACTGACATTTGTGGTGGTCGGCGGCGGCTACACCGGAATTGAGCTGGTCACCGAGTTGCACGATCTCTTGTTTCTTTACGTGGCGAAGCGATTCCGCGGAATTCCCGCGGACGAGATCAAGCTGGTCGTACTCGAAGCCGGCAGTGAAGTGCTGCGCGGAGTGCATCCGAAGCTTGCCGACCATTCCCGCCGGCGGCTGGCGCGAAAGGGGATCGAAGTTCGCACGAATACTCCCGCAGCGCGGTGCTTCGCCGGCGGCGTGGAGGTGAAGGGCGGTGAAAAAATCGCGTCAGACTGCGTGGTTTGGACGGCGGGCGTCCGCGCACAGCCAATCGTGGCCGCGATGCCCGGTCCGCATGATCGCATCGGCCGCGCGATTGTGAATGATCAGCTGCAACTGGAAGGCCATCCAGAAGTGTTTGTGGCCGGAGATTCCGCGGCCGCGATTTCAGCACAAGACGCCCCGCGTGTCGCGCCCGTCGCGATTTCGCACGGTCGCCTAGCCGCTCGTAACGTTGCGCACCACATCCGAGGCGAGGCGTTGGAAAGCTACCGGTACGTTTCAAAAGGAATGCTGGTGTCGCTGGGCATGAACTATGCCGTCGTCAGTATCGGGGGACTTCGATTCAGCGGCTATTTCGCGTGGCTGTTTTGGAATATCGTGCATCTTTATACGTTGGTAGGCTTCAAGAAGCAGCTGCAGGTCGGAGTGGATTGGCTGCTTGGCCTGGTATTCCCCAGGGATGCGGCGATTGTCCGGAGGCCGCGAACATGCCCTTATTGTGGAAAGCAGAATCCCTGATGTGCCGGCGCGATTAGCGGCCGCCGTGCGGTAGGTTGATGTCGACTTTGTGCCCTTCATCCGACAATTCAAAATACACGCGGTCGGCGGAGCCGACATCGCGCGCGATCCAGCCCGCGCTAACCAAAAGTTTTCCGGTGCTCTCGTCGGCGGGAGAAACGAGCTTGTCTTTTTCGTGCGTAAACGTGGCTGGGTCCATCTCGTGAACGGTTTTCAATTTTGAATTTATGCGCAAATAGCGGTCGCCCCACTGCAGCAGGAGCATGTCGTTGCCTTTGGCGTGCGTGTCGTAATAAATGTTCCAGGATTTCGGCGGCTCGTCGTCAATGCGAAGAATGGATGCCCGATAAGGCGCCCAGGTGATGTTCGCCGCGGCGCGGACGTGAGGCGCAAAAGAAAGCGCGCAAAGCGCGGCGGCAAACATCACACCCAGCGCGGCAATGGCGATGCGCGAAGTTTGCTTAGTAAAGCGACGACTGGCGCTTTTGTCCCGTGTAATCAACGTAGACCGCCTTGATCTCGGTATAGAAATCCACGGCCACGCGCCCCATTTCGCGCAGGCCGACTCCGGTGCCTTTCATTCCGCCGAACGGCAGTTGCGCTTCGCCTCCCACGGTGGGCGAATTGACGTGCACGATGCCAGTTTCGATGCGCTCGATGAAATCAAAGACTCGCGTCGCGTCATTCGTATAAACCGAACTCGAAAGGCCATACTTCACGGAGTTCGCCACGCGCATCGCTTCATCAAAATCTACAACGCGTATGATGCTCAGCACCGGCCCGAATATTTCTTCCTGCGCGATCACGCTATTCCAAGGCACATCGTCGAACACTGTCGGCGCAATGAAATGGCCTTTGTCATAGCCCTGCCCTTTCAATTGTGAGCCGCCCACGACCAATCGCGCTTCGCGCTTGCCAATTTCGATGTAGCGCAGCACCGTTTCGAGTTGCTTTTCGTCCACCACTGGGCCGAGGTCGATGCCATACGCTAGACCATCTCCTACCTTCAACATGCGCGCGCGGTCCATCAACATTTGGACGAAGGGATCGGCGACGGATTCTTCGACGATCACGCGGCTGGTTGCTGTGCACCGCTGTCCCGCGGAGCCGAACGCGCCGAACACCGCGGATTCGACGGCGAGCGGAAGATCAGCATCCGCCAGGACGACGATCGGGTTTTTTCCGCCCATCTCGCACTGGCATTTTTTCAGCAGCCGCGCGCCCTGCGCATAAATTGCGGTGCCCACATCGTTTGATCCAGTGAACGAAACGGCACGAACGGCGGGATGCTTCACCATTTCGTCGCCAATTTCGCTGCCGGAACCGAGGACAAGATTGAGCACGCCGGGTGGCAGGCCAGCTTCTTCAAAAATGCGAACGACGGCGGCCGCGGTGAGGGGTGTGATTTCCGCGGGCTTTAGAACAGCCGTGTTTCCGGCGACGATGGCCGGAGCAAGTTTCCACACCGGAATGGAAATGGGGAAATTCCACGGCGTGATCGCTCCGATCACTCCCATGGGGCATTTCACGGTGTACGCAAAATTTCGCGGCAGTTCACTGGGCAGCGTTTCACCACCCAGTCGGCGCGCCTCTCCCGTCATGAATTCCAGAATGTTGATGGATTTCTGCACTTCGCCGAGAGAATCCTTCAGCGTTTTGCCTTCTTCGCGCGTCAGCAGTCGCGCGAGTTCTTCTTTCTGCTGTTCCATCAGCGCGGTGGCACGATTCAGCACGCGTCCGCGAACCGGTGCCGGAGTGTCACGCCACGCGGGAAACGCCGCAGCCGCGGCTGAAATCGCCTCGCGCATTTCCTCGCGCGTGGATTTCGGGGAGCGCGCAACGACTTCGTCCGTGTTCGCGGGGTTGCGCCGCTCAATTGTTTTGTCTGAACGCGATTCCACCCATTTGCCATTGATGAAATTGCGGGCATTGGTGGAAGAAATCGCCGCCGTGGCCATCCTGTCTCCTTGCGTGAATCGAATGCGCGGTGCCTTAGAAATTGACGCGCCGAAACTGCGTGACGTTCCATGTTGCGCTGGCGCGGGGCCGGGGGTCAAGCGGGGTGGCTAACGAGATTGATGGCACTGGGAGCGTTTGTTTCCCTTTGACAAGTGAAGCGCAGCGCGATACAAAACGGCTCTATGAAAACACTTAACTTGCGTCATCTTTCCTCGTTTGTAGCAGTGTGCGCAATTTTCGCGGCGGGCGCGGTGGCCCAAGCGCCGTCGAACGCGCCGGCAAAAGCGCCAGCGAAGGCTTCGCAGGGCGCGGCGGCGGGCGGGAAGCACATCACCACGCCGAAGGAGGAGTTCGGCTACAACGTCGCGGACGACTATCAAATGGTGAACTACGACCAGGCGTCGGCGTACTGGAAGAAGCTCGCGTCGGAATCGGACCGCATGAAGCTGGTGAGCATCGGCAAGACGGCCGAAGGGCGCGATCAGTACATGTCCATCATTTCGTCGCCGGAAAATATTAAGAATTTGGAGCATTTCAAAGAGATTTCGCAGAAACTGGCGCGCGCGGAAGGAGTGACGGAAGAGCAAGCACACGAGCTGGCGCGCACCGGCAAGGCGGTGGTGTGGATTGACGGCGGTCTGCATGCGAGTGAGTCGGTGGGCTTCGAGCAATTGGTGGAGATGATCTATCAGATGGTGAGCCGCACGGATCCGGAGACGATGCGCTTTTTGAACGACGACATCGTTTTGTGCGTCGCGGCGAATCCGGATGGGTCGGACATGGTCGCGAAGTGGTACATGCGTGAGCCCGATCCGCAGAAGCGATCGAGCGCCGGGCTGCCGACGCTGTACAACAAATATGTGGGTCACGACGACAACCGCGATTCGTACATGTCCAACATGCCGGAAACGGCCAACATGAATCGGCAGCTCTTTATCGAGTGGTTCCCGGAGATTATGTACAACCACCATCAAACGGGTCCGGCGGGCGGGGTGGTGTTTGTGCCGCCGTTCCGCGATCCATTCAACTACAACTTCGATCCGCTGATTCCGCTGGGTGTGGAGGCCGTGGGAACGGCGATGCATTCGCGGCTGGTGGCGCGCGGCATGGGCGGATCGGAAATGCGTAGTGGATCGAACTATTCCACTTGGTGGGATGGCGGGCTGCGTACGACGGTATATTTTCACAACATGATTGGAATTCTTACGGAAATTATCGGCAGCCCGACGCCTTCGCAGGTGCAGCTGGTGCCGGATAAACAATTGCCGAAAGGCGACTGGCCGCTGCCGATCGCGCCGCAGGTGTGGCATTACCGGCAATCGGTGGATTATGACGTGGAGTTGAATCGCGCGATTTTGGATTACGCGTCGCGGAACCGAGAGACGCTGCTCTTCAATATTTGGCGCATGGGCGAAAATTCCATCCAGCGCGGCAGCGAAGATTATTGGACGATCACGCCGAAGCGCGTGGAAGCTTTGCGCGCGGCTATGCCTGCGGCAGCTGGACGAGGAGCGCGCGGCGGGGATGCCGCAGCGGGTGGCGATGCGGCTCCAGGCGGCGGAGGCGGTTTCGGCCGCGGCGGACTTTCGCTGCCGGATGAAATCAAGGACTACGATTCCGTTCTGCACGATCCGAAGGCGCGCGACCCGCGTGGCTACATCATTCCTTCCGATCAAGCGGATTTCGCTACGGCAACGAAGTTTGTAAACGCGCTGCTGAAGAACGGAATTCAAGTGGACCGCGCAACGGCGGCGTTCCAGGTAGCAGGGAAGAGCTACCCGGTTGGGTCGTACATCGTGAAGTGCGCGCAGTCGGGGCGCCCGTTCATTTTGGACATGTTCCAGCCGCAAGACCATCCGAATGACATTCCGTATCCCGGTGGACCTCCGACGCCGCCGTACGACATCGCGGGTTGGACGCTGGCTTATCAGATGGGCGTGCAGTTCGATCGCATTCAAGATGGGTTCAGTGTTGCCGGCGTGACAAAAGTCAGCGGCGTGCAGCCGATGCCGGTTGCGGCCGTTTTAGGCCCGTCGAATGCGGCGGGATATTTGATCAGCCATGAAAACAACAATTCTTTCATTGTGGTGAACCGGCTGCTGAAGGCAGGCGCGGACGTGTACTGGCTGAAGTCAGCACAGCAAACGGACGGCAGGGACCTGGGCACCGGAGCGATCTGGGTGCCTGCTTCAGCGACGTCGCGTCCGATTGTGCAGCAGGCCGCGAAGGAGTTGGGCGTGCCAGTTTACGGGCAGGCTTCGGCTCCCAGCGGAGAGGCGATGAAACTGAAGCCGATTCGAGTTGGGTTGGTGGACGTTTACGGCGGGAACATGCCGGCTGGATGGGAGCGTTGGCTGCTGGAGCAATTTGAATTTCCGCACGAGGTCGTTTATCCGCCGATGCTCGACGCTGGCAATTTGAAGAGCAAATACGACGTGCTGATTTTCACCGACGGCGAATTCCGCGGCGGTGGCGGTGGGCGCGGCGGAGGCGGTGGCGGAGGTCGAGGAGGACGCGGCGGAGAAAACACTGGTCCAACGATTCCTGAGGAATATCGCGTGCGGCAAGGCGCGATTACGGCCGCGAATACGATTCCGCAGATCAAAGCGTTCGTGGATGCGGGCGGAACCGTGATTACAATCGGCAGCTCGACGAGCATGGCGGAGCTGCTGGGCGTGCCGCTGACGAATGCGTTGACGGAAAAGGGACCCGATGGCCGGGACGTGCCGTTGCCACGCGAAAAGTTCTACATTCCCGGCTCGTTGATGCGCGTGCAGGTAGATAACGCGGATCCGATCGCTTACGGAATGCCGAAGAGCACAGACGTGGATTTTGACAATAGTCCCGTCTTCCATGTCGGCACGGCGAGCGGAGTGACGACGACCAGCGTTGCGTGGTTTTCCGGGAAAGAAACGCTCGATTCTGGTTGGGCGCTCGGACAAACTTACCTAGACGGCGGCGTGGCGATTGTGGACGCGAATGTCGGACAAGGAAAAGTTGTGGCGATCGGGCCGGAGGTCACGTTCCGCGCGCAACCACACGCGACGTTTAAGCTGCTGTTCAATGGGTTGTACTACGGCAGCGCGACAAGCGGGTCCGTGGCAAGCCGAGGAGCGACCGGCCAGACGACAGGGAAGTAGCGGCTGAATTCAGCGGGAAAAAACTACGCGGGACTTACGGATGAGCGTGAGTCCCGCGTTTCTATTTTCAGATTGAGCGCGGCGCGTGACCGTAGTTACGCTCGGATTTCACTGAAGGCGGTATCGAGAAGCTTGATGGCTTCATCGATGTCTGCTTTGCCGATGTTGAGCATTGGTGCGAGACGGATGCAATTGCCGAAAAGTCCGCCTTTGCCGATTAACAGACCGTGAGCGCGCGTGCGCTCCAGCAATTGCGTGGCGGCTTCAGGCGCGGGCTCTTTCGTTTGGCGATCTTTCACCAGTTCGAGCGCTTGCATCAGACCCATTC
>Ga0335078_10008743_pt1 | contig 15036 bp, 17 predicted proteins | sample Lox_Sample_32_FD_206711 | JGI IMG/M metagenome (GOLD analysis project Ga0335078, IMG submission 206711) | Soil microbial communities from Loxahatchee National Wildlife Refuge, Florida, United States - Lox_Sample_3.2 | ecosystem: Environmental > Terrestrial > Soil > Wetlands | place: USA...
GGTGCACGTCCAGGGCAAACTTCATCTCGCGGAGCGGAACGGGCCTCACTCGGGACAGTGAGCCGATGTCCCACGATTCGAACTTCGGGTACACGCTGATGTGATCTCCGTCCGCCGGCTGGTAGCCGAAATCCACGGATTCACCGTTTGCCAGGACAAGGTCCACTTCCGTGTGCGGCACGCCGAGGTCCTCGATCAGCGCCTTCACCGTGCAGCCGGGCCGGACGTCGACGTCACAAGGGCGCTTGCGCCTTTCCGCGGAAATGAAAGCGTTCAGCTCCTCGTAGAAGCGGATGGTCACTGACGCCATGCTTCGATAGTATAGGAACCATGGGGAACGGCAACGGGGTCGGGGCGCTTGAGCTGGATGGCGTGTGCCTGGATATCGATGGCCGACCGATCCTGAAGGACCTCACGTGGAAAGCCGCCCGCGGGGAGAAATGGATCATTCTGGGCCGCAATGGAAGCGGCAAGACATCTCTCATGCGGCTGCTTTCCGGCTTCGGCTTCCCATCCCGCGGGCGAATGCTGGTCCTGGGAGAGCTCCTGGGAAGGACGGACCTCCATCTGCTTCGGCGAAGGGTGGGGTGGATCCATGGAGACCTGGCCGCGGACATCCCGTACTTCATGACCGCGCTTGACGTCGTCCTCTCCGGGGCCGAAGGCAGCCTTGTGGTGTACGACCAGGTCCCCGGAAGCGAGGAGCAGCTTGCTCTCCGCATGCTGGAAAAGCTGGGCATGCAGGAGTTTGCGGAGCGACGCTTCTTCCGTCTTTCCACGGGGGAACGGCAGCGCGTGCTCATAGCGCGGGCGCTGGCCGCCGGCCCCGACCTGCTCCTCCTTGATGAGCCATGCCAGGGGCTTGATCCCCGCGCGCGAGAGGAGTTCCTGGAATCGCTTGCCGGGCTCCTGGGCTCGCACCCGGACCTGAGCGTGGTATTCGTAACGCACCACGTTGACGAGATCATCCCGGGTTTCACGCGCGTGCTGGTCCTGGAGGACGGCCGCGTGGCGGCGCACGGCCGGCGGGAAGAGGTCCTGACTCCCGCAATGGTCAAACGCCTGTTCGGTGACGGCTGCCGCCTTCATTCCCGCGGCGGCAGGTACTTCCTGAGCTTCGGCAAGGAGTAGAGGCATGGACAGGAAGCCCGTGGTGACAAAGCTGACGCGCGGCCAGGATGCCTACTACACGGTGAGCTGGTCGCGTCTTCGCAAGAGCGACAAGTACGACATCATCAAGTCCGTGCCTTCCGAAGCCGGTATCTACGAGCTGTACTACATGGACGACAAGGACAAGCTGTGCCTCTTCCACGTGGGCAAGTCCTGGTACGGCGGATTGCGAAATGAGATCAGGCTGCGCACCGACGTGGAGCTGGAGAAGGACCAGGCCCATCGGACCATCCTGGAAGAGCACGACTGCTGGTACCGCTGGTCCCTCGTGAGCGCCAGCGACGACATGGCGGACATTCTTTTTTTCTTTGCCAGCACGTACAGGATGGCGGCACACGTGGGCCACTCCGGAAGGTACCGCAATATCTTCATCAATGAGATCAGCGCGGACAAGATCGTGTCCATCTGAGCTGCGCTGCCACGGCACAGCTTAGATCGTTCCGAGCTTCTCCACCATGAAGCGGACCCGCCGGGCAAGGGAGATCATGAGGCGCTTGGGCCACTGGGGGCTGGCCGCGTAGATGTCGGCGAAATTCTCCTTGGAAAACTCCAGCGCTTCCACGTCTCCCTTGGCAATGACCGTCGCGGAGCGGACGGACTTGTCGAAGAAGCTCATTTCCCCGATCACTTCGCCTTTGCCCAGCGTGGCCATCACGCGGTACTTGTCCCCGACTTTTCGCGTGACGTAGACCTCGCCGGAGGTGATCCAGTAGATCTTCTGCTGGATCTCCCCTTCCTTGATCAGCACCTGCTTGTCCCTGAACTTCTTGCCGAACTTCTCCATCACCTTGGCGTCAAGGGCTTCTTCCGCCTGGAAGGCGATCTTCATGATCTCGTCATAGCCTTCCATCGCTTACCTTCCTTCCTCTCTGCGGCCAAGGCGCTCACCAAACTCCGCGTTCAGGATCCGGAGCTCCCGGGTCAGGCCGGTGATTGCAGCGTAGCCCAGCTCCCAGGAGATGCTGGACGCAAGCTGGAACCCTTCCAGGTCCCACCGGTAGAGAATGACCCGTTCGCTTGATTGCACGGAGCCCAGCCGCGTGCATTCGGCCAGGGGCTCCACCAGCCCGAAGAGGCTGTCCGGCATGATCCACAACGGGAATGATGCGGAGGCAAGCGGATACTCTAGTTTGGCAAGCCCGGCAATAACGTAATAAATGGGCTTGTCCCCCACCGGGTCACCCGTTTTGAAAATGTGCTCGTGCGCGGGGTAGGTGACCTCTTCACCATACTGGAGAAAATGCGGATGGTCTTCCATTCTGCTAGAAATTTCGACATTTTGGGAGCTTTTTATTGAATTCTTTTATCTTTTTGTCTATACTCACGCCAATCCGGAAAACCTTTCAACAGCGGGAGTTATGCATGGATCAAGTGAAGCAAAGCCACGCCGAGGAGTACGGCAGGGCGCCTGAGATCATAGCCTGCGCTCCCGGCCGAGTGAACCTTATCGGTGAGCACACCGACTACAATGATGGCTTTGTCTTCCCCATGGCAATCGATTTCATGGTCCGGGTTGCCATAACGCGCAGGAAGGACAACCACCTGCGCTTCTATTCGGTGGACTACAAGGACAGAAAACGCGCAACTCTTCCCACGCTCCGTTTCCGAAAGGAAGACCGCTGGGCCAACTATCCCAAGGGCATCATCGCGGAGTTCCTTGCCCGCGGGCATGAGCTGAGCGGCATGGACATCACCATCCAGGGCGACATTCCCCAGGGGGCAGGGCTGTCTTCCTCCGCGGCCCTGGAAGTCGCAACGGGGATCGCCATCCAGGAATTGTGCGGCATCGAAATGGCCCGGGAAGACCTGGCCAGGCTGGCCCAACATGCCGAGAATGAGTTTGTCGGGGTGAAGTGCGGGATCATGGACCAGTTCATTTCGCGCCTTGCCAAGGAGGGGCATGCGATGCTCCTCGATGCGCGCTTTCTCACCTACCATTTCGTGCCGCTTGCGCTGAAAGGCGTGAAGATCGTCATTACGAACTCCAAGGTTCCCCACGGCCTTGTGGACTCCGAATACAACAAGCGCCGGGAGGAATGCGGGAAGTGCGTGGAGATCCTTTCCGTGAAGAAACCGGGCACGGCGCTTCGCGACTACACCTCCAACGACGTGCGGGACAGCATGGGCGTCATTCCGGAGGGAACGCGCAAGAAGTGCCTTCACGTGGTGGAGGAGAACCAGCGCGTGCTGGAGGCGGAGGAAGCGCTGAAGAAGAGGGACCTCGTGACGTTCGGCAAGCTCATGAACCGCTCCCATGAAAGCCTGCGGGACCTGTACGAGGTGTCCTGCCCCGAGCTGGACTGGCTGGTCAAGAGGGCCTGGGAGACGGAAGGCGTTTACGGCTCCCGCCTCACCGGCGCAGGGTTCGGGGGATGCACGGTCACGCTGATAGAGGAAGAGGCCATCCCGCTCTACCGGGATCACATCGTGCAATACGAGCGCATCTTCGGGTTCCGTCCCGAGATCTACATCTGCCGCCCGTCCCCGGGCGCGCACGTGCTGGAAAACCGAGCGGCGCGCGTATGAGGGTTCTCGTCACCAATGACGACGGCTTTGAGAGTGACGGCATCAAGGAGCTGGCGACACGACTGGCGGAAGAGCATGAAGTCTGGCTGGTGGCGCCGGACGGGGAAAAGAGCGGGGCCTCCCACTCTATCACGCTGAGGGACTCCATCCGGGCGCGCTGCCTTGGGGAGCGCCGCTACGCGTGCAAGGGCACGACGGCGGACTGCGTCATCGTCTCCCTGCTCGGGCTTGTTCCTCCCAAGGTGGACATGGTCATCTCGGGAATCAACCACGGCCCCAACCTCGGCACCGACATTCTTTTTTCCAGCACCGCGGCGGGTGCCCGGCAGGGCGCGCTCATGGGCGTCCCTTCCGTGGCGGTCTCCCTGGGGGCGTATGCGCCGCCGTTCGATTTCTCCTGCGCGGCGGACTTCACGGCCCGAAACCTCGGCGTGTTCCGCGACCTGTGGACGGACGATCATTTCCTCAACATCAACTTCCCCGCAAAGGCCGCGCGCCATCCTGATTCCGTCATCACGTTCCCCTCCCGGCGGATCTACCGGGACCGCCTGAACACCTACCGGGCGCCCAACGGGGACACGTACTGCTTTGTTCACGGCGCGGTGCCTGACTCTCACGTGGAGCCGGGATCCGATTGCCAGGTGCTGTCGGAAGGGAAGATCTCCATCTCCCCCATTCACGCGCACCCGCGCAACTGGGTCTCCATCGAAGAAAGGTACCGCAGCGTGAGGTTCACATGAACGAGACGTTCGAACGGGCGGTCAAGCTGTACCACTCCCACCGGTATGAGCAGGCCCTTGCGGCCCTGGCGGAAGTGGAGCAGGAAACGGGGGAAACCCCCGAGCTTGACTACTACACGGGCCTGACTCTCACGCAACTGGGCAAGTTTGAGGAAGCGCTGCTGTCCCTGGAAAAGGTCGTCAACTCGCACTTCAGCTTTCTTCACATCATGCAGGCCCGGATGGTGCTGGGGTACATCTACTCGGTGACGGGGCGCTATCGCCTGGCGGAGTTCGAATTCACCAAGGTGAGCGAGCTGGGCCTGCAGTCTTCCCAGGCGCTTGCGGCGCTGGGGTTCGTGTACTACGCCCAGAAGAAAACGAAAGAAGGCGTGGAAGCGCTGAAGAAAGCGCTGGAAATGGAGCCGAAGAACGCCAACGCGCTGAACTCCCTCGGCTTCATTTATGCGCAGGAAAAGACGGATCCCCAGAAGGCGGTCTCCCTGTGCCGGCAGGCCGTTGAGATCGCCCCGCGAAACGCCGCGTACCTGGACTCCCTGGGCTGGGCGCTCTACCGGGTGGGAGGCTACGATGAGGCACGCGTGCTCTTCCGTCGCGCGCTGGACCTCGCTCCCGGGAACAAGGAGATTGCCGCCCACATGCGGGCGCTCATGGAGGTCATGAAGGACGCTTCACGGCCGTAGGCATGGACGCCGAGATCGGCCGAGGCCATGGATGGCCGAAAGGCCGATCCTGATTTTTGCTTCATAAGATTGGAAGAATCGGTCGAAATTCAGATCAGGAGTGAGCCTATGAAGGTTGATAGCGCAGCTCTTCCTGCAGTGTCGAACTCTCAGACCACGGATCTTCCGATGAGCGACCTTCCCATCATGAAGGCGGAGGAGATCAAGAGCATTCTGTACCTCGGCATCAAGGGAGAGATCAAGCTCGACCTGGGCACGAAGCACGCCGTAGATACATACGCCTGATTTCTCTATACTCCTGTCCCGTGAACCTGCGATCCCTGCCAGCGTTCGTTCTTTGCCTGCTCCCGTTCACCGTAACCGCCCAGACGCTCGACTTCAACGCGGTCCGCTCCGCGGAAGAGCTTCGCCGCGGCGTGCAGGCCTTTCATCGCGGCTTCTACAGCGACGCCCTTGTCTCCCTTGAACGCGCAATCAGCTACCAGAGCTCCAACACGCTTGCCCAGGAATGGCTCGGGCGCACGCTGTGGAAGTCCGGCTACGAGCAGGAAGCCATCAGGACGTGGAGCCCTCTTGCCGCCAGCGGCGTGGGGGGCGCCCTTCTTCGGGACTGGATCTCCGTCATCGAGCTCCGGCGGGGCCTGGGCAGGGAGCTGCAGGGAAAAGCCACGTGGGTGGTCTCCGCGACTCTGGACGGATCGCTCAAGGGCGGGTATCCGTTCAAACGGCCCACCAGCGTCCGCTCCCGGCCGGACGGATCGTTCTGGGTGGTCGCGTTCGGGTCCAACGAAGTATTGCAGTTCAACCCCGACTTCAAGCTCCTGGAGACGGTGCGCGGCGGACTAGCCGGGCTGGATCATCCCTACGACGTCGCGGAGGCTGGTGACGGCACGCTTTTCATCTCGGAGTACGGCGCAAACCGCATTGCCCGGTGCACGGCGGCCGGGGAAAAGATTTCAACGTTCGGTGGAACGGGCCTGGCGGATGGCAAGCTGGTGGGGCCGCAATACCTGGCGCTGGACGGAAGGGGATACCTCTGGGTCACGGATTGGGGCAACTCCCGCGTGGTCCGCTATGACCTCAACGGCAACTTCATCCAGGCCATTCCCGGCATTGACGGCCCCACGGGCATTGCCGTGCATGACGACAGGCTGTACGTGTCCGCCAAGGCCGACAAGCGGATCCTCATCTTTGACCTGAGCGGCAACCCCCTGGGGTCCATCGGGGACGGCGTGCTGGCCGGCCCGGAGGGCATCTCTTTCACTCCGGACGGCATGCTGATGGTGGCCGACGCCAACTCAATCCGGGAGTGCGACGTGGAGAACGAGACCTGGACCACGCTGGGAGACATGAGCGGCCACACCCGGCGCCTTGTCCAGCCTGCCGCCACCGCCAACGGCCAGATCCTTGCCGTGGACTTCGACAAGAGCAGGGTGGTGCTCCTCACGGACACCACCTCGCTGTACGCCGGGCTTTTCGTGCACGTCGACCGCATCAACTCTGCCAGCTTCCCCGAGGTCTACGCGGACGTTTCCGTGGAGACGCGCCTGGGGAAGCCCGTGGTCGGTCTTGGCCTCAGCAACTTCATCGTGACGGAAAACAATTTTTCCGTCGGGCAGACCATCATGGCGCTGGCCAACAAGGACATCCAGACCACGGAAGTGTCCCTTCTCGTTGAGAGGTCTCCGGATTTCGAGAGCTCTCTTGCGGATGCTCAGCGCGCCGCCGCGGACCTGTATGACATGGCGGTAAAGGCCGGAAGGATAGAATCCATTTCCGCCGGCGAGATGCCGGAAAAGGTGGCTGGTTTCGGGGAGACGCGGCTTCGCTTTGCAAAGGGAACGTTCCAGGGCACAGCCTCCCCGCAGTGGAAGCTCGGCGCCGCCGTGAAGCTGGCAGGCGATGACCTTCTCACTTCCGTCACCGGGGCCCGGCGCGCAATCGTGTTTTTCACCTCGGGGCTGCCCGGCGGCGCGGTCTACGCCCCGTATTCCCTGACGGAGCTTGCGGCCTACCTCCGGAACAATTCCATTGCGTTCTACCCGGTGGTCTTCGGATCCAAGGGCGCGGGAGATGAGCTTGAGTACCTGGCCTCGGAGTCGGGGGGCAGGACGTTCGACGCCCTTGCCCCCGCCGGCATGAAGGATGTCGTGAAGGAGATGGGTTCCCGCGTGGTGCCCACGTACACCATCCGCTACACCTCGCCCACGCCGCCGCGCTTCGGTGACGCATACATCCCGGTTGAAGTGCAGGTGATCGTTCAGAAGATCAGCGGGCGGGATCAGACGGGATACTACGCGCCGCCGAGCCCCTAGCCAAGGACGGCGGGGGCGGCCGAGGCCAGGGATGGCCGAAAGGCCGACCTCAGGCCCTGAGAAACGCCTTCAGCTTCTCCGACGCGCTGGCGGCATCCGGAGCATATCCATCAGCGCCGATCTCCTTGGCGTACTGGTCCGTGAGCGGCGCGCCGCCGACCATGAACTTCACTTTCTTGCGCAGCCCTTCCTTGTCGAACCTGTCGATGACGTCTTTCATTCCCGTCATTGTCGTGGTCAGCAAGGCCGACATCCCGATGGCCTTGGCGTCAGGGTTGTCCTTGAGCGCCTGGATGAACTTGTCCGCCGATACGTCGATGCCCAGGTCAATGACCTCTATCCCGGCGCCCTGCGCCATCATCTTGACGAGGTTCTTGCCGATGTCATGGAGATCTCCCTTGACGGTCCCGATCAGCATCTTGCCGATGGGCTTGACGCCGGCCTTGACGAGCTCCGGCTTCAGGATGTCCATGCTGGCGTTCATGGCGCGCGCGGCAATCAGCACCTCGGGGATGTAGATCTCATTGCATTTGAAACGCTGGCCAACCTTGTCCATGCCGTCCAGGAGACCCTTGTTCAGGATGTCCCCTGCGCCGTTCTTCTCCGCCAGGAGCGCTGACGTGAGCTCCTTTGCCTTGGGTGCATTGCCCTTCTGGATTGCTTCCGACAGTTCCTGGAAAGTTGCCAAGGCAGTCCTCCTGTACGCTCCGACGCTCCGGCGCGCACGCTGCCCCGGGAAAAAAACTGCAGCAGCATTCTTTCGGTTGCCAGAAAGCGCCAGACGTGATAATCTGAGATATCATTCTGATTCAGGAGAATCCCCGTGTCAAGAGGACGCCCGGAAATAAACCGTGAAAGGTGCAAGGGCTGCACCCTCTGCGTCGGCGCATGCCCTGAAAAAATCATCTCCATGTCGAAGGACCAGTTCAACCGACAGGGAGTTCCCTTTGCCGTCTGTTTCGACGAGTCGCGATGCACCGCGTGCATGTCCTGCGCCATCATCTGCCCGGACTCCGCAATCACGGTGCTGAGGTTTGCCGCAGCCTCGGGAGAGTAGTCCATGGAACCAGTCAAGGAAGGCACCCCCATCCTGATGAAGGGGAACGAGGCAATCGGTGAAGCCGCGATCATTGCCGGCTGCCGACACTACTTCGGGTACCCCATCACGCCGCAGAACGAGCTTCCCGCCTACATGGCGCTCCGGCTCCCCAAGGTCGGAGGGACTTTCATCCAGGCGGAAAGCGAGGTTGCCGCCATCAACATGGTCTTCGGCGCCTCCGCTGCCGGCGCGCGCGTCATGACGTCCTCCTCTTCGCCGGGGATCAGCCTGAAGATGGAAGGGATCTCCTATCTCTCCGGCGCGGAGCTGCCCGCTGTCGTGGTCAACATGATGCGCGGCGGGCCCGGGCTGGGCAACATTGCCGGCGCGCAGGGAGATTATTTCCAGGCGGTCAAGGGCGGCGGCCACGGGGACTACCGCTGCATCGTCCTTGCGCCCAGCTCCGTGCAGGAGCTGGCTGACCTCACCATCAAGGCGTTCGACCTTGCCGACAAGTACCGCATGGTGGTGATCCTTCTTGGCGACGGTTTTGTCGGCCAGATGTCGGAGCCCATCATCATGCCCGCGCCGTCCGGCCAGGCCTATGACAAGAGCGGATGGACGCTGACCGGCGCAAAGGGCAGGGACACGCACCTCATCGCTTCCATGAGGCTGAACCCGGAAGACGAGCTCATGAAGCTGAATCTCCGGCTCCAGGCCAAGTACAAGGAGATAGCGGCGCGGGAGGCGCTCTGGGAGGAAAGGGAGACCGCGGACGCGGATTTCCTCCTGGCGGGGTTCGGCCTCTCCGCGCGCATCTGCCGGTCCGCCGTCAGCGCGCTTCGCAAGGAAGGCATCAAGGCGGGGCTCTTCCGCCCCATCACGCTGTGGCCGTTCCCGGATGCGGCGCTGGTGAAGGCGGCCAGGGGCAAGAAGAAAGTGCTTGTCGTGGAGATGAACGCCGGGCAGATGGTGGAAGACGTCAAGCTGGCGCTCGGCTCATCGGTGGGCGTGGATTTCCTGGGAACCCTCGGAGGCATCACGCCCCGGGTTGATGCCATTGTCGAAAGGATCGGCTCATATGCCCGTTGAGACAGCTCCTGCAAAGCTCGTGTACAAGAGGCCGGAATCCCTCGCGGATGTGCCCAACCACTACTGTCCCGGCTGCGGCCACGGCATCATCCACAAGCTCCTGGCCCAGTGCATCGATGAGCTGGGCATCCGGGAGAGCACCATCCTGGTGGCGCCGGTCGGGTGCTCCGTGCTGGCATACAATTACCTGCGCGTTGACGGCTGCGAAGCCGCGCACGGCAGGGCGCCGGCAGTTTCCACCGGCATCAAGAGGGTGCACCCGGACAGGATCGTCATCTCCTACCAGGGAGACGGAGACCTTCTTGCCATCGGCACCGCGGAAACCATCCACGCGGCCAACCGGGGAGAGAAGATCACCGTGGTATTCGTGAACAACGCCATCTACGGGATGACCGGCGGCCAGATGGCCCCCACGTCGCTCCAGGCGCAGAAGACCAAGACGTCCCCGTACGGGAGGAACCCCAACGAGGCGGGGTTCCCCATCCGCGCGTGCGAGCTTCTCAACACGCTGGAGGCTCCCGTGTTCATCGAGCGGTGCGCCGTGAACAGCGTGAAGAACGTCCTCCGCACCAAGAAGGCGCTCATGAAAGGGCTCAGGAACCAGGTGGAGGGCAAGGGCTACTCGTTCATCGAGGTTCTTTCCATGTGTCCGACCGGGTGGGGCGTGGAGCCGCGGGATGCAACAGCCTGGATAGACTCGGACATGATTCCATTCTTCCCGCTGGGAAACCTCAGGGACCGCTAGGGGGCCGTCGTGTACGAAGACATATTCATTGCAGGGTTCGGCGGCCAGGGAGTCATCCTGCTGGGGAAGATCATCTGCCTTGCCGCCATGGGGGAGGGCAAGCATGTCTCCCACATTCCTTCCTACGGGGCGGAAATGCGCGGCGGCACGGCAAACTGCTCCGTCATCGTGTCGGATGAGGAGATTGCTTCACCGCTTGTGCCGTCTCCCTCGGTCTGCATCGTCCTGAACACGCCGTCCCTTATCAAGTTCCAGCCCATGGTCAGGAAGGGCGGGCTCCTGATCTGGAACAGGTCCCTCATCGACGTGAAGCCGGAGCGCAAGGACATAGAGCTGCTGGACCTGGCCGCCAATGATCTCGCGGAAGAGGCCGGGTCATACAAATCGGCAAACATGGCAGCCCTGGGCGCGCTCCTCAAGAAGCGCCCGGGCATTGCGTCGCTGGACGCGGTGGCCGCCTGCCTGGACCAGGCGGTCTCCGCGCGGCACCGGGAGCTGAACGCCATCAACCGCAAGGCGCTTGCGAAGGGCTATGAGGCCGCGTAAGGGGCCCGACGCGCGCCTGCGGTTCCTGTTCTGGCGGACCGACTTCGTCGGGATCGCAATGATCGTGAGCGGCCTGTTCTTCCTGCTGGTGAACTTCCATCTCATCCCCGTGAGCGCCTTCGTGCTGCCCCGCGTTCTGGGGATCCTTTTCATCGTGGTCGGGCTGATCTTCCTCTTCCTCTCCGGCGCAGGAAGCTGGATGTCCTGGTTCATCATCCCCGCCGGTGAGCTGATCACCTGCGGCATCGTCACCTTGATCCTGGGGTTGAGCGGAATCCTCACGCTGGACTCCGCCGCTTTTTTCGCGCTGGGGCTCGGCCTCTCCTTTCTGACGCTCTTTTATTCGCTGCGCAGCCACTGGTGGATGCTGATCCCGTCCGGATTCTCCATCGGCGCGGCAGCGGGAATCCTGGTGGGCAACCACTACCCGCTGATCGGGTGGCACCCCGTGATCCCCTTGCTGTTCCTGGGCGCCGCGTTCCTGGTCATCTACCTGTACTCTGTCCAGCGGCAGCGCATGCGCTGGAGCCTTCTTGTCGGCTCCATCATCATCTCCGTCTCCTTCCTCTATCTCCTGGGGATCCTCCTTGCCAACTGGAGCATCCTCTGGCCGGTGGTGCTTCTCCTGGCAGGGCTCCTGGTTCCCCTGTGGATCTTGTTCATTGACCGTCGGATGGGAAGGAGGATCTGATGGCGGCACGGCTCACGTTCCTGGGTGCGGCCCGAAGCGTCACGGGCTCCCGGTTTCTCCTTGAAACAGGCAGCGCAACGGTGCTGGTGGACTGCGGGCTTTCCCAGGAGCGAGACATGCAGGCAAGGAACTGGGAACCCTTCCCCGTTGCCCCGGATCGCATTGACGTGCTCCTCCTGACGCACGCGCACCTGGATCACTGCGGGCTCATTCCGCGGCTGGTGCGGCAAGGCTTCCACGGGAAGATCTTTGCCACGGGGCCCACCGCGGAAATCGCCCAGATCGTGATGATGGACTCCGCGCGGCTCCAGGAGGAAGATGTCGAGCACAAGAAGTGGCGACACGCCCGGGAAGGTCGGGCCAGCCCGCGCCCCCTTGTGCCTCTGTACACGGACAAGGACGCCCAGAAGGCTTCCGGCCTGTTCCAGACCGTGGCGTTCCAGGAAAGCATCAACGTGGCTCCGGGCGTCACCGCGGAGTTCTTCGAAGCCGGTCACATCCTGGGGTCCGCCTCCATCAGGGTCCGGGTGGGGAAGAACGGAGACTCACGGACCGTTCTTTTCTCCGGAGACATCGGGCGATGGGACAGGCCCATCATCAATGATCCCAGCCCATGCGACCAGGCGGACTACGTGCTGATGGAATCCACTTACGGGGACTCCCTGCATGGGAGCGATGCGGAGATAACGGAGACGCTGGAGCGGGTCGTCAAGGACGCCATTTCCGCAGGCGGAAACGTGGTGATTCCGAGCTTCGCCATCGAGCGCTCCCAGGAGGTCTTGTACTACCTCAACACTCTTCAGATGGCGGGGAAGCTGCCGACCATGGTCGTTTTCCTGGACAGCCCCATGGCGACGAAAGTCACGGACATCTTCGGCCACTGGCCGGAGTTTTTCGACCAGGAAATGCGTAACCTGATCCAGAACAAGCATTCACCCTTCGATCTGCCCGGCCTGGTCATGGCCAGAAGCCGGGAGGAGTCCAAGGCAATCAACAACGCTGCGGGAAGCACCATCATCATTGCCGGCGCCGGGATGTGCACGGGAGGAAGGATCAAGTATCACCTCGTGAGAAACATCTCCCGCCCGCAGAGCTCCATCCTCTTTGTGGGGTACCAGGCGGACGGAACGCTGGGACGCCAGATCGTGGAAGGAGCCAGGGAAGTGCGCGTGCTCGGAGAGCGGCAGGCCGTGCGCGCAAAAGTCGCCAGGATCTCCGGGTTTTCCGGGCATGCGGACCGGGACGAGCTTCTGCGGTGGGCGTCCATCATCAGGCAGCCGCCGCGCCGGGCGTTCGTCATCCACGGAGAGCCGAAGGTGGCTGAGCACTTCAGCGCCACGCTGGCGGAAAAGAGAGGCTGGCGCGCGTCCGTGCCGACCCCGGGGCAGTCCGTGTCCCTGGACTGAGCCGGCTGCGCAGGCCAGGACGCCGACGGGCGCCTCATCTCGCTCAATACTTGAAAGCGCTCTCTCCTATGAACTCTCGAAGGATGGAGGTGGCAGGAACCCAGCGGGGGTGAAGGGGGGCAAAGTTCTCCAGGAAGGAGAGGAGGCTCCGCGCCTCCTGGTACTGCGGCACGTCCGGCTTGACGGAGGCCAGGAGCGGCTCCGCGTACACCTTGAGGACGGCCAGCTCGTAATCGAGCGCGGAATTGAACGCGGAGTCCGCCGAGTTCTGGAACGGGAAGATGTTGCGGTCCTCACCGCGGCGCACGGACGGCCACATGGAGAGCGTCTGCGTCGCCGTGTGGCCCCGGAACTGGTTGTCCCTGACGATCCTGCGGACCAGGCGGTTGTCCGTGGTGGAGACCCTGTTGTGGTCATCAAGGTTCAGCTGCGTCAGCGCTGAAACGTACACCTTGTGCTTCTGCTCCCGGGGGACAAGCGGCGTGAGGGCGTCGTTCAAGCCGTGGATTCCCTCCAGGATCAGGATTGCGCGTTCGGGCAGGCGCCTCCGCAGCCCCGCCGGCTTTCGCGCGCCGACGTGGAAGTCGAAAAGCGGCGTTTCCACCTCCTCACCGGCCAGGAGCGACACGAGGTGCTTGTTGAGGAGATCGACATCCAGCGCGCCCAGCGCTTCGAAGTCCGGCTTCCCCTCTTCATCCAGGGGCGTGAGGTTGTGCGGCTTGTAGTAGTCATCCAGGGAGATGGTCACGGGATTCCGGCCCACCACGCGAAGCTGGATCATCAGCTTCTTTGAGAACGTGGTTTTGCCGGAGGATGACGGGCCGGCAATGAGGACGCACCTCACCATGTCGCGCCGCGCGGTGATCCTGTCCGCGATCTCGGCAATCTTCTTGTCCTGGAGAGCTTCCGCCACCTGGATGAACTCCTGGATTGAGCCGTCCCGGATCAGCTCATCCAGCCTCCCCACCGAGCCCACGCGGAGGATCTTTCCCCAGTTCTTGTACTCCCGGTAGATGGAAAAGAGCACCGGATTGTCCTCAAAGGGGCCAAGCCCCTGGGGCATCCGGGAGGGCGGATACCGCAGGAGGAACCCCGGGGGATACCCCTTGATGGAGAAAGCGGAAAGCAACCCCGTTGCGGGGACCAGCGGGCCGTGAGAGAGGTCCAGGTACCCCTCGCAGGAGTTCACGCGGATGGATGGATCGTTTCGATTCTTCAACAGGAGCACCGTGTCGGGCTGGTTGTGTTTTTCGAAATACTCCACGGCCTCCCGGTAGGAGAGCGTCAGGGAAATGACGGGCGTGTTGCGGGAGACGATGTCCCGCATAGCGGCTTCAATGCGCTGCGTGTCCGCGTCCGAGAGCCCCTCCATGCCGTCCAGGTAGTAGAAATAGCTCTGCCCCAGGGAGTGGCCGATCACCAGCCCGTGTTTCGGGAAAGCCTTCTTGGCAGCCATGGCCAGGAGGAAGCACAGGGACTTGCGGTAGATCAGGACTCCTTCCTTGTCCTCCAGCACCACCGGCTCAAGCGTGCAGTTCACCGTGAGAGGGGAATCCATGCTTACCACTTCATTGTTCACGCGCGCGGCCACCGCGGCGCAGGGTGCGTCGGGACAGGCGGCAGCCACGGCCTCCCGCGCGGGGGTGCCCGCGGGGAGCTCCGCCGTCCGCCCGTTGGCGAACGTCACGCGGACATTCATACCATGTCCCTGATGATTTTCGCTTCTTCGCCCGGGAGCACGCGGGAAATGCCCAGGCCTTTGCCTTCCGTGATCTGCACCATGGGAGGTTCCGTCAGCTTGTTGCCCTGCGGGTCCACGATGACCCGGACAATGGGAAGCCGCGGCCGCGTGGGGTCCGTTCTCACAACGATGCCCTTGCTGTTGTTGGAGAGGAGCACGGCCGTTCCCACCGGGTACACGGACATCGTATACACGAACGCCTTGAGCACGCGGTCATCGTAGTGCCCGCGGTGCTTCTGCAGGAGGTCCCGGATGGAAGAGTGGCCGTCCATGGACTCCGTCTTGAAAGGCCGGCTGGAGATCATGGCGTCATACGAGCACGCCACGGCGATGATTTTTGCG
>Ga0335078_10008744_pt1 | contig 15035 bp, 13 predicted proteins | sample Lox_Sample_32_FD_206711 | JGI IMG/M metagenome (GOLD analysis project Ga0335078, IMG submission 206711) | Soil microbial communities from Loxahatchee National Wildlife Refuge, Florida, United States - Lox_Sample_3.2 | ecosystem: Environmental > Terrestrial > Soil > Wetlands | place: USA...
TTGACCTGCCCATTATTGAGATTACGAGCGCTTCTGCGCCGGTCGTGCCGGTGCATGGAGAGGATGGCGCATTGGCCGAAGGAGGGATGTGTCGCACGTCACCCACGTGCAGGAGCGTAAGCATATATATTTCAATGTGAAACAGCTCGATCGGAGTGCGTTCCAACATCTCTCGTGCTAACGTAATTTGCCATGGCGAAGCGGCCGAAACCGATTGTGCTGACCGTGCTGGACGGGTGGGGATACTGCGCGGAGACGAAGGGCAACGCGATCGCGCTCGCGCGCAAACCGAATTATGACCGACTGCTGAAGGATTTTCCCAACACGCTGATTCACACCTCTGGGCCGTACGTGGGATTGCCGGAAGGGCAGATGGGCAATAGCGAAGTCGGGCACATGAACATGGGCGCGGGACGGATCGTGCAGATGGACATCACGCGCGTCGATCAGCTGATTTCGAGCGGCGAATTGTTTCGCCAGCCGCTGCTGCTCGAAGCGATGGAACGCGGGCGCACGGGGCAACTGCATTTGCTGGGCCTCGTAAGCGACGGCGGCGTGCATTCGCACATCGAGCACCTTTTCGCGCTGCTGCGCATGGCGCGAGAGAACAAGGTCGAGAAGGTTTTCGTACATTGCTTTACAGACGGGCGCGACACGCCGCCGGAAAGCGGCATCGATTTTCTGCGGCAGCTCGAGCAGAAGATGCGCGAGTTCGGCGTGGGGCAGATTGCCACGATCTGCGGACGCTACTACGCGATGGATCGGGACAACCGCTGGGAGCGCGTGGAAAAGGCGTATCGCGCAATGGTGAACGGCGACGCGGAAGGAAAATCACCCGATCCGATTGCGGCGATTCGGGCGAGTTATGAAAAGGGTGTGACCGATGAGTTCGTCCTGCCGGTTGTGATTACCACGCAAGCCGCACCCGGCAAGCCTGCTGTGCCGCGCGCGTTGATTCGCGACGACGATGCCGTGATTTTCTTCAATTTCCGCGCCGATCGCGCCCGGCAGATGACGCGGGCGCTGGTCGAGCCGGGCTTCAAGGAATTCGTGGACACGTCGCGGCCGAAAAATCTCGTGTACGTGGCGATGACGCAGTACGAAAAGACCTGGCCGTGGCTGAGGTACATCCTGGCCCCCGAAAAGCTCGAGCACATTCTCGCGAATGTTTTCGCCGAACTGAATTTCAAGAATTTGCGCTGCGCGGAAACGGAGAAGTACGCGCATGTGACCTATTTTTTCAACGGTGGCGTGGAGAAGCCGTTCCCAGGCGAAGAGCGCGTGCTGGTGCCTTCGCCAAAAGTGCCGACGTACGACCTGAAGCCGGAAATGTCCGCGGCGGGGATAGCCGATGCGGTGATCCACGCGATCGAAAAGGGCGAGTTCGACGCGATAATCATGAATTTCGCGAATGCGGATATGGTGGGGCATTCGGGCAAACTTGAGGCGGCGATCAAGGCGGTGGAAACGGTGGACGAGTGCCTCGGCAGGATTTTCCAGGCACTGCGGCCGCGCGGAGGCGCCTGGATCATCACAGCGGATCACGGCAATGCAGAGACGATGATCGACCCGGTCACCGGCGGGCCGCACACGTATCACACGACGAATCCGGTGCCATTCATTTTGGTCAGCGAGGATGGCGAACCGCGGCTAAGACCGGGAGGCTCTCTGCGCGACGTTGCGCCCACTTTGCTGGGAGTGCTGGGCTCGGAGCAGCCGCGGGAAATGACTGGGAACGATCTGCAAAGGAGGGACAAATGACGCGTTTCATATCCTCTCCATTCGCGCAGGCAGGCACACAACATTCTCATCGCCGCGATCCGATTGGCGAAATGAGCTCTCTGGTCGCTACGGAAAGCACGGTCGGAGGATTTATCTCGATCGGCTTGTTCCTGATCGTCTGGGCGTACCTTCCTTTCGTTAGACCCTACTTTGCTGCAACGCTGATTGCAGGCAGCGTCTTCGGCTCGGCGTTGTGGCTAAAAAGACGATAAAGATTTAACTCGATTGTTTTTCGCATGGTCGCCTCCGGTAAAATAGCGGCGGGGGAATGCGATGACTGTTGCAGTGATAGACGAACTGAACGTGTACGAGTCCGCGGAGGCGCGGTTTGAAACGGCCGCCGCGAAGCTGGGACTCGAGCAGGGCTTGTACTACTACATGAAGTATCCCGAGCGGGAAATCACCGTTTACATTCCGGTTTCGCTCGACAACGGCCACATCGCCGTCTACACGGGATATCGAGTGCTGCACTCAACGGTGCGCGGGCCAGGCAAGGGCGGAATTCGCTTTGCGCCGAACGTTTCGCTCGATGAAGTGCGCGCGCTGGCGGCGTGGATGACATGGAAATGCGCGGTGGTGAATATTCCCTTCGGCGGCGCGAAGGGCGGCGTGATTTGCGATCCGGCAAAACTCTCGAAGACCGAACTCGAGCGTGTGACCCGGCGCTATACAGCTTCGCTTTCGGATTGGCTGGGACCGGAGCGGGATATTCCCGCGCCGGACATCGGCACCAACGACCAGGTGATGGCGTGGGTGATGGACACGTACTCGATGCACGTGCGGCAAGCGACAACGGCCGTGGTGACGGGGAAGCCGCTCGATCTCGGCGGATCGCAAGGGCGCAAGGAAGCGACCGGGCGGGGCATCCTGATCTGCTGCAACAAAGCGACCGCGAAACTCGGTATGAAACGCGAGGGCTGCCGGGTCATCATCCAAGGATTTGGGAACGTCGGATCGGAAGCGTCGCGGCTGATGCATGCGGCGGGTTACAAAATCATTGGAGCGGCGGACGTAAACGGCGGCCTTTACAACGAAAATGGATTGGACGTTCCGAAGCTGTACGACTGGGTCTACGGGCAGCGGCGGCGATTGCCCGAATTTCCGGGCGGCGGCGAAAAACTGACGGCGCAGGAAATTCTCTTCCGCCCTTGCGACATTCTCATTCCCGCCGCGACAGAAAATCAGATCACGTCGCAGAATGCGCATCGGGTGGATTGCCGCGTTCTCTGCGAAGGCGCAAACGGCCCTACGACCGCGCATGCCGACGCCGTCATCGAGAAAAAAGGGATTTTCGTGATCCCCGACATTCTGGGCAATGCCGGTGGTGTGACGGTCAGCTACCTGGAATGGGTGCAGGACCGGCAGGGCTTCTTCTGGCGCGAGCGCGAAGTGAACGAACATCTCGAAGAAGTGATGGAGCACAGCTTCGATGAGGTGGTGCGCTACGCCGAAAATCACCGGGTGAACAACCGCATTGCCGCCTATATCGTGGCGATTGACCGGGTTGCGCGAGCCTTGAAATTGCGGGGCTTTTACGCGTAAACTACGCCGCCTCGGCAGGGGCGGAGGTGTTCGTGCAACCCAATTCGATTTCGCACGGGGCGGTCAAGTCTGAAGCGGAACATCGCAGCGACATCTGCACAGTAGGCCGCTGGATCCACGAACGCGGGTTTGTGGCGTCGACCGACGGCAACATCTCCGTCCGGCTCGGAGCCGACCGCATCCTGATGAGCCCCACATGCATCAGCAAAGGGATGATGTCGCCGGACGATCTGGTGATCATCGACCTCGAGGGCCGCAGGGTGGGCGGGACGCGCAAACCTTCCTCTGAGTTCGCGATGCACCTCTTGATTTACCGGCTCCGCCCGGATGTGAACGCGATTTGTCATGCGCATCCGCCGACGGCGACAGGCTACGCGGCCGCAGGCATGGCGCTCGATAAGCCGATTCTGTGCGAGCTCGTGATCGGGCTCGGTTCGATTCCCGTGGCGCGATACGGCACGCCGGGAACGTCGGAGCTGACTGCCGCGCTGGAGCCGCTGATTCGCGGGCACGAATCGATCCTGATGGCGAATCACGGCGTAGTCACGTATGGCGCCGATCTTCTCGATGCGTTTCTGCGGATGGAGACCACGGAGCATTTCGCGCGGGTCGCGCTGGTTACTGAAGTTCTCGGGAAGCAAGTGGAGCTTTCGGGCGGTGATTTGGAGAAGCTTGCCGTGGCGCGGGCGCGCTATCTGGCGGGCGCGCACCACGGAGTTCCTTCGAGCTCGGATGATCTGGACAGTTCGGCTGCGACCGGCCGCATCACCCTGACTCGCCGGGAGCTCGATGCGCTGATCGACGAAGCGGTTCGGCGCGACCGCGCTGTGCGCTAGCGAAGTCCGCATACGAAGCACCACCGGCACTTCCAGAATACCCGGCGAGGAAATCAGGGAACCCGGCGCGTGGGGAACGCGGCCGGGCTCCTTTGCGCTGCTAGAGTTTGCCTTCCTGCGTTGTGATCGTCACGTAACGCATTTTGCCGCTGAAGTGGATTTCGGTCACGTGATCGCCAACCGTGACGATGTTCGAGTAGTGCGGCTTGTCGGTTTCGTCTTTCCATTGCACGGGCGCCTCGGCGACGACTTTGCCATTTTGTTCGAGCGTCACTTTGGAATCGTCCGCGGTGACTTTGTAAGTTCCCGGCTTCAATTGTTTCCCGTTCAGCGAAATTGTATTGAGCACGTCCATGCTGACGGAAGTCGGCTTCGAACCATTTACGTTGGCGGTGGACGCCAGAAGCGGTGAGACAAGGGCTAGCACAACCAACAATGGTGCAATTCGGTTCACTCGACTACGGGACATTTGTCCTCCTCACTTCCTCGGATTCGATTTCGGAATCGCCCCATGCCCGGCTTAGACGCCGCGGGGTTCGCGAGGAAAGCAGAATTCGCGCGATTTCGAAAAATTTAATGCGCGGGTGACATTTGCGTGTCAAAAATGCAGCGGCCAAATTGGCCCCTGTTTACCGAGCGAATTCCGTCATCTGGCTAATTGGAAAAGGAATTTCTTGTGAACTTTTCGTCGGCGGGATTCGTATCACTATGCGACAGGGTGAGTGTGCGCGCGCCACACATCCGCAATTTCGAATTTGTGCGGCGCGCCTCCGAATTTTCGTACGCGCGCGGTTGGAACGACGCCCTCGCCAACACGCGATCTCCGCGGCTTCATTGCGTTGACACGCATTGCGGCGCTAACCGATAATCGCTCGACATGATCGGGTCGCTCCGAGGCAAACTGATCGAAAAGCGCCCCAACCAGGTTCTGATCGACGTCGGCGGCGTCGGATACCAGGTGCAAGTTCCGCTGTCAACGTTCGCGGCTCTCGGGCCACTTCACGGCGAATCCACGCTTTTGATTCATACCCACGTGCGCGAAGACCAGTTAGCACTCTATGGCTTCCTCACGGCGCGCGAGAAACAGTGCTTCGAAATGCTGATTTCGGCTTCCGGCGTGGGCCCTGCACTGGCGCTGAAAATTCTTTCGGGAATGGGCATCGAGCAGCTGGTTCCCGCGATTCGCAAGGGCGATTTGGCGGAACTGGTCCGCATACCCGGGGTCGGGAAGAAAACGGCAGAGCGGATCGTGGTGGAGCTGCGCGACAAAGTTTCCGCTGTTGAAGTGGAAACCGCTGCAAAGCCGATGACGAAATCGCAGGTAGAGACGGATGTCGCTTCCGCCCTGATCAATTTGGGGTTCGAGGGGCGCGCGGTGGAAGGGGCCATCGAAAAAGCACGCGCTAAGGCCGGCAAGGATTTCGATGAGTTATTGCGCGCATCGCTTCAAATTCTGGGAGGCCCCGGCGCGCAGCAGAACGCGCGCGCGGCTTCGTCCTGAAGCGCGCAATTAGCCAAGCTTCGATTGTTCAGTTTACGAAAGGAAGCTGCACGATGGTTCGATTCGTCTGGGAATTCGTGGCGCGACCGGAGAAAGCGGAGGAGTTTGAGAGGATTTACTCGAACTCCGGGCCCTGGGCGCAACTATTTCGCAAAAGCGGCGGATTTCACGGGACGACTCTTTTGCGGGACTCCGAGGATGCCTGCCGGTTTCTGACAATCGACCTGTGGCAGAGCGTCGCGGCGCAGCAGCAAATGCGCGAGCGTTACGCCAAGGAATATGAAACGCTCAACCGCGCCTGCGAGATTCTGACGGAGAGCGAGAGGCGAGTCGGCGTTTTCGAAGACACCTGATGCCCGAACCGAAAAGAATGAAAGACGCGAACCGGATCATTTCCGGCCGGGCATTCGACGAAGATGCCCGGATCGAGGCTAGCGTTCGCCCGGCTAGTTTCGAAGATTATATCGGTCAGGACCGCGTCAAGGAAAATCTACACATCGCCGTGCAGGCAGCGCGGGCGCGCGGAGAGGCGCTCGATCACGTGCTGCTGTACGGGCCGCCGGGACTGGGCAAGACTACGCTCGCGCAGATTCTTGCGAACGAAATGGGCTCGGCGATTAAGATCAGCTCGGGTCCGCTACTGGAGAGAAAAGGCGACCTGACGGCCGTGCTGACTTCGCTTGATCCGCGCGATTTTCTTTTCCTCGATGAAATCCACCGACTGCTTCCCGCACTCGAAGAAATTCTCTATCCCGCCATGGAGGATTTCCGAATCGATCTGGTGATCGGTCAGGGGCCGGGCGCGCGCGTGCATCCGTATCAACTGAACCGCTTCACGCTGATTGGCGCGACGACGCGGGCGGGGCTGATCATGGCGCCGCTGCGTTCGCGATTCGGGATCGTGCACCGGCTGGAGTTCTACACGCCAGGCGATCTCGAAAAGATCGTACTGCGCTCGGCGGGGATTCTGGGTATCACGATCGAAGCGGAGGGAGCGGCGGAGATTGCGCGGCGCAGCCGCGGGACTCCACGAGTTGCGAATCGCTTGCTGCGGCGCGTCCGCGATTATGCTGAAGTGCGCGCGAAGGGGCACATCACGCTGAGCGTGGCGCGCGATGCGCTGGCGATGCTCGGCGTCGACGAGCACGGGCTGGATGACACCGATCGCAACCTGCTACTCACGATCATTCAGAAATATTCGGGCGGGCCGGTGGGACTGAACACGATTGCGGCGTCACTGAGCGAAGAAGAGGACGCCATCGAGGAAATTTACGAGCCGTATCTGATGCAACTGGGGCTGCTTGACCGGACGCCGCGAGGGAGGGTCGCCACGGCGCTCGCGTACAAACGTTTCGGCATGAATGAACCGCGCCGGCAATCGGGGCTTTTTTCGTAGCTGGTGGTGAACGCGTTCAGAGTTCTGCGACGCGGCGCCGCAATTCTTTGGCAACCTCTTCCGGATCCTGATCCGCAGAAAAACGGACGGGCACGCCGATCGTGACCTTTACCTGCCCCGGCTTCGCGATACTTCTGTTTTTTTCTTTCAACTCGAACAAGCCATCCAATCGAGTCGGCAGGACAGGAATATTGAGGCGCGTAGCCAGAAGGCCGATTCCGGAGCGAAACGGAGCCATGCGGCCGTCGGGAGTCGTCAGGCCCTCGGGAAAAACGAGGATATTCCAGCTGCGATCGACAAGATCGCCAATAAACGAAAAACTTCTCAGGAAACCTGACTGCTTGGGCAGCGGGAAGACGTTGAAGAATGTAAGCACGAGAGGATAGCTCAGCCGTTCGGCGATGCGGTCGAGCCAGCCGAGGTTCGCGGCAGGGCGGCGCATTTCGGCGAGACGCTCGCCGCGCATGGCTGTCGCGAGGCGATGGCGGAAGCGCAGGGGCAGGGCGGCGAGAATCCAGCCGATATCGACGTAGGTGACGTGATTCGAAATCACGAGCACGGGTCCCCGGAGGCCGCGCAAATTTTGCCGGCCCTTGACGCGAGGGGCTGCCAGCAGATATGTGGCGGGCCAAACCAAAAGGTAGTAGGCCGCCAGCCGAACAGCCGTGACGAGGGGGTGCTGTGGCCAGCGGGGAAAGACATGTTCAATGGGCGCGGCCTGTGGCTCGCGAACAAGTTGCTCGAGCTGGTTGATGGTTGTCGCCTGCGAAAACTTCGTCTCGCTCAAATCCACCTGATAGCGGTCTTCCATTGCGCTCATCAGCTCAACGCGATCAAGCGAGCTCATGCTGGCCAAGGCATCCTGGCCATCTCTGGAGGAAGGAGCGGCGGCTGGGTGACCCGTAATCTGTGAAACGAGATCGGCGAGAGCGCCGGCGCTCTTCGTGGGCCCGGCGCCACCGAGCTTTTCCTCCGCCACAGCGCGAATTTGGCGAAGCGCGGGTTTCTGCGTGGGCGTGCGAGGAAAATCGGGTTCGGGCCAAACGAACCACTGCCGGATCTGCTGATACTCGGCTAAGGATTGGTTTGCCTGGCGTACGGCATCGGCAGCTTCTTCGTCCGCGGCGTTTTCGAGCAGAATCGCCGCGCAGGGTTGTTCATTGCCGTCGCGCTCCAATCCGACGACCACGCAGTCGCGCACTCCCTTCTGCTCGCGCAGCGCTTTTTCCAAATCTTCGGGATACACCTTCATTCCGGCCGGCGTTACGATGGTGTTCTTGCTTCTGCCTTTGAAATAGAGTTTGCCGTCGGAACCGACTTCAGCGAGATCACCCGTATGAAACCAGCCATCACTTCCGACGAGCGGTTCTGTGTGCTGGCCGCGGCGGTACGCGTGCGCGACGTTTTCGCCGCGAACTAAAACTTCGCCATTCTCGTCAACTCTAATCTGCATGCCGGGAAATGCGCTGCCGATCGAGCCTCGACCCGTTCGAAAGGGATGATTCAAAGTGATAAGCGAAGCGGTCTCCGTCATGCCGTAGCCCTGCACGACCGCGTATCCCAGACGATGCCAGAATGTTTCGGTTTGTTCGGGCAGCGCGGCGCCGCCTACGACGAAAGCCCAGAATTTCCAGCCGAAGCGGCGATGAATCGAACGAAACTTCCACCAGCGGACGAGGAAATGATCGTTCTCGGCGGCATCGAACGTGTTTCGAAATTTGCCCAGCGCGCCTTTGGCTCCGAAATCGCGCCCCACTTCCCGCTGGAGAGATTCGATCAAACGCGGGACCCCGATCAGGACGGAGACGCGTTCCCGGCGAATGGTTTCGATCGTCTCCCACGGCTTCAGCGAATCGACATGAATCACCGTTGCGCCCAGTAGAGGCGGAATAAAAAGCCCCATCATTTGGCCGAAAATGTGGCTCAGCGGGAGAAGATTCAGAAAGCGGAGCGGATGAAAAAGTCTCTCCCAGCGCAGATATTTTCCGATTTCGCGCTCGAGTGGTTCGATATTCGCGAGGATATTGCCGTGAGAAATGACGACGCCGCGCGGCTCGGCAGTAGTTCCTGATGTGAAGATGATCTCGATCGTGTCATCTCGAGTGAGCGCAGGCGATGGATACTGCTCCGCCGAGTATTTCGCAATCACCCCCGCCAAGTCTGAAATTTCAAGTGAAGGGAGCGAGAGATCCATATTGGCAATGTTGCTTGCGCGGACGATCAATTTCGCGTTCACGTCGTGTGCGATCCGCGAGACGAAATCCGGCGTCGAAACTGGATCGATCGGCACGGCGACAGAACCTCGCAGGAGGCATCCCAAAAACGCGATCGTCCATTCGGCGGAGCCTTCGCCCCAGAGCAAAACTGCGTCGGCCTTCGAAATGCCCCGCGTCTCAAGCTCCTGCGCAAACCGGTTGGCCCCGTCGAGAATTTGCCCGTAGGTCCAGCGTTCCATGCGGTAGCCACGCCGCTGCGCGATGGCAATTTCGTTTCGCCGCTGGCCGTAGGCCTGTACGAAGGGAACGAGAGACTCGCGGCCGCTCGCAGTCGACGCGCTGGCAGGTGGCTGCCCCGCTGAAACAGAAGACGGTTCCTCGCGCACGGCGGGTTGTGGAGTCGGAGAAGGCATGCGAAAGCTGTTCTGATAAGATTCTTGCTCAATGGGAATTGATCGGCAAACAGTTGTTATCGGCGCCGGCCTCGCGGGGCTGGCTTGCGCCTACCGGCTTCAGCAATTGGGCGTCTCGTTCGAACTGCTCGAAGCGTCGGACCGCGTTGGCGGCGTGATCGCTGCGGTCCAGCGCAACGGATTTCTTTTCGAGAGCGGGCCGCAGTGCCCTCGTTTCCCCCGAGCGCTCAGGAGCCTGGTGCGCGAGATCGGCCTCGAGGGCGAATTCGTACGAGCGAATCCTCGCGCCCGGCGCTACGTTCTGAAAGGCGGGCGGCTTCATCCCGCCCCGCTTTCGCCCTGGGCGCTGCTGGCAACGAGGCTCGTTGGATTCCGCGAGAAGGCCCGATTCGTGGCGGAGCCGTTTGGAAAAGCCCGGCCGCCGGAGAACGAAGAATCGCTCGCGGATTGTATTCGGCGAAAATTTGGCACGGAAACTCTCGACTATCTCGTGGACCCTTTTGCCTCGGCAGTTTTCTTCGCCGACCCGGAAGATATGGGGATGGAAGGCGCATTGCCTTCGCTGGTGCGCTGGGAACGCGAGCACGGCAGTGTGTTTCGCGGCGCAATCAAGTCCAGAAACTCGAATGGCCGGCAACGAACGTCGCGCGATTCGATGACGCCGGCCGACAATCAGGCGACGAGCCTGCGCTTGAGTGAAACGCTGCCGCCGCTCGGCTCGTTCCGATCGGGATTCGCTCGGGTTAACGAAGCTCTGGCCAAAGAGTTGGGAGCATCATTGCGCTTGAACGCGCGGGTCGAAAACGTGCGAGCGCCAAGGCATGCGAACGACGCATGGTGCGTCCGTCTTGGAGATGGCGAAGAAATTCGTGCAGGGTCGGTTGTGATTGCCGCGCCTGCGTATGAGGCAGGATGTCTAGTGCGGCTTTCCGTGCCGCCGCTAAGCAAAATGCTCGAGCAGATTCCATATTCGCCGCTGGCTGTCGTTTGTTCCGCGTACGATCGCGCGCAGGTCAGGCATTCGCTGAAGGGTTTCGGCTTCGTCGTGCCCAAACGCGAAGGATTGCGCACGATTTCGTGCACGTGGAATTCGTCGATATTCCCGGGGCGCGCTCCGGAAGGAAAGGTCTTGATTACGACTTTTGCGCGACCGCTATCGAGCGAAGATTCTTTCCTCGAGAACGCTCCGGAAAGAACCGGCGGGTTGGTCGAAGAGGAGGTTTCTCGAATCCTGGGCATCTCGGGATCGCCGCTCGACCGGATGGCATGGAGCTTCCCGCGCGCATTGCCTCACTTTCGAATCGGGCATGCACGGCGAGTTTCCGAGATTCGGGAGTTTCTGCGCGGATTGCCGGGCCTTCATCTCGCCGGAAATTATTTTGCGGGACGCTCGGTAGGCGATTGCGTCGAAATTGGCTTCGAATCTGCTGAAGGGTCGGTTCGACACATCAAAGCTGCTGGCGGCGAACCAGAAAACACGCCTGAGAGAGGGAGGATGCTTTCCCGGTGATCTGGTACATCCTGGCTGCTATCGGTGCACTTTTGCTCGCAGGCATTTCTTATCAGGCCTTCGGAGTCCACAAGGACCGCAAGCGCTTCCCTGCGCCCGGAAAGCTCATAGCTTTTGAAAAACGCCGCATTCACCTGCGCGATATAGGCGAAGGCAGCCCGACGGTAATTCTGGAATCCGGATTGATGAGCACCGTGCTGACCTGGCAGGAACTTCAGCCGGAGCTTGCCAGATCGACGCGCGTGGTGAGCTACGATCGGGCCGGGATGGGCTGGAGCGATGTTGGCCCCGGGCCTCGAAATGCGCACCGGATTGTTGAGGAGCTTCATGCGTTGCTCGGTGCCGCGCAGATTCCTCCGCCTTACGTGCTGGTGGGACATTCCTTTGGCGGGCTTACGACCCCCCTTTTCGCCGCCCGCTATCCGGATGAAGTCTGCGGCGTGATTCTCATCGACCCGGTTGCTCCTGGCGAATGGAATCCTCCCGCTGAACGCGATCGGCGCCGCATCGAGATCGGCTCGAAAGTTTGCCGTCGCGCCGCTGTTCTCTCTCATATCGGAATTCTTCGTTTTATTGCATTGCTGGTGCGAGCAGGCGCCAAATCATTTGCGAATCCGATGATTCGGGCGATCAGCAAAGGAGCGCCCTCGGATTCCAATTCCACGGAGAGCCCATGGTTCTGGAATCTTCCCGCGAGTGAGCGGACGATGGCGCCGGTGTTCTGGACCGAGGCGAAGTTCTGTCGCACGATCGCGAGTCAGCTGGAACGCCTTCCGGAAAGCGCCGCCCAGGTGATCGCAGGGGGCCGGGTGGATAAGCCTCTTGTCGTGCTGTCTGCCGCGAATATCTCACCGCAGCGCCTGGCGGAACACCGCGCGATTGCCGCGCAGTCTGCGCAGGGACGCCACATCGTGGCCGAGCGCAGCGGCCATTGGGTAACGGAAGATCAGCCTGAGCTCGTCGCGAAAGCGATTCTGGATTTAGTGGACGCGGCTCGCGGAAGATCCGAAGCAACGAGCCGATTTGCGCACCGTGCCTAGAGAGCGCTTATTAGTTCCGAGAGCTTCTAGAAGGCCGCCGACGTGATCAATCCTTCGATCTTTGCGTCCAGTTTTCGGGCAACCTGCAAGACGTCTTTGTTCTCGTAGGGCGAAAGAAGGCTCGTCATCTTGTCGTAGGAGACGTGCACTCCGTCTGGCCGCTGATCGATCAGAATCGTGACGGGGGCGTACGATCCCGCGTCCGGCACGGACTTCACCATTTCTGCCATGATGAGCGGATTGCCAACGAGCAACCGAACGATTGGCGGGGCTTGATCTCCGGCCTCCTTACGGAGCACTCCCCCGAGGTCAAACTCATTGAACTGCATGATCCCGGTTGTGCCCACCGCGGCATTCACCACGCTCTCGAGTTCCGACTGGTTGTGAGCTTCCGAAAGTTGCTTCACGAACGAAGGCATGTCGGGATGAGCTAGGCCGCCTTCGATTCTCGAGAGAACTTCATCGAACGGGCGGGAGGAAGTCACACTAAATCGCTGAACTTCGACCGGACGTACCACCGAGTGCCGCGCCTGCGCGGCCGCGAAACACAAAACTCCGGATACCAGTGCCGCGCTGATGACTAGCGCTGCTCGAAACGTTTTCGGGTCAGTCAAAGTCATTGGAAGCTCCTCGCTGTTTATCAGTGTTCCTGGTTCCTGTTCGGCTGGGCATTACTGCTTGGATTCGAACGCAGCGAATCGGCGCTCGAGTTCCCACTGTTGTTGCGCTTTTTCGCTTGCTCCAAGGAATTTCCCGCAAGCAGGCGACCGCTGCGCCGCACCCAGGCTATCCGAGGCGCAAGCTGCTGCGACGCTACGGTAGCGATCCGGATCCTGCCAAAGACTTTCGCCGGGCAGGAAACTGTGTTCGATGCTTGTGCGGACCATTTTTTTCAGATTGGCGTAGGTGAGCGCATAGGTTTCAACCGCACGGACATACTCGTGAGTCAAATCGATGCGGGACACGCCCTCGTCGTCCGTCGAAAGCGCCACGGGCACGCCGAATTTCCGGTATGTCGGGAAAGGGTTATCGTACCCGGTGACGCCAAGAATTTCGTCGTTGCTCGTCAGATTGATTTCAACCATCACGTGCTTCGCGGCCATTTCCCGGAGCAGATCGTAGGGGCGATCCTCGTACATCACGTCAACTCCGTGGCCGATCCGCTCCGCGTGCGCCACTTCGACTGCGAGCCGGATGTGACAACAGAGCCCACCCGGCGGAACGAGTCCCGGCGCGAGTTCGCCGGCGTGAAGGCTGATGTGCACGTGGGGATAAACGCCGTGGAAAAAATCCAGCATGTGCATATGCAGCTCGTAATCGGACATTGCGGTACGGTCATCTTCCGGCTGCACATAATTGATTCCCACGAACCGCGGGTCGACCGAAGCCGCCTCGAACCCCAGGAAAGTTTGCGCGAAGACTTGCTCGGGAGGAAACGCGCGCAGCACCTGATAAATATAACGGAACTCAACGGCGCATGCCGGCGCGGCGCCCGGCTCGCCGCAATGTTCGATCTGCCGGCGTGCGGATTCGCCTTGGTCGAGATATGCGCGCGCGACAGCGACATCGTCGCGCAGGCCGCGGGCGAGAAGCTGATCGCGGAATTCACCGAAAGGCAGATTCGGGCGCCAGTCAAGTTGATGCGCGATAACGGCCGTATGCGTGAAATCCGGCGTGACGAGCAGCTCGATATACTGCTCGTTCTGAGCTGCGGCGCGCGTGGCAACTTCGTCGAACCATTCTCCCGTATGCCCGGGATCGGCCGGTTCGAATTTTTCAAATGCCGCGAAGAAATGGTCGTGCCCCGTTACTCCCGGCGTGGGAACAAAGCCGCGCATCGAGAACGCGTCTATAAGCGAATCGTACAGGCGCTGATCCTCATTCGCTTTCTCGGCGGGGGCCTCACCGCTTTTGCAACCTGCTGATTTTTCTTTCACGAACGCCATAGACGCCAGATTCACGCAAAGATGATCCTGCACACCCGCACGAATCCATGATTCAGCGTAAATTCCGCCTTCGAGGTGGTAATGCAATTCCGCGCCTTTCGGCATGTCCGCGAGGAACGCTCGCAGCGCGAGCGGATTGCTACGCGCCACGTCCAAGGCGCGGGACGCGCGCTCCTCTCCAGAAGAGTGCGACTCGCTCCGGCAGCCGGCGACCACAGCTACGACTGGAACCAGGGCCGAAAGCACGGCGACGCGTGCGCAGCGAAGTGCACGATTCATGCTCATCCTTTGAAACTGCCGACTCGGTCTATAACGTAAGGGGGGTATTCTACTGCGCGGAAGCGGCGAGCGAGGCAACAGTTTCGGTTGATTCGTTGCGTTGCCGCTTGATGGCGAGTGCGAACCCGCCTCCGCCGGCGAGAATTGCGATGAGCGGATCGATGAGCGGCGCGCGGATCCGCGTGTCCATCACAAAAGGCGTGTGGATGAGCGTCATAAGAACGGCATATGCAAGCAGGAGCGCGGCGACCTTAGGTTGCGAATTTCGAAGCTGCCACAATCCCGTACACGCAACGGCAAGCAGGCCCCAGTAAAAGACGACCGCGAAGGTATGAAAAACTCTGTTCCGAGCCGATATGTGCCCTGGATTCAGCAGCTGATCCGTTCCCAACCAAAACGTCGCCCACTTCCCCAATGTCCCGCGAGCCAAGTCAGTGGGCCCCATTCCTCTCCAAACGTTCCGTGTTGCCCGCCAGCATTTTTTGTTTAGCGCGATCTCGGAGCCAAGCGCCAGACGGCTGGGTGCGTTGGTCTCCAGCTCGTTTGGCAATAGGTATCCGACAAGGGCACGCAT
>Ga0335078_10008746_pt1 | contig 15034 bp, 13 predicted proteins | sample Lox_Sample_32_FD_206711 | JGI IMG/M metagenome (GOLD analysis project Ga0335078, IMG submission 206711) | Soil microbial communities from Loxahatchee National Wildlife Refuge, Florida, United States - Lox_Sample_3.2 | ecosystem: Environmental > Terrestrial > Soil > Wetlands | place: USA...
CGCCAATTGGTCGAGCGCATCGGGCTCCGAGACCTGGTGAATAAAGCCGCGCGCGGCGAGGACGTCGAGAAAATCGGACTTGTAGGCGGTCATCGAGGTCCGGCTAATCTGTCGGCTGATTATAAGGTCGCATCGCGGCTCGCCGCGGCGGCGCGGCTGGTGTAACAGGTCCGAAAGCTTATTCAACCCGGCGATTGAGACCCGTGGCGACAACGGCAAAAACGGCATCCGGCCCGGCCGGCCAATCCTCCGGCGCTTCGGTGCTGGCGATCGGGCTGATGAGCGGCACCTCGCAGGACGGCGTCGACGTCGCCTTGATCGACACCGACGGCGAGACCGTCGCCCAGTGCGGCCCGACCGCGTCGCGGCCTTATACCGAGGCCGAGCGCGCGCTGTTGCGCCGCGCCACCGCTGTGGCCGCGAACCTCACCGAGCGGACCGCGCGGCCGGGCCCCGTTGCCGAGGCCGAGCGCCTCATCGACGACGCCCATGGCGAGGCGGTGGAAGCCTTTCTCGCCGCCAATGCGCTCGAAGCGGGCAGCATCGCCGCAGTCGGATTTCACGGCCAGACGCTGCTGCACCGGCCGGAGCGCGGGCTGACGCTGCAGATCGGCGATGGCGCCGCGCTGGCCAGGCGGCTCGGCATCCCCGTGGTCTATGATTTTCGCGCCGCCGACGTCGCCGCGGGCGGGCAGGGCGCGCCGCTGGCGCCGATCTATCACTGCGCGCTGGTGCGGCGGCTGAAGCTGCCGCCGCCGGTCGCGGTGCTCAATGTCGGCGGCGTCGCCAACGTCACCTATATCGACGGCGACGTTCTGATCGCCTGCGATACCGGCCCGGGCAACGCCCTGCTCGACGATTTTCTGCGGCTGCGCACCGGGGCGCCGCTCGACGTCGACGGCCGCAAGGCCGCCGCGGGCCGCCGCGACGAGACCACGATCGCGCGCGTATTGGAGCATCCGTTCTTTGCCGCGCCGCCGCCGAAATCGCTCGACCGCAACGACTTTCGCAAGCTTCTCGGCGATGCGCTCGACGGCATCGGCCTTGAAGACGGCGCGGCGACGCTGACCGCGCTCACCGCGGCGGCGGTGGCGCGCGTCGTGCCGCATCTGCCGCGGCCGCCCGCGACCTGGATCGTCGCCGGCGGCGGCGCCCGCAATCCGACGCTGATGCGCATGCTCGGCGAGCGGCTAAAGCCCGCGCGCATCGAGAGCGCGCACGAGGCCGGCTGGTCGATCGATTCACTCGAGGCGCAGGCCTTCGCGTTTCTCGCGGTGCGCAGCTTGCGCGGCCTGCCGATCAGTTTTCCGGGCACCACCGGGGCGCCGCGGCCACTGACCGGCGGCGTCTTGGCAAGGCCGTAGACTGCCTCGGCCCTCACTCCATCAGAAACACGCCTTTGCCGCTCGTTTGCTTGTCGAACAGTTGGTAGGCCGCTTCGGCCTCGTCGAGCCGCCAGCGGTGCGTGAACAGATGGTCGACGCCGATCTTGTGGTCGACGACGAAGCGCGCGCAATCGGCCTGGATGGTCGTGGAAAAGGTCCACGACGCGACGATGGTGAGCTGCTTGCGCAGCATGTCGGGGCTGACCTCGATGGTGACGTCGCCGCCTTCGCCGACAAAGCAGGTGGTGCCCCATTTGCGCGTAGCGCGCACCGCGACGATGCGACCGGCGGCACTGCCGGAGGTGTCGAGCGTGACATCGGCGCCCAGGCCGTGCGTGAGCTCCCGGATCGCGGCGGGAGCGTCATTGCTGCCCGGATCGATCAGCGCGTCGGCGCCGAAATCCTTGGCGCGCGCCAGTCGCTCGGCGCTGATGTCGAGGGCGATGACCCGCGCGCCCATGGCCGCGGCGAACTGCGTCGCCGACAGGCCGACCGGCCCCTGGCCGACGATGGCGATGGTGTCGCCGCCGGCGAGATTGATCCGCCGCAGCGCCTGGTAGGCGGTGCCGGTGCCGCAGGAGATCGCGGCGCCGGTTGCGAACGACAATTCGTCCGGCAACGGCACGAGCGTATAGGACGGCACTTTCATGTAAGGCGCGTGCGCGCCATGTCCGGTCCGGCCATAGACGATGCTGCCGGCGTCGCACATCTGCGTCCAGCCGGTGCGGCAGTGCCGGCAGGCGCCGCAGCCGCCATAATGATGCACCATGACGCGGTCGCCGACGCGGACGAGGCGTTCGTCGACGGCGCTGCCGGCGGCGGCCACGACGCCGCAAGGCTCGTGTCCGGCAATGACCGGACCGGGCGCCGTGCCGAGACCGTGCGAGCCCGCGCCGCCGGTGGCGCGGTAGGGATGCAGGTCGCTGCCGCACATGCCGGACGCCTTCACCGCGATGACGACATCGTGCGGTCCGGGCGCCGGATCGGGGAATTCGGCGAGCTCAAGCTTGCGCCCGCCGAGAAATGTCACGCCGCGCATGCGTTCACTCTCTTGAGATCGTCATTGCGAGGAGCGAAGCGACGAAGCGATCCTGAACCTGGCGGCCGGAGCGGATTGCTTCGCTTCGCTCGCAATGACGGTGCGGCGTTCTACTTCGCCGCCGCCTCTTTGAGCGGATCTTTCACCGCCGGGAAGGTCTTGAATTCGATGGCCCACGGCTCGCCGTTCACCATTTGCACTTTGCGAATATAGATGTTCTGCACCACGTCGCGGGTGTCCGGATCGATCGACATCGGGCCGCGCGGGCTTTCCCATTTCATGCCCTTCATCGCTGCGATCACCGCATCGGCGTCGGTACTGCCGTTGGTTTTTCTCAGCGCCGCATAAATCAGGCTCATGCCGTCATAGCCGCCGACCGAAATGAAATTGGCGCGATGGCCGGTGGCCTTTTTGTAGGCGGCCACGTAGTCCTTGTTGAGCTGCGAGGGATGGGCGGCCGAATAGAGGCCCGCGGTGACGACGCCGAGGAGCGTATCGCCGGTGGTCGGCAGATCGTCGTCGTCGACGATGTCGCCCGGCCCGACGAGCTTGATGCCGGACTTCTCCAGGCCGCGCTCGGCGAATTGCTTGGCGAAGGGGCCCGCCTGGCCGGCCGGCACGAACACGAACAGCGTGTCCGGCGCGAGGTCATGGGCGCGCTGCAGGAACGGCGAAAAGTCGGGATTGGCCAGCGGCACTTTCAGCGTGTCGAGAATCTGGCCGCCGCCTTTGGCGAAATGATCGGCGAACACTTTGCCGGCTTCGGCGCCCGGCGCCCAATCGGACAGAATGGAAACCGCCTTCTTGCTGCCGTTCTGGATCGCCCAATCGGCGATGATGCCGGATTGCTGGCCGAGCGTGAAACTCGTGCGCACGTAATAAGGCGACTTTTCCGTCACGATCGAGGTGCCGGATACGACGACGATCGTCGGCACCTTGGCTTGCGTGGCGATCGGCGCCATGGCCATGGCGCTCGGCGTCAGCCCGGCGCCGAGGAAATTGACGTGGTCGTTGACGATCAATTCCTGCGCCAGCCGCTTGGCATTGTCCGGCACGCTCTGATCGTCCTTGACGATGAGCTCGATCTTCTTGCCGGCGACGCTGTCGCCGTGCTGCGCGATATAGAGGCGCATGGCATCGGAGATTTCGCGCCCCACCGCGCCCGAGGTGCCGGTCATCGGCACCACGACGCCGATCTTGACGGTGTTGCCGTTGGCATCTTGCGCGGCGGCGCCGGTAGCGCCGACGCCGGCACAGGCGACGATAGCGGCTGCGGCGCAGCCGGCGGCAAAACGCGCAAAACGCATGATAATCCCCTGGTGGTTCGTTGGTCTTGGTTGGACCTATTGAACGACCACGGCGGAGCGATTGCAAGCAAAGACGAGGTCTTCTCTATGCCGCGCTGGTCGTCCGTCCGCCTTTGGTGCCGAGCCGCTTGTCGAGATAGGCGCCGACCGACTGCATCAGCGGCTCGACCTTGCCGTCGAAGAAATGGTTGGCGCCCGGCACGATCTTCTGCTCGATCACGATGCCCTTTTGCGTCTTCAATTTCTCGACCAGCGTGGTGACGTCGCGATGCGGCACCACGGCATCCTTGTCGCCGTGGATGATCAGCCCGGACGACGGGCAGGGCGCCAGGAACGAAAAGTCGTAAAGGTTGGCCGGCGGGGCGATCGAGATGAATCCCTCGATCTCCGGCCGCCGCATCAAAAGCTGCATGCCGATCCAGGCGCCGAAGGAGAAGCCGGCGATCCAGCAAGCGCGCGCCTCCGGATTGACCGATTGCGCCCAATCGAGCGCGGAGGCCGCGTCCGACAATTCGCCGATGCCGTGGTCGAAGCTGCCTTGGCTGCGCCCGACACCGCGGAAGTTAAAGCGCAGCGCCGAGAAGCCGCGGTGCACATAGGCATAATAGAGCTGGTAGACGATCTGGTGGTTCATCGTGCCGCCGAATTGCGGATGCGGGTGCAGCACGATGCCGATCGGCGCGTTCTTCTGCCGCGCCGGGTGGTAGCGGCCTTCGATGCGGCCGGCCGGCCCCGTAAATATAACTTCGGGCATATGCAGAGAACCTCAATCCTTGCTAAGCGGCCATCGCGGCGGACTTACGCGTTAACAGACTCGAAGGGCGGCGCTTGACGTTGCTGCGGTCCGCACGTAAGTGGCTATCAGCACTCGATATTTTCGGAACCGGCAACGCGCTTGGCTCCGTCCGGAGCCTTGGTTTTGAACCTTGGGTCGGGACTTCTAGCACAGGCCAGGGGCCAAAAAGCAAGCATTACGAACATCCTCGAACGCCATGGCACAGCGCAGCTATTTCGACTGGAACGCCACCGCACCTCTACGCGAGGAGGCGCGTACGGCGCTTCATGCGGCGCTGGCGCTGCCCGGAAATCCCTCGTCGGTGCACGCCGAAGGCCGCGCCGCCCGGCGTCTGATCGAGCAGGCGCGCGAGCAGGTCGCCGCGCTGGTCGGGGCGCGGGCGGGCGACGTGGTCTTCACCTCGAGCGGCACCGAGGCCAATATGCTGGCGCTCACGCCGGCTATCGAGGTTTCCGGCGACAGGCGGCCGCGCTCGCGGCTTCTTGTCTCCGCGGTCGAACATGCCTCGGTGCGTTCCGGCGGGCGGTTCCCGCGTGACACGATCGAGGAACTGCCGGTCGATTCCGCCGGGCGCCTTGAGCTTGCGGCGCTCGCCGCTGCGGCCGCGCGCTGGCCGGCCGCGCTCGTTTCGCTGATGCTTGCCAACAACGAGACCGGCGTCCTGCAGCCGGTCGGCGAGGCCGCCGCGATCGTCCATGCGGCGGGCGGTTTGCTCCATGTCGATGCCGTGCAGGGGGCCGGGCGCGTGGCTTGCGATATCGGCGCGCTGGGCGCGGATCTGCTGACGCTGTCGGCGCATAAGATCGGCGGACCCAAGGGCGTCGGCGCGCTGATCCGGAGCGGCGACCACATCCATCTGCCGGAACCGCTTATTCGCGGCGGCGGTCAGGAGCGGGGGCTTCGCGCCGGTACCGAAAACGTGGCCGGGATTGCCGCATTCGGCGCCGCGGCTGCGGCCGCGCAAGAGCGGCGTGAGGCCGAAGGGCAGCACATGTTGGCGTTACGCCATCGGGTGGAGGCCGCCATCCGGGAACTTTCGCCTGCGGCGGTCATTTTCGGCAGCGAGGCCGAGCGCCTGCCGAACACGACCCTGTTCGCGCTGCCGGGCATGAAGGCCGAAACCGCGGTCATTGCTTTCGATCTGGAGGGCATCGCGGTGTCGTCGGGGGCGGCTTGCTCGTCCGGCAAGGTCCAGGCCTCGCATGTTCTTGCGGCCATGGGGGTTTCGCCGGCGCTCCGCGGCGCGGTCCGGGTCAGCCTGGGCCGGACCACGACCGGGGAGGATATAGAAAGATTCCAGAACGCTTGGAGAAAGCTTGCAATTACATTATCTAAAGGCCAGCGCGGTATCGCAGCCTGAACGACTGCATGGAACGAATGAATTAGGCCTGACAAGCCGTTGAAAGAACGTCAATATCACGAGGTAGAGGTGACCCGGACAAGGCCCACCTGACCATAACCGACTAATCCAACCCGCGGGCCTTGACCCCGTGAGCGGAGGGACGAATGCCGGCAGTACAAGAGACCGTCGAGCAGGTCCGGCGCATCGACGTCGATCAATACAAGTATGGATTCGAGACGCGCATCGAATCGGACAAGGCCCCCATAGGCCTGTCCGAGGACACCGTGCGTTTCATCTCGGCCAAGAAGAACGAGCCGGAGTGGATGCTGGCCTGGCGGCTCGACGCCTATAAGCGCTGGCTGACCATGCGCGAGCCGAAATGGGCCAAGGTCGAATACGGCCCGATCGACTATCAGAGCGTCTATTATTACTCCGCGCCGAAAAAGCCGCCGGCCTCGCTCGACGAGATCGACCCGGAAATCCTGGCGACCTACGAGAAGCTCGGCATCCCGCTGCGCGAGCGCGAGGCGCTGCTCGGCATCCAGAAACCCGCCAATCGAGACGGCGCGCAGGACGCCGACGCGGAAACCGGCAATGGCTACGGCCGCGTCGCGGTCGATGCGGTGTTCGATTCGGTTTCGGTGGCCACCACGTTCCAGGCCGAGCTTGCCAAGGCCGGCGTGCTGTTCATGCCGATCTCGGAAGCGATCAAGAAGCATCCCGAGATGGTGAAGAAATATCTCGGCTCGGTGGTGCCGATCTCCGACAATTTCTTCGCGACGCTCAATTCGGCGGTGTTCTCCGACGGCTCGTTCGTCTACGTGCCGCCGGGGGTGCGCTGCCCGATGGAATTGTCGACCTATTTCCGCATCAACGAGCGCAATACCGGCCAGTTCGAGCGCACGCTGATCATCGCCGACCGCGGCTCCTATGTCAGCTATCTGGAAGGCTGCACCGCGCCGGTGCGCGACGAAAACCAGCTCCACGCCGCGGTGGTCGAGCTCGTCGCGCTCGACGACGCCGAGATCAAATATTCGACCATCCAGAACTGGTATCCGGGCGACGCCAACGGGCGTGGCGGCGTCTATAATTTCGTCACCAAGCGCGGCGACTGCCGCGGCAAGAACGCCAAGATCTCCTGGACCCAGCTCGAGACCGGCTCGGCCATCACCTGGAAATATCCGAGCTGCATCCTGCGCGGCGACAATTCGCGCGGCGAGTTCTACTCGATCGCGATCTCCAACGGCTACCAGCAGGTCGATTCCGGCACCAAGATGCTGCATCTCGGCAAGAACACGACGAGCCGCATCATCTCAAAGGGCATCGCCGCCGGGCATTCCAACAACACCTATCGCGGGCTCGTCACCGCGCATCGCCGCGCCTCCGGCGCGCGCAACTTCACCAATTGCGATTCGCTTTTGATCGGCGACCGCTGCGGCGCCCACACCGTGCCCTATATCGAGGCCAAGAATTCCTCGACCGTGTTCGAGCACGAGGCGACCACCTCGAAGATCTCCGAGGACATGCTGTTCTACTGCCGCCAGCGCGGGCTGTCGGCGGAGGAGGCGACCGCTCTGGTGGTCAACGGCTTCGTCAAGGACGTGCTGCAGCAATTGCCGATGGAATTCGCGGTCGAGGCGCAGAAGCTGATCTCGGTCAGCTTGGAGGGGTCGGTCGGGTAAGTTTTGTCCGGCATGCTCGATAGCACGGCGACCAAACAACGGATAAGGCAGTTCGATGGCGTTGCTTGAAGTAAAGAATTTGCACGTCGCGATCGACGGCAAGGAAATTCTCAAAGGTCTCGACCTCACCGTGAATGCCGGCGAGGTGCATGCCATCATGGGCCCGAACGGCTCCGGCAAGTCGACGCTCGCTTACGTGCTTGCCGGCCGCGACGATTACACGCCGACGGCGGGCGAAGTCCGCTTCGACGGCAAGGCCCTGTTCGACATGGCGCCCGACGAGCGCGCCGCTGCGGGCCTGTTCCTGGCGTTTCAATATCCGTTGGAAATCCCCGGCGTCGCCACCATGACGTTCCTGCGCACCGCGCTCAACGCCCAGCGCAAGAAGCGCGGCGATGCTGAGCTCTCCACGCCGGAATTCATCAAGCGGGTGCGCGAGCTTTCCGGCAGGCTCGGCATCGATCAGGACATGCTGCGCCGCGCCGTCAATGTCGGTTTTTCCGGCGGCGAGAAAAAGCGCAACGAGATTTTGCAGATGGCGCTGCTTGAGCCGCGGCTTGCCGTGCTCGACGAGACCGATTCCGGCCTCGATATCGACGCGCTGAAAATCGTCGCCGACGGCGTCAACAGCTTGCGTTCGCCGCAGCGCTCGTTCGTCGTCATCACCCATTACCAGCGGCTGTTGTCCTACATCGTGCCGGACATCGTGCACGTGTTGTCCGGCGGCCGCATCGTCAAGACCGGCGGCAAGGAGCTGGCGCTCGAGCTCGAAGCGCGCGGCTACGCCGAGTACCAGGAAGAGGCCGCGGCGTGAACGCCGAACTCACCACGATCAAGACCGCCGCGGAGGCCGCGCTGGCGGACGCCTTTGCCGCGGCGCGCGACCGGCTGCCCGGCGACGACGCCGTGGCGGCGCGCCGCGATGCCGCTTTCGACGTCTTCGCCCGGGCGGGTTTGCCGCATCGCCGCGTCGAGGACTGGAAATACACCGACCTGCGCGCGCTGATGCGCGACGCCAAGCCGCTGGCGCCGCCGCCCGATGCCGCGGCCAAGGCGCGCGCCAAATCGGCCGGCGCGATTACCGGCGACGTCGAGACCCGGCGGCTTGTGTTCGTCGACGGCGCGTTCGTCGCCGAATTGTCCGATCTGGCGGGCCTGGAGCCGGGACTGACCGTCAGCACGCTCGCCGCGGCGCTTGCCGCCGGCGATGCGGCGCTGACCGCGCATCTCGGCAAGCTCGCGCCGGCAAATGACGTCGCCGTTGCGCTCAATACCGCGCTGATGGGCGACGGCGCCGTGATCCGGGTCACCGCCGGTGCCACCATCGCGCGGCCGCTGCAGCTGTTGTTCGTCGCCTCGGAACGGTCCGCCGCCTCGTTCGTGCGCTCGGTGATCGTCGTCGAACGCGGCGCCCGCGCCATGGTGATCGAAAGTCACGAAGGACCGCCGGCGGTCGACTATCAAGTCAATGCCGCGGTCGAGCTGTTCGTCGGCGACCAGGCGCATGTCGATCACGTCAAGCTGATCGGCGAGGGCGGCGACGCGCTTCACGTCTCGAGCCTGGCCGTTGCGGTCGGCGCCCGCGCCCGGTTCAACTCTTTCAGTTTCGTCGCCGGCGGCGCCGTGGTGCGCAACCAGCTGTTTCTCAATTTCGACGGCGAAGGCACGGTGGCCGCCATCCGCGGCGCGAGCCTGCTCAAGGGCCGCCAGCACGCCGACACGACGCTGGTCGCCAATCATATTGCGCCCGCCTGCCAGAGCCGCGAGGTCTTCAAGACGGTGCTCGATGACGAGGCGCACGGCGTCTTTCAGGGCCGCATCATCGTGCGGCCGCACGCGCAGAAGACCGACGGCAAGATGATGACGCAGGCGCTGTTGCTGTCCGAGCGCGCCGAAGCCGACAACAAGCCGGAACTGGAGATTTTCGCCGACGACGTGCAGTGCGGCCACGGCGCCACCGCCGGCGCGCTCGACGACGAGCTGAAGTTCTATCTGATGGCGCGCGGCATTCCGGCCGCCGCCGCCGAGGCGTTGCTGATCCAGGCCTTTCTCGGCGAGGCGATCGAAGGCATCGAGCATGCCGGGCTGCGCGAGGCTTTGATGGAAGCCGTGGCGGCATGGCTCAAGGCGCGGAAATAATGGTGCGACACAGAAGAGCAAATCGCCGCTCAGTCCCGCGTAAGCGGGAAGCCAATGCTGCGGCCGCAGGTCGGTATCGCCTGTTCGGGGTCCGCGCTTTCGCGGGGATGAGCCGTGGATCGGTGCGGACATGATCCACAACGCGGCAACCAACGGCGCCTATGACGTGAACCGCATCCGCGCGGATTTCCCGATCCTCGGCATGCAGGTCTATGGCAAGCCGCTCGTCTATCTCGACAACGCGGCGTCGGCGCAAAAGCCGAAAGCCGTGCTCGACCGCATCGACAAGGCCTACACGTCCGAATACGCCAATGTGCATCGCGGCCTGCACTATCTCGCCAACGAGGCGACCGAGGCCTACGAGGGCGCGCGCGAGAAAGTCGCAGCCTTCCTCAATGCCGCCCGCAAGGAAGAGATCGTTTTCACCCGCAACGCCACCGAGGCGATCAATCTCGTCGCCTATACCTTCGGCCGCGAGCGCATCAAGGCCGGCGACGAGATCGTGCTCTCTATCATGGAGCATCACTCCAATATCGTGCCGTGGCATTTTCTGCGCGAGCGGGCCGGCGCCGTGATCAAATGGGCGCCGATCGATGACGACGGCCATTTCCTCCTCGACGCGTTCGAGAAGCTTCTGACGCCGCGCACCAGGATGGTGGCGATCACGCAGATGTCGAACATGCTGGGCACCCTGGTGCCGGTCAAAGAGGTGACGCGGATCGCGCATGCGCATGGCGTTCCGGTGCTGGTCGACGGCGCCCAGGCCGCGGTGCATCTCGACGTCGACGTGCGCGACATCGATTGCGATTTCTTCGTTTTCACCGGTCATAAATTGTACGGCCCGACCGGGATCGGCGTGCTGTACGGCAAATACGGCCATCTCGCCGCCATGCCGCCGTTCAACGGCGGCGGCGAGATGATCCGCGAAGTATTCGAAGACCGCATCAGCTATGGCGACCCGCCGCACAAATTCGAAGCCGGCACCCCGTCGATCGTGCAGGCCATCGGGCTCGGCGCGGCGATCGACTATGTGGCTTCGATCGGCAAGGCCGGCATCCGCAACCACGAAGCCGAGCTGATCCGCTACGCGCACGACCGCCTGCGCGAGATCAATTCGCTGCGCATCCTCGGCACCGCCAAGGACAAGGGACCGATCGTGTCCTTCGAGATGAAGGGGACCCATCCGCACGACGTGGCGACCATCATCGACCGTTCCGGCGTGGCGGTACGCGCCGGCACCCACTGCGTGATGCCGCTGCTTGCGCGGTTCGGGCTCAACGCGACCTGCCGCGCCTCCTTCGCCATGTACAATACGCGCGAGGAGGTGGACGTCCTCGCGCAGGCGCTGCTTAAGGCGCAAAGCATGCTGGGATGATGGCCATGAGCGAAGATGTGAAAACCGCGCCGGCCGACGCCGCGACTTCCGCCGACGAGAAGCCGACCAATATTCCGGCCGACGAGATGGCGCGGCTGACCGACGAGATCGTCGCGGCGCTCAAGACGGTTTACGATCCGGAGATTCCGGCCGATATCTACGAGCTCGGCCTGATCTACAAGGTCGACATCGACGACGAGCGCATGGTCAATATCGACATGACGCTGACCACGCCGAACTGCCCGTCGGCGGCGGAATTGCCGAGCCAGGTCGAAAATGCCGTGGCCGGCGTTCCCGGCGTGCGCGAGGCCAAGGTCAATATCGTCTGGGAGCCGCCGTGGGATCCGAGCCGGATGTCGGACGAGGCGCGGACCGTGCTCAATATGTGGTGAGAGGGGGTTCGCTTCGCGCGCGCCTGAGGGCGACGGAATCGAGCAAGTTGCACGCCGATCGCCGGCGCATTACATGGAGTAAGTGCGATTGTCAGGAGTTTCGAGCGACTACAATTCGCAACTGGAACGAGGACGTAGCGGAAAATGGCAACAGCCCGGCCGAGACCTCAGGTGATGCGGCTCACCGATGCCGCCGCCGAACGCATCAAGGCGGTCATGGCGAAAGCCGACCGGCCGATCGCGGCGGTGCGGGTCGGCGTCAAGAACGGCGGCTGCGCCGGCATGGCCTATACCATGGAATACGCCGAGACCGCGGGGCCGCTCGACGAGGTGATCGAGGACAAGGGCGTGCGCATCCTGATCGATCCCAAGGCGGTGCTGTTCCTGCTCGGCACCGAGATGGATTACAGGGTCGACAAGCTCTCAGCCCAGTTCGTCTTCAACAATCCGAACCAGACCGCGGCCTGCGGCTGCGGCGAATCGGTGCAGATCGAGCCGGTCAAGGGCGAGGCCGCCGCGGCGCAATAATCCTGCCGTGCGCTAAGCGACACGCGTCCGCAAAGGCGCGTCGGCGATCGCGGGCCCCGCATCCGCCTCGCAAACGACGCGGTTACGGCCCTGACGCTTGGCGGCGTAGAGGCACTTGTCGGCGCGCTCGATGAGAAGCTGGGCGCTGTCGCCCGGGCGCAGGATGGCGGCGCCGATTGAAATGGTGACGCGGCCGAGCCGCTCGCCGTTCGACCGCCGCATCAGCTCCTTGGTCATGACGGAGCGCCGGATGTATTCGGCCACGGTGATGGCCGATTGCAGCGCGGTATTGGGCAGGGCGATGATGAACTCCTCGCCGCCATAGCGCGCCGCGGTATCCTGTCCCTTGACGTTTTGTTTGATCGCGAGCGCGACCAGCCGCAGCACCTGGTCGCCGGTGAGGTGACCGAACTGGTCGTTGAAGCTCTTGAAGTGATCGATGTCGGCCATCAACAGCGCGAACGGCTCGTTTCGCTCCTTCGCTTGGGCGATGCCTTTGACCAGCGCGTTGTCGAAAAGCTTGCGGTTCGCCAGCGTCGTCAGCGGATCGGTCAGGCTCTCGGTGCGGACGGCTTCGAGATTCTGCTGAAGCTGCTCGATTTCCTGGCGCGAAGAGGCAAGGCTCGCTTCGAGCTTCTTGTTGTTGAGCTCCATCTCCTTGGCGCCCTGGACCATGCGCTCGATCACCCCGTGCAGCGCTTCGCTGTCATGGACGCCCGCCAGCTCCTGGTTCGCCAGCTTCAATCGGTTGGAATAGCTGGTGGCCGAACCCGCCGCGGCATCTATGGTGGCGATCACCTGGCTGATCTCGTCGAGCACGCGGCCGTTGACCGCATCCATGCGGTCGCCAAAGCGGGTCGGCGCGATGTAATCGTTGTAAATCTGCTCGAGATCGGCCTCGCTGAGCGCGCCTTTATTCGACAGCGTGTCGTTTACCGTCTGATTGAGCGCTTGATTATAGCCGGTCGCGTAATTGTACCAGATTTCGAAATTGCGCGGCGTCGCCGGCTGACCGAGGGCGCGGATTTGTCCGAAAGCGATCTCGGCGAATGCGACCGTTCTTTCGTGCTCTTCGTGGGGCACGGCCGGTATCTCCAACAGCCCTGGAAATTCTCAAGCCCGCGCCGAGCGGCGCAGTCACGCACTGACAGGCGATGCTATGCGACAGCGGTGAAGGACCGGTAAACGAGTATTGCCGCCGCCACTCAACGAGAACGCGAGAACGTTCAAGCTTTCACGGTAACCGGACGCAACAAAAACGCCGGAAGATGCGAGTCGTCGCTCTCGTCGTGGCGCGGCGGCGGCTGTGGGCGCCTGGGTCTCGCCTCGTCGATGCGCGCGACCGCCGCCGGACGATGCGGACGATGGCGGCGGTCTTCGCCATGGCGGTGAGGACGCGAATGGGACGGCTGGACGGGCCTGGCGTCGGCGGCCGGCTGGTTGTCCATGAAGGGGACCGGTTGTCCGATGAGCTTCTCGATTGCCGCCACCGCCTTGGCGTCGTTGGCGCCGGCCACGAGCGTGATCGCGGTGCCGCTGCGCCCGGCGCGGCCGGTGCGGCCGATGCGGTGCACGTAATCGTCGGGATGGATCGGCACGTCGAAATTGTAGATGTGGCTCACGTCCGGGATATCGAGGCCGCGGGCCGCAACGTCGGACGCGACCAGGAGCGAGACTTCGCCCTTGCGGAACTGGTCGAGGGCGGCCATCCGCGCCGGCTGGTCCATGTCGCCGTGCAGCGCCTGAACCGAAAAGCCGTGGCGGAGGAGCGAACGGAACAAGGTGGCGACGTCGCGCTTGCGGTTGCAGAAGATGATGCCGTTCTTCAAGCCCTCGGCCGAACGGATGAGCCGGCGCAGCATATCGCGCTTGTCATGCGGCTCGCGCCCGGCCCTGACCAGAAACTGGCTGGTGGTCGCGACGGTGGTCGCCGGACGGGAGACCTCGACGCGGACCGGATTGTGCAGGAATTGCTCGGTGATGCGCCGGATCTCCGGCGGCATGGTTGCGGTGAAAAACAGCGTCTGCCGGGTGAACGGAACGAGCTTGCAGATGCGCTCGATGTCGGGGATGAATCCCATGTCGAGCATGCGGTCGGCCTCGTCGATGACCAATAGCTCGACGCCGTTCAACAACAGCCGTCCGCGCTCGAAGTGATCGAGCAGCCGCCCCGGCGTTGCGATCAGCACGTCGACGCCGCGGGTGAGCTTGACGTCCTGATCGTCGAAGGAAACGCCGCCGATCAGCAAAGCCACGTTGAGCTTGTGATTGACGCCGTATTTGGCGAAGCTTTCTTCCACCTGCGCCGCGAGCTCGCGGGTCGGCTCAAGGATCAGCGTGCGCGGCATGCGGGCGCGCGCGCGGCCCTTTTCCAGCATGGTCAGCATCGGCAGCACGAAGGCCGCCGTCTTGCCGGTGCCGGTCTGCGCGATGCCGAGCACGTCGCGCCTGGCGAGCACGTGGGGGATCGCTTGATCTTGAATGGGGGTGGGAGTTTTGTAACCGGCCGCCGTAACAGCGGCGAGAACCTTTTCGGACAAGCCGAGATGAGAAAACGACATAGACCCTCTATCTAGGACGGCCCTCCGAATGAGGCGCCGCCGGCAGAACCGTTTCGAATGAAAGCGGCAAACACGCGTGAACGCGGTCGAATCTGCCTGATCACTTGCGGGCAACATAAGATCGATTGGCCGAAAGTCAACCGCAAACGGCCCGCCGCAACGCACTAAGTTGAAGGATTCGCTTCACTTTTTATCGATGCCGGTTAATCTTACTGTCATCGAGGCGATGCCCTTTGAGGACCACCATTGATGCCCGCTGCCGTAGCCGAGGATCTGCCCGTCGTGCTGGTTCCCGGCTTGACCTGCACGGCGCGGCTTTATGCCGAGCAGATCCCGGCGCTGTGGCAGTTCGGGCCGGTCACGATCGCCGATCATCGGCGCGACGACAGCATGGCGGCGCTCGCGCGGCGGATTCTGGCCGCCGCGCCGCCGCGCTTTGCGCTGGCCGGTCTGTCGATGGGCGGCTACATCGCGTTTGAAATTATGCG
>Ga0335078_10008747_pt1 | contig 15034 bp, 11 predicted proteins | sample Lox_Sample_32_FD_206711 | JGI IMG/M metagenome (GOLD analysis project Ga0335078, IMG submission 206711) | Soil microbial communities from Loxahatchee National Wildlife Refuge, Florida, United States - Lox_Sample_3.2 | ecosystem: Environmental > Terrestrial > Soil > Wetlands | place: USA...
GAAGCGGCATCTCAAGCCCGGAGACCTGCACGTAGTAGGAGAGCTGGGAGATACCGAGGCAATCAAAGCGGCGGTCCGGGAGGGAATGGGTATCTCCTACATTTCAAACAGAGCGGTAAGGGAGGAGCTCGACCGGGGCCTCCTGAAAGTCCTGTCAGTCAAAGGATTTCCCGGGGTCAGGAGATCCTTCTACATCATTACGAAAAAGGGCAGGAGTACCTCGCCCCAGACGGAGGCCTTGTTGAAAATCATCAACGAATGGAGACACCATGAGCAAGAGTAAGTGGATCTTGGCAGCCCTCGCCATCAGTGCGTGGATCGGTGCAACGGCCGCACTTGCGGACGCGAAGGTTTATCAAGACATATATGGCCAGTCGTACAAAAGGATAACCATCGCGGTTCCGCCGTTCGTAAGCACAGAGAAGGAGCGGTCGGAAATAAGCGACCTTCTCGGCCAGGATCTCGACATGTCAGGGTTTTTCGTCGTGGCCCCCCGCTCCATGATGGACAATGACTTCTTAAGCGAAGGGGTGGACAGGAAGAGCATAAGGTTCGACCAGTGGTCATCTCTCGGCGTCGAGCTTCTGTGCAAAGCCACGGTGGAAGAGAAAGATAATTCCATCTCCCTTTCTTCATATCTCTACGACGTGACGGACGGCTCCCTCCTCTTCGCGAAGAAATTCGGAGCAGCCTCTTCGGATTGGAGGAGAATGGTGCATCGCCTTGCCGATGAAATCATATTACAGGCGACGGGCGAAAGGGGCATCATGAGCTCGAGGGTCTACTTCGTGTCCGGACGGCGGGATGTCTACGTCTCCGACCTCGACGGCGGAGGGGCGAGGAAGCTGACCTCATACGACAAGCTGATCGTTTCGCCTTCCATCTCCCCCGACGGGAAATACCTCGCCTTTACGTCTTACAGAGAGGGCAAGCCCTGTCTCTACGTATCGGACTTTGAAACCAACCGGGAGGTGTTTGCCGACAGGGAAGACGGCATGAAGATCGGCGCCATGTGGATGGATAAGCGGACCCTGGCGTACTCTCTCACCGCCGGGAGGTTCTCCACCATATACTCGGTCAATGTGGAGACGAAGGAGCGCAAGGTCCTGCTCAGAAAGGAGGGTATTCTCACCTCCCCCGCCTTCAGCCCGGACGGAACCAAGATGGTTTTCGTATCGGACATGTACGGCGGGCCGAACATCTTTGTCAAGGACATGGTTACCGGCGAGATAAAGCGCCTTTCCTACTTCGGGAACTACAATACGTCACCTGCTTACTCCCCGAAGGGCGACCTGATCGCCTTCGTCTCGAAGACGGAAGGCGCCTTGGAGATATGCGTCATGAAGCCCGACGGATCCGATGCGCGGGTGCTCACCGATGGAGGGGTGAACGATTCGCCCCGATTCTCGCCCTGTGGAAGATATATCCTCTATTCTTCGCAGAAGGGAAACGGCAAGACGCAGATTTGTTTCATGCTTCGGAACGGCGACAACAAGCGAGTGCTTAGGTTGACCGGCGGCGATGCAACCCAGCCGAATTTCATGCCCTAGGAGGGGAAGGATATGAAGAGACTACTTCCACTGTGTGCGGCCCTGGCATTACTGCTCTCTTACGGATGCGCCTCGAAGCCTGCTCCGGCCCCTATTGGCGAGCGCATTTCCCGGGAAGCGGAAGGGGGCCAGCAAAAGGGGGCGGGGCCCGTTGAAGTCCAAAAGGGGAAGGAAGGGGCAGTCACCGAGGAAGACCTCGCAAGAGCGGAGGAGGAGAGGAGGCGGCGGGCGGAGGAGGCGGCGGCGAAGGCACAACATCTTACGGACATCTATTTCGAATTCGACAGCTACAACGTGAGGCCTGACGACATACCCGTTCTCAAAGATCTTGCCGCCTGGCTCAATGCCAATCAGGCAGTGAAACTGACCGTGGAAGGCCATTGCGACGAAAGAGGATCCATCGAATACAATCTCGCCCTCGGTCAGAAGAGGGCCGAAGCGGCGAAAGATTACCTCGTCAAGCTGGGCGTCGGCGACAAGCGCATAAAAGTAGTCTCCTACGGCAAGGAAGCGCCGCTCGTTCCCGGCCATACCGAGGAAGCTTGGGCCAAAAACAGAAGGGCCCATTTCGTGGCAGGGCAGTAATGCCGAACGAGCGCAGCGAGCTTTGAGGGGAAGGCTCCGGCAGCTTTGCTGCTGGAGGGGGCGACGCGAGCCCCGGTAATTGCAGCTTGGGCCAAAAACAGAAGGGCCCATTTCGTGGCAGGGCAGTAGGAAGAGGCCTACGGGGCGGTTCCACAAGGCCGACTGGTGATTGAGGGGAAGGCTCCGGCAGCTTTGCTGCTGGAGGGGGCGACGCGAGCCCATGCCGGACGAGCGGAGCGAGCTTTGAGGGGGAGGCTCCGGCAGCTTTGCTGCTGGAGGGGGCGACGCGAGCCCCATTAATTGTTGCAGGAGGCAAACATGAAAAAAGGACTTCTTCCCGTTTTTCTGCTCGGCCTTTTCGTATTTGGCTGCGCCTCCCCGGGGGACGTGACCCAAGTGAGGCAGGACGTCTCGACGGTCTATGACGAACAGACGTCGTATAAGGAGAAGACGGATGCGCGAATCTCCAAGATAGAAAAGGACATTAAGGACCTCCAGAAAATGGTGGGGACGCCGGAGGCGGGCTTGCGGAAGCAGGTAGTCGACATGTCCCTTTCGGACCAGTCCCGGGACGACAAGGTCAAGGCCATCCTGGGAAGATTGGACGAGCTGGAAGCGCAGCTCCGCACGTACTGGGAAGAGACGAAAACCGAGATGAAGGATTTGCGAAAACAGATGACGGCCCCCCCGGAGGCCACGGGAGGCACGCCCCCAAAAGCAGACGCAGAGGGGGTCTACAAACAGGCCTTCGACGCCTTCCAAAAAGGGTCCTACGACAACGCGGTTACCCTGTTTGCTCAGTTCGTGAAGGAAAATCCCGAATCTCCGCTGGCTCCCAACGCGTACTACTGGATGGGTGAAAGCTACATGAGCGGGAAGAACTACGAAAAGGCCATCGTTCAATTCCAGGAAGTGGTTGACAAGTTCCCCAAGAGCGACAAGGCAGGGAAGGCGATGCTCCGTCAAGCGGAGGCATTCGGCGCCCTGGGGGACAAAAAGAGCTCCACCACCCTCCTGAAAAGGGTGATAGAGCTCTTTCCAAAAAGCGAGGAAGCCCGCCTGGCCGAGAGAAAGCTACGTAGTGGCGGTCTCTAGCATCTCTTCCCTGGGTTCCTCTTCCGCCTCCCCCTTGTCCAGGGCCACCATCTCGTAGCTCCTGTACTTCGGGAATCCCGTGCCCGCGGGGATAATTCTCCCCATGATCACATTCTCCTTCAGGCCGCGCAGGTAATCCACTCGCCCCTCGATGGAGGCCTGGGTCAGGACCTTCGTGGTGTCCTGGAAGCTCGCCGCCGAGATGAAGCTGTCCGTGATGAGCGAGGCCTTCGTGATGCCGAGGAAGAGCGACTCGGCCGTCGCCGGGGTGCCTCCCTTCTCCATCACGCGCCTGTTCTCCTCCTCGAAGACCCACCACTCCACGGGCTCATCGATGATGAAGTTCGAATCGCCCACTTCCTTTATGCGCACCCGCTTCAACATCTGGCGGACGATGATCTCGATGTGTTTGTCGTTTATCTTCACGCCCTGCAGCTGGTAGACTTCCTGGATCTCATCCACGAGGTAGCGCGCCAGTTCCTTCGTGCCCAAAATGCGGAGCACGTCGTGAGGATTGACGGGACCGTCAATAAGCGCCTCCCCGGCGCGCACATAGTCGCTTTCATGCACGATGATGTGCTTTCCTCTTTGGATCGTATACTTCCTCGCCTCGCCCCGGTCAGGCGTAACGATAACCTCCCTTTTCCCCTTTGACAGCTTGCCAAAGGAGACAATGCCTGAGATCTCCGTGACCGTGGCGCTCTCTTTCGGCCGGCGGGCCTCGAAGAGCTCGGCGACCCTCGGAAGACCGCCGGTGATATCCTTTGTCTTCGTCGTCTCCCTGGGCATCTTCGACACGGTATCGCCGGCATAGATGTCGTCCCCGTCGTTCACCACTATGTGGGCCCCGATAGGCAGAATATAGCGCGCCGGGCTTGCCGTGCCGGTTATCATGATGGTCCTTCCCTTTTCGTCCTTGATGGATATCCGGGGGCGAAGGTCGGGATCCCTTGCCTCGATGATGACCTTGTAGGCGAGACCGGTGACCTCGTCAACCCGCTCCTGCATGGTCACGCCTTCGCTGATGTCGCCGAACTTGACCTTGCCAGAAACTTCCGAAAGAATCGGCGTGGTGTACGGGTCCCATTCGGCGAGGATCTGACCCTCGGTGACCTTCTGCCCGTCCGCAACTTTCAGCTTTGCGCCGTAGATAACCGGATATTTCTCGCGCTCGTGGCCGGCCTCATTGAGAAGAACGATTTCACCGTTCCTGTTCATGGCAACGGGCTGTCCTTCCTTGTTGAGGACCATCTTCACGTTCACGAGCTTCACGTATCCTTCGTTGCGCGCCTCCAGAGTAGACTGCTCGACCCGTCTCGATGCGGCACCGCCGATGTGGAAGGTTCTCATGGTGAGCTGCGTGCCAGGCTCGCCGATGGACTGGGCCGCGATGATGCCGACCGCCTCACCTATGCTCACGAGCCTCCCTCGTGCGAGGTCCCTGCCGTAGCAGAGCGCGCAGACACCCCTTCTCGACCTGCACGTAAGGGCCGAGCGGATTTTCACGACTTCATAGCCTGCCTCGTCTACACTCTTCAGGTGCTCTTCCCTGATCTCCTCGTTCCTGCGCACGATGATCTCGCCGTCCGGGTCTCTCAGGTCTTCGAGGGAGACCCTTCCGAGGATCCTCGTGCCGAGCTGCTCGATGACTTCGCCTCCTTCTATGAGGGAACTCACCTCGATACCGTCGAAGGTGCCGCAGTCCGTCTCCCCCACGATCACGTCGTGGGCCACGTCGACGAGCCTCCTCGTGAGATAGCCCGAGTTCGCCGTCTTGAGGGCGGTATCTGCAAGACCCTTCCTCGCGCCGCTTGTGGAGATGAAGTACTGGAGCACGGTGAGGCCTTCGCGGAAATTGCTCGTGATGGGAGTCTCGATGATCTCTCCCGACGGCTTCGCCATGAGCCCCCTCATGCCTGCAAGCTGCCTGATCTGCTGCGCGTTTCCTCTTGCGCCCGAATGGGCCATGATGAACATGGGGTTGAGGCTGTTCTGGTATTCGTACTGGACTGGAGCAAGAGCTTTTCCCGTCCCGTCGCCTTTCTTGGTGGAGCCTTTCTTGCCAGCCTTGGGCAGGGCTACCTTCGCCTGGAATTCCGGCGGCACCTCTATGCGCTCGGAGCCGAGCTCTCTCATCAGCTCGTCGGCGATCCTCTCCGTCACGTCTGCCCATATGTCGATGACTTTGTTGTATCGCTCGCCGTCCGTGATCAAGCCTTCCGAGTACTGGTTTTGGACGACCTTGACCTCCTCGTAGGCATGGTTTATCAGCTCCTCCTTCCGTGCAGGGATAATCATGTCATCGATGGATATGGAGATGCCGCCTATGGTGGCATAGTAAAAACCGACGCTCTTGAGTCGGTCGGAGAGGATGACGGTTGCCTTCTCTCCGCCCTGCCTGTAGCAGATGTCGACGAGCTGCCCTATGGACTTCTTGTCCATGATCCGGTTGATGACCGAGAACGGAATCACTTCAGGGATAACCTCGCGCAGCAGGATCCTTCCGGGCGTCGTGGCGACTATCTCTCCATCCATCCTCACCTTCACCCGGGCGTGGAGGTCCACCTCTCCGGAGTCGTAGGCGATCCTCACCTCTTCCGGATCGGCAAATATTCTTCCCTCACCTGGCCGGTACTTGCGATCTATGGTGAGATAGTAGAGGCCGAGCACGATGTCCTGCGTCGGAACGATGATCGGTCTGCCGCTCGCCGGCGAGAGGATGTTGTTCGTCGACATCATGAGAACCCGGGCCTCTGACTGGGCTTCGATCGACAGCGGCACATGGACCGCCATATGGTCCCCGTCGAAGTCCGCGTTGTACGCGGGACAGACGAGGGGATGGAGCTGGATCGCCTTGCCGTCGATAAGCTGCGGCTCGAAGGCCTGAATGCCGAGCCTGTGCAGCGTGGGCGCCCTGTTGAGGAGCACCGGGTGTTCCTTGATCACCTCTTCGAGCATATCCCATACCTCGGGACGCTCTTTCTCGACAAGTTTCTTCGCGTTCTTTATAGTCGTGGCAAAGCCCTTCTTGATAAGCCTGTTATAGACGAAGGGCTTGAAAAGCTCAAGGGCCATGTGCTTCGGAAGGCCGCATTCGTGAAGCCTCAGCTCCGGGCCTACGACGATGACCGACCTGCCCGAGTAATCGACCCTCTTGCCGAGGAGGTTCTGGCGGAAGCGCCCCTGCTTGCCCCTCAGCATATCGGAGAGCGACTTGAGCGGTCTCTTGCTCGTCCCGGTGACGATGCGACCCCGCTTCGAATTGTCGAAAAGGGCATCGACCGCCTCCTGGAGCATCCTCTTCTCATTTCTGATGATGATCTCCGGGGCGTTGAGTTCCATGAGCCGTTTGAGCCTGTTGTTCCTGTTGATGACCCTCCGGTAAAGGTCGTTCAGGTCGGAGGTGGCGAATCTGCCTCCGTCGAGGGGCACGAGGGGTCGAAGCTCAGGCGGCAGAACGGGTATGATGTCGAGGATCATCCAATCGGGTTTGACCCCCGAGATGCGAAAGGCATCGACGACCTTCAGCCGACGCGCCAGCTTCTTTCTCTTGGCGTCCGACGAGGTCTCTCTCATCTCTTCCCTTATTGTTTTCCCGACCTCGCCCACATCGATCCGCTTAAGGCACTCGCGCATGGCTTCGGCCCCTATTCCGCCGAGGAACTTGTCGCCGAATTTCTCCTTAGCCTCCAGGTACTTGTCCTCGGTGATGAGCTCGCAGAATTTGTACTGCGACGGGCCCGGCTCAACCACTATATACATCTCGAAGTAGAGGACTCGCTCCACTTCCTTGATCGTCAGCTCCAGGAGCGTGCCTATCTTGCTCGGCATGCTCTTCAGGAACCAGATGTGGGCGATGGGGGAAGCGAGGTGGATATGGCCCATCCGCTCCCTGCGCACCTTCGACTGGATGACTTCGACGCCGCACTTCTCGCAGATGATCCCCCTGTGCTTCATTCTCTTGTACTTGCCGCAAATGCACTCATAGTCCTTCACCGGGCCGAAGATCCTCGCGCAGAAGAGGCCGTCTTTCTCCGGCTTGAAGGTACGGTAGTTGATGGTTTCCGGCTTCTTCACTTCGCCGAAAGACCATTTCTCTATGAGCTCCGGCGAAGCCAGGGAGAGCTTCATCGCCGTATACGATAAGGGATCTTTCTGTTTATCGAAAATCTTGAAATAGTCGTCCAAAATGGTCCTCCTTATTCTTCTTTGACCAAGTCGACGTTAATGCACAAGCTCTGCAGTTCCTTGACCAGTACGTTGAATGACTCAGGTAAGCTCGGCTCCAGCACGTCTTCACCCTTGACGATCGACTCGTACGCCTTCACCCTGCCGCTCACGTCATCCGACTTGATGGTGAGGAATTCCTGAAGGGAATAGGCGGCGCCGTACGCTTCGAGCGCCCAAACCTCCATTTCCCCGAGCCTCTGACCGCCGAACTGCGCCTTTCCTCCCAAAGGCTGCTGCGTCACGAGCGAGTAAGGCCCTATGGAACGGGCATGTATCTTGTCATCGACGAGGTGGTGAAGCTTCAGGAGATACATGTAGCCTATGGTCACTTTGTGGTGGAAGGGATCTCCCGATCTCCCGTCGTAGAGCGTGATCTGCCTCGTATCGGGGAGCCCCGCCATCTTGAAGGCGTCGCTGATCTCGGCCTCTTTTGCGCCGTCGAAGACGGGAACGGCAATGTGCACCCCGTCCTTCACCTGATTCGCGAGCTCTATCAGCTCATCCTCATTAAGCTTTTTCAGGAATGTCCGTACCTCACCTTTGCCGAAAACCTCTTCCATCCGGCTCCGGATGAGGGAAGCATTGCTCGTCTCGATGAGCTTGCCTATGGCCTTCCCCAGCTCTTTTGACGCCCAGCCCAGGTGTGTCTCGAGTATCTGGCCGGCGTTCATGCGCGAGGGCACGCCAAGGGGGTTCAGGACCACGTCCACGGGCGTCCCATCCTCGGTAAACGGCATATCCTCTTCCGGCAGAATGACCGAGACAATCCCCTTGTTCCCGTGCCTGCCCGAGATCTTGTCACCCACGGCGATCTTCCGTTTCATGGCCACGTATACCTTGATCGTCTTGAGGACACCGGGCGGCAGCTCATCGCCTTTCTTGATCTTATTTATCTTGTCCTCGTAATAGAGCTTTATCAGCTCGATCTGGTTATCCTTGCTGTCGACGATCTTGGCGAGCCTCGCCTCAAGCTCGTCGTCGCCGAAGTTCATCTCTTGCAGCTTGTCCAGGTTGATGCTCGCGATCTTCTCTTTCGTGAAGACCTCGCCCTTCTTGGCCACAGGTTTTCCCTTCCCGTCCTTCATCTCCTTCGGAGCGGGCTTTCCGAGGAGCAGGTCCTGCACTTTCGCCCTCGTCGAGTCGAGGATGATCTTTATCTGGTCTTCCTGATCTTTGAGGATGTTCGATATCTCTATGTCCTCGATGAGTCTCGACCGCTCATCTTTGTCTATCCCTCTTCTGGAAAGGACCTTCACGTCAATGACGATGCCCTCTATTCCGTGCGGTATCCGGAGGGAGGTATCCTTCACGTCCCCCGCCTTCTCGCCGAAGATGGCCCGCAGCAGCTTTTCCTCCGGGGTAAGCTGTGTCTCCCCCTTCGGAGTGACTTTGCCCACGAGGATGTCTCCTGCCCGAACCGTCGCACCTATCCTGATGATCCCGCTCTCGTCGAGGTCCTTGAGGGCCTCGTCTCCCACGTTGGGGATGTCGCGGGTGACCTCTTCCTTTCCGAGCTTCGTGTCTCGAACGACGCACTCGAGCTCCTCGATGTGAATCGAAGTGAAGCTGTCTTCGGCCACGAGCCGTTCATTGATAAGGACCGAGTCTTCATAGTTGTAGCCGCGCCAAGGCATGAAAGCCACCATGACGTTCTTGCCGAGGGCCAGCTCTCCCCGGTCCGTGGACGGGCCGTCGGCGAGCACTTCGCCCTTCTTCACATAGTCGCCTTTCCGGACGATCACGCGCTGGTTGATACACGTGTCCTGGTTCGAGCGCCTGAACTTGAGCAGATTGTAGACGTCGATCTTGGTGACCGGTTCGTCTCCGTTCGCTTTCGCTTCGTACTTGAGAATGATCCGGTTGGCGTCGACGCTCTCGACCACACCCTCATGTTTCGCCACGATGCTTACCCGCGAATCCCTTCCCACGATACGCTCCATCCCGGTGCCGATGAGGGGCGCCTCGGTTCTGAGAAGGGGGACCGCCTGCCGCTGCATATTGGAGCCCATGAGGGCCCGGTTCGCATCGTCGTGCTCGAGGAACGGGATCAGGGATGCCGAGACGGACACGAGCTGCTTCGGGGAGACGTCCATGAGATCGACGCTCATGGGGTCTATCTGAAAGAACCCTCCGCTCTTCCGCGCAGAGACCAGGTCCGTGAGAAAGCGGCCGTGCTCGTCGACCGGAGCGTTTGCCTGGGCCACGTAATACGCTTCCTCTTCGAGGGCGCTCATGTACTTTATGTTGTTCGTCACCCTGCCGTTGATCACTTCCCGGTAGGGCGTTTCGATGAATCCGTATTCGTTCACCCGGGCGTATGTGGACAACGACGCGATGAGGCCTATGTTGGGCCCTTCCGGTGTCTCGATGGGGCAGACCCGGCCATAGTGGGTGGGATGGACGTCGCGAACTTCAAAGCCGGCCCGTTCCCGCGTGAGACCGCCGGGGCCGAGGGCCGAGAGTCTCCGCTTGTGGGTGATCTCGGAAAGGGGATTCGTCTGGTCCATGAACTGGGACAGCTGGCTGCTCGCGAAGAAGTCCTTCACCGCCGTCGCAACCGGCTTGGGGTTCACCAGATCGTGGGGCATGAGAGTCTCCATCTCGGGGAAGGTGAGCCTCTCCTTGATGGCCCGCTCCATCCTCACAAGGCCCATCCTGAACTGGTTCTCCAGGAGCTCGCCCACGGTCCTCACCCTTCTGTTGCCCAGATGGTCGATATCGTCCCCTGAGCCCCGGGCATCCTTCAGCTTGAGCAACTGCCTCACCACCTCGATGATGTCTTCCCTGCGCAAGGTACACTCATCGAGGGGAATGGAGAGGCCGAGGCGGTGGTTCATCTTGAGCCTTCCCACCTTGGAGAGATCGTACCGCTCGGCGCTGAAAAACATGTTGTGTACGAGGGCTTCCGCAAACTCGTACGTCGGGGGGTCTCCCGGCCGGAGCTTCCTGTAGATCTCAAGGAGCGCCTCATCCTTTCCGCCCGCTTTGTCGACAAGGAGGGTGTCCCGCAGGGACGAGCTGACGTTCAGATTATCGATAAAGAGCACATCGAAGCTCTTTATTCCCCTGGAAATGATCTTCGTCAGATCGTCTTCCGTGATCTCCTTGTTGATGGGCACCATGACTTCCTTGGTCTCGGGATCGACGATATTGGCCGCGGCGATCTTGCCCAGCACATCCTCCTGCTCAACGGGGATCTTCGCAATGTTCGCCTGCTCCATCTTCTTTATGACGCCCTTGGTGATCTTCTTGTGCTTCTTTACCAGCACTTCGTCGGTCTTCGCGTTCACGATATCGGCGGGCGCCTTCTGTCCGAGAAGGAGCTCGAAGGGTGTTTCCTTGAAGACCTTTCCGTCTTTAAGAATGACCGTTTCCTTCTCGTAAAAGTAGTCGAGGATCTCCTTCTCCGTGTACCCGAGGGCGCGCAAAAGCAGCGTAACGGGGATCTTCTTGCGCTTGTCTATGCGGACGTAGAGGAGGTCTTTGTGGTCGAACTCGAAATCGAGCCACGAGCCCCGGTACGGAATGATCCTCGCCGTGTAGGCGAAGTTGCCGCTGAAGGGCGCCTTGGACTGGTCACAGTCGAAATAGACGCCGGGAGAACGATGGAGCTGGCTGACGATCACCCTCTCCGTCCCGTTGATGATGAAAGTCCCTCTCTCCGTCATGAGGGGAATCTCTCCGAAGTAGACGTCCTGCTCCTTGACTGCCTTGATATCCTTTATCTTCGTGTTCGGATCTATGTTAAAGACGACGAGCCGTATGGTCACCTTCATGGGGGAGGCAAAGGTAAGCCCCCTCACGATGCACTCCTCTTCGGAGTACTTGGGATCGCCTATCTCATATTGGACGAACTCGAGCGACGTGGTGTCGTGGGAATCCTTGATGGGGAAAACGCTGTTGAAGACCCCCTGAAGCCCCACATTCGTTCGATCTTCAGGCTTGATGCCCTGCTGCAAAAAGCTCTCATAGGAGTTGAGCTGGATTTCGATAAGATTGGAAATCTCGAGAACCTCTTTGAGCTTCCCGTAACTCTTCCTCACAATCTTATTATGAAAAGTCTGCCTCATATGCTTTTCACCTCTTTTTCAAAAGGTTCGGGGGCAAAGCCTGGCTTTGCCCCTCGATACCTTAGCTTGAGTCCTTATTCTACTCGACCTTGACCTGCCCGCTCACCTCTTCGAGCTGCTTCTTGATGTTCGCTGCCTCGGCTTTGGAGACTCCCTCCTTCACCGGCTTGGGAACACCTTCGACAAGGTCCTTTGCCTCTTTCAGTCCAAGGCTCGTAATGGCCCTGACGACCTTGATCACCTGGATTTTCTTGTCCGCCTCGTACCCTGTGAGGATCACGTTAAACTCGGTCTGCTCCTCCACAGCTTCCGCAGCCGCAGCGGGCGCCCCGCCTGCACCAGCGACGCCGGCGGCCATCATGGGCATCGCCGCAGTCACGCCGAATTTCTCCTCCAGGGTCTTGATGAATTCCGACAGCTCAAGAACCGTCATGTTCTCTATGTAACCAACCACTTCTTCTTTTGTCACAGCCATGTGGCTCATCCTCCTTTACGTTCCTTCTTTCTGGCTTTTGATCGCGTTCAGCGTCAGCATAAGCTGCATGAGATTCCCGGAAAGTGCGCCCACGAGCCTCTGGGGCAGGCTGAGCATGAGCCCGAGAAGCTTTCCTACGAGCACCTCTTTGGGAGGTATCGTCGCGAGTGTCGCTATGTCCGGTCCGCTGATCCGTCTGTCCCCCAGGAGACCCAGTTTCAGCTTCAGCTTGGGCACGTCCTTGGCGGTTGCGGTGAGCACCTTTGCCACTCCCACGGGATCCTTGAAGCTGTAAATCACTGCGTTCGGACCCGCAAACTGATCCTTCAGGGCCTCCGCACCGGTTCCGGCCGACGCTATCTTGAGAAGCGTGTTCTTTGCGACTTTGAACTCCCCTCCCACATTATCGAGATCCCTCCGCAGCTTCGAGATCTGGGCGACGTTCATGCCGCTGTACTCGGCAAGAAACAAGGCACCGGCGCGCTTGAGCTTATCCCCAAGCTCTTCCAACACTTTTTCTTTTGCCTTTCTTTCCAATGGGCTTCATCCCTCCTTTCATAAAGAGTATTTATGGAAAGCCAGAGAGACGAAAAAAGTTCGTGCTGCAGTCTCGGCAGGCCGTCATCGTTTACCCGAAAAAACCGGCACCTGCTGTCTCTGACTCTTTCCCTTACTTGGACAGAACCCTCACGTATGATGGATCTATCTTTATGCCTGGGCTCATGGTTTTGGAAATGGCCACGCCTCTCACGTACGTGCCTTTGCTTGATGGGGGCTTCAATCTGGTGACTGCGTCAAAAAGTGAATTGATGTTTTCTAGTAGCTTCTCCTTACCGAAACTACCCTTGCCAACGGGAACGTGGAGGTTGCCCGCCTTGTCTACACGAAACTCGACCCTGCCCGCCTTGACCTCGGTCACGGCCTTGGCGAGATCGAACGTCACCGTGCCAACCTTGGGATTCGGCATGAGGCCCCTCGGCCCCAGTATCTTGCCGAGTTTGCTCACGGCCCCCATCATGTCGGGGGTCGCCACGGCCTTATCGAATTCCAACCAGCCCTTCTGGATCTTGTCGATCAGATCGTCCGATCCCACGAAATCTGCGCCGGCGTCCTGGGCTTCTTTCTCCTTCTGTCCTTTTGCGAAGACGACGACGACCACTTTCTTGCCCAATCCATTGGGGAGCACCACCGAGCCCCTTACCATCTGGTCGGCATGCCTCGGGTCTACACCGAGCCGCATCGCCACTTCCACGGTCTCGTCGAACTTCCGTTCCGGCATCTCACCGAGAAGGTCGAGGGCCTCGTCAAGGGCGTATTTCTTTTCCCTATCTACTTTCTCTCTTGCTTCCCTGAATTTCTTTGATTTTTCTGCCATTTTCGTCGCTCCTCAAAAAAATAAAAACGCTCGCAACAGTACCTTTCGTACTGTCTCGATCGATTTCCTGCCCCGGTTTCCCTTCGTAACTGCCTTATCTGTCAGACCCTCTTATCCTTCAACTACCTCCAGGCCCATGCTTCGCGCCGATCCTTCCACGATCCTCATTGCCCCGGGAAGATCCTTCGCGTTCAAGTCGGGCATCTTTAGTTGGGCGATCTCCTTCACCTGTGACTTCGTCACTTTTCCCGCGGTCTCCTTCTTCGGGTTGTTTGCCCCTTTTGCAAGCTTCACCGCCTTCTTAAGGAGAAAAGAGACGGGAGGGGTCTTCGTGATGTAGGTAAACGTCCTGTCGGAGAAAATGGTGATGAGAACGGGGATTATCGTCCCTTCCTGCGTCTTGGTCTTCTCGTTGAAGGCCTTGCAGAACTCCATTATGTTGACCCCGTGCTGGCCGAGCGCCGGCCCTACCGGCGGCGACGGGGTTGCCTGACCTGCGGACAATTGCAATTTGACCAGAGCGACGACTTTCTTCGCCATCGAACGAACTCCTTTTACATTTTTTCTATCTGCATAAAGTCTAATTCTACGGGCGTGGTCCTTCCAAAGATGTTGAGAAGTACCTTCACCTTACCCTTCTCGGGCTTGATCTCCTCCACACTGCCGGTAAAATTGGAAAAAGGCCCTTCAATCACCTTGACGTTGTCCCCTTTGTCGAACCGGATCTTCGGCTTTACCTTTCCTTTCCCTTCCTGAATCGCAGACACTATGTCCTTGATCTCGTCATCGGGAAGGGGGGTCGGCTTCATGCCGTAGCCCACGAAGCCCGTTACCTTCGGTGTATTGCGCACGAGGTACCAGGTATCTTCCGTCATCTCCATCTGTACGATGATGTAGCCGGGGAAGATCGTCCTAGACGACTTCTTCGCCTGTCCCTTGACCCTCTCCATGATGATCTCCGAGGGCACGATGATCTCGGCAAATTGCTCCCCCCTGCCGCTTGTTCTTATCCTTTCTTCGAGCGCCTCCTTGACCTTCTGCTCGTAGCCGGAATACGTATGCACCACATACCATTTCTTTTCCATCGACCTATCCATGGAACAGCACTTGAATAAACCTGGCTAGACCGATGTCGACGAGGCCGAGGAAGAGCGCTGCTATGAAAACCGTGATGAGGACGACGTAGGTCCCCTTCATCGTCTCCTTTCTGGACGGAAAGGTGACGCGCTTCGTCTCGAGGTAGACCTCTTTGAAGTAATCCTTGGCCTTGTCCAGCGTTTCTTTCACGTCCATGGTTTCTCCGTTACAAGCAGGCCAGGAGGGATTCGAACCCCCAACACCCGGATTTGGAGTCCGGTGCTCTATCCGTTAGAGCTACTGGCCTATCTATTTAGTTTCCTTATGGCTCGTGTGCTTCCTGCAAAACTTGCAATACTTCTTCATCTCAAGTCTGTCAGGGGTTTTTTGCTTGTTCTTCGTCGTCGTGTAGTTCCTGTTCTTACAATCCGAACAGGCCAGGATCACCAACTGCCTCATCTCTCCCCTCTTCTCTTTCTAGCGTCTCTCATCTCTCGTCACGATATGATCTCCGTTACCACGCCGGCACCCACGGTGCGGCCGCCTTCCCTGATGGCGAAGCGGACCTCCTTCTCGA
>Ga0335078_10008749_pt1 | contig 15033 bp, 13 predicted proteins | sample Lox_Sample_32_FD_206711 | JGI IMG/M metagenome (GOLD analysis project Ga0335078, IMG submission 206711) | Soil microbial communities from Loxahatchee National Wildlife Refuge, Florida, United States - Lox_Sample_3.2 | ecosystem: Environmental > Terrestrial > Soil > Wetlands | place: USA...
CGGCCGATGGTCGCCTGGCACGATCCCAACTTCGGGGTCCGATTTAACGATTACATGGACGCGATTGAGCGAGCCGTCCCCGCGGGACGTATCGATTTCCTCGCCGAAAGCAGTCTGTCGCTTCTTTCGGAGCCGCACCTGAAGCGGCTCCAGCACAACGGCTTCAAAGCCCTGCTGCCCGGCATCGAGTCGTGGTTCGATGTGGGCAACAAGTCGAAGACCGGCGTCCTGCAGGGGATGGATAAAGTTCGCCAGGTCGCCGAACACGTCAATTTGATTTTGAACTACATACCGTACGTGCAAACCAACTTCGTGCTGGGACTCGATGCCGACGAAGGGGAGGAACCCTTCGAACTCACGAAACGGTTTCTCGACCTGACGCCGGGCGCATTTCCTGGTTATTCGCTGCTGACGGCGTTCGGGCGCGCCGCGCCTCTCAACCTGGAGTACCAGCATGCAAATCGCGTGTTACCCTTCCCCTTCCATTTCCTAAACAACAACCAGGCGATGAACGTCCGGCCAAGGAATTATTCCTGGCGGGACTTTTACGACCGCGCGATTAGTCTGACCGAGTATTCTTTCTCCTGGCGGGCTATTTTTCGTCGCTTCCATGCGACACAAGGGCTAACCTCACGGGGCATGAACCTGGTGCGGGCGGTTTCGACGGAAGGATTTGGAAGGCTCAAATACCATCGAGAGGTTCGCAAGCGGCTCGATGAGGACAGGCAACTCTTGCTCTATTTCGAACAGGAAACCACGGAACTTCCCGAGTTCTACCTTGACCTGGTCCGACAAGACTTGGGGCCGCTGTGGGAGTGGCTTCCGGACGGGGCGCTCGATCACGATCCCAACGCCTATTCCAAGTCCGAACGGGCCAGCACCGCGTTAGGCAGCCTTCAGCAGTTATCGTAGAAACTTCGTGTAGACGCCGCGACACCGGGATTCGTTCACCGTGACGACTACTGAGAATCGCCGGTGCCGGGCAACCCTAGCCGAAGATTTGGTGAGCGCGACCGGTGGGATTCTGCTACGCTTGGGACACCATGTCAGAACTCAATGGAGACAAAGCGCGCTTCCACCGCATACGCAAGAGTAAGCTTGCCCGGAGAGAGCGCAACCTGGAATTGCGGAAGAAACTGACAGCACCGACACCGCGACGCCCGGATGGCCGCGACCTTTAGCCAGAAGTGCCAAGCGCGCACGTTCTGACGCGTTAGACCGGTCAACGCCGCGCGCCAGTGGCTATTGGATTGTGCCAGCCCTGGCAGTCGACGATGCGGTCTGCCTCGGCCGGCCCCCACGTGTGCGGATCATATTCGTAGACCGGCCTATCGGACTGCAGCACGGGATCGACGATCCGCCACGCCTCGTCGACATAATCGGCGCGCGCAAATCGAAAGGCGTCTCCTTTCATCGCATCCCCGAGCAGCAATTCATACGGCTCCAGCTCTGCCGGCGTCGGCTCGTGGGAAACGAGAAGTTCCACCTGCTCCGTCGCCATCGGCTCGCCTGAAGACCGGATCACTGCGCCCATGGCAATGGTCACCTCGGGGCTGAGCCGAAAACGGAAGTAGTTCGCCGGCGGCGGCTGATCGGAATAAATGGCCGGCACTCGCCTGAATTTCACAAGCACCTCCGTGCAGGTGACCGGCAGGTTCTTTCCGGTCCGAAGATAGAAGGGGACGCCCTGCCATCGCCAGGAATTGATGAACAGTCGCGCGGCGGCGAACGTCTCCACTTTGGAGTCGGGAGCCACTCCCTTCTCCTCGCGATAGCCCTTGAATTGCCCCCGGACGATGTCGTTTTCCTGAAGCGGCCGGATAGCCTTCAGCACTTTGACCTTCTCGTCGCGCACGGATTCGGTGTCCGTCGTGCCCGGCGGCGGCTCCATCGCCAGGTTCGCGAGCACCTGCAGCAGATGGTTTTGCATCACATCGCGAACCGCGCCGGCCTCTTCATAAAATGCGCCTCTCCCCGCCACGCCGAAATTTTCCGCCATGGTGATCTGCACGCATTCCACGAAATTCCGATTCCAAACCGGCTCCAGCACCAGGTTCGAGAATCGGAATACCTGGAGATTTTGCACCGCCAATTTTCCCAAGTAGTGGTCGATTCGGAAAATATGGTCCTCATCAAAGGCCGCGTGCAGGATCTGGTTGAGTTCCCGGGCCGTTGCCTGGTTCCTCCCAAAGGGCTTCTCCAGAATGACCCGGGCTCCGTGGGCGCAACCCGAATCTTCCAGTTGTTTGACGACCAGGCCGAACAGCTTGGGCGGGATTGCCAGGTAGTGCACAGGGTGTTGCGCGTTCCCCATTTCGGATCGCACCTTCTGAAAGGTGCGAGGATCTTCATAAGCCCCGTCGACGTAACGCAGAAGGCCACACAGTTTCGCGTAGCCTTCCGCGTCCACTCCTCCGTGCTTTTCCAGGCTGTCCTTCGCCCGCTGCCGAAATTGGTCGAGGTTCCAGCCGGCTTTCGCCACTCCGATCACGGGGACCGTGAGGTGGCCGCGCTTCACCATCGCCTGGAGCGCCGGGAAGATCTGTTTATAAGCAAGATCGCCGGTCGCCCCAAGGAACACGAGCGCATCTGAGTTCGTGTGGTCCACTGTCACTCCTGCTTAACTCCGATCCGGCGCCACTTTATTTCCAGGTGACGAACATCGCTATACTTGCCGCAGTCATCACAACCACGGTAATCCATCCGAGCCCCTTGAGCCATGGAGGGTTCAAACGATTCCCCATCACCTGGCGGTTGCTCGTAAGAAGAAGCACGATGACGATGAGCGGAGGCGCCAGCACGCCGTTCTAAACCGCCGACCAGAACAGCATGGCCACCGCATTGATGCCGGCGTAGTCGAGAGCGAGTCCAAGTAAGAGACCGGCCGCGATGGCAACATAAAATCCGCGGGCGAGGTGCGGGCGATCGGCCAGGGACCCGCGCCATACGGCCGCCTCAGAGACCGCGTACGCGCTGGAGCCGGCGAGTACCGGCACGCCGAGCATGCCCGCTCCGATCAAGCCCAGACTAAACAGCCAGTATGCGCCGTTCCCGGCCAGCGGGCGGAGCGCTTCCGCCGCATCCCGCGCGGTCGTGATCGTCGTCCTGCCGTGTGCGTGAAGAGTCGCCGCAGTCGTCATGATGATGAAGTACATGATGAGATTTGAAAACAACATCCCGGTGACGACGTCGTTTCGGGATTTTCGTAACTCCGATGCTGTCGCACCCGAACGCGCCTCGACGGTTAGCTTTCCCTGCCCCCTCTCCTCTTCGACTTCCTGCGAGGCCTGCCAAAAGAACAAGTAAGGAGAAATGGTGGTCCCAAAGATCCCGACTAGCGTAGCCCAATATCGGCCCGACCATTCGACGTGGGGAACCAGGGTCGAGTAAAGCACGGCGGCCTAATCGGGCTTGGCGAGAAACGCGGCGAAGACGTAGGCAAACAGCACCAGGGTGAGCCATTTGAAGATCCGGGCGACCGCATAATACGACGACCAGATGAGAAACTATGCAATCAGCAGCGCGTAGACGAGGGTCCAGTAGAAGCTCCTGATCCCGGTCACCATTTCCGTCACGCCAGCCATACCGCCCAGGTCGGCGGCGATGTTGACCGTGTTGGCGGTGACCAGCAAGGCGCAGGCGCCCCAGAGAACCCATCGCGAGTAGCGCTCCCGGATCACGCCGGCGAGGCCGCGGCCGGTTACCATGCCGAGGCGCGCGCACATCATCTGAACGGCGGTCATCAGCGGAAAGGAGAAGAGCGCGGTCCACAGCGGCGCGTACCCGAAGGCCGCGCCCGTTACGGAGTAGGTGGAGATTCCGGAGGGATCGTCATCCGCGGCGCCCGTAATCAAGCCGGGCCCCAGTCGCCCGAAGAACCGCCGGAACCGGCGCGGCAGCATACCGGGGGCTGCTGGTGTGGAACGCGCGCGCCCGTTGGACGGGACTCGCTTGCGGCGTTCCGTTTTGATTTTCGGGCCGGTCAGTCGGGGCATAGTCGCGAGCACGAGCAGTGCCATTCGTCCATTTCCGTCCTCCGCACCCACGCTGTGCCGAGTTTGACCGCATTTGGTCGAATGACCGTATTCCGTTAAGCAACCGCTCTTTCTCTGGCTCCGATCGAGTCCGTTCCCGCGCGAGTCTTCACCAGCTTTGTGGCACACGCGGGCTTTACGGGCGAAATCGCCGGACTGTGCAAGTTGGCTGGGTTCGTGCCCTAACTTACAGTGTCGCGGGCAATACCCGCGCTTCGATACGACTGCTATCGGTTCCTGCTCGTCGTACGATTGGCGTGGTGTTTTTAACGAGGCCTCGAATGAATCACGCGGAGTTTATCGATCTCCACACCAGCGGTGTCGCGGCGATGCGAGCCTACTTCGATCAAGCCGAAAGGACGACCGTCATGCTGGCAAAGTGCACGGCAGAACCTCTCCCGTTCTTGGAGCGCCTGGAACTCGCGTCCCAAGAGATCGTTGAGAATAGTGCCCACGCGGATTATCTCGGGATCAAGCGCCGGCTCCACGATGCCGCCCGGCTCGGCTATGAGGGGGATTGCTAGCTGACGTGAATGACGGGCCGGTGCCGTGCGTCTGGAATGGCGCGGCGGAGTACCTCATGCGTGATGGGCGCGACGTCCCCATCGCCGAAGATCAGGAAGCGAACGAGATTGGCGATGGGATTGCCCTCTGTCCATTTGAAGTACCCATGAGGAATTCTCCCGGTCGTCTTCTCCAGGTGGATCAACAGGGCCGCAATGGCGTTGGCCACCACCGGACTGGTTGCACGAAGGACTGAGTGTTTCCCAAGCCGCGCGCACGTCACGCGCAGCGTGCTTTCAAACTCGGAGACGTCCCCGCGTTCCACTTCCAGGAAGTACAGGCGTTCGTCCGGACCGATACTGTGAAAGCGCTGGACCTCCTGCTCCACTTCGTCAAACGCCTCCTCAGTTTCTACGCGCGGGCGCCGCGCGACCAGACGGATCACCTGGTCTCCGTCTTCCGCCAGCATCGCCTTCGCCTGCTCATCGAGTTCGACATCGTGGATGCGAAGCTCCGTCGAGCGCATGGTGCGGGAAATCAATGAGCTGACGACCATCGTGCCGATGAAGAAGGCGGAGACCTTGATGCCCTCCGGACGCTCGTAGATGTTCAGCGCCGTGGTATACACGAACACCAGCGAAACCAGCAGAAACGGCCACCGCAGCCGCTGGTTCCACACGGAGAGGGTTACCGCAATGGCCCCGGACGTCATCAGCACCAGCACGCCGGTCGCGTAGGCGCCTCCTTGGGCGTCCACGCTGGCCCGGAATAGAACCGTAACGCCAAACGAAATCGCAAGGAACACCAAAACCAGGGGGCGCGATCCTCGAGCCCATTCCGGGGCCATGCCGAAGCGCGGCAGGTAACGCGGAATCAGATTGAGTAGCCCGGCCAGTGCCGACGCTCCAGCAAAGGCCAAGACCAGAATCGTGCTGAAGTCGTAGAACGATCCGAAACCGGTGCCGAGATACTTGTGTCCGAGGTATGCCAGCGCGCGCCCGTTCGCCTCGCCGCCCTCTTTGAATTGATCCGGCGGAATCAGCAGCGTCGTCACCAAGCTGGTGGCCATCAGGAACACGCTCATGATGCACGCCGCGGTGACCAGCAGTTTGCGCGTGTTCCGGACGCGCGCGACGATGTCTTCGGCTTGCACGAGGGGCATGACCGCTACGCCGGTCTCGAAACCCGATAGGCCGAGTGCCAACTTCGGAAAGAGGACCAGCGCAATGCCGAACATTGCGAGCGGGTTGCCGTGCTGCGCGAAGAGAGCCGCTTTCCAATTCGTCAGCAGCTCCGGATGGCGCAGCACCTCCCGCATGCCGGCAGCCGCAATTACGAGGTTCGCGGCCAAATACACGGCCACCAGAACCACCGCGACTCCGATGGCTTCCTTGAACCCTTTCAGGAAAATCGCGCCCAGGATGGCGAGAAACAGCAGCGTCAGCGCCATCTGGCTTCGCATCCACTCCGGCGTGAACGGATTGTGGATGACGTGCGCGGCGGCATCGGCGGCCGAGAGCGTCATCGTGATCACGAAATCCGTGGTGGCAAATCCGAGAAGGATCAGCACGAACGTCTTCCCGGTCCACTCGGGGAAGAGCTTTTCCAGCATCCCGACGCTGCCTTGCCCGTTGGGGCTGGCTTTCGCGACGTGCATGTAAACTGGCAGCGCGCCGAACAGAGTCACGAGGATCAGGATCAAAGTGGCCAACGGCGAAAGGAGACCGGCCGCCAGAAAGGCGATGCCTGGTTGGTACCCCAGCGTCGAGAAATAGTCCACGCCGGTCAGGCACATCACGCGCCACCAGGCGTGTTCCGCCTCCGGCCTGCTGAAAATGCCTTTTGGTAACCGCAGATCGGCCAGCAACCAATCCGAAAAGGCCACGTGCCAGTATACCGGGGTCGGTCGATCACACGGCGTGAAAATAATTTCGGTCCCACGGTTCAGTGATTTAGCGCAGGCCGTCGCCCGGTCCTGCGGTGTCGTCTGCTACCGTCAAATCGGAAAGAGGCTTGCGCCCCACCTCGCAAGCCCCAACAGTTTTCTTCGTGGCCACGAAGCGTTGCATTGCGGTGGTACTGAACTTCCTGTAGAGCCCTCAAAGCTCGCACGGCGGATCCCCTACGTGGAGGAGGTCGGCGGGAAGATTTTGAAACCGGTTTCATGACACAGGGTGGTGTGCGGATAGCTCGGATCGCCGTCCCATCGGATCTCAGAGAGTCGAACATCGAAACGAGAGTTTAAAAGTAACGCCATCCAGCGATTCCAATGGCCTCGTAGATGTGATTCAAACCCATTGGGCGGCCGACACGCACGGCGAAAAGTCCGGCGATTTTGATCGCGAGCCCGGCCGCCCCGCAACGCCTGTCACTCCTCGAACTCGCAGACTTCGTGAGCCATTAAACCGCCAAAAGTGGTCAATTTTGAACAGCCTGGGCGAGCCAGAAGTCGTATCCTGATGTGAGCTTGCGCCTCACGACGCCCTACTACTTTCCCCTGACGATCGATCTGGAATACCGGGTGCTAGGGGGCGGCGGAGCCGTCAAGACCGGGGGCGGCCGTACGGTCAGACTTTCGAGCGCCCGTGTGCAATTTGAGTGCGCCGAATATCTGCCAGAGCAGACCAAAGTGGAAATCTCCATCGTTTGGCCTGCACGACTAGACAACGGTGTAGGTCTGAAACTGTGCGTTGTCGGGCGTACGGTCTCCTCACCGGATCACACGATCGTTGTCGAGATTCTACGCTACGAATTCCGTACCCGCAGCGAACGCGCGTCCGGAATCAGCGCTCCAGCAACGACGAGCCTGCGAGCCAGCGAAGCAGTTGCCTGACCCTGGAACCGTTGCCCGGGGTTCGCGACGTAATGACAGGAAGGAATGACACTCATCCTCTCGATGAGGCCAGGTCAGATCCCCGGCCCCGGGCTGCTGTGGTTGTCGCCCATCCCGACGACGAGACTCTCTGGTGCGGCGGCTACATCCTCTCCCACCCCGAGTTTCTTTGGCGCATCGTAACATTATGCAGAGCGGGCGATCCGGACCGCGCGCCGAGGTTTCTCCGGGTTCTGCAGCGTTTCGGCGCGCACGGTGAGATGGCCGATCTGAATGACGGACCGGACCAGGCGCCGCTACCGGTCGAGCAGGTTCAGGAGACCGCCGCCCACCTGCTGACTGGAACCCGCTACGACCTGATTTTGACCCACGGCCCAAACGGAGAATATACGCAACACCGCCGGCATGCGGAGTGTTGCCGGACCGTTGTGGAGCTTTGGCGTTCGGGCCTTATCGACACCAGCCGATTGTGGCTGTTCGCTTACGAAGACGGGGGCCGGGCGTATTTGCCTCGGGTTCGCACTGACGCCGATCGGCGGGATGTGCTGACAGACGAGGTCTGGCTCGAGAAGCGCCGCTTGATTACCGACCTCTACGGTTTTGGCCCCGACAGTTGGGAAGCGCAGACCACTCCGCGACAAGAAGGATTCTGGTGCTTTGACTCGCCACAAGCAGCGGTCAAGCGCACGGTACCACAGGAGCAACAGACGTGAAGGTATTGGTGCTGACCGAATACCCACCATCTGCCGCCGGCCTGGCAACGCAGGGTCGGCTCTTGTGCAGCGGCCTCCGCGAGATTGGCGTCGAGGTTTACCCCGTACATTTCGAATCCCCGCAGGAAAAGGAGTGGTACTACCGCTGGTTCCAGCCGGACGTAGTAGTCGGCATTGGGTTCTGGGGCCATGTTCCGCACCTGGTCCTGCACCCGCAGCAATTTGGGATGAAGGTCGTGCCCTGGCTGGTGGCCGATGGTTACGTGGCGGCGCACCACGAGGTGCTGAACGCTCTGCCGTTGATCCTGGTCACCTCCGACTGGGTGAAGCAGACCTACATCAGGGACGGAATCAAGGGAGACAATATCGAGGTGCTGCCGGTGGGTTGCGAAACGGACGGCTTCATGCCGCGCAGTCGCGATGACGTGAAAGTCCGATCGATCCGCGAAGCTTTGGGAGTGGCCGATGACCAGATTCTAATCCTCACGGTCGGCGGCGACGCGGCGTCCAAGGGCGCACAAGAGGTCATGCAGGCTCTAGCGCGGATTGATGGCGAGGCGCCCGACTGGAAGTATGTCTGCAAAGTCTGGCCGCAGCCGCGCACCGTCCAACAGAACGCAATCGACCTCGAAATGGCGGCCCATCTCGGTATCGACAAGAAGGTGGTCTACTCCACCAACGTGGTCTCGCACAATTACATGCCTTACCTTTTAGCCGCCTGCGATATCTATGCGGCACCGTCGCGGCTGGAAGGTTTCGGAATGCTTCAAGTGGAGGCCAACGCTTGCGCGAAGCCAGTGATCGCGATCCGCGCAATGGCATTTCTCGACACGATGGTCGATGGAGAGACGGCCTTCCTGGCGGAAGTGGCAGAGGAGAGGAAGATTGCTGAGGCCGTATTCGGGGAAGGTCACGGGATCGACGATACCCATCGAATCGTGTTTCCAAATCCGCGGACTGCGGAATACCGAGCCAGTGTGCCCGACATCTCGAAGTACCTGCGGATGCTCATGCAGAACAGCGGTCTGCGCCAGCGAATGGGCGAAGCCGGTCGGAAGCACGTGACCGAGTTGTTCGACTATCGTCAGGTGGCCAAGCGCTTCCTGAAGACCGTTTCCGAGCGATTGGGAATGGAGTAGAGTGACGGGGCCCCGTTCATGAACGAGAAGGCGCTGGCATCCATCGATCAGGCCAAGGCGGCGGCCCTCCGCGTCGTGCTGCATAACGCGCGCGGACCGTTTCAAGGGCTGCCTCGGACCGCCGGGTGGGGATACCCGGAACCTTACACTCGGGACCTGATGATTTCGGCGCTGGGTTTTCTGACCACAGGCAGGGAGGAACTTGCGGATGCGCTACGGCGCACGCTCGTCGCGCTGGCGGCGAATCAGACGCCGCGCGGCCACGTCCCATCGCTTGCGCACGATCCGGCCGGCCGAGGCGCCAGCGATACCACGCCGCTGTTCCTCATCGGTCTGGCACTGTACCGGAAGTCAGCGAACCAGCCGGAGTTCCTCAACGAGGCAGCGCAGAGGGCTTTGCAGTGGATGCGTTACCAGAGCCCGGACGACATAGTCATGGTCTCGCAGTTACCCACCAGCGACTGGCGTGATGAGCAGTGGGTATTGGGTTATGGACTGTACGTGAATACGCTGGTTTACGCGTATCTTCGCCTTTACGGCGACCACGAGTCCGGCGATCGATTGCGCAAGCTGATGAACCGCCTGGAAGTCCTTGGTGAAGCCAAGAACCCCCACGAGCATGAGGGCCTGGTAGTGCCATCCAAGCCCTATTACGCACTCTACTCTTACAAAATCCTGAACAGCGACCGTTTCGACCTGCTGGGCAACAGCCTGGCGGTCCTGACCGGAATTGCTTCGCCCGACCGGGCGCGAAACCTCGTGACTTGGGTTGAGGCCGAATGCGACGCCATGCGCCACCGCGGAGAGCTGGTGGTGAATCTGCCGCCCTGTCTGTTCCCGTATATCCTGCCCCATCACGCCGATTGGCGGACGCGATACGAGCGCTTCAATCCGCCGGGCGAGTATCACAACGGAGGCGTGTGGCCGTTTGTCTGCGGGTTCTACGTAGCGGCTTGCGTGGCAGCGGGGCGGCTGGAGTTGGCGAAAACGAACCTGTTGGCGCTGACCGAACTGGTCAAGCCGTGGCACGAAAACGAAGCCGAGTGGGGTTTCAACGAATGGATCAAGGCGCAGACCGGTCAGCCTAGCGGGCGGGATTGGCAGACCTGGTCGGCCGCCCTGTACCTCTATGCCGCCGAATGCGTGCAACAGGAACGCACGCCGTTCTTTGATGAGATCCGTGCCACGTGAAGGCTCAAGCGAGGCGGCTTTGGCGCAGCGTGGGGATGAAAAGCGAGGCTGACGATGAAGAAAACTCAACCTTGCGTGAATGCCGCCAGGCGGTTCGATTCCGGGATCGGCTCGCTATTGCCATCGAAGTCTTCAAACTTGGATTCGTATTCCTGCCCGTTCCAGGTGAAACGAACGGTAATGTGCTCAAGCTCTTCCCCGACGCCGGGATACTTCAACTCCACGTCGATACCGCCTGGCTCCGTTCCGGCTGGTACTGGGAACGCCGCAAAAGACTGAACGACTCTTCGAGCGGACCTTAGGCACCTCATGATTCGATTGTGTCACCAGCCTCGCAAGAAGGCTGTCCAATCCGGCTCACCCGCAGCTTCGCTCCAGAGCCAAAAACTGAAGTCCCATGTGAGCAATATTGCACAGACGCCCCAGCTCATCCAGGCTATCCTATGTTCATCCTCAGAGAATTCCGGCCTCTGTTGTCCTTTGATTCTGGAGCGCTAAGACCCCTTGTTGCGGCGCTCCCTCTGCTGGATCGAACGGAAGCGAAGACGGATGACGGCCCGACGCCTCAGAACCGGTCCCCTGGCACAGATCGCGACGCTTGGGGTAAGTCCACTGCCCGAGGATCACAGGGCACTGATGAGGATCTTCGCGCGCTCCCGGTGGCAATGGGACGCCGTCCCCACCATCGCGCAAGCCCGTTTGTGGATGGCGCGGCGCGGCACGCCTTCGGTCGTTATCTGCGAGCGGGATCTTCCCGATGGGAGTTGGAAGCATCTTTTTGAGGAAACCCAAGCAATGCCGCTCCCACCAAAGTTCATTGTTTCCTCGCGCCTCGCGGACGAGTACCTCTGGGTGGAAGTCCTGAACCTGGGAGGGCACAACGTGCTGTCGACCCCTTTCGACGCGCGCGAGGTCTCCTACGTGGTTCGCTATGCCGCCGAGTCCTGGCATCGCCAGCGGGAGTCCGCGTCCCAGGGTCGAAAAGCGGCTGGCGCTAGGAGCCAATAGTGGGCCTTGCCGGATGCGAACCCTCGAAGCCAGGAAAGAAGAACTATACTGATATATGAAAGGTCGTGATGGACGTATGGGCGCCCCGACTCTCAAAAGAGGCGTTTTTGATCCGGCGGCCTTTCTGGCAAAGGCTGGCGACGGAAAAACCATTGCCACCTACCGAAAGGGCCAGGCGGTCTTTGCGCAATCCGACGCGGCCGACGCGATTTTCTATCTCCAGAAGGGTAAGCTCAAGCTCACCGTCGTCTCCAACAATGGTAAGGAAGCGGTGGTCGCCCTTCTCGGCGCTGGCGATTTCTTTGGCGAAGGGTGTCTGGCAGGCCAGCAGGTTCGCATGGCAACTGCCGCGGCAATGACCGACTGTGCCATCGTGCGACTGGACAAAGCGGAAGCGATCCGGGTGCTCCACGAGGAAGCTGCCTTTTCGGAGTTGTTCCTCAAGCATCTGCTCTCCCGGAACATTCGCATCGAAGAAGACCTGGTCGATCAGCTTTTCAACTCCAGCGAAAAACGCCTGGCCCGGGTACTTTTGCTGCTGGCGAATTTCGGTAAAGAGGGGAAACCCGAGACCGTGATTCCCAAGATCAGCCAGGAAACCCTGGCGGAGATTGTGGGCACGACGCGTTCGCGGGTCAGCTTCTTCATGAATCGGTTCCGCAAGCTCGGCTTCATCAAGTACAGCGGCGTGCTCGAGGTTCACAGCTCTCTGCTCAATGTGGTCCTGCACGACTAGGTGACTATTGGTGCTGCTTCCATCAGGGCCGGCCCGGGCTGCCGGCCCTGGGAAGAGGCCTATCGGGATTACTTCACCGCCAGGAAGGGTGATGGCCGAATGTCCGAGCCGATGATGTCACCGGATACAACGAGTTCCACTCGGCGGTTTTGCTGGCGGCCGGCGGAGGTGGTGTTGGGCGCAACCGGTTGGGTCTTGCCGAATCCCTTCGCCGTGACTGAGTCCGACGCGATTCCCGCCTGCGTCAGGTAGTCGCGCACAGCCCCCGCGCGATGTTCGGAGAGCAACTGGTTGTAATCGTCGCTTCCTACGCTGTCCGTATAGCTTTCCACCTGCATTCGCAGGCTGGGGTGGCTTGAGAGAATGCCGGCTACGCGCGCCAGCTTCTCGCGTGCCGCAGGCCGCAGCGAATACTTGGCTGTGTCGAAGAGAACGTCCGACATGTTCACGATCAGGCCTCGCGCGGTGTCGCGTGTCTGGAGAATGGCGTTGAATTGGACAAGAAGCTGCGCTCGTAGCTGGGCTTTGTCCGCCTCCGCTTGCGTCTTGTCGGCGGCGGCGCGATCGAGCGCGGCTTGCGCCGTGGCTCGCTGAGCCTCGTTTTCCTGCCGCAGACGATCGGTTTCGGCCTGGGCTGCCGCGGCCTGGGCTTCGTTATCGCGCCGGGCGCGGTCGGTCTGTGCCTGGGCGGCAGCGACCTGAGCGTCGCTTTCCCGCTTCACGCGCTCTGCCTCCGCCTGGGCGGTCGCCGTCTGCGCGTCATGTTCCCGTGTGACGCGCTCGGCTTCGGTTTGCGCGGCGACCCGCGCCTCCTCGGCTGCTCGGGCGATGAGCTCGGTTTCCGATCGGGCCGCTGCCCGTTCGTTCTCGGCGCGCAGTTGGCCAGCGGTTGCCGTTTGCAGTTCTTTCGCCTGCCACGCTTCGTCAATTTTCTTTACCGTGATGATGCGGGCATCTTCCGCCATTTGTACGGCCTCGCGAGCGGCTGTCGCAATCGGCTTTCTCCCCGCCTTCCTGTTCAGCTGACCCTCGGCATTGGTAAGGCCGTCAGTCGCCTTCTGGAAGGTTTCCTCGGCGTATTGCGAAGCGCCGGTCCATCGCGCAATCTGAACCGCGTTTCGCGCTTCGTAGAGTTCCAGCGGGACATTGCGATCCAGCCGCACCGGCGTGATGTCGTTGGGGCTGACGTTGAGAGTGTATTGACCCCTCTTTAGGAGTTCGTACTTCGCATCCACCGGCTCGATGGTTCCCCGGGTGTCCGGCCGGATTACGTTCTCCAGCACCACTACGTCGCTCGGCTGCGTCACGGCGAAATAGGGCTCGGCGGTCACAATCAAGCCGAAAGTCTGCAGCTCGGTGGTCACGTCTAATTTGCTGTTGGATCCATTCAGCAGAACTTCGCCGAGGTTGGTGGCGCGCCCTTCCGGTGTGATGGCCCACATCACATAAGTAAGATATTCGGGGCCGTACGCCGTTGCCGATTGAAGTTCGCGGAATTCCACTTCGATTTCGATGTAGCCCTGCTTGCTCTCGACTTTGGCCTCACCGTGCGCCTTCGCCAGGAGCGGCGTGCCGCGAAAGTCGATTTTGGTGGCTCCGCCGCGGTTGTGGTAGTTGACCGCTTTTGTGGTCCGCTCGACTACCGTGACACGGTAGATCGGCAATGACCCCGCGGCCAGGCGGGCGGCATTCTCGGCTGCGCCGGATTGTTGAGTCGGGTTCGGGGCTTGCGGCGCTTGCGCCGAGAGAATTCCGAACGCCACTAGGAAAGCACTGATCGTCTTCATGCTGTTCTCACAGTTCTTGTTCGAATGGGCCAATTATTCAGAGCTTGGAGGATTCTTACGCTCCCGCGCCGAGTACTTGTTCAGCAGGGTGAGCAGCTTCGCGGCCGCCTTGGGAGGGCGTATGCCCGAAGTCACGATCTCCCGATTCTCCAGCTTTCTTCCGTAGAGTGTGGCGTTATCGTCCAGATCCTGCCGCAGGGTGGCCCCTTCCAGAGCAAGGCCCGCGAACAGCCCCTGAGATCGCGACCACGAGAGAATCTCGGCGTGCAGTTGGGCGTCGGTTTGAGCCGTGGCGGTGCGGCCCACGGGACCCGCTGCCACAGAACCTTCGGCGCCGAGAGTGAATTTACTGGCGAGCAGTTTGTCCGCTCCGCGTGCGTTCATCACCAACATGATCAGATCCGTCTCGGAGCCGCCGATCTGGAAGCCGACGCTGCCGCCCTCAATGCGAACGGTGCCCGGAGCCGACCAACCTGGGCCCTTCTCGTTTCTGCAGGAGAGGTATCCTTTTCCATATTTGCCGCCGAAGATGAAAGCGCCGGTCTTGAGGGCCGGAACAATAACGATGCAGTGGGCGTTATCGAGCATCTCTTGCGGAATGCCCTTGTCAGGCGTCGCCATGACTTCCGAAAACACGGCTGCCGATTCTTCCAGCCGCGCAGCCGACTCTTTGTCCATCGCCAGCAGAGGCGTGAGCAGCGGTGCGATAGACAGAGCCGTCACGATAGTGAATTTCATCTGTTTTGCCTTTTCTGTCGCAAGGAGGTTCGCGACGGGGTAGCTAGTGCACTAACAACGCCATCCGCTGGTTGGGCCGCCGCCTTCCCGATGGGCGGATAAGTCCAGCCCGTGCCGCCTTGTGGAGTTGAACCCAAGCGCCAGAGGCGCGGGCCGCCTAACGTTATGTGGTCACATGACCGCGGATGGTCAATTCTGGTGCTGGCGCACCCGAGTTCTCCCAACCGGGTTTTGAGTAAACAGGGTTTGACATCTGATTGACTGGAGCTTCCGATCGGAAGGAGAATTGAAGTAGTTCCAAGAAGTTTGAGGAAAAGCAAGCCTCCGAAGGAATAGCTCGCTCGGACGAC
>Ga0335078_10008750_pt1 | contig 15032 bp, 13 predicted proteins | sample Lox_Sample_32_FD_206711 | JGI IMG/M metagenome (GOLD analysis project Ga0335078, IMG submission 206711) | Soil microbial communities from Loxahatchee National Wildlife Refuge, Florida, United States - Lox_Sample_3.2 | ecosystem: Environmental > Terrestrial > Soil > Wetlands | place: USA...
GTACTTCGGCGAACGTCTTCGTGGTGCGCGGCGGCAGCGTGCTGACGCCACCCCTCTCCTCGGGCTGTCTCCCCGGCGTCACGCGCGAAGTGCTTTTTGAGATCGCGCCTCCGGCCGGGGTTCAGCTTCACGAACAGACCCTCACGTCCGACGACTTGTCCCGCGCCGATGAGGTCTTCATCAGCTCGACTACCCGCGAGGTGGCGGCCGTGAGTGTTGTGAGCCCGCGATGGAGCTGCGCGGCTCCGGGCCCCGTCACGCAACGGTTAGAAGCGGCGTTCCAGCGTTACGTCCACCAAGTGCTCGGAGAAACGTAGGCGTCGCGTCGACCCAGGGCGACCGGCCTTCAGTTTCGGCCGGCGGTGCAGCGCCGGAAAAGCTGATCGAGCAGATCCAAAGCCAAGTCTGTTTCCTGGCGTGTAATGGTGAACGAAGGCGAGAGCGTGAAGACGTTCTTGAAGTAGCCGCCCACGTCAAGAACCAACCCATACCGCCGGCCACCGGCCTCGAGATCACCCTTCAAGCCCTCGGCAAAAATGCGATCGGTCAGGTCGCGATCGGGAGTAAATGCGTCATCGCGGCAGATCTCGATGCGCAAAGCCAGACCGATGCCGTCCACTTGGCCGATGACTCGCGGGTGGCGCTTCTGCAGTTCCCGCAAACCCGCAAGAAAGTAGGCGCCCTTTTCGTCAACCAAATCCCCGTAATCTTCTTCCTCTAACATCTTCAATGTCTCGAGCGCCACGGCCGTGCCCAACGTGTTCGACGAAAAAGTGGAATGAGTCGAGCCGGGAGGAAACACTTCCGGTGCGATCAGGTCTTCGCGCGCCCAGAGCCCCGAAATCGGGTTCAAACCGTTGGTCAGGGCCTTGCCGAACACGATGATGTCTGGCGTGATTCCAAGGTTCTCGATGGCCCAGAACTTTCCGGTGCGGTAAAAGCCCATCTGAATCTCGTCGTCCACAATCAAGACCTTGTGCCGGTCACAGGTCGCCCGGAGCCGCGTGAAATATTCCCGCGGCGGTATAACGTATCCGCCCGTTCCTTGCACCGCCTCGATATAAAACGCGCCGTACTCGCAAGCCGCTGCTTTCGGGTCCCACAGGGAGTAGTATTCGCTCTCGAACTGACGGGCAAACTGGTCCTGACAATAGATGTCGCACGTCTGGCGCTTGAGGCCGTAGGGACAGCGGTAGCAGTACGGAAAAAACACGAACTGCGCCCGGTCGCCGAAGTGCCCGTAGCGGCGGCGGTAGCGGTAGCTGGAGGTGATGGCGGAAGCGCCCAAAGTGCGTCCGTGGTAGCCGCCGGTGAAGGCGAACATCAGGTTCTTGCCGGTGTAGTTGCGGACGAGTTTCAGCGAGTCGTCGATCGCTTGGGAACCACCCACGTTGAAGTGAACGCGCCCCTTGACGCCGAAACGCTTCTCACAATGTTGCGCGATGCGCGCCGCCACCTCCACCTTCTCGGCGTGCAGGTACTGACAGGCCAGTTGGGGCAAGCGGTCAAGCTGGCGCTTGAGAGCCTGGTTGAGCCGCGGATTCTTGTAGCCGAAGCTGGCCGCCGAGTACCACATCTGCAAGTCGAGATAAGGAGTGCCTTCCTCGTCGAACAGGTACGATCCCTGGCAGTCGACAAAGATTTTAGGGGGATCGAGATAATGAACGGTGTCTCCAAAGGAGCAATAACGGCGCTCCAGTTCGAGCAATTCGGCGGTTCGGGTGGTGCTGAGGGTCGGCAAATAGAGTCTCCTTGCGAGTCAGTGGTGGAGGAGCGCGCGCTGACGAGCCAGCGCGGCAGCCGCGAGCCGAAAGCTACATAGATAGACTAGTGAAGTCATCGAACCTCAAGCCGACGAAAAACCCCTCGGATTTCAGATCGCAAATTCCAGATTTCAAACTGCCCACAAGTTCGCCACCTCGGTTGGGATCTTGGCGCGATCGGGCGTCTAGTCTTGCCCAACTTCGACAAGAGCGCGACCTCGCTGCCGGCGCCTTCGACGAACTGAAGCGGCCGCCTCGGCGCCGACCAGGGGCTGGAGATTGTGCTGGATATCAGCGAAAGTGGAGAAGGGCGACACCGACAAGTTGCGATCGCGACCGTATGCCAACAACTTGTCTTTAGCAAACACCACGTCCGCGGCCTCAACGGCAAAACGATCCGACAGTCCATCACCGATGAAAATCACGGAGGAGTGGCCGTCGGCCAGACGCCGCATCACCTCAGGCTTGCACGTGGCACAGCCGTGAAGGCAAGGCGCGGGCGGGTGAGGGAACTGCACCCTCACGGTATCTTTCTCGATCCGCATTGAGCTGGCGAACAGGTGTGAGCCGTTCAGAAGTTCGCCGTCGAACCCACACCGCTGCAGAATGCGCCGGATGACGTAGTCGAAGCCGTCGCTGACCACGCAGAAGGGAATCCGATGCTCGCGCGTCCAGCGCTGAAAGGCAACGAAGCCCGGGTCCAGCGGAACGGAATCGACAAGCGCGTCGAGATCCTCTGCCGAAGCGCGCACCAAGGCCATTTGGCGCCGCAGACACTCGCGCGACCCGACTCGCCCGGCCACCCACTCTTCTTCGACCTCGCGCCATTTCGGATCGGCAAACTCATTCAGGATTACGTCGGTCACGTCCACCTGGGCGATGGTGCCGTCGAAATCGGAGAAGATAATGGGGGTCGTCATGGTCCCTTAAAGAAGCCAGAATCGAGAAGCCAGGAGGTCTTGCTTCTGTCTTCTGACTCCCGACTTCTTGCTACGCACTCCTCTCATCCACCAAACGACGAGCCTTGCGCTCGCCGCCAAAGGTGCCAAGGGGACGGTAGCAGAACGCCAATTCGTACATCCCGCAAAGGTGGTTGGCCCAGACTTCAGGATAACGGGCCTCCAGGTTGCGACGCACCGTCTGCTCCACGCGTTCCGGGCCCGCGCCGTTGGTGATTTCGAGGCGGAACTCAAGGACATCTCGCAGTCCTTCCTGGCGGACCGCCACTTGCCAGTGTGGAGAGATGCCTCCAACGTCGTGCAGAATACGCTCGAAGATCTCGGGGTGCATATTGCCGGCGCCCATCACCACCATCTCGTCGCGGCGCCCGCGCACGGGTTCGATGCGGCTGAGGGTCACGCCACAGTCGCAGGGCCGGGAAGCAAATCGTGTCACGTCTCGCATGCGGTAACGGATGAGCGGTTGAGTGCGTCGCGAGAGCGTCGTCATCGCCAGTTCGCCGTAACCCTGCTGATCTCGATCTACGATTTCAAACAGAAAATCGTATTCGTCCAGGTGGTAGCCTTCTTGTCGCTTGCATTCCATGCCCACGCCGCCGCCGGCCTCCGTCGAACCATAGCCGAGGATCACCGGAGCCTTCCAAACGTCTTGCACGTACCGCCGGTAGACATCGGTCATGCGGTCGCCGGCGGCCATGATCAGCTTCAGAGGGTAGGTCCCTTCTTTTTTGGCAATCTCCGAAAAACTGACGAGCCAGGTGGGATCCGCCGCAATCACGTTGTAGCGATAAAGAGGCATGCGGCTGTAAAGCTCACGGGGCTGGGGCTTACCGATCGCCGAGCAGAACACGCCCAGGAGCCGGCAGGCGAGGAACGTCACCCATCCTGAGATCCAATAGCCAGCGTCGAAGGTGCACACCAGGCGGTCGCCCGGCCGTACTCCGTTCTTATAAAGCGCGGCCGCTTCGTGCCGGGCCGACCGATGAAGCTCATCGTAGCCGAAATAGACGCGCTTGGGCGCGCCTGACGTGCCGGTAGTCTCAAAGACAGCCTCAGGGGCGCGGCAGAGAAACTCCTCAGCGGGCAGGCTGAGCAGATCCTCCGGAGTGGTAAAAATGTTGCCCAAGTCCTCAGGGCGCCGGACCCGGCTAGGGTCGATTCCACTGTCCTTAAGCTTGCGGGCGAAGAACCGCTGCCGCGTGGCCGCGTACCGGACCACCTCGCCGAAAGCGTCCCTTTGCAGGCGCCGAATGAGCTCCGGTGACATCGATTGGCCCCAACGCACGAGGGAGGGAATCGAATCTCCCACGAAGGCGCGCTCCAGCGCTGTTTGGATTGCTTTCAGCATCGGACACTCTACATCACGTACGCGGTCTCAGCGGGACGGCGCGGCGGAAGGGAGACGAGGTCGATATACCGCGTTTTCTCCATCAACGCGCGCGCCACCTGGGCGATGGCATGGGCGGCGTCCGGCCGCGCCATCTCGCGATGCCGCTTTACCATCCGAGCCCGCCGCGCCGGACTGGTGAGCACTGCGGAAGCCAACTCGGGAATTCGCATGAGGGATTCTGCATAGACGGCCGCGCCGCGCTCCACGAGATAGCGGACGTGCCTTTCCTCAGGGCCGGGAAGAGGCTCGGTTAGAAGCAACGGGACGCCCGCAGCCAGGGCTTCCGCCACCGTGACGCCGCCCGGCTTGGTCACCAACAGGTCGGCCGACGCCATCAGTTCCGTGACCCGGCTGGTCCACCCGAAGATGAAAAGGTCCAGCGCTACCCGCCCGCGCAATCGCTCCAAGCGGCGCCGCATCGCCCGGTTATGGCCGGCGATGGCGACGACTTGCAAGGGAAGATCACAGCGCTCCAGGCTGAGGACAATCTCGTCCAGCGGGGCGGGTCCCATGCCGCCGCCCATCACCAGCACGACAGGCTTGCGGGGGATGAGCCCCAGCGAGCGCAGCACCTCGACCCGGTCCATACGCAAGGCGAAGCTCGGGTCGATGGGAACCCCCGAGATCAGAATACGCTGCGCCGACGCACCCCAGGCAATGAGCTGGGCCCGAGCCTCCTCGCTGCCGACACAGTAGTAGTCGACTTCAGCCTGCACCCAGGGTGGCTCCGCGTGATAGTCTGTTTGAACAGCCAGGATCGGCGCATCGAACCACCCTTCACGCTTGCCGAGCGCAGCGATCTCGACCGCGCCGATTTCGGTGGCGATCACCAACTCCGGAGCGAAAGCACGGAAACGCTCGAGGACCTTGACACAACCAAGGCGAAAAACCCAGCGCGGCGCCGTGGCGCGGTGTAGCTTGCGGCTTCGCCTTTCAAACAGGTTCCGCCACGCGCCGGGCGCGTAGCGAAGCATCCACCAATACGAGCCGACGTAGACCCACTGAAACCAGGCGCGCGCCAGGTCGACGGCGTCCACGAGAAGAATCTCGACGTCGTCGCCTCCATCCCGCAAGGCGCTCTCAATGACGGACGAGGCCCTGAGGTGGCCGGCGCCGACGCTCAACGTCAGGATCGCAATTCGCCTTTTCATTTCGAGGTCCCCGAAACCTCTACAGGTGGTGATCTGATCTGCTGGCGAAACTCGACCTCAAGCCGACGAGGTCCTCGTTGAATTTCAGATGACAGATGTGACCGATTTGAGATTTCAAGACCGCGGATTCAAGATTCAACCACGGATTCAAGATTTCAAGACCACAGATCAAGAACGTAAAACCGCAGATCCAAGAACTTAAAAAAGGACAGATCAAACCCTACTCAAACCGCCGCAAGAGGAGCACCGCGTTCAGTCCGCCGAAAGCGAACGAGTTCGAAAGCGCAGCGCTAATCGGAACCTCTCGCGCCTGATTCGGGACGTAATCCAAATCGCACTCGGGATCCGGCCGGGTGTAATTGGCGGTGGGCGGAATCACCTGTTTGCGCAAGGCGAGCACCGTGGCCGCCGCTTCCAGCGCGGCCGTGGCCCCCATGGCGTGGCCGTGCATCGATTTTGTGGAACTGATCGCCAGCTTGCGCGCATGAGCGCCGAAGGCGTGCTTCAGAACCTGGGTCTCAGTGGTATCGTTAAGGCGTGTCCCCGTGCCGTGGGCGTTGATGTAATCGACGTCTTCCGGATTCAAACCAGCCTCACCGAGCGCCATCTGGATGGCTCGCGTGGGGCCGTCGACTGTGGGCTGGGTGATGTGTCCGGCGTCCGAACTGAGCCCGTAGCCGGCCAGTTCGGCGTAAATTGTGGCGCCTCGCTGCCGCGCGCGTTCCAACTCCTCAAGCACCAGTACGGCCGCACCTTCGCCCAGCACCAGTCCCTCTCGGTCCCCCGAAAACGGGCGGCACGCGTGGCTGGCGTCGCCGTTACCGGTCGCCATGACCCGCACAGACTCCCAGAAGCGCATGATGCCGAAGGTGATGGGAGATTCACTTCCGCCTGCCAGCATGACGTCTGCCAGGTTGAACTTGATGTGATGAAAGGCTGTGCCGATGGCGTGGCCAGCGGAGGAGCAGGCGGTCGAGGTAGACAGCGATGGACCCTGCGCCCCGAATTCCATGCAGATTTGCGACGTCGCCGCGTTATGCATACTCTTGGGGATCGTGAAGGGATGCACGCGGGTCGCACCCTTGGCGTAAAGGCTGCAGTAGCCTACTTCGTAGGTCTGGGCGCCGCCCATACCCGAGCCCATCATGACTCCAAAGCGCGGGCGGTCCTCCTCTCGCACCTCGAGCCCGCTCGTTTCCATGGCTTGGCGAGCGGCAATCAGTCCGAACTCGGTGAAGCGGTCAAGAAGATCGAGGCGCTTGTTGGGGAAATAATCGGTGGGACGGTAATCGGGAATCTCAGCCGCGATCTGCACACTGAGAGGGGAGGGGTCAAACTGGGTGATCCGGCGGACGCCGGACCGGCCCTCAACCAGATTTGTGAAGAAGGTCTCGGAGTCTTTACCCGTCGAAGCAATGACTCCCAGGCCGGTTACGACAACTCTGCGCACCGTGGGCCCTCGGAATAGGTCTAGTTGGCGACCGGCTGCGTATCGCCTTTGGCCATCGCGACAAGGTCTGATATGTCCCGGCCTTCGAGCACCCGGGTCAGGCTATCAACCACTTGCCTGACCCCTTTCATGTTCTGCGCCACGGAATCAGGGATGTCGATCTTGAACTCTTCCTCGAGGGCAAATAAGATGTTGACTCCGTCCAGGGAGTCAATCCCCAGCTCCTCGAAGCTCGAATCGAGCTTGATGGCTTCGGGGTCGAGATGCTGTTCCCGAACAATGATTTCGATTACTTTCGCGGCTACATCCATAATGATCTTCTCCTCCCGGTGGCTGATTCCGACGCCTGACGTCCCCATTAGACTTTGAGACCCATCGATCTCTGCTCCACAACCATGCCGACGGCCTCGAGCAGTTGCGACAAGCGGAACGGCTTATCGAGCAACGCTCGCGCCCCTAGCTGCAACGCTTGCTGCTTTTCGTTTCCCGTCATGAACGACGACATCAGGATAAGCTCCTGTTGCCGGTTGCTGCGGCGCAGTTCCCGCAGTAAGTCGAGCCCGCTTCCATTCGGCATGCGAAGGTCGGCGATCACGATCTCATAGCCCCCGTCACGCGCCAACTCCTCCCGCGCGCTGGCGCCGTCCGGGACGGCCGCGACAGCATAACCGTTTGATGCCAGCACTTCGCTGAGCAAGTCCCGGCTCCCTTGGTCGTCGTCGACGATCAGAATCTTGGTCGCGGCCACAGCACACCTTTCATAAAGTGCTGAGCAGGTCACTGACCAAAGATATCCTAAATTCCCAACCTCTTCTATCCAGGCTGATTAGCAGACGCCTTGGGGTGCTATGCGACTTCAGCGCCGTGATCAGTGTAAACTTTATGCACACAAGGATGCCAGGACCATCGGACGCGAGCCTACATCGTGTAAACTAATTGCTTGGAACCGTCTTTCGCCATACGGTTGAAACGGTCGCAACGCCGCCAGGATTCTCCCTGGAGACCGCCCAGGCCGGGTTGTGGGCGACGACCTCTCGGAGCCCCTCTCTGCGGGAGAACTGGTCGTGTCGGGTCCCGTAAAATGGATATAAACACCTTATTTTCAATAACATTCCGGGCATTCTAGGTTAAGTCTTTTTGCTTTCAAGCACATTCCGGGATGGTCCCGATATTCTCATTATTCCTATTTTGGATCCTTTATTATCAACAACATTCCGGAGTAGGCCCCAAGACAATTAGAGAGGGGGATAGGGGTGCAATTCGGTATCGAGGATCGCTCCTGCGGTGAGCTCTGATTGCTTCTGGTCACTCCCGGATTTCTGGTAGGCCTGGACAGCCCGTGTGGAGCTCACAGCATCCAGCCTCCGGCGACGTTGAGGACCTGACCGGTGATGAATGACGCTTCCTCGGACGCGAAAAACTTTACGGCCGAAGCAATATCTTCGGCGGCGGGTGGGCGGCCAGCCGGAAAGCGCGCGTCGCGAATGCGCTGCGCCTCTTCACGAGACAGCGTGTTCTCATCCATGATAGGCGGATTCACGACGTTAACGGTAATGCCGTGGCGCGCTTCTTCAAGGGCGAGGGAGCGGCTAAAGGCGACCATCGCGGACTTAGCCGCCGCGTAGGCCGAAATGGTAGCTTGACCAAAGGCTCGCTCGGCGCCCACCGCGCCGAGATTGATGATGCGTCCCCAATGCTTCGCCCGCATGGCGGGCAGAGCGTACTTGGAGGTGTAGAAGACGCTGAACAGGTTGGAAGCCACAATCGCGTGCCACTCCATGAGGCTGGAGTCCGCCACCTGCTTCCACTGGAAATCGCCGACGTTGTTCACCAGGATATCGAGGCGTCCCCACTGGTTGAGAACCGTTTCAATCAGCTTCTGCACGCGGGCCGGATCCGTCACGTCCGCTTGGACTGCCAGAGCTTCGGTCCCTTTCGATCGAATCGTGGCCTCCACGCGTTGCGCAGCCACCTTATTGGTGCGATAGGCGATCGCCACCGCGACGCCGGGCCGGGCAAGGGTGAGCGCGATCTCTCGCCCGATGCCGCGCGAACCACCCGTTACTAACGCGACTTGTTTCCGATCCGCCATGAGCAACTCCGGACTCGGAACTGGTGTTTTATTGGGCGCGAGTCCATGGGTTCACAATCTCGTTCAGCAGAGCTTCGAAATCCTCAACATTGCGGGTAACGAGCGTCAAATCGCGCGCCATCGCGGTCGCGGCGATGAAGGCATCGATAGCGCCAACAGGCCGTCCTGCTGCCTGGCTACGGGCCATCACTCGGCCCCACGAATCGGCGATAGCGCTGTCGACCGGGAGCACCCGGCCCTCGAAGCGCTGTGGCAATTCTTCTCGCAACCATTCATCCAGACGGCCGCGCCGAGCGCTCTCGGTAAGCCGCTCGATTCCATGCCGGAGCTCGGCCAACGTAACAACGCTTATGTACACGCGATCCTCGTCCGCCTCGGCCAGCCAACGGATGACGCCACGGTCAGGACGTGGTCTTACCCACTCCGAAACAACGTTGGTGTCAAGAAGGAAGCTCACAAATCGACCCTTCGTGTGCCACTTTTGACGCGGGGAACCTGGAGTCCGGAGCCGCGAAGCGGAGAGGCAGCAAAGAAGTCGGCCAGAGTTCCGGCCCGTTTCGTTTTGCGCTCCCATTCGTCGGCTGCCACGACCACCACGGCGATGCGGCCGTGGCGTGTAACGATTTGCGGTCCACCTGACTGAGCCCGGTCAATCAGCTCGCTAAACTTCGCCTTGGCTTCAGCCACAGTCCATTTGTCGGCGTTCATCAGAAGCCTCCGTGAAATGACCTTACTGGTCATACTGGTCATTTTCTGGAGAGCTGTCAACACAAGGGTGTTTGGGTACCCCGGATGCTGGTGATGCTGGTCTCTTCAGGCTTCTTCAGGCCAAGCCTTCTGCCTCGCCCACCACGAGCGTCATATCGTCTTGCAATTCCTGGCTGCCGGTCCAGTCGCTCACACTGCGATAAATCTCGTCCATCAGAATCTCGGGGGGAGCGCCTAGAGCGCGTCGCGCCACATCGAGCAATCGGTCTTCTCCGAACTCTTCGCCATAGCTGTTCTCGGGCTCCGTCATGCCGTCCGTGAACGCCAGCAATACGTCTCCCGGCTCGATCTGCACTTCAACCTGATCGTAGCGCACCGAGGGGAACAGGCCTACGACCGTTCCCCCACCCTCGAGCCGTAGCAGGCTATGCCGGCGAAAGATGACCGGGGGCAGATGCCCGGCGTTGGTATAAGTCAACTTGCGGCTGGCGCCGTCGTAGACACCGTAAAACAGGGTCACATATTTCTCGCGCGGTGTATTCGCGTAAATCTGGCGATTCAGACGATTCACGACGTCGGCGGTATGCAGCGGCCAGCTAAGTGGGCGCCCCGAACCCGGCTGCCCGTCGTAAAACTGGGCGTGTAAGGCTGACTGCAGAGTGGCCATGAGCAGCGCCGCCGAGATGCCTTTGCCGCTGATGTCGCCCACCACCAGGCCGACGCGTCCGTCACCCAGGCCGAGAAAATCATAATAATCGCCGCTCACGGTGCGGGCAGGCTTGCAGAGACCGTAGAGGCGCAGGCCGGTGACCTCAGGAGTCGATTGCGGAAACAGGCGATTCTGGACCTCGCGAGCGATCTCGAGTTCGCCTTCCAGGCGCGTCTTCTCGAGAGACTCCGTCAGCAGGCGCTGGACAGAGGCGGTCATACCGTCGAAAGCCTCTCCCAGCGCCGTCAGCTGGTCGCGGGCCGGGAGGTCGATGCGATAGGTGAAGTCGCCCGCTTTCACCCGCTCGGTGGCGATATTGAGCTTGTCGACCGTGGTGGTGATGGACCGGGTCAGCCGCCAACTAATCACGAGAGAGACCAGCTCCAGTACGAGAAAAACGACTGCGGCAACGGCAAAGGCGGTCCAATAGAATCCCGAATACTGCCCGAGAGTGGAGAGCAGTTGCCGGTTCAGCGCGTAAACCCGGGTGCTGACGTAAAACCAACCCATGTCAGGCTCGACCTTCTGGGTATCCTCTCCCCAGCCGTAGGGCTGCAGCGAAGCCAGGTTGTAAACGGTGAAGTCAAAAAAGCCGCTCGATGCCGGCACGCGCAACGCGTCGGACCTCGTCGTCTGTGTTTCCCCCGACGGGTTCTCCGGGGCCGCGGGAACTGTGATGACGAGCTTCGGCTTGTTTGACAGTTGACTGGCTCGGCTCGACGCAGGCGTTGGGCTCGTTCCCCCACGCTTCGGTGTTAAGACGCCAAGGGGACCGACACCCTGACCGATTTCATTAAGAAGTTGCGGCGTAAACGGCTGAGAAAGGACAACCAGCAGAGTGCCATTCGGAGTGTCGGTGCGCTCGGCGCTGCGAATGAGCAGCTGATTGTCGTCCAGTACGATCCCCTCAAACTTGCCATTTTTCAGCCACGCGGGCGCAGCCACAGGCTTGACGGGCTGTCGGGATTGCACCCGAAATGCCTGGACGATAGACCCAAGTTGGAAAGTTGCTTCGAGGTCGGGATAGTCGCCGGCTTGTCCGGCCAGCTCACTCCTCAAAAAGTCGTCGAGATCGTTAATCGTAGCGGTGGGCGTGGATTTGCTGAAATGCTCGCCATGCCGGGACAGAACCGCAGCCAACCGGCCAAGTTCTGCAGCTCGGTCTCTTAGCTTTGACAGAACCAGGAACGACGCCAGTTGTCCGTTGATGATGACGGCTGCGAGCCAGATGAGAATGGCAATTAGCGCAATCGGCACCACAGCGACGAAGAAGTAGGTGAGAATCAAACGCCGCCGCAGGTGCCAGAGCAGGGTCCGCCGGATAAACCGGAGCAGCCGAAGAAGATAATATCCGGCCACGAAAAGGAACGCGATCCAGAATAGAAACCACAAGAACCCCGGCACGTTGCCCGAAAACCGGCTGACCAGCCAAAGTGCGATGCCGTACGCGAGTGCCCAAACGGCGAATCGCGCCACTCGGTGGCGGTGATATTCACTCAGAAGAAAATTTGGCACGCGCCATTTCTCCGCACTTCGGCTGGACGAGCGCCCTACCTGTTAAAGTCGCGCGTTGGACTGGCATATCCGCGCGGCAATCGGACCAGGCCGCCTAGTATACCGCTTTATTGTGTTCCGTTTTTGCGGCTGCGACCTTTCCCGGAATTCGCCATTTGTTGCAAGTCTAGCGATTCTGCTGCAGAATGCCTGATTGTCGTTGGTGCCCAACGCAGACGGCGCCGAGTGAATCGGCGGCGCATTGTTGCCAGTTCAAGCAAAACTCCGCCGCCCTGCGGACATATTCGTAGGCTCGCAAGAGCCTTTTGGAGTGTCATCCTGAGGCAGAGGCAACAATAAAGTGTGCCATGCTGGTCTGCCACCTGGCGTGCCGACGCGGCGGGGCCAAAAGTCGAGCGGCTGCAAAATGAAGAATTGAGGGACTCCAGAGCGGGAGGAAATGGATGGCAAGCACTCTGTTCGCGACAAAGCCCATGAGCACGATCATGGCGGAGGCTTCGGACACGAGCGACCATTCCCTCAGGCGCGCTCTCGGTCCGGTGAATCTGATAACCCTTGGCATTGGCGCGATCATCGGAGCGGGCATTTTCGTCCTGACCGGTACTGCGGCCGCCATGTTCGCCGGCCCGGCGATCGTGCTCTCGTTCGTGGTGGCGGGTGTCGGATGCGTCTTTGCGGGTCTGTGTTATGCGGAGTTCGCGTCGATGATTCCGATAGCAGGCAGCGCGTACACTTACGGTTATACAACGCTCGGTGAGATCGTCGCCTGGATTATCGGCTGGGCCCTGGTGCTCGAATACGCCTTCGGCGCGGCCACCGTCGCGGTCGGTTGGAGCGGCTACGTCACGAGCTTCGTGGGTTTCTTCGGCGCAAACCTTCCATTCAATCCGACGCCAAGTATTTCGCTGTCGCTGCTGGGCCACCCGATTGCCGCTCGCGTGGACATCTTCGCCTTATCTACGATCGTGGTGATTACCATCATCCTCGTTATCGGGGTGCGCGAGTCGGCCAACTTCAACAGCACAGCCGTTATCGTCAAAGTATCAGTGGTGTTGTTCTTCATCGGTCTGGCTATCGCCTATGCTTCTGGCCATTGGTCTCATATGCTGGCCAACTGGCATCCGTTCATACCGAAAAACCAGGGTCATTACGGCGAGTTCGGATGGTCGGGCATCATGCGCGGCGCAGGCGTGGTGTTCTTTGCTTAGCATCGGGTTTGACGCGGTATCCACGGCCGCGCAGGAAGCGAAAAACCCTCAGAAAGACATGCCCTTTGGAATTCTCGGATCGCTGATGATCTGCACGGTGCTTTACATCATCGTTGCCGGACTGCTCACGGGCGTCAAGCCGTATAGTACCCTCAACGTTCGTGCTCCCGTCGCTGATGGAGCGGCGGCGATTGGCGTCGGCTGGGCCGTCCTTTTGATTGATGTTGGCGCTATCGCGGGGCTCGCGTCCGTGATGCTGGTGATGCTGCTGGGACAATCCCGCATCCTTTACACCATGTCGCACGACGGATTGTTATGGGGGTGGGCGGGGAAACTTCACCCGCGCTTCCGCACACCCTACATCGCCTCAATTGTTGTCGGCATTTTTGTCGCTTTCCTGGCAGCGTTCTTTCCCATCGCATTCCTGGGCGAGCTTGTGAGTTTAGGCACTTTGCTGGCGTTCAGCATCGTCTGCCTCGGCACCTGGATTATGCGCGTGAAGCAGCCTGATGTGCCGCGACCGTTCCGGACGCCGTGGGTTCCCTTTGTGCCTGTCGGCGGCATGATTGTGTCGTTGGCGCTTATGCTTTCGCTCGATGCGCCGGCTTGGATCGGTTTCAGCAGTTGGCTGATCGTGGGATTGATCATCTACTTCACTTACAGCCGCAAGCACAGCACTGTGCAACGGGCTGCACGGGCCAATCGTGCGGTCGTCGAGACTGCCGCCGGCCGCGAGGTTTGATCGGTTGAGAGATTAGAGCTTGTCACCGGCAGACGCGCCCCGGCGCTGCCAGACATAAAACACCGGAATTCCCAGGGCGACGATACACAAACCGGCCACACTCTGCATTGCCTTGTGAGTGAGCAGGGCCCAGTCCACAAAAAAAGCGAACATTATATAAAGCGCGGGCAGCACGGGATATCCCCAGGCGCGGTAGGGCCGAGGGGCGTGCGGTCGCTTGTAGCGCAGCCAGAACAGTCCCAGGATGGTGAGAATATAAAACAGAACCACGGCAAAAATGACGTAGTTGAGCAGCTCATTGTAGGTGCCGCTGAGCGTCAACAACGAAGCCCACACACCCTGAAAGAGCAGGGAAACGGCGGGCGCGTGGTGCTTCCTGCTCACCTGGCCGACTGATCGAAAGAAGAGACCGTCCTTGGCCATAGCGTAGTACACGCGTGCACCGGCCAGAGTCAGCCCGTTGATACAGCCGAACGTGGAAATGATAATGGCCGCGGCCATCAATCCGGCTCCCTTCGGGCCGAAGACGATTCGCGCCGCGGCCGTGGCTACGCGATCTTCCGGAGCATGCTGAATGGCGTCGAAGGAAAGCACATGCAGGTAAGCGAAATTGCAGGCCAAATAGAGCGCGCAGATCGTCAAAGTGCCGATGAACAGCGCCAGGGGCAGGTTGCGCTTGGGGTTGATCACTTCGGCGCCGGTAAACGTGACATTGTTCCAGGCGTCGGAAGAGAACAGCGGACCAACCAGCGCCACCGAGACGATGGTGAGCGTAGCCAGGTCCCAGTGCGCTCCTTCCCAGAATCCCCGGTCCGTGGCTCGAGCCAGCCCGTGTCCTCCGCTCCAGGCAAACCCGATCGCGATTACACCCAGCAGCGCGGCTACCTTGAGCGTGGTGAAGACGTTCTGAACCCAGGCGCCCGTACGCAGTCCCAGAGTGTTCAAGAGGGCGAGTCCCAGCAGGCAAACGATAGCGATGAGTTGCTGCGAGGAAACCGTCAAGGTGACGGGATGGCGGGCCATGTTCAGTGTACCCAGGTTCATCAGGACGTTACCGCCTGAGACCCAGGGGAAGAACACGCCGAGGAACTTACCGAAGGCCACCGCCACCGCCGCCATGGTGCCGGTCTGGATCACGAGAAAGAGGGTCCATCCGTAGAGGAAGCCCCAGAGCGGTCCGAACGCCTCGCGCAGGTAGACGTACTGGCCGCCGGCATGCGGCATCATGGCAGCCAGTTCACCATAGGTGACGGCGGCGATCACGGTCATCAGGCCGCTGACCACCCAGGAGAGCAAAAGAAGCCCAGGGGACCCGACCTCGCGACCGATTTCAGCTGAGACGATG
>Ga0335078_10008751_pt1 | contig 15031 bp, 9 predicted proteins | sample Lox_Sample_32_FD_206711 | JGI IMG/M metagenome (GOLD analysis project Ga0335078, IMG submission 206711) | Soil microbial communities from Loxahatchee National Wildlife Refuge, Florida, United States - Lox_Sample_3.2 | ecosystem: Environmental > Terrestrial > Soil > Wetlands | place: USA: Florida...
AGGAGCACCGGCAGATCTATCCGCAGCCGGGCTGGGTGGAGCACGATCCGGAAGAGATCCGGGCGCGGACGCAGGAAGTCATTGCCGAAGCACTGGCGCAGCGCGGTCTGGGCTCTCACGACCTGGCGGCGGTCGGGATCACCAACCAGCGCGAAACCACCGTGCTTTGGAACCGCCGCACCGGCCGCCCGCTGCACCATGCGCTGGTCTGGCAGGACACGCGCGTCGGCGATGACGTCGACGCGATGGCGCGATCGGGCGGCATCGACCGCTTTCGCGGCGCGACCGGGCTTCCGTTGTCCACCTATTTCAGCAGTCTGAAAATTGGTTGGCTGCTCGACCATGTTCCTGGCGCGCGAGAACAGGCCGAATCCGGTGACGTCTTGTTCGGGAACATCGATACTTTCCTGGCCTGGCATCTGACTGGAGGCCTGCACATCACCGATGTGACCAACGCCAGCCGCACGCAGTTGATGAACCTGGAGACGCTCGACTGGGATCCGGAGCTGCTGAGCGCGTTCGGCATTCCGCCGCAGATTCTGCCGGAGATCCGTTCGAGCAGCGAAGTGTACGGAGAGGCGATCGGCGTTTTGCAGGGTGTTCCGATCGCCGGCATCCTGGGCGACCAACAAGCGGCGCTGGTGGGACAGACTTGTTTCACGGCCGGCGAAGCCAAGAACACCTACGGCACCGGTTGTTTTCTGTTGATGAATACCGGCAGTGAAATCGTCCGGTCGCGCTGCGGGCTGCTGACCACCGTGGCTTTCCGCTTTGCGGGCCAGCCGGCGCATTATGCGCTGGAAGGGAGCGTCGCGATCACGGGCGCGCTGGTGCAGTGGGTTCGCGACAATTTCGGCCTGATTGCGCAGAGCCCGGATATCGAGACGCTGGCGCGCACGGTGGAAGACAACGGCGGCGTGTATTTCGTGCCGGCGTTTTCGGGGTTGTACGCGCCCTATTGGAAGCACGAGGCGCGCGGCGTGATCGCCGGCCTGACTCGTTATAGCAACAAAGGTCACCTGGCGCGGGCGGCGCTCGAAGCCACCGCGTTTCAGACGCGCGAAGTGGTGGAAGCCATGGAGCAGGACGCGGGGATTCCCGTCCGCGTGTTGCGGACTGACGGCGGCATGGTTGAAAACGAGCTCCTGATGCAGTTTCAGGCGGACATTCTGGATCGCGAGGTGGTGCGTCCCGCGATGAAGGAGACCACCGCCTTGGGCGCCGCCTACGCCGCCGGCCTCGCCACCGGCTTCTTCCAAAGCGTGGACGAGCTGCGCGCCCGCTGGTCGGTGGACCGCACGTGGACACCGCGCATGGAGGCGGCGCATCGCGAGCGGATGTACCGGTTTTGGAAAAAGGCCGTCACGCGATCCTTCGACTGGGAAGAGTAGTCTACACGACGTAGTTTCGCGCAAGGTCTTGAAACGCCTGGCACCGCGGATCGCGCGGCAACTCTTGCTCCAGCAACTCGGCCACGCGCGGCGCCATTTCGATGGCGGCACGGGCATTCAGGAAAAGCGCGCGCGTGCGGCGTGCCAGGACGTCTTCCACGGTGCGCGCCATCTCGTGCCGCGCCGCCCAGATGACCTCGGCTTCCGTATAGGGGAGCGCCGGATGGAGCGGACGCGGACGCATCAGAGCTTGTATCAGCGGAGCATCCGAGCCATAGACCGCGAGCGGTCCGAAAACGTCCGAGGTTGGGTGGTACCCGTGAATATTCAAGTGCGCGGTGACGCACGGCTTTTCCGGCAGGCGTGCCAAGGTGGCGGCCTGGTCGACACAGTCTTCGGCCATAAGGCGGTACGTGGTCCACTTGCCGCCGCAGATCGTGATCATGCCGGAGTTTTCGATGCGGATGGTGTGATCGCGCGACAGCGCGGCGGTGTTGCCGTTCTCGCCCGAGCGAACCAACGGCCGGATTCCGGCGAAGACACTGAGGACATTGGCGCGGGTGGGCTTCTTTTCGAGATACAGCGCAGCGGTCTGAAGGATGAATTCGATTTCACGTGCCAGCGGGACCGGTTCGAGCGTTGCCTCATCGACCGGCGTATCCGTGGTGCCCACAACGGTGTGGCCGTGCCACGGAATGGCGAACATCACGCGGCCGTCGCTGGTGTGCGGCACCATGATGGCGCTCTCGGCGGCGAGAAACGAACCGTCGAACACGAGGTGAATTCCCTGGCTGGGCGCGATCATCGGCTTCACCGCGGGGTCGGCATGGCGGCGCAGGTGATCGGCAAACGGGCCGGTGGCGTTGATCACGATGCGTGCTCGTGCTTCGAACTCCTGCCCGGTTTCCAGGTCGCGCACCTCGACGCCATCGACGAAACCGTCCGCGTCCTGGCGGAGCCCGATGACTTGCGCGTAGTTCAACAGCACCGCGCCTTGCTCGAACGCGGTGGTCACCAGGTTGATGAGCAGGCGCGAGTCGTCGAACTGGCCATCGAAATAAATGACGCCGCCGCGCAAGCCCTCGGTGCGGATGGTGGGCAGTTCGCGCAGCGTTTCTTCCTTGGAAAGAAGGCGCGAAGCGCCGAAGCCATACTTACCGGCGAGCAGATTGTAGAGCTTAAGGCCGAGACCGTAAAATGGCGCTTCCCACCAATCGTAGTTGGGCACGACGAAGCCCAAATTGCGCACCAGGTGCGGGGCATTTTGCAAGAGCAGGCCGCGCTCCTTGAGCGCTTCCATGACCAGCGACAGGTTGCCCTGTTCGAGATACCGCACGCCGCCGTGCACGAGCTTGGTGCTGCGGCTGGAGGTGCCTTTGCCGAAATCGCTCTGCTCGAGCAGAAGCACGGTGTAGCCGCGAGCGGCGGCGTCGATGGCGACGCCCACACCCGTGGCCCCGCCTCCGACCACGATCAGATCCCATGGCTCAGCCTGGGCGCGAAGGCGGTGGCACATCTCGGCGCGGGTCACTTAGTGCCATTATCGGGCAACCGGCGGCGCGTAACGAAGAATAAACATTCCCCCAGAGCGATTCCGCTTATACTGAGGCCGTATGCTACGGCACGCAGTCGCCCCGTATTTGCTCTTGGCAATGGCCGGGATTCTGCCGGTTCTGCTGCAGGCGGGCGGGCCCGCGAGAATCCTGGTACACGGCCATCGCGGCGCTCGCGCCCGCATGCCCGAGAACACGCTGCCGGCCTTCGAATACGCCATCGAGCAGGGGGTCGATGCCCTGGAAATGGATATGGCGGTGACGAAAGACAACGTCATCGTCATCTCGCACGACCCGATTCTCGAAACGCCCGTATGCACGGGGCCTCGTAACGGAGTTGTCATCCACACCCTGACCCTGGCCGACGTGCGGCAGTGGGACTGTGGCGCGGTGCAGAACCCGAAGTTCGCCACGCAGAAGGCCATTCCCGGGACCCGCATGCCTACATTGGACGACGTCTTCCACTTGGCTTCGCGCGGCCGCTTTGATTACAACATCGAGACCAAAAGTTTTCCGGAGCATCCGGAGTATACGCCGCCGCCGGATGAGTTCGCGCGCATGGTGCTGGCAAAAATCCGAGAGTACCAGCTCGAAAGACGGATAATCCTGCAATCGTTCGATTTCCGGACGCTGGTAGCGATGCGGAAGCTGGCGCCGGAAATCCGGCTCTCCGCGCTCACCGAAACGGACCCGCGTGACTTTCCAGCGATTACCGGGGAAGCGGGTCATGCCGAAATCATCTCGCCGTATTACAAACTGGTGACGCCGGAGAAGGTTGCGGCGGCGCATGCCGCGGGGATTCAAGTGGTGCCGTGGACCGTGAACGAGCCGGCTGATTGGGACAAGTTAATCGACGCGAAGGTGGATGCGATCATCTCGGATGATCCGGCTTCGTTGATGGCGTACCTGAAGAAGCGCGGGCTTCGGTAGGGGGAACTTCTGTGGGGCAGACCCATGGTCTGCGGCCGGCCCCCGGCCGGCCTTTGCTTCTGGCGAAGTGCTGTTGCTCCGGCCAATGGAAAAACCAAATCGCCCAGGGCTGGCAGCCCGCGCTAGTTTTTCAGCATCTCGCGCGCGCAGTTGTAGCCCGGCGCGCCCATGACGCCGCCGCCGGGGTGCGCGCCCGATCCGCAGAGATAAAGCCCGTCGATCGGCGTCCGATAGCGCGCCCAGCCGGCCACCGGCCGCATCACGAACATCTGGTCGAGGCTCATCTCTCCATGAAAGATGTTGCCGCCCGTGATGCCGAAGCGCCGCTCCAGATCGAGCGGCGAAAGTACCTGCCGGTGTTCGATAATCGAGCGGATGTTGGGCACGTATTCCTCGATCAATCCGATCACCCGGTCGCCGAATGGCTCGCGCAGATCATCCCACGAGCCTTCGCGCAGCGTATACGGCGCATATTGTAGAAAGATACCCATCACATGCCGCCCCGGAGGTGCGAGCGACGCGTCGTACATCGTGGGGATCGTCAACTCCAAGAGCGGCCGCTCGGACGGGCAACCATACTTCGCGTCGTCCCAGGCGCGCTCGACGTATTCAATGCTCGGGCAGATGTGCATAGTGGCGCGGTGATGCGGCCCCGCGCCGCCGGAAACCGGGCTGCGGTAAGCGGTGAATTCGGGCAGACCGTTCAGCGCCAGATTGATTTTCGCGCTGGTTCCCTCGCTGCGAAAGTGATAGATGGCCGCGAGGAATTCCGTGTCGAACAGATGTGGCTCAAGCAGGCGCAGGAACGTGGCTTTCGGATCGAGGTTCGAAGCGAGCGCCGCCGCTTCGATCTCTTCGCCGTTCGCCAGCACCACCGCATAGGCCCGGCCGTTGTTCACCAGTATTCGCTCCACGGCGGCGTGCGTACGGATAGACGCGCCTTTCGCTCGAGCCGATGCGGCGATGGCTTCCGAAACCATCCCCATGCCGCCGCGGACGAAGCCCCACAGCCCGCGGTGGCCGCCCACTCCGCCCATGCAGTGATGCAGCAGGATGTACGCGGTGCCGGGCGAGCGCGGCCCGCCGTTGGCGCCGATGACGCCGTCGGTCGCCAGCGTCACCTTCACTTCTTCAGACTCGAACCACTCGTCCAGCAATTCCGCCGCGCTCTGAGTGAAGATCTTGACCAGCGCCACCATGTCTTTCCGGCCAAGGCCGCGCAGCCGGGCCGCGAATTTCAGGTATTCGAGAAAATCACCCACACGTCGCGGCGGAAACTCGGGCGGCGTCACCAGAAGCAGATCTTCCACCACCCGTGCGAGGCGTTCTAGCTGATCTTCGTAGGCCGGATAAACTTCGGCATCCTGCTTGGAAAACTTCGCGATTTCAGCCAGCGTTTTCGCGCGATCCTGCCACATGAAGAAGTGGCGCCCGTCGGGGAACGCCGAGAAGAAAGCGGGATCCTTGGCATCGACGTGATAGCCGAAGCGCTCCAGTTCGAGCTCGCGCACGATTCGGTCCTGCAGCAGGCTCGAAAGGTACGCGCCGGTGGAGACGCGGTAGCCCGGCCAGAGTTCCTCGGTCACCGCGCAGCCGCCCACCATCTCGCGGCGTTCCAGCACCAGCACTTTGCGGCCGGCGCGCGCCAGGTATGCCGCGGTCACCAGGCCATTGTGCCCGCCGCCAATGATGATGGCGTCATATTTCGCCGCCATGATTTCACCGCTTGCGAAACGCCACCACGGCGAGCGGCGGCAGCATCACCCGAATGCTGTTCGCCCGGTTGTGCTTGGGAACCGCGCGCGAAGCGATGACGTCCGGACCGTTGCCCAGGTTCGAACCGCCAAAGTATGCGGAGTCGGTATTGAGAATCTCCGCGTAATTTCCTGGTTCCGGCACGCCGATATCGTACGCCTCGCGCGGCACCGGCGTGAAATTGCAGCAGAACAGCAAAAAATCGCGCGGGTTGTCCGAGCGGCGAAGGAACGCGATGATCGAGTTCTCCGCGTCGTGGAAGTCGATCCATTCGAACCCCGAGTAATGAAAATCCACCCGGTAGAGCGCCGGATTGGCGCGGTACAGCCGGTTCAATTCACGGACCAGGTCTTGCAGCTTGCGGTGAAAATCGAATTGCAGCAGGTCCCAGCGCACTCCGGTGCTGTAACTCCACTCTTCGCGCTGCCCGATCTCCTGCCCCATGAACAGCAGCTTCTTTCCAGGATGCGCCCACATGTAGGCCAAAAAGGCGCGCGTGTTGGCGAACTGCTGCCACTCGTCGCCCGGCATCTTGTTGATCAGCGAGCCCTTTCCGTGCACCACTTCATCATGTGAAATCGGCAGCACGAAATTCTCAGTGAATGCGTACAGCAGCCCGAACGTGATGTGGTGATGGTGATACTTGCGGTAGACCGGCTCCTTGCTGAAGTAATCCAGCATGTCGTGCATCCAGCCCATGTTCCACTTCATGGTGAAACCGAGGCCGTTGAGGTAGACCGGCTTCGAGACACCGGGAAATGCGGTGGATTCCTCCGCTACCGTAAACGCTCCCGGCACCTTGTGCGCCTGCTCGTTGAAGCGTTTCAGAAAATCGATGGCTTCCAGGTTTTCATTGCCGCCGAACTGGTTGGGAATCCATTCGCCCGGCTGGCGCGAGTAATCGAGGTACAGCATGGAGGCCACCGCGTCCACGCGCAATCCATCGATGTGATATTCCTTCAACCAGAACAGCGCATTCGAGATCAGGAACGACTGCACCTCGTTGCGCCCGTAATTGAAAACGAGCGTGCCCCAATCGCGATGCTCGCCCTTGCGCCAGTCGGCGTGCTCATACAGCGCGGTGCCATCGAAATACGCCAGGCCGTGCGCGTCTTTGGGAAAATGCGCGGGCACCCAATCGACAATCACGCCGATGCCGGCCTGGTGGCACGCGTCGATCAGGTAGCGGAAGTCGTCGGGAGTGCCGAATCGCGACGTCGGCGCGAAGTAACCGATGATCTGGTATCCCCAGGAACCCGAAAACGGATGCTCCATGATGGGCAGCATCTCGAGATGCGTGTACCCCATCTTTTTCACGTATTCGACCAGCTTCACCGCCATCTCGCGATACGTGAGCGGCTCTCCGTGCGGCCCGCGCAGCCAGGATTCCAGGTGGACTTCGTACACCGCGATCGGCGCTTTCAGCCAGTCGGTACGCGCGCGGGATTCCATCCATTCCGAGTCGTTCCACTGGTATTTGCCGCAATCCCAAACCACCGAAGCCGATTTGGGCGGCATTTCGCAATAGAACGCGTACGGATCGGCCTTGAGCTGCTCATAGCCGTTGAACTTGGAACGGACGTGATATTTGTAGGCCGCGCCCTCGGCCAGCCCCGGCATGAAGATTTCCCAAACGCCGCCGCTCCTCCGCCGCAGCGGATGCCGGCGGATGTCCCAATCGTTGAATTCGCCGGCCAGCGTGATGTTGAGCGCGTTCGGCGCCCACACCGCAAACCGGACGCCGGGCACGTTGTCCGAGCACGCGACGTGCGCGCCGAAGGTCCGGTAAGCCTCGTAGAGCGTGCCTTCGGTGTGCAGATAGAGATCGGAATCGGAGAGCTGCGGGCCGAAGCGGTACGGGTCTTCGATCTCCACGTCGCGCCCGTCCCACAGATGCGCGCGCAGAATGTAGCGGCACGGACCGCCGTCGAGACAGCCCACGAACAAGCCGGTCTGGTGCTTCTTGGCCATGGGGACGCGCTGGCCGCCGCACACCACTTCGGCGGTTTCGGCTTGCGGCAGAAATGCCCGCACTTCCCATCGTTCCTGCTGTCCCTTTTTTCGGATCGCGTGCGGCCCCAGAATCCGGAACGCGTCCCCGTGGTATCCACCCACTATTGCTTCGATTTCTTCGGCCGTCATGAGAGGCTAGAACAAGTATGGCCGATTTCCTGCTGGAATTGCCAAAAGCGGAATTGCACGTACATCTGGAAGGTTCAATTGAGCCCGAAACGCTGCATGAGCTCGATCCGGAGACGCCGCTCGAGGAGTTCCGTACGCTCTATGAGTTCGCCGATTTCGACGCGTTCTTGAAAGCCTTCGGCGCGGTAGGCAAGCGTCTGCGAACTCCCGACGACTATGCGGTGATCACCAGGCGCCTGCTCGAATGCCTCGCCGCGCAGAACGTGCGCTATGCGGAAATCATCCTGGCGGCCGGCGTTGTGCTTTGGAAACAGCAGGATTTCGCGCCGATCTTCGATGCCGTCTGCGAGGCCGCCGTAGGATCGCCGGTTGAGGTCCGTTGGATTCTCGATGCCGTCCGCCAGTTCGGCATCGCGCAGGCCATGCAGGTGGCGGAACTTGCCGCGGCGCGCATCGATCGCGGCGTCGTCGCGTTTGGCATCGGCGGCAGCGAGGAGCGCGGCCCGGCCGCTTGGTTCCAAGAGGTGTTTGCGTTCGCCAAACGCTCCGGCCTGCACCGGACCGCCCACGCGGGCGAAAGCATGGGCCCCGAATCCATCTGGGCCGCTCTGGAGCTGGGCGCGGAGCGGATCGGCCATGGCATTCGGGCCGTCGAAGATCCAGCGTTGCTCGCGCATCTGCGCGAACACGACATTCCCCTCGAAATCTGCATCACCAGCAACCTGGTGACCGGTGTGGTGCAACGATTGGAAGATCATCCGGTGCGGCGCATTTATGACGCCGGCGTGCCGATCGTGTTGAACACGGATGACCCGGCGATGTTCCGTTGTTCGTTAGTCGAGGAATACCGCCTGGCCGCGCGGGCGTTCGGTTTTAATGAAGCGGAACTCCGAGGGATCGCGGAGAACGGCTTCCGGTTCGCCTTTCGGTAGCGCAGGAATTTTATTGCCAGGAATTCTGCGGAAGCTGTGTGGGGCAGAGCCGCAGACCGAGGGTCTGCCCCACACAGGAAAACTGAGTGGCATTGGGTTGGCAACCCGCCCTACACGTGTTCCGCCGCCGTCTCCAGCCGCGCGCCCAGCGTCAGGTAATTGATCACGGTCGCTGCCAGCGCGCACCCGGCAATCACGATCGCCATCGGCACCGCCGGATTGTCAATAAATCCCAGAAAGATCGTCGTCACCGCGGCGATCAGAAACTGGTTCGTGCCCAGCAGCGCCGAGGCCGTTCCCGCAATCGGAGCGTGCCGCATCATCGCGATCGCCGATCCGTTCGGAAATACGAACCCCTGCGCCGAAACGTAGACGAACAGCCCCAGGAAGACGCCCGGCATGCCGCCAACGCCCGTCAGCACCGTCAGCAGCAGCTCAACTCCCGCGGCGGATTGAACAATGTTCGCCATGCGCAGCACGCGCCACATCGGCACCCGGTGCGCCGTGCGGCCATTGATTTGCGAAGCCACCACCATCCCGAGCGCCACCGCGCCGAACAGCCATCCGAACTCCTCGGTCGGCAGCTTATACAGGCTGATGAACACGAACGGCGCGCTCGTGATATAGGCGAAGGTTCCGGCCGAGCCGAACCCGCAAACCGCGGAAGCGCCGAGAAACGTGCCGTCTTTGAACAGACGTGTATATGCGGATTTGATCGAAGCCCAGTCCAGCGCGCGCCGCGCCTCGTGTTCCAGCGATTCCGGCAGCCGGAAGTGCATCCCCACCATGCAGGCCACGCCGACCAAAGCCTGCGTATAGAAGGCGGCATTCCACCCGAACCAGACCAGCAGGTAGCTGCCGATGAGCGGCGCCACCACAGGCGAGACTCCGAGCACCAACACCAGCATCGAGAACACACGCCGCAATTCGTGCGCCGGGAACAGGTCGCGCACCATGGCGCGCGACACCACCGCGCCGCCGCACGCCCCGATCGCCTGCAGCAGCCGGAACACCGCCATCACCTGAATCGAGGGCGAAAGCGCGCAGCCTAACGCCGCGGCGATAAACAGAAGCAGGCTGCCATAGAGCGGCGGCTTGCGGCCAAAGCGGTCGGTGAGCGGCCCATAGAGTGACTGCCCGAGCGCGTATCCCACCAGAAACGTGACCATCGTCATCTGCACCGCCGCCGTCGACGTGTGAAAAATCTTTTCCATCACCGGCATGGCCGGCAGGTACATATCGATGGACAGCGGCGCAAACGCCTGCAGAGCGCCCAACAGAACCAAAAGCTCAAAATGACGAAACCCGGAGACGGGCCGCGCCGGTTGTGCGATGACTGTCAAACGACACAAGTTTATCAGGGTCGCGAGCGCGCCTCGGTTGAATCCTCCCGCCGCCCGGTTGTAGACTGCCCCAAGAGGTGCCCATGAAAACCCGTCTGTTTCCCTTCGTCTCCCGCGCGGCCGTGCCGCTGCTGTTCCTCGCCGGCGCCGCCGCCTGGTTTTGCGCCCAGACCACCGCCCACGCGCAAACCAATGCTTCGGAAAAGAAAGGCACCGTCGAGAAGATCAAAGTTCACGGCCAATCGCTCGAAGGCAACCTCGAGGGCGATTCCCCCGACCGCGACGTCTTCGTCTATCTGCCGCCGAGCTATTCCACCGATCCGAACCGCCGCTATCCCGTCGTCTATTTCCTGCACGGATACGGGATCGATGCCGAGCGGTACTGGAACATCATGACCGTACCGGCCACCGCGGACAAAACCATGGGCAGCGGCGCCGTCCGCGAATTCATCCTCGTGCATCCCGACGCCCACACGATTTACGACGGCAGCATGTACTCGAACTCGCCGACCACCGGCAATTGGGAAGCCTACATCACGCGCGACCTGGTTTCCTATATCGACAGCCACTACCGCACGATTGCCGATCGCGGCAGCCGCGGCCTGGCGGGTCACTCGATGGGCGGATACGGAACTTTGCGCCTCGCCATGAAGTATCCGGGAATCTACTCCAGCATCTATGCCATGAGCTCCTGCTGCCTCATGAATAATCCGAGCGCCGCGCCGGCGCGGCCGCCTGCCCCTCGCGACGCAGATGCCGCGCCAGCCAATCGGGCCGGCCGAGGTCCCGGTTTTGCGAATGTCTTCTCGGCCCAAGCAGCCGCCTGGTCGCCGAACCCGCAGAATCCCCCCAAATTCTTTGACCTCCCGACCCAGGACGGCGTTGTGAAGCCCGAGATCGCCGCCAAGTGGATCGCCAATTCGCCTCTGGCGTTTGTCGATGAGTACGTGCCGGAGTTGAAGCGATACCACGCCATCATGATGGATGTCGGCCTGCAGGACGGACTCGCCGCCACTAACAAACAAATGGATGAGGAACTCACGCGCCTGGGCGTCCCGCATCACTTCGAGACCTACGAAGGCGATCACACGAACCGGGTCCCGCAACGGTTCGAGGAAAAGCTCCTCCCGTTCTTTTCACAGAACCTGACTTTCGCGGACGTGCGCTCGGCAAAGCGGTAGATTGGCTGTCCGCGCTACGATAAGACCGGAAGCCGATGAAGACCGCACAGCGGCAGTTCACCACCATCAGCGGCGTGCCGATCGAGCCTCTCTACGGGCCCGAGCAGCTTCCGGACTTTGACTTAGCACGCGATCTCGGCGCCCCTGGTGAATTTCCCTACACCCGCGGGATCCACCGCGACATGTATCGCGGCAAGCTTTGGACCATGCGGCAGTTCTCAGGATTCGCCGTTCCCGAGGAAACCAACCGCCGCTACCGCTACCTGCTCGAACAAGGCCAGACCGGCCTTTCCGTGGCGTTCGATCTTCCCACTTTGATGGGCTACGACGCCGACCACGCCCTGAGCGAAGGCGAAGTCGGCAAGTGCGGCGTCTCCATCTGCTCGCTGGAAGACATGGAAACCCTCTTCCGCGGCATTCCCCTTGGCGAAGTCACGGTTTCGATGACCATCAACTCGCCGGCCGCGGTCCTGTGCGCCATGTATCTGGCGGTCGCCGAGCAGCAGGGCGTCGCCTGGACGCAGCTTTCCGGCACTCTCCAGAACGACATCCTCAAGGAATACATCGCGCAGAAGGAATATATTTTTCCGCCGCGGCCTTCCATGCGGCTGGTCACCGATACCATCGAGTTCGGCGCCCGCCATACCCCGAGGTTCAATCCGATCTCGATCAGCGGCTACCACATCCGCGAAGCCGGTTCGACCGCCGTTCAGGAGCTGGCCTTCACGCTCCGGGACGGCATCGAGTACGTCGATTGGGCGCTCGAGCGCGGCCTGGCGATTGATGAATTCGCCCCGCGCCTGAGTTTCTTCTTCAACGCGCATAGCGACTTTTTCGAAGAGATCGCCAAATATCGCGCGGCGCGGAAAATTTGGGCGTATGTGATGCGTGACCGCTACGGCGCGCGCAGCGACCGCAGCCACAAGCTGCGCTTCCACGCGCAGACCGCCGGCTGCTCGTTGACCTGGCAGCAGCCCTACAACAACGTGGTGCGGACCGCCCTCCAGGCGCTGGCGGCGGTTCTGGGCGGCGCGCAATCGCTGCATACCAATTCGCTCGATGAAGCCTACGCACTGCCAGGCGAGCACGCCGTCACCATCGCGCTCCGTACCCAGCAGGTGTTGGCCTATGAGACCGGCGTCACCCAGGCCGCGGATCCGCTCGGCGGCAGCTATTTCCTCGAAAAGCTCACGCTCGAAACCGAGCAGACCGCCAACGACTACATCCGTCGTATTGACGACATGGGCGGCATGGTCAAAGCCATCGACGCCGGCTTCCCGCAGCGCGAGATCGCCGCCGCGAGCTATCGGTATCAACGCGAAGTGGAGGCGGGTGAGCGGATCATCGTCGGCGTCAACCGGTTCCAGTCGGACGATCAGCCGATCGAGCTGCTCCAGATCGATGAAACCTCGGCGAACCGGCAATCGGCGAAACTCGAGGCGCTGAAACGGCGCCGAAACAACCACGAGGTCGGGAAAACCCTCGATGCCTTACGCCGGGCCGCCGAAGGCCCCGACAACACCATGCCGGCGATTCTTGATGCGGTTCGGGCGTATGCCACGCTCGGCGAGATCTGTGACGCCCTCCGCGGAGTCTTCGGTACGTATCAGGAAACGAGCCACTTATAGCCTATGTCGAATCCGATTCGAGTGCTGGTGGCCAAGCCTGGGCTGGACGGCCATGACCGCGGGGCGAAGGTGATTGCCCGCGCGTTGCGCGATGCCGGCATGGAGGTTATCTACACTGGCCTGCGCCAGACCCCGGAAATGATCGTTAGTGCCGCCTTGCAGGAAGATGTCCAGGTGATCGGCCTGTCGATTTTATCGGGTGCTCACAACGCCATCGTCCCGCGCGTCCTCCAACTGCTGCGGGAAAAGGGGATGGACGACGTGAAGGTGATTGTCGGCGGTATCGTCCCCGACGAAGACGCCGAGGCGTTAAAGCAGCAGGGCGTCGCGGCCGTCTTTCAGCCCGGTTCTTCGCTCGATTCGATTGTCAGCTTCATCCGCTCCGCCGTTCCCGCCTAGTCGGGCCGGCTGGCAGCCGGCAGCATGCTGGGAACCTGCCGTACCGGGCTGTATCTCCTTCCCCTGCAAGGGTGTGACGGCGCTTCACACTGTAGCCCGCCTCGCTCGTTGGTGATTCCCCCAAACATTAGCTAAAATAATGCCTTACCATCTTGGCAACTGATCTGTACCGAGTGAGAACGGCATCCGTGCATCACTGTCATCGTAGGTGCGCAGCAGAGTGGAAAGGTATGTTCCGATGAAGCTTGACAGGCGGCCACGCCTGGCGATTGCAACCCTGATTTCCTGCGCATCCTTTCTGGTTCCGTTGCGAGCTCAGCAGCCGCAGCCGGCTCCGGCCCCGCCGCCGGCACAGCAGCAGCAAGGACAGCAGCCGCCCGCGCAGCAGCCGCCGGCGCCGCGGCAGCCCAATCCGTTTGAGAATGTGCCCGAGGCCGCGCCGCAACAACCCAACCAGCCCGCGCAGCCGGCGGCGCCCCAGCCTCCCCCTCCACAGCCCGGCCAGCCGCGCCTGGAAGCGCCCCCGCAGCCGCCGGCTTTGCCGGTGCAGCCCTCCGGCCAGATCATTGAAAGCATCGTGTTCCGCGGAGCCCGCCGGGTCCCGCAGGACACATTGAAAGCCCTCATCTTCAGCAAACCCGGCGACGTGTACAACGAAGACACGTTGCGGCGCGATTTCATCGCCTTATGGAATACGCAGCGCTTTGACGACATCAGCCTCGAAGTCGAGCCCGGCCGCACCGGCTTGATCGTGACGTTCGTGGTGACCGAGCGCCGCGTCGTCCGGTCTATCGAATACAGCGGTATCCATTCCGTCACCGTCTCGGAAATTCTGGACCGCTTCAAGGATCGCAAGGTCGGCCTCTCCGTCGAATCGCAATATGACCCGGCCAAAGTGCAGCGCGCGGCCACCGTGCTGCGGGAATTCCTGGCGGAGCGCGGCCGCCAGTACGCCACGGTCGATCCCGTCATCGAGCAGTTGCCTCCCTCTTCCCTCAAGGTGACGTTCAACGTCAAGGAAGGTCCGAAGGTCAAGGTCGGCAAAATCGAGATCACCGGAAATCAGGCTTTGAGCCAGCGCGAAGTTGTCCGCTCCATGAAAGAACTGCATCCCATCGGCATTCCGCACTCGATCTTTCTTGAGAGCCTGTTCGCCAAGACTTACGATTCCGAGAAACTCGACGAGGACGAAGAACGAATCCGGCAGGCCTACCAGGATCGAGGCTATTTCACGGCCAAAGCGTTGGATGCCACGGTCAAGATCCGAAGAACCGGCGGCACCGGCTGGAAGTTCCCGATCATCAAACCGAATAACCCCGGCATCGGCGCCGATATCACCATCCCGGTGGAAGAAGGCCGGCTCTATCACCTCCACATGCTGAATTATGTCGGGGTGAAGCTGTTCCGCACCCCGGAAAGCCTGACCCCGACGCTGTTCGGGATGCGGCAGAACGACATCTTTTCCACGGCGAAGCTGCGCAAGGGCCTCGAGAACATGCGCAACCTGTACGGCGAATTCGGCTATATCGATTTCGTTCCCGAGCCTTCTTTCGACGTTCAGCCCAACTCCGATCAGATCGACCTCACCATCACCGCCGATGAAGGCAAGCAGTTTTTCGTCCGCCGCATTGATTTTTCGGGCAACACGACGACCCGCGATAAGGTCATCCGCCGCGAGATCCTGCTCGATGAAGGCGACATGTTCAACACCCGCCTCTGGGATCTGAGCATCCTGCGCCTGAACCAGCTCGGTTATTTCGAGCAGTTGAAGAAGGAA
>Ga0335078_10008752_pt1 | contig 15030 bp, 14 predicted proteins | sample Lox_Sample_32_FD_206711 | JGI IMG/M metagenome (GOLD analysis project Ga0335078, IMG submission 206711) | Soil microbial communities from Loxahatchee National Wildlife Refuge, Florida, United States - Lox_Sample_3.2 | ecosystem: Environmental > Terrestrial > Soil > Wetlands | place: USA...
CGAGGGCGGGATCGCGGTGGCGCCGGCCACGTTCGCCCGGTTCGCGGGCGATCTGATCGCCTCGGACGAGTTTGGCGGCGGGATCTGGGCGGTCACTCCCGGCGGGCAGAACCTACTGGTGGCGCCGCCGGGTCTGCCGCACGGCAGCGACACCGGGGTCGAGAGCGAGGCCTTCCTGCCGGCCGGCCGGTTCGAGGCGCTGCTCGCCGACCGTCTGACCCCGGGGAACCCGCATCCGGGGGACAACGTGCTGCTGCGGGTGAGCTCGGCGGCGCTGTTCGCGGCCGGCGCCCGGCCGGGAGAGTTACTTGTGGCGACCGAGGGTGGGGCGAAGACGGACGCAATCAGTTGCGGGCCGGGCGCGTGTCAGGTCCGCCACGTCGCGGATGGGCTGGCGATCGCGCACGCCGAGGGTCACGTCGCGATCGTGCCGCAGGAACTGGCCGGACGGGCCCTCCCGGCCCCACGGACGCCGAGCGGAGCGAGGCCCCTCAGCGCTGGCCGAACCCGACCCGGTGGTCCTCGTGGTCGACGAGGACGTACAGCACCCGGCTGAGGTCGAGCGCCACCGTGCCGTCCTCGGCCTCGAGGTCGTGCCAGCCCATCGAGCCGAGCGCCTTGTGGAGCTTGGCGAGCTCGTCCGGCTGGACGCGCGCGCCGAGGGTCTGGCCGCCGTCGAACCCAATGCTGATTTTCTGAGGCTTGTCGTCTGGCATTTCAGTGGGCCGGCTGGACGATCTCGGTGAGAACGCCGCCGGTGGATGCGGGATGGAGAAAGGCTACAAGGGAGCCGCGGATACCGGTGCGCGGCCGCTCGTCGATCAGGCGCACGCCGGCCGCGCTCAGGGTCTGGAGGGTCTCCTCGACCGACTCGACCCGGTAGGCGACGTGGTGCAGGCCGGGGCCCCGGCGGGCCAGGAACTTGCCCACGGCGGTGTCCGGACCGAGCGGCTGGAGCAGCTCGACGTGGCTGTCGCCGACGTCCAGCAGGGCCGCGTCCACCCCTTGTTCGGAGACGGTCTCGCGGTGGACGAGCGGCATCCCGAGGACGTCGCGGTAGATCGCGAGCGCGGCATCGATGTCCTCGACGGCCACGCCGACGTGGTCGACGGCGGACAGCATGGAGCGCCGCAGCTTAGCGGCGCGGGGGGTGGGTGGGGTTGATCGCGGTGGCGGCCGCGATCGACAGCTCGCCGATCCGGGGTGGTGCGGCGCGCGGGACACCGCCCATGATCCGGTCGATGTCGGCGCGCTCCAACACCTCGTTGGTCAGCAGCGTGGCGGCAAGCTCGTCGAGGTAGATGCGGTGAGTGTCGACGATCGACTGGGCGGCGCGGTAGGACTGGTCGGCGAGCTCGCGGATCTCGGCGTCCTGTACGCGGCGGGTGGCCTCGGCGGCGCCCTCGTCGATCGCCCGCAGCGCGCTCGAGCCGGTGCCCATCGCGTACTCGTGGACCATCGCGCGGGCGATGCCGGCGACGCGCTTGAGGTCGTCGGAGGCGCCCGTGGTGATCGAGCCGAACACGAGCTGCTCGGCGGCGCGGCCGCCCAGCAGCATCGTCATGAAATCGAGCAGCTCCTCGCGGGTCTTGAGGTAGCGGTCCTCCTCGGGGAGGTTCAGCGTGTAGCCGAGGGCGCGGCCGCGCGGGACGATCGAGATGCGGTGGACCCGGTCGACGCTCGGGAGGAGCTCGCCGCACAGGGCATGGCCGGCCTCGTGGTAGGCGACGACGCGCTTCTCGTGATCGGTGAGGGCGCGGCGGGACTGCATCCCGGCGACCACCCGCTCGAGCGCGGAGTCGAAGTCCTTCATCTCGACCCGGTCGGCCTTGCGGCGCCCGGCGAAGATCGCGGCCTCGTTGCAGATGTTCGCGATGTCGGCGCCGGTCAGGCCCGAGGTCTGGCGCGCGAGCAGCTTCAGGTCGACGCCGTCGGCGAGCGGCTTGTTGCGGGAGTGGACATGGAAGATGCGCTCGCGCCCGACGACGTCGGGGGGCGAGACGAAGATCTGGCGGTCGAAGCGCCCGGGGCGGAGTAGGGCGGGGTCGAGCTTCTCGAGCAGGTTGGAAGCGGCGATCACGACGACTTCCTTGCGCGCGGTGAAGCCGTCCATCTCGACCAGCAGCTGGTTGAGCGTCTGGTCACGCTCGCCCGAGACGTCGAAGCCGCGGTGGCCGCCGACGGCATCGAGCTCGTCGATGAACACGATCGCCGGCGCCTTCTTGCGCGCGGCCTTGAACAGGTGGCGGATGCGGGCGGCGCCCACGCCGACGAACGTCTCGACGAACGACGCCGCCGACTGGGCGAAGAAGGTGGCGCCGGATTCGTGCGCGACCGCCTTGGCCAGCAGCGTCTTGCCGGTCCCGGGTGGTCCGTGGAGGAGGATTCCCTTCGGGACCTTGGCGCCGAGCTCGCGGAAACGCGCAGGGTCGCGGAGGTAGTCGACCACCTCGCGGAGCTCCTCCTTGGCCTCCTCGGCGCCGGCGATATCGGCCCAGGCGATCGGCGGGGCGGAGTCGGGCTTGACCTCGGCCGGGCGCGTGCGCGGCATGAACCGGATCAGCGCGAGGACGGCCACGACGAGCACGCCCATGAAGATGATCGGGAGCCAGGCCTGGAGGAACGAGGTCAGGTCCGGGTAGCCGAGGAAGGTGCTCGGGGCGTGAATGATCGGCACGATCAAGTGCTGAGTGGTGGGATGGGCCGCGTTGCCGGAGGCGTGCGGGTTCCTGTCGATGATGCTCGCGACCTGGATCATGCGGCAATAACGCTCATCGGCACGTGTTCCGAATCACTCAACTCTCTCCAGCCGGGGATTCGGCGAATAGCGCCTTCCCACCTTCGCGCGGGAGCTTCCGTCGACGCACACGATGTCGGCGGTGAAGTCGTTGTCGCCCCGGATCAGCGATGAGCCGACCCCGTAGGCGTCGACCGGGACGCCGGCGGCCTCGAATTCGCGGATGCGCTCGGCGGTGAACCCGCCGCTGGCCACGATGTGCACGTCTGGGTAGCCGGCGCCGTCCAGCGCGTTGCGGACGTTCTCGACGAGCCGCGGGTTCACCCCGGTGGGCTTGAATCCGCCCATCTCGTCGAACAGCGAGCGGTCGACGAGGTCCTCGCTGGTGTCGAGACGGACGCCCCAGAGCTTGGGACCGAGCGCTTCGGCGACCTCGAGGGCGGTGCGCACCGAGTCATTCTCGAAGTCGACGAGCACGGTGATGTTCATCTCGTGGTGGTAGCGGTTGGCGAACACGGTGGCCGCCTTCACCGTGTCGCCGTCGTAGGCCGCGATCAGCCCGTGGGGGACAGTGCCGATCCCGCGCCCGCCCCACCAGGACGCCTGAGCGTCGGTGGACACGCCGATCGCTCCGGCGACGTGCGCGCTCCAGCCGTCGCCGGTCTGGACCAGCCAGTGGTCGTGGCGCGCCGGGAAGTAGAAGATCTGCTTGCCGCGAGCGGCCTCAACGACCTGGAGGACGTTCCGCATGATCAGCGAACGGCGCGCCAGCGAGCCGAGGTAGACGGTCTCGAGGTGGGCGAACAGGCTGTAGTCGCCCTCGATCGTCATGACGGTCTCGCGCGGGGCGATCTGGTCGCCCTCCCGGAGGGCATGCACCTCGAGGTCGTCCCACCCCGAGATCCACGTGCCCTCGTCGCCTTCCCGTCCCGAGCACAGCTTGAGGATCGCAATCGCCTCGTCGATGCCGCCGAGCACGGACTCCCTCTTCTGGAAGACCTGCATGAGGACGCGAGGGTGACGGTCCTCGGCCTCGAGCGTCTCCTTCGTGTAGACGAAGTACGCATCGGAGTAGTAGCCCTGCCTGATCCGGTCGACTGGGAGCCGGAAGATCGACGGGTCGAGCCGCGTCGAGATCTGCGTCGCCATGGGAGAAGTCTATGACTCACCACGCGATGCCCGGAGTCTTGCCTTTCCCTGCACAACCGGTTGCGTCGCGTGCTTGGCAGGCGGACGATTCGCGGCGGTCAAACCGGAGGGAGGACTCAAATGCTCGAGCGAATCCGTGCTCGTCATGCGTGGGCCGTGTGCGTGCTAGCGCTCGCCGTTGGTGGTGTGCTGATCGCGGTTCTGGGCTCTGCCGGGGGTGCCGCCGGCGCCTCCAGACAGCAGTTGGTCGCGGACTCGGCGAAGCTCGCGGCGGGCGGTGCGTTCATCACGCCGCCGGACCCGAGCTGCACCGTGATCACGAATCTCACCGATCTCGCGGCGAACCGGCAGTACCCGACTGCGATCGCGTCGTCGGATGACGTGGCCGCCGCCAACGGCAACCCCGAGTACTGCGACGTCAAGGGGATGATCGCCCCGCAGACCCACTTCGAACTGGAGCTTCCCGTCCACAGTTGGCAGGGCCGGTACCTCCAGAACGGCTGCGGCGGCTACTGCGGGACCGTCAGCAGTCAGACGTTCCCATCATGCGACGCCACGCTCGGGGGCGACTTCGCGATGGCCACCGACGACGAGGGCCATGTGACCGCCGGCGGTCTCGGCGGCGGCGGCCTGTTCGCGTTCAACGACCAGAAGCTGCGCAACGAGTACGGCTACGAGTCAGAGCAGGCGCTGTACGTCGTGGCGCGGGAGATCATTCGCGATTACTACGGGGTCGATCCCAACGAGGACTACTACAACGGGTGCTCGGACGGCGGGCGTGAGGCGATGGAGATGGCCGAGCGCTATCCCGACGACTTCAACGGGATCATCGCCGGCGCGCCCGAGATCATCGCGGGCCCGCTGAACGCGGAGAACCAGATCTGGGACGTCCGGGTCAACACTGACAGTAACGGGAACGCGATCCTCACCGACGACAAGCTGCCGGCGCTGCACGCAGCGGTGATCGCGGCCTGTGGGGGCGACGACGGCGTCAAGCCGTCCGACGGGATCATCACCGATCCGCAGGACTGTCACTTCAACCCGGCGAGCATCGAGTGTCCGGCGGGCATTGACAACACCACCTGCTTGACCCCGGCACAAGTGCAGGTGGTGCGCGAGTTCTACCAGGGGCCGGCCGACCCGCGTGGGCGGCTGCTGTATCCCGGCGGCCTGCCGTACGGGTCAGAGCTCGGATGGTCGGTGTTCGAGCTGCCACCGAGCTCTAGCGGGGGGAGCGTGCCGACCACCGAATCGCTTGACTACTTCGGGTTGTCACAGCCATACCTGCGCTATCAGTTACTGCGACCTGGACAACTCGGTCCCGATCCGTTCCAGTGGCAGTTCAGCGATCAGGACTTCGATTCGATGTTCCCGGCGGCGGACACGTTCGACGCCATGGACACGAACCTGAGTGCGTTCCGGCGGCATGGCGGCAAGCTGATCATGTGGCAGGGGTGGGCAGACAACGGGATCCCGCCATCGGGGACCGTCGACTACTACGACACGCTCACCAAGCGCATGGGCGGTCTCGGCTCGACGATGTCGTTCGCTCGTCTGTTCATGTTCCCGACCGTGTACCACTGCGGCGGTGGTTACGCGAACAGCACGTTCGACGTGATCTATCCGATGGTGCAGTGGGTCGAGCAGGGCATTGCGCCGAGCGACGTGACCGCGACGGACACGATCAACAACGCGACGGTGACCCGGCCCGTGTATCCGTATCCGGAGATCCCGCAGTACAACGGCACCGGTGACCCCACCAACGCGGACAGCTTCCATCCGGTGACCGCGCCAGCGTATGCGAACGGGAGCGACTACACGAACTGGTACGGGAACTACCTGTTCTACCAGCCAATCGGTGGTCGCGGTTCCGACCGGGGTTACACCCGGCGCGGGTGACCTCTTGATCGATGCGACTGAGGTTTTGGGCAACTATTGCCCGAAATCTCAGTCGCTTAGGAGGTCGCGGGCCAGATCGGTGTAACAGGCCGCCGCGAACCCCAGATCCCGGACGTCGATGCGTTCGTTGGCGCTGTGGACGAGGGGCGCGGTCTCGAGCAGCGTCATGTGACGCTGGGGGAAGAACCCGTAGGCGACGCAGTCGGGGAAGGCCTCGCGGAACCAGCGGGAGTCGGAGAACCCGGGAAGGATCACCGGCACGGTCGTGGCGCCCTCGTCGTTGGCCTCGACCCATCGGCCGATCGCGTCCATCAAAGGGCTCGTTACGGGTGAGGCGTTGCCGGTGACCATCTCGGTGAACTCGATCTCGAGGTGGTGCGCCCCATCGCCGAGGACGTCTGCGATGCGTTTCCGTGCCGCTTCCTCCCCGAGACCGGGGGGCACGCGGCAGTCGACCTTCACATAGGCGCGCGACGGGATCACGTTGATCTTGTCCGACGCGTGCGCCATCGTGGGCGTGAGGGTCACGCCGAGCATCGGCTCGACCAGCGTCAGCAGCTTTGGTTCGACCGCGGCGATGCGCTCGAGTGCGCTCATGGGGTCATCCGGGTCATGGCCGAGGCCGGCGAGGAGCGCGGCCGGCGCTTCGGTGAGATCGAACGTCGGCTTGGCGTCGGCGATCCGCTGGAGCACCGGGCCGAGCTTGAGCAGCGCGTTGTCGCCGGTCTTGGGGAGGGCCGCGTGCCCGGCGACGCCCCGGGCGGTCAGCTTGAAGCGGAAGATCCCCTTCTCGGCGCAGCACACCCCATAGCGGCGGGTGCCGTCCCACTCGAACACGTCGCCGGCGCCCTCGTTGAGGAGCATGTCGCAGCGGACGCGGTCAGGGTGGGCTTCGGTGAGCCAGTGCGCTCCCACGTCCCCGCCCGTCTCCTCGTCGGAGACGAAAACGAGCCTGAGGGTCCCTTTGGCCGGCCGCCAGCCGCCCCGGGCCAGCGCCGCGCCGGCGACCGCCTCCGCCGCCACCTGCGACTTCATGTCGAGCGCGCCGCGGCCCCACAGCACGCCGTCGACCACGTCGCCCGACCATGGATCGTGGTCCCACTCCGAGGGATCCGCGAGCACGGTGTCGACGTGGCCGAGGTAACACAGGGCGGGACCATCGTCGCCGGCGCCGTCGAGATCGGCGACCAGGTTCGGGCGGTCGTGGTCGTCGGCGAGCAGCTCGGTCCTGAAGCCGGCTCGCTTGAGGTAGTCGGCGAGGAACTCGATCGCGGCCCGCTCGTTGCCCGGCGGGTTGACGGTGTTGAACCGGACGAGCTCCCGGAGGAGGTCGGTGGTCTCGCTTTGCAAGTCGCCCGCGGACATCGACGCGGGAGGCTACCGGCCCGCCGCGTAGGATCCGGCGCGCATGGTCGCCACCTCAGATGATCTGGCTCTCGCGCTCGAGCTCGCCGACGTCGCCGACGAGATCACCCGCGCGCGCTTTCGGGCCTCCGACCTCGTGGTCGAGACCAAGCCTGACCTGACGCCCGTCAGCGAGGCCGACAAGGCAGTCGAGCGGGCGGTGCGCTCGCGGTTGGACACATTGCGGCCGGATGACGCGATCCTGGGCGAGGAATACGGCGTGTCCGGGGGATCGTCTGAGGACGGGCGCCGCTGGATCATCGACCCGATCGACGGGACCAAGAACTACGTGCGCGGGATTCCGGTGTGGGCGACGTTGCTGGCGCTCCAGGAGGGCGACCAGACCGTTGCCGGCGTCGTTTCCGCGCCGGCGCTGGGACGGCGGTGGTGGGCGGCACGCGGGGTGGGCGCGTTCGCGGTCGACCTGCTGTCCGAGGAGCCGCGCCGGCTGGCGGTGTCCGCGGTGAGCGCGCTGGCGGACGCGCAGCTGTGCATCTCGGGCTTCGACGGGTGGGAAGCCTTGGCGCGCGGCATTGACCGGCTGCTGTCGCTTGCCCGGGAGTGCTGGCGGACCCGGGGCTTCGGCGACTTCTGGACGTACATGCTGATCGCCGAGGGTGTGGCCGAGGTCGGCTGTGAGGCGGCGGTGTCGCTGTGGGACCTGGCTGCGCCGCAGGTGATCGTCGAAGAGGCCGGTGGGACGTTCACCGACCTCGCCGGCGTGCCCACTGCCGGCGGTGGCGACGCGCTCGCGACCAACGGGCTGTTACACGAGCAGGCGCTGGCGATCGTCGGGCGGTGATGTGCCCCGCCGCGGCGCCGGGTACGGGCGCGCGTCAGACCGGCAGCGTGCGCGCGAGGAACTCGCTCGTGATCTTCCAGGCCCGGGCGGCGGGCTCGGGCTGGTGGAACATCGGCGCGTCGTGGTTGTCGAACGCGTGGCCGGCATCGGCGTGGACGTGGCATTCCATGTCCTCGCGCGTCGCGGCGAACTCGGCGACGAGGTCGGCCTGCTCGCGCGGGATGAACTGGTCCTGGCCGCCGAACTGGAACAGCACCGGGCACCGGATGTCGCCGGCCTGGTCGAGCGCTCCCGGGATCCCGGAGCCGTAGTAACAAACGGCGACGTCGGGGTCGGCCCGCACCGCCACCTGATAGGCGAGCGTGCCGCCGAGACAGAATCCGAGCACGCCCGCCTTGCCGTCGGCCGAGGCGACCTCGGGGAGCGCGCGTACAGCCTTCAGCGCATCGATCGAGTCCTTGACGGCGAGGGCGTGGTCGAGCTGCTGGGCGGTCTCGAATGCCCGGCCCAATCCCTCCTCGTCGTGGTCGAGGGCGATGCCGGGCTCGATCCGCCAGTACAGGTCAGGGGCCAGTGCGACGTAGCCGAGGCCGGCAAGCCGTTCTGCCGCCTCCCTGATGTAGCCGCCGACGCCGAAGATCTCCTGCAGCACCACCATGCCGGGGCCCGAACCCGACTCGGGCGCGGCGACGTATGCGCCCATCTCGCCGTCGGACGTGCGCACTCGCAGGGCTCGGGTCGTCGCCGGCACTAGCCGTCGCCGCCGGAATCTGTCAGCAGCTCCATCCGGTAGTGGGGCCCGATGCGAGGGGTCTCGAAGTCCTCCGAGGTCGCTCTGAAGCCGGCGCGCTCGTACAGCGAGAGCGCGCGCGTGCGGGCGTTGCACCACAAGCGCGTCGCGCCGTGGTCGACGGCGTGCCGCACGAGCGCCTGCAACACCTTGGTGCCCGCGCCCTGCCCGCGAGCCTCGGGCCTGGTTGCCATTCCGCGGATCCGCCAGTCGCCGGGCTCGCCCTCTGGACCTATCAGACCGACCGCGACCAACTCGCCTCCCTCGAACGCCCCGAACGCCACCGCTCCGCTCGGCTCGTGCGCCGCTAGCTCCTCCACCGTCATGTAGGGGCGAAGGACATCGCGGCGCAGCTCGCGGGTCTCGGCGAGCGGGATCGAGCGGAGGTCGAGCTGGGACATCTGGTCACAGATTAGGGCGGGCCGATGCAGGGGCCCGGGTCGCGTGCCCGTAAACCATGGGGGTAACGTGAGCAGTGGAGAGAGTTCTATGGGCGGCGAACTACACCCCGCGCGCGACCGTGATGAGCCCACCGTGACTCGTCAGGTGCCCGTGGATTACGACCCCGAAACGGATGGTCGGGGGATCGACATCGACACGTCCGAGCTGCCGTCGCTCGGGGGGGCAGGGCCCGTCGCCACGCGGAAGGTGGTGGTCGCCGTGCTGTTCATCATCGCCGCGATCGTCGGGCTTTACTTCCTGGTCCCGAAGCTCGCCGGTCTCAACCAGACCTGGGGCCAGCTGAAGCGCGGCAACCCGCTGTGGCTGGCGCTTGCGGCGGGCGTCGAGATCCTGTCGGTGCTCGGGTACGCGGTGCTGTTCCGGACTGTGTTTGCCCGCGGCGTGAGCCGGCTGAACTGGCGGGCCACGATCGAGATCCCGCTCGCCGGGATCGCGGCGATCAGGTTGCTGGCGGCCGCCGGCGCCGGGGGTGTCGCGGTCACGGTCTGGGCATTGCGGCGGGCCGGCATGTCACCGCGCGTGATCGCCTGCCGGATGGCCGCGAACTACTCGATCCAGTACTCGCTCTACCTGCTGGCGATGGTCGTGGCCGGGCTCGGGCTGTGGAGCGGCGCGTTCCCGGGCGGCGGACCTACGGCTCTGACCCTGATCCCCGCGCTCCTGAGCGCCGCGGCGCTGGTGATCGGTGCGGCGATGGGGCTGGTGCCGGGTGACTTCGAGCGCCGGCTGGAGCACATGTCGCGTCGTTCTGGTCGCATCGGCCGGCTCGCGACTCGGTTCGCGACGCTGCCCGCCACCCTTGGCGCGGGCGTCCGCACGGCGCTGATGCTCATCCGCGAGCGCCACTGGGGCCTGCTCGGGGCCGTGGCCTACTGGGGCTTCGACATCGCGTGCCTGGGCTTGTCGTTCCGGGCGTTCGGCGTGGCCGTCCCGGTCGCCATCCTGGTGATGGGCTACTTCCTCGGAACCCTCGGCAGCCTGCTGCCCCTCCCTGGCGGCATCGGCGGCGTGGAGGGCGGGATGATCGGCGCGTTCGTGGCCTTCGGCGAGCCCGCTGGCCGCACGGTGGTCGCCGTGCTCGCGTACCGCGCGATCTCGTTCTGGCTGCCCACGTTGCCGGGAGTCGGAGGCTACGTCTCGCTGCGCTCCACGGTCCGTGGCTGGCGGCTCGCGGACCAGACGATCCGCGAAGGCCTGAGCGAGGACTGAGCCGTGGCGCCTGAGGGGCAGACGCGAGGCGCCTTCGCCCGCGCTACGCGAGCGACCGCACGAACGTCGGCGCGGGCTGCGCGGTGGGCCGGCCGGCGGGCGCAGGGCGAGGTGGTGAAACGGGTCGGGGGGCCAGCCCGAGCCCGAGTCATCGTGCTGTTCGGCGCGGTGCTGGCGTTGAACGGCGCGGACACCGCGACCGTCGGCGCGGTCGCGCCGCAACTGGAGAGCGCCCTCCACATCGGCAATACCAAGATCGGGCTGCTCGCGGCGGTGTCGCTGCTCGTGGGCGCGGTGTTCACGATCCCGGTGGGGCTTCTCGTCGATCGGTTCAAGCGGATGCCGATGCTGTGCGCGAGCATCATCCTCTGGAGTGTTGCTTCGCTGCTCAGCGCGTTTGCCGGCAGCTACGGGACGCTGTTGCTCACTCGCCTTTTCCTCGGCGCGGTGGCGGCCACGGCCGGGCCGGCGATCGCCTCGCTCACGGGCGACTACTTCCCGGCGCGCGAGCGCGGGCAGATCTACGCCTACATCCTCGGCGGCGAGATCGCCGGGACCGCCGTCGGCTTCATCGTCTCGAGCAGCGTGGCCAGCCTGATCGACTGGCGTGCGGCGTTCGTGTTGTTGGCCATCCCGGGTTTCTTTCTCGCGCGGGAGCTGTGGCGGACGGTCCCCGAACCTCTGCGGGGAGGGCAGAGCCGCCTCGAGCCGGGGGTCATTGATCTCCACGAAGCGGCCGCGGGAGCAGCTTCCAACCAGGAATGGGAGTGGGAGGAATCGGGCGCGGGCGCTCCGCCCGAGGACGACCTGGCCCGTCAGGCGGCCGAGAAGCGAGGGGTCACGCCCAATCCCGAGAGGGTGCTGACCGAGGATCCGCGGGAGATGCCGCTTGCCCGCGCGGTCAGGTACATCCTTCAGGTCCCGACCAACGTGCACCTGATCATCAGCTCGTCGCTCGGTTACTTCTACTTCTCCGGACTGTCGACATTCGCGCTCCTGTTCGTCCGCGGTCACTACCACATCAACCAGGCGACGGCCGAGGTCGTGCTGGCGGCGCTGGTGGGAGGAGCGATGATCGGCACGCTGATCAGCGGCAAGATCACGGACACGATGGTGCGGCGCGGGTTCGTCGAGGCCCGAGTCTGGGTTCCGGCGCTGTGCTATCTCGCGGCCGCGGTGCTGCTCATTCCCGGCGTGCTCGGGAGCCACCTGACGCCGGCGCTGTGGTTCGACGTCGCCGGCGCCTCGCTCCTGTCGGCGGCGAACCCGCCGCTCGATGCGGCGCGGCTCGACATCATGCCGGCGGGGCTGTGGGGTCGTGCCGAGAGCGTCCGCACGTTCCTGCGCTCGCTCGCCCAGGCGCTCGCGCCGCTCGTATTCGGCGGGCTCTCCCAGCTGATCGCCGGCATCGTGCCGGCGCAGGCGCCGATCGGCACCCACACGGGCGGCGTGTCGCCGAGCGAGGCCCGGGGGCTAGAGCTCAGCTTCCTCATCCTGCTCGTGACGCTGTTCGCCGCGGGAGTGTTCCTGATGCGTGCCCGCTACACGTACGCGGAGGACGTGGCCACCGCCGGCGCATCGCAGCAGGGGGGCACGGGTTCCGGCGGGTCCGCGGGCGAGGCGGGGTCGGTGCCGCCGGTGGATTCAGCCGCCTAGGCGGGGTGGTTCCGCCGGTGGATTCAGCCGCCTAGGCCACCGAAGATCGCGAACGACCCCCGGGTCGGCTCGTCGTCATAGGTCTGGCGCAGGCTCGCCTCGGCGGTCACCGTGCTCCCCTTTGGCGCCTCCGCGCGGAGGCGCTCGGCGAGGGCGTTGGCGCTGTCCTCGTCGTCGGCGCCGACCAGCAGGTACTTCCACCGGCGCACGGTCGGGAAACCCTCGGCATGGAGGCGCTTGTCGAGCTTGACCGTGTCGTGGTGCGACGGGCACTCGATCCTGACCTCGTACTCGGGATAGCCGCGGGCGTCGGAGTCCTCGCGCTCCTGGGCCAGGAGCTCCTGGTGCTCGGCGAGGCGTTCCGCGTCGGTCGTCGGCAGCGGCTTGTCCGGGTCCTCCCATTCCTCCGCCGTGGGATGCCACCGCTTGAGCTCAATCTCGATGTCCCAACCGTGCTCGTCCGCGACCGAGCGGATCTTGCGCTCGGCGGCCTCGGCCTGCGCACGGTCGCCGGCGTAGACGAACACGTTCGGTGGGTCGGCGGACACGACGAGCCGCTTGCCGAACTCCTCCTCGAGGTCGTCGCCCAGCTTGCCCGCGTCGAGCCGCTCGGTCAGGGCGTGGGCCCTGCCGTGCTCGAAGAGACCGATCTCGAGTCGCCAGTCGTCACCCATTAGAGTCGCGAGTCGTCACCCATTACCCGGTCAGAGTATCGCCGTCGGGTGCAGGAGCGGGACGAGCGGGGTGCGGTCGGTGGCGAGCAGCGCGACCAGCGACGGTGGCGTGATCACCCTCGCGTTGCGCGCGGCAGGGCCTGCCGGGCGCGCTGTGCGCGCCTGATAGCCCCCCGGGGACCAGCGGAGCAGCTCTCGGCCGAGCACGAGATGGGGCTCGCCGTCGTGGAGCACGAACGCGCCGTCGGGGAGCTCGTCGAGGTTCGCGTCGTGGAACCGGCGGTCCTTCGTGCGCGGGTCGCGGCGCTCGCGGTCGAGCTGCTCGTCGATCGCGTCTGCGCCGCACTGGTCCGGGTGAAGTCGGCCCCACACGGCCTTTAGGTGCTCGTAGTCCGCGTGGCGGCATTCCCCGCAAGGGCGGTGGCCGGCGGCGAGCGCGGTTGCCTCGTCGAGGAAGAACAGCTCGGTGAACTTGCCCGGGGCCAGGAGGGGCCGGCGTCGGCGGCCGCCCCATTCAAGGCGGCATGCGATCCATCGCTTCGTGGGATTCCGGCGCTCCCGGACGGCGCCCGTCGCGTCGTGGATGCAGCCGCGGTTGGCGTAGACGAGTCCTCGCTCGGGGGTGGCGATCACCTCGCCCAGTGGCGTGACGCGGTTCTGCAGCGGCATGGCGCGAGCGTAGAACGCCGGCCGTCGCATACTTGTGACATGGAGCGCCTGTTTGGAGAGGACGAGACCCCGGCCCCGGCGGCCTCGACCACGCTGCCCGGGGCGCCGCTCGCGACCCGGCTGCGGCCGCGGACGCTCGATGAGTTCGTCGGCCAGGATCGGTTGCTCGCGCCGGGATCTTCGCTGCGACGGGCGATCGAGGAGGGCAACCCCCACTCGATGATCCTGCACGGTCCGCCCGGGAGCGGGAAGACCACGCTGGCGCGCCTGATCGCCGAGGCGTCCGATGCCGCGTTCGAGGAGGAGAGCGCGGTGCAGGCGGGCCGGGCGGAGGTCCGGGGCGTGATCGAGCGCGCCCGCCAACGACTCGGTGCCAACGGCCGGAAGACGATCTTCTTCCTGGATGAGATCCACCGCTTCAACAAGGCCCAGCAGGACGCCCTGTTGCCGGCGGTCGAGGACGGGCTCGTGACCCTGATCGGAGCGACCACCGAGAACCCCTACTTCGAGGTCAACTCGGCATTGCTGTCCCGCGCCCGGATCTACGAGCTAGCGCCGTTGTCGGAGCGGGAAGTGCGCGTGCTGCTCGACCGGGCGGTGGCGCGGGGCGAATGCGGTCCGCCCGGCCGGGTGCAGGCCGAGGCCCTGGACTTCCTGTCCGACCGCGCCGGGGGCGACGCGCGAACCGCCTTGAACGCGCTCGAGCTCGCGTGTCACACGGCAGGTCCCGAGGATCTCGTCGAGCTCGCCCACGCCGAGGATGCGCTGCAGCGGCGGGCGCTGTTGTACGACCGCCAGGCCGACCGCCACTACGACACGATCTCGGCCTGGATCAAGGCGACCCGGGGCTCGGACCCCGACGCGTCGCTGTACTACCTCGCGGTCATGCTCGAAGGGGGCGAGGACCCGCGGTTCATCGTGCGCCGGATGGTCGTGCTCGCGTCGGAGGACATCGGCAACGCCGATCCGCAGGCGTTGTCGGTGGCGACCGCGGCTGCCGCCGCGGTCGAGCACGTCGGCATGCCGGAGGCCCAGTTCGCGTTGGCGCAGGCGGCGATCTACCTGTCGCTGGCGCCGAAGTCCGATGCCGCCAAGCGCGCGGTGATCGCGTCTCGCGAGTTCATCCGCGAGCGCGGCGCCGAGGCTCCGCCGCCGTGGCTGCGCTCGTCCACGCGCAGCGACGGCGGGTACGACAACCCGCACCGGCGGCCCGGGCATTTCTCGCCCCAGGAGGTGATGCCGGACTCCGCGATCGGGCAGCGGTTCTACGAGCCCGACGATGCCGAGGCGGCGTTGCGAAAGCGGTTCGAGGAGATCCGCCGGGCCCGCGGGCGGGCCTGACCGGGGTGAAGACCAGGCGCGGGCGATAGTCTCGACGGCATGGAATCCGCTACCGCCCTCGCTCATCTCGAATCGTTCAACCCCGCCACCGGCGCACCCATCGGGTCGGTCGCAACTACCCCGCCCGAGCACGTCCAGGCCGTCGTCGACGCCGTCGCCCGGGTCCAGCCTGCCTGGGGCCAGCTGACGCTCGAGGCCCGCGGGCGCTATCTCGAGCGTGCCGCCGAGGTGCTGCTCG
>Ga0335078_10008753_pt1 | contig 15030 bp, 14 predicted proteins | sample Lox_Sample_32_FD_206711 | JGI IMG/M metagenome (GOLD analysis project Ga0335078, IMG submission 206711) | Soil microbial communities from Loxahatchee National Wildlife Refuge, Florida, United States - Lox_Sample_3.2 | ecosystem: Environmental > Terrestrial > Soil > Wetlands | place: USA...
TGGAAGGCGTCATGATGCGTTCGCCACACGCCTGGGGCATCGCCTGTCGGAAACCCTCGGGCGCGGTCTCGGTCCATAGCGAGCCGCTGGAACGGCTTTCGGAAAGGCATGCATGGATGGGCTGGCCAGTAGTCCGGGGTGTGGTTACCCTTGGCCACGCCATGACGCTGGGATTTCGTGCTCTGAAGTTCTCCGCCAACGTGGCCCTCGATGAATTGCAGCCGGAGCCGGATTCGTCTCAGCCGGGGAAGAAGAAATTCGAGATCAGCGGCTGGATTGCGACGATCAATATTGTTCTCTCGGTGGGCTTTTTCATTTTCATCTACAAATATCTGCCGTTGCTGGCCGCAACCGAGTTGAAGAAAGTCGACCCCGCGCTGGGCGGCCAGATCATGTTCAACCTGGTCGACGGCGTCATCCGCCTCACGCTCTTCCTGTTGTTTATCGGCGGGACCTCCCTGTGGCCGGACATTCGCCGCGTTTATCAATATCACGGAGCCGAGCACAAAACGGTATTCGCGTTTGAGGGCGGCGATCCGCTCGACACCGCTTCGGTACAGAAATACTCGACCTACCATCCACGCTGTGGCACCAGCTTCCTGATGACGGTGATGATCATCTCCATCCTGGTCTACATGCTGTTTCCGGTCACCACATTTTGGGCCAGGTTTGCGCTGCGCATCGCATTGTTGCCGGTAATTACCGGCGTGGCCTACGAGATCATTCGCTTCGCTGCCCGATACCGCAGTTCTTTGTTTGCCCTGATGACCGCTCCCGGCCTGTGGCTGCAGCGGATCACTACCCAGCCACCTTCCGACCAGCAGGCGGAAACTGCGATCGTCGCGCTGGAGCATGCGATGGCGCTCGAGAAGCAGCACGGGGGAGAACTGGTGATTGCCTAGAAGCCGTCGTTGGCCGTTGATCTTTGGTCGTTTGCCAATCCATTTCCACAAACGGTTGAAAACGAAGGTCGGTTAGTGGTCACCGCACCGGGCAGTTTTGGGATCATAGATTGGCGATGGAGGTGAGTTATGCCATCGTCATCTTCGTTCAAGAATTTACGAGTGTGGCGCGACGCCATGGAGCTCGCACTTCAGGTTTACGCATCAACGGCAGCTTTTCCGAAGCACGAAACCTATGGATTGGCGCAGCAGATGCGTCGCGCTGCAGTTTCTGTGCCGAGCAATATTGCTGAGGGCAAAGGACACCGGTCCGACCGCGACTTTGTCCGCTTTCTGTTTCACGCTCGAGGTTCGCTGCTCGAATTGCAGACACAGATTCTGATCGCGCAGGAATTACAATATTCAACGGTTGTTTCAGGGGAGCGATTACAGGCATTAACCGATCGCGTTGGCCGTGGGCTCAACGCGTTGATCAACTCGCTGAGCAAAGCCGTCGTATGGCCAACGAATGGCTAACGGCCAGCGACCAACGACTAGCGACCATGTTCGAACGTCTTGACCAAATCGAAGCCCGCTACGACGAACTGACACACCAGCTCGCATCGCCGGAGATCATCAGCGACTCGGCCAAGTACCAGAAGACCGCCAAGGCCCACAGCGAGATTTCGCCCGTAGTCGAAAAATACCGCGAGTTCAAAGACCTGAAAAAAGGGATCGTCGAAAGCCGGACGATGCTGGCTGACGAGAAGGACCCCGAGATGCAGGCCTACGCGCAGGAAGAGCTGGATAAATTGGAGGCGCGCGTCGCCTCTGTAGAGCAAGAACTCAAGATCTTGCTGGTGCCTAAGGATCCCAACGACGAAAAGGACGTCATCCTCGAAATTCGCGCCGGTACGGGTGGAGATGAAGCGACGCTGTTCGCGGCCGAGCTCTTCCGTATGTACACCCGCTATGCCGAGACGCAGGGCTGGAAGGTGGAAGTCCTTTCAACTTCTGAGTCGTCCGTCGGCGGGCTGAAGGAAGTCATCGCCATGATTCAAGGCCAGCGAGTATATTCGCGCCTGAAATATGAGAGCGGTGTGCACCGGGTGCAGCGCGTACCCGCAACCGAACAACAGGGACGGGTCCATACTTCGGCGGTCACGGTGGCGGTTTTGCCTGAAGCCGAAGAGGTCGACGTCAAGATCGATCCCAAGGACTTGCGCATTGATACGTTTTGCTCCTCCGGTCCCGGCGGGCAGTCGGTCAACACCACCTATTCCGCCGTGCGCATTACCCACATTCCGACCAACACTGTGGTCAGCTGCCAGGACGAGAAATCACAGATCAAGAATCGGGAAAAAGGCATGCGCGTGCTGCGCTCGCGTCTTTATGAGATGGAAATGCAGAAACAGCGCGAGGCCCAGGCCAGGGAACGCAAGGCCATGGTTGGCTCAGGCGATCGCAGCGAGAAGATTCGTACCTACAATTTCCCGCAGAACCGCGTCACCGACCACCGCATCGGGTTGACCATCCATCAGCTTCAGGAAGTCATCGACGGAAAGCTTCAGCCCCTGGTGGAGGCTCTGGTCACCCATTATCAAGCCGAAAAGCTGAAGGGCGAAGCCTCTCCCGTGATGTGATAGCTCCCCCAGCAAAAAACCCCCTGATTTCGCAGGAGGTTTTTCCGGGGGAGGGAGTCCGGGCCTTCGGCCCTTCGTCCTTACAGTTGATTTCTTACTGCTGCGGAGCAGCGCTGTTCGATGAGGAAGCTAGCTGTTCCAGATCGTTCTTCATCAGGCTGATCTCCACTCGGCCACCGCTGGTACGCTTCGCCGTCTTCCCCTCTTCTGCGTTGGGCAGCGGAGCGTTGCCCATACCCACCACATAGATCCGATAGACCGGGATGTCGTGGTTTAACACCAGGTAACGCACCACCGAGTCCGCCATCTTCTGCGAGGTAGCAATCGCTGCCTGGCCGCGGCCCGAGGAGAATCCTTGTACTTCGATGATGTAGCCGCGCTGGTTCTTCAGCGGAGTCGCCAGATCGTCAAGCGCGGACTTGGCGTTATTGCTCAGCACACTCTGCCCGGGACGGAAGCGGATTTCCGTCTGACTGGTGGCCTTGTATTGATCGATGTTGCCAACCACCTGTTCCACTGTGGTCAGCCGGGTGTTGGCTTGCGTGGCCGTCTGCTGCGCCGTCTGCGCCTTGTTGCCGGCATCGATAGCGTGCTGGTCGGCTTCGCTGGCTTTCGCCGAAGCAAGCTGAATACCCTGCTGTGCGCGCGCATCGACGTCCTTGATCATTTTGCTGTTGGCCGCGGTGAGCTCGTCCAGCTCGTTCAACCGGTCGCGGATCGGGCCCGTCTGGCGCTGTACGTATTTCTTGCGGGCGAAGGGATTCACCCGGCCCCAGAAGCCTTCACGGGCCGGCGGCTGCAGCGGTTTGCCGGTGGCGCTTTCTGCCGCCATCGTACCGCTCTGGGTTGAGGCGCTGGAACTCTGGGCCGGCTGAGTGGCCGTGCTTTGATCCTGGGAGCTTGCGGCGGTTTGCGCAAATGCCGGGAGAGCCAGCATCACTGCGACGAACAGTGCTACTAGCGTACGAGTCTTCATATTCAACTTCCTCCGAGTGAGGAGCTCCTGCGGCTCCTCCTACACGCCGACGGGCGTGTTACGTGATTTTCTACAAAGTGCGTCTGTATTTAGGGGCGATTCCGGCAAACCGGTTAAGCATTACCGCCCCACCTTGACGCCGCGCTGGGGCAAGTTCTGCATAACCACGACACCAGTGTAACGCCGGTATCTGACCTTTTGACTAACAGGTTAGATGCCAAACCAATCGGAACGTAACTCATTGAATTGCAATTAGTTTCGGCCCACAAGCTCTAACCTGGCGTGGCTTTTCTGCCTTTTCAGGGTAATTTTGGCGCCGCTTGGTATAAAAACTGCGTTCCCGTTCCAGTCTCTTCCCACCTTACCGCCCTCAGCAGTATTTTTCGTGTTGCTCGTAGATGTAGGTATCGGTCATACCCGCTATGTAGTCGCAAATCACACGCGGTAATGGCTCAGCCTTTTCGTGATAACTAGTCGGCAGATCGTCCGGCTTAGCCATCCAGAATTCAAACAGCTCCCGGATCACTTTCTCCCCATCCGCCTTCTCTGACTCCAACGCCGGACTGTAATACAGCGTGGCATAGAGAAAATCCTTGCTCTGGCGGCGCTCATCCTGAACCTCCGCGCTGAATCCGACCAGCCGGCTCGACCACGCGCGTGCGTCCTCGATATCGTGGATGCCAGCTTCACGTACACGTCGCTCCGTGTTCTGAATCAGATCGCTGACCCAGCGATCCAATATGCGCTTGATGGCCTCGTTGAACTTCAGCTTCTCCATGACATTCGGCCAGGCCTGTTCCGCCTGACGATAGAAACCGTCAAACAACGGCAACTCGGCACGAATTCTTTCCAGATCCAGCAAACGAGACTCATACCCGTCATCCAGATCGGCCACACTGTATGCGATCTCGTCGGCGAGATCGATGAGCTGCGCCTCGAGCGGCGGGCGCCGGTCAAGCAGGTACTCGGCCAGTTCGGGAAAGTCTTTGGCACGGTAATCGTGCGAGTGTTTGATAATGCCTTCCCGAACTTCGAAAGTCAGATTCAGCCCGCGAAAGGCTGCATAACGCAGCTCGAAGTCTTCGACTATGCGTAGAGCATGGAGATTGTGGTCGAAGAAAAAGCCGTGCTCCCGCATGATGGCGTCCAGGGCCTTTTCTCCGGCGTGCCCAAAGGGTGGGTGGCCCACATCATGGACCAGGGCGAGGGCCTCAACCAGGTCCACATTCAGGCCGAGTTGGCCGGCAATGGTACGCGCAATCTGTGCCACTTCCAGGGTGTGGGTCAGGCGGTTGCGGAAGTGATCGGAATAGCGGCGGGTAAAGACCTGCGTCTTGGCTTCCAGCCGGCGAAAAGCACGGGAGTGGATTACCCGGTCGCGGTCGCGCTGAAAATCGTTGCGATAGGGATGCTGCGGCTCGGGATACCGGCGTCCGCGCGATTGTTCCACGCGCACGGCATAATCGGCGAGCATGAGGTCAGTCTAGCATGCAGAGCATGAGCGTCCAGGCCTTAACTGGCTACGCCTATCGTCAGCTTCATCTCGTTGGTGGGCTCGAATCCAAGCGACTCGTAGAGGTGACGCCCATCCTTGCTGGCGTGCAGGTATACCCTGGCGAACTTCTCCTGCCGGCACCATTCGATGGCGGTCTGCACCAGCTGGCGCCCGACCCCTTTCCGCCGAAACTCGGGATAAACATAAACATTCAGGATGGTCGCCCTGCGGCATTCCAGATCGTAGGGATGGCTGGGCCAGGGACTGATGACCACCGCGCCCCCGCCAATGAAGCGATCACCACTCAACGCCAGCCAGCCACGAAACCAACCATTGGCGAGAGCGTCCATCAAATAGGCATCGCAGGTCGACAACATCGCTGCCAGGGCTGACGAGTCCTCGTAGCCCATGTCGAGGTACATGCCTCGACGCTGCCCCAGGATTTCAGGAACATCATCCGTGGTGGCTTTGCGGATGAGCAGGTCTTGAATCATATCGAGTGGCGCTACGCTCGTGCCTGGGCCTCGGCGCCAGCTATTTATTGGTGGATTCTTCTTTGGCCAGCTTGATTTTTGCTGACTCGAGTTCTTTCTGAACTCTGGCCAGTTCGTCGTTGTCCACTTCGGCCGGGACGGTCTTGTTCCATTCCTGGATGGCCCGCTCCCAATGCGCCGCCGCCAGCTTCAGGCGGCCAGTCTTTTGATACAGGTCGCCCAGATGCTGCTGTACGGTGGGATCGGCGCCCATATGCAAGGATGCCTTGGTCAGGTTATCTTCCGCCTGGTCGTACTTACCCTGCTTGAAGTAGGCCCATCCCAACGAATCCAGGTAAGCACCGTTGGCGGGCTCTAGATCAACTGCCTTCTTGATCATAATGAGGGCTTCGTCGAGCTTCGTGCCGCGATCGGCCAACATGTAGCCGAGATAGTTGAGCACGGCAGCATTCTGGGGATCGTTCGCCAGAACCTTCCGGAACACCTCTTCCGATTGCTCATATTTCTTCTGCCGCTCATAGGTCGATCCCCGCAGGAATTCGACGTATTCCTTGTCCTCCTCGCGGGTGGAAAGTTGTTCGGCCTTATCCAGTGCAGCTTCCGCGTCGGACCAGCGTTTCAGCCGGCTGTTCATCTGCGCGAGGGTAATGTAGACATCGCGATCGTCCGGGTTCCCTTTGAGCAGCGATCTGACCTGCTGCAGCCCTTCATCGGCCTCGCCCATATCGGCGAGTTGCGCTGCATAAACCATCTTCAGACCACGGTCATTGGGAAGCTTGTCGACCGCTTCCTTGGCTGCGTCGGTGGCCTGTTGCCACTGCTTAGCCTCACGATAGGTGTCGATGATCTGCTGGTAGCCGCGCTCCGCGTTGTCATCCCCGAGCGTCAGCATCTTGCGGAAGGTTTCAAGCGCCTGGGTCTCGTTGCTGTCATCCCGATAGGCAACGCCCATTCGCTCCAGAAACACCGCTCGGTTGCTCTTCTCGCTCTGACTGTAGTTGCCGTCTGGCTTCTCGGTTTTCTTCAGCAGATCCTGCAGGCTCTGCACGGCATCGTCGTAACGCCCCTCCGCCTGGTACACTTCCGCAAAACCGAACTGCACCTCCATCGAGTCCTGTACCATCGATTGGGCGCGTTTCAGGCTGTCCAGAGCCTCGTCGAACTTGCCTTCCTTGCGATAAATCTCCGCCATGCGCAGGTAGGTTTGCGCATCTTCGGGGTTGGCGTCGGCAATGACCTTGTACTGCTCCAGCGCCGCATCGGTCTGCCCATCGTTCAGGAGATTCTGGGCCAGCCCGCGGATGGCATCCAGGTTGTCGTGATCGAGATCCACCGCCTTGCGGTATGCATCGATCGCTTTCTTGTATTCCTTTTGCTGTTCGTACGTGTAACCCAACACGGAATACAACTTGGCGGAACGCGAGGCATCCGGAACCGAACTTAAGACTTGAGCCGCGCGGTTGTAGTCGTTCTCGTCGGTGTAGAGCAACGCCAGCGCGCTGACTGCCTCCTCCGAGCTTGGGTCGAGCTTCTGAGCAAACTTGAACTCGCTTTCCGCCTTCTGCAGATCATTGTCAACTTTATAAAGTCGGCCAAGGAGGAGGTGGTCGTCGATGCTGTCCGGTTCGAGCTTGACTATCTCTTGATACTGCTCAATGGCGAGTTTCAGGACGCTGTCCGAACCGTTCCCGCCCTGTACGTCGCCCAAGGACCGCAGATAAATGCGGCCCAGCAACTTATGCGCTTCCAGATTGTTGGGATCGCGCTTAAGAATATCCTGCGCTTCCAGCACCGCATCCCGGATGCGCCCAGTTTTGGCATAAAGTTCCGCCAGGCCAGAGGTCAGATACTCCGAGCCTGGGTCGGCGTCAATCGCTGCGCGGTATTCCTCAATAGCTTTGTTGGCCAGGTCGCTGCGCCCGTACATCGCCACCTGCTCCTCGTACATGTGGGCAAGGGCGTAGTGATAGTAAGCAGCTGCGCGGTCCACCTTCCGCGGGGATGTTGCCCCCGGCTTCGAAGCGACGTTTGCCGGAGCCTGCGCCTCTGGGTTCGGGGATGCGGGAGCCTGCTGCGCGACCGCAGCCAGGGCCAGGAAAAGAACAACCAATGATATGTAAAAACTCTTCATTAAAGACCTTCGGGTTCCCAAAGCCATAGCGATTGGATGCCGAACCGCCGCAGGCGGGTGCTCCGGCTATTGTAAACCTTCGTCATACCGGCTGCCCAAAAACAGGCGGCAAATTTGTCTTCTTCCTCATTCGGAGGTACAGGGACTACCCGTGTAGGCTCTAGTGCCGGAAATGCCGGAATCCGGTAAAGACCATCGCCAGACCCATGCGGTCGGCGGCATCGATGACCTCCTGATCCCGGACCGAACCCCCGGGTTGAATAATCGCGGTCGCTCCTACCTTGGCGATCTCCTCCACTCCATCCGGGAAGGGAAAAAACGCGTCCGAGGCTGCCACCGTTCCCTGCAGCGGCAATACTGCTTTCATCGCGCCGACCTTACACGCGTCGACGCGGCTCATCTGACCTGCGCCTACGCCCACCGTCTGCCCGGCCCGGGCAAAGAGAATGGCATTGGATTTGACGTGTTTGCAGACCTTCCAGGCAAAAAGCAAAGCTCGCTTTTCCTCCATCGTGGGCGGACGTTTGCTCACCACTTTCAAATCGCTCTCGTGAACCTGCCGGGCGTCGACTTCCTGCACCAGGATTCCTCCGGAAATGTCTTTCAATAGCCATGTTTGAGGCGCACCGCTCACCTCGACCAGACGAAGATTTTTCTTGGCCAGGACTTTGACTTTGGCGGCGTCCTCAAATGCCGGAGCGGCGATGACTTCCAAAAATAACTTCGCCATCTCTTCGGCGGCCTCGCCATCCAGCGGGCGGTTGACCCCGATCACTCCGCCGAACGCGGAAACGGGATCGCAGGCCAGCGCCTTCTGATATGCCTCTAGCAGGGTTCTGCCCGTCGCCGTCCCGCACGGGTTCGTGTGTTTGATAATGGCGCACGCCGGCTCGTCGAACTCCTGGGCCACATCCCAGGCTGCCTGCAAATCGACGATGTTGTTGTACGATAGTTCCTTGCCCTGAATCTGCTTGCCATTGGCCACGCCGCGGCCGGAACCGTCCGAATACAGGGCGGCCTTCTGATGAGGGTTTTCGCCGTAACGCAAATCCGCGACTTTATTGAACGAAAAGCGCAGTGTCTGGGGAAACCCGGCATCCGGCTGAATGGTGTAGTGCCCATTCACAGTCACCCGCTCCAGGGTACAAGTGATGGCGGAGTCGTAGGCGGCCGTCGTGGCAAAAGCCTTCTGTGCAAGGCGCCATTTGGTTGCGGACGACAACTCTCCGCCTGAGTTGCCGAGCTCCTCCGCGATCGTCGCATAGTCGGCGGGCGAGGTCACCACCGCAACATCCTGAAAATTCTTGGCAGCGGAACGAATCATCGAAGGGCCGCCAATGTCAATGTTCTCGATCAGCTCTTCGAAAGCCACGCCCGGCTTGGCCGCAGTTTTCTCGAAGGCATAAAGATTGACCACCACCATGTCGATGGGTTGAATGCCGTGCTCGGCTACGGCCGTGCGGTGAGCCGGATTTTCCCGCCGATGCAGGATCCCGCCATGCACCTTGGGATGCAGAGTCTTAATCCGCCCATCCAGCATCTCCGGGAACCCCGTCAGCTCAGAGATATCCTTCACGCCGATTCCGGAGTCGCGCAGCAATTTGGCTGTGCCCCCCGTCGAAATAAGTTCGATGCCTAAGCCGGAAAGCCTGCGGGCAAAATCGACCAAACCCGTCTTGTCCGTGACGCTTAGAATGGCACGGCGAATCTTGGACATGGGTGCCTCAGAATGGTGGGATGTGCGCTTCCAACAATCCGAAATTCTATCAGCATAAGTAGGCCGCGAGTGACCGGGACAATCGGCGGCGTCCCAGCTCCACCTCGGGCTCAACAATGAATGGTTTTCAGGGATTCTGCGTTGCGTTAGCGGAGCTATTCTTTCGCCCGTGCCTTCAGCCGAATCCGTCCGTCCTGCATTTCGACGGAGTATTCCACCGTCTGGCAACCGTGCTGCTTGCGCAGCTCAGCGGTTTTTTTCTGCACGAACCTGGTGAACCCTTCCAAACTCCCGCTGACAGGCTCCCCGGCTTTTTTCTTGGCCTCTGAGAGTGCCTGGTAGAGTCTCGCCACCTGATCGCGCTCTGCATGGACATCCGAGCACTCCACAATGACCGGTCCGGCAGCCGTTCGGGCGGGAGCAACTGCACTGCCTGCCTCGGCCCCAGCGTGTTCCAATCCATAGACCGGGCGATGCTCAGTTGGAGCCTCCTCGGCTGGACGCACGCCTTGCACCGAAAGCAGCGCATCCTGCGGACGCCGGTAGCCCTCTTCGCGAATGCGGGACTTTTTCCGCCAGAGATCGCTGTAGACCGCATAGCGCTGCGCCATTTCGTTGTAACGGAAGCGCTGGGAAAAGCTCAGACGTCCGCCGTCACTGAATTTGCGCAGCAGACTCAAGACCTTCCACTCGATATCGGTGGGCGGCTTCTTGGTGGGATTGTTGAAGAACATCTCGTACTCAATCTTCAGCCGGCGCAATTGTGACTCAAGAAGATTCAGTTCCTCGTCGACGGTCACCGCGAGTTCTCCCACCCACAGTTTAGGAGCTGCGCTGGACGCAGACGAGGTGCCCATCGGTCACAAAAGGGATGGAACCAAGGTACCCATGGGGAACCCGGCGTCTGAGCTGGGAAACACGCAAGCGTCAGTGGAATTTACGGAAAAGAATACTGGATATGCCGGTTGAGCAGCAGTAGGACTTCACCTCGCCGCATTAGCCGCCATTTTCTTCACCATGGCCAGCACCAGCTTGCGGTCGCTGTCGTTCAAGCTCACGGAATAGCGGCGAATCTGGCTGAGAAAGCGAACTTCGTCATCAGAGAGTTGGGGCAGTCCCTTGCCCCCATTGGGATGACCCGCTTCGGTGAAGAATTGCGAGAGCGGAAGCTCCATGGCGCCTGCAATCTTGGAGAGCGTGTCAAGGGAAGGAATGGTATGGCCGTTTTCGACTCTGGATAGATAGCAGCGCAGCAGACCGGTTCGCTTCTCGATATCGCCCTGCGACATCCCCTTCTGCAGCCGGTAGTTTCTGATGGTTTCGCCGATGTTCATAGAGGAGACGACCGAACCGGGGTGATGCGCGATGCAGAATAGTAACCAGAGCAGTACCGTCTGGCAAGTGGAATTTCGCAACTTCCGCAACCTGTGGAGCGCCGCAACCTAAGCCGATTCTCGCCACTGCGCAACGCCCATTCTGGAACCGGACAGTTGACATTTTTCATTGCTTCAGATTGCTGGCGAGGAAGTTAACCGTTCGCTTCCAGGCGTCCGCGGTGTCGTCCGCTCGATAACCAGTTGTATTGTTTTGATTTTCGAAGGCGTGGCCCGCATCGGGATAAATTACAACTTCCACCTTCTTGCCTTGCTGCTTCATCATCTGCTCAAATTTTTTCACATCGTCCGGTGTGATACCCCGGTCTTGTCCGCCGAACAGCCCGAGCACGGGGGCATTGATCTTCTGAATTGACTCGGAGTCAGCAACCAAGTGACCATAGTTGATCACATCCGCCTTGAGCGTGGGCTCCTGCAGCGCGACATCGAGCGAGTAGCCGCCGCCCATGCACCAGCCGATGGCCCCGATACGGTCCTTGTTCACCTCCGGCTGGGATTTGAGATATTCCACGGCCGCGTGCAGGTCACGCTTGGCGCGGTCCTCCGGCACCCCGCGCATAATCTCGTGCGCCTCGTCCGGTGTAGTGGCGACTTTGCCGCGATACAGATCAATGGCGAGGGTTACGTAACCCTGATCAGCGAGCTTCGAAGCCTGCTCTTTGACCCAGTCGTTCAATCCCCACCACTCATGAATGACCACGATCCCGGGGAACGGACCCTTGCCTTCCGGCGAATAAACAACGCCCTGCACGGTCTCATCGCCGCTTTTGTAAGAAACGTTTTTCGGGGTCGCGGCCCACGCCGAAAACGTAAGCAGTGAAATCAGGAGGTGGAAAATCAGTTTCTTTGTCATTGTCCCCTCGGAAGGAAAAGGCAGAATACCACCACGCCTCAACCTGTCACCATTATTTTCCGGCGTCGTCGTGAACCCACACGATATCGTAGGCGCGATTGAAGGTGACGAACAGAATGCAGCTCTGCTTCGACTCGCAGGAGAACTGATGTTTGACCTTACCGGGCATCAGCGCGAAACCGGCAGCGCCCAAGGTGCGGGGAGGCATGCCTTCCATCTCGGTCAGAACCGCTCCCGAGACTACGATGAGTTGCTCTTCGGCAGTGTGGAAATGCCAGGGGACCCGGCAGCCCGGCGGGGCTTTCAGCACAAAGGTCGAAGGACCCGTCGCCGGATCGCCGTTCTCAAGCGCAGATTGCAGGCACTTGCGGTCCTCGTCGGGGGCCAGTCGGGCCTCGGACAGTGGGCGCACTACGCCTGATTTCGCGCTTTGCGCTGGCAAAAGGGGCGCAGCCGCCAGCAAGAAAACTGCCAGGAATTGAGAACGCGTCATCGTGGCGAGCCTCCGAGATTTTGTTGGGCGTCGGTGTTCAACTGAAGTTCCATATACAGCGTCCCCTGCATGGGATTGGCGCGATAGGAGGGAATCTCGACGAATCCCAGCCGCCGGTACATAGCGACCGCGTCCCTCATCACCGGTTCGACGGTGTCGAGGCGCATGATCCGATATCCGAGGGCTGTGGCCTCGGCGATAATGGCTTCGGCCAGAGTGCGGCCCAGGCCTTTTCCGCGGAACTTCGGGCGCAAGTACAGGCGCTTCATCTCGCAAATCCCTTCGGCGAACTTGTGCATGGCTACACAGCCGGTGATCTCTCCATTGCACTCAGCCAGCAGGAGGCGGCCTTCCGGCGGGGTGTAGTCTCCTGGCAATTCTGCGAGCTCCTGGTCGAAATTCTGAAAGCAGAGGCTGAAGCCGAGTGAGGCGGCGTACTCGAGGAAAAGTTCACGGACTTGTTCAATCTCAGCGGGGGATTGGGCCTGACGCAGCGAAAGTCCGGATGGCGGCGAATTGGAACCTTCGGAGGAAGAGCTTGCACCGTGCGCGGTCATGATGATTCTATCTCCGAGAGCTATCCCATCAGCATACCGCCGTTCACGTTCAGGACATGGCCGGTGATATAGGAGGCGTCTTCGGAGGCCAGAAAGGCGACCGCGTTGGCCACGTCCTGTGGTGTGCCAATGCGTCCCATGGGAATATTCTTGAGCGCGGTTTGTTTGAGCTCGTCCGGGAGGGCGGAGGTCATGGCGGTCTCGATGAACCCCGGCGCCACCGCGTTGCAGGTGATGTTGCGCGAACCCACTTCGCGCGCGATCGCCATGGTCAGGCCGATCAGGCCGGCCTTAGACGCCGCATAGTTGGCCTGTCCCGCTTGCCCGGTTTGCCCGAAGATCGAGGTGATGTTGATGATTCGCCCCCACCGTTGTTTCAGCATGGAACCGATTACCTGCTGAATGCACAGGTACGCGGCGGTGAGGTTGGTTTGCAGGACCGCATCCCAATCGGCACGTTTCATGCGCATGACCAACTGGTCGCGGGTAATACCGGCGTTGTTGATCAGGATGTCGATCTTACCGAATTGCGCGAGGACGCTTTTGACCGCCGATTTGATCTGCTCTTCCTCCGAGACATCGAGCGCAAAAGCAGCCGCCAGCCCGCCCTGGTCCGTGATGTTCTGAACCGTCTGGTTCAATTTCTCCTGATTGCGGGCAGCCAGGGCTACGCTGGCGCCGGACTGTGCCAACTTCAGGGCGCAAGCCTGACCGATGCCCTGAGACGCGCCGGTGACCAGCGCAACTCGTCCTGCAAGACTCATCCGCCTCTCCTTGGGAACGAAGCGAAATTATAGCCGGACTTGGAGTTCTAGAGGTGCGGTGAGCTTTGAGCTTGCACGACAACGCTGGTCGGCTGGTAATTGGTGTAGACAATGTCGACGATGGCCCGGCCTACCAGCCGAGTCTGCGCCTCGGAATGAATGCTGATCGGAAAGGTGAACAAACCGATGTCCTCGTAGTCCTGTTGGAACAGAATCTTCTTGATGAAGAACGAAGGCGACTTCGCCATCGATCCTTCAGCTCGCACAATGCTCCCGTTATATACGTCGAGGTAAACGCGCCCCTTGAAGAGACCACTCCGCTTTTGTCGCGGCTTGAGCTGATACACATACACCGTGCGTCCATCCACCTGGCTCAACCCTTTGTAAGAGAACTTGTAGTTCGCCGGGCTGATGGCGTTGAGTGCCGGATCGTCTTTCTGCACGTGATCGGCTTCCGACTGTAACAACCGCAGAATCACGTTGCTCTTTACAAAATTGTCGCCGCTGAACCGCACCGCTTTAAATGCCAGCGAATTCGGGGCGGAGTAGTTCCGCTGCACTTCGTACTCACCGTATTGTTTGGTATCGATCAGATTGGCTCGAATTAGCGTAGTCGCCGAATAGGCCGAAAGCCGCGCCATCTGCTGGCCCACACGGTTACGGTAAACCTGGATGGCCAGCTCCGGCGCCATACGCGGCAGGTTTGAAGGCGGAGCGAACGGCGCCAATACCTGATCGTCGGAGACATTGGGAGTGCTCTCAGGTATGGACAGAAAGAGCGGCGGCAGCCCCTCTCCCGCCGGGACCAAAGCCGAATGCGGTCCCAGCTGGGCACTCGCCAATCCACTCAATAGAAAAAATAAGATAAATACGACAGAATTACGCATGCTTTAGGTCAATCTATCTTTATATACGATTCCGGGGGCGGAAGAAAGTTTCCAGAAAGTGGACCGTTGACTGCTCTGCCGCCTTACCCATAACATGGTCGCGCCCCCCGGGACAAGCTCTTCCACGTGATCGGCCAAACCATCTCGCACTATCGCATTGTGGAGAAACTGGGAGGCGGCGGCATGGGCGTCGTCTTCAAGGCGGAAGACACCCGGCTACACCGTTTTGTGGCGCTGAAATTCCTGCCCGACGACGTCGCCCGGGACCCGCAGGCTCTGAGCCGCTTCCAGCGGGAAGCTCAGGCAGCTTCTGCGCTCAATCATCCCAACATCTGCACCATCTACGACATCGGCGAGGAAAACGGGCAGGCTTTTATCGCCATGGAGTATCTGAACGGCACCACTCTCAAACACATGATCGAGGGGAGGCCGCTCAAAGTAGGACCGCTGCTCGAACTAGGCCTGCAGATTGCCGATGCGCTCGACGCCGCCCACTCGAGTGGCATTGTGCATCGCGACATCAAGCCGGCCAACATTTTCGTCACCCAGCGCGGCCAGGCCAAGATTCTCGACTTCGGCCTGGCGAAGCTGTCACCGCAGGGCAGCGTGGACGGATCGGCTCCCACCGTGGGATCGCCGACGGCCATCAGCAGCGAACAGCTCACCACTCCCGGCACGTCCATGGGAACGATCGGTTACATGTCCCCGGAGCAGGCGCGCGGCGAGACCCTGGACCATCGCACCG
>Ga0335078_10008754_pt1 | contig 15030 bp, 18 predicted proteins | sample Lox_Sample_32_FD_206711 | JGI IMG/M metagenome (GOLD analysis project Ga0335078, IMG submission 206711) | Soil microbial communities from Loxahatchee National Wildlife Refuge, Florida, United States - Lox_Sample_3.2 | ecosystem: Environmental > Terrestrial > Soil > Wetlands | place: USA...
GACATCGTGGCCGGCGCGGTGATCGCGGAGTCGATATTCAACTTCCCCGGCATGGGCCTGCTGTTCTGGCAGTCCGCGCTCGCCCACGACTTCCCTGTGATGCTCGGCGGGACGCTGATCATCGGCATGGCCACCGTGATCGGCAACCTGGCCGCCGACGTCGCCTACAGCGCGCTCGACCCGAGGATCCGCTATGGCAGCTGAAACCGCGGCGGCGCAGCCGTCCCCGGCCGGTCACCCGCTGGCCCCCGAGGGGGGCGAGGTCCTCGCTTCCGGCACCGGCACGCAGCTCAGCCTGCGGGCGTTCGCGACCAGCAAGCGGGCGATGACCGGGACCGCGATCATCGTGCTGCTCGGCCTGTTCTGCTTCGCGGGCCCGCTGCTGTACCACACCGACCAGACCCAGGTGAGCCTGGGCATCGAGAACACCCCGCCAGGACCGGGCTACCCGCTCGGCACCGACCAGTACGGGATCGACGTGCTCGGCAGGCTGATGGTGGGCGGCCAGTCCTCGCTCGAGCTTGGCTTCGCCGTGGGCATCGCGACCACGGTGATCGGCCTGCTCTACGGCGCGGTATCCGGGATGGCCGGCGGGATCGTGGACGCACTCATGATGCGTTTCGTCGACACGCTGCTCGCGGTGCCCACGTTCATCCTGCTGATCATCGTGGCCAGCATGTTCCCGCTCAGCCTCTCGGTGATCATCCTGATCCTTACCGCGCTGTCCTGGCCCTACACCGCACGGCTGATCCGTGGCCAGGTGCTCGCGCTGCGACCCCGGGAGTTCGTTCAGGCATCGCGGACGATGGGCGCCTCGAGCCGGTGGATCCTGACCCGGCACATGGTGCCGAACACCCTGGGCATCAGCGTGGTCACGGCGACGTTCTCCATCGCCGACTCGATCTACGCGCTGTCGGCGCTGAGCTTCCTCGGTATCGGGCCGCCGCCGCCGTTCACCGACTGGGGCACGATGCTGTCCAACGGGGTCGACAACCTGTTCAACGGCTACTGGTGGCAGGTGTACCCGCCGCTGATCATCCTGGTCCTGGTCGTGGTGGCGTTCCGGCAGGTCGGCGACGCGCTGAACGACATCGTGAGCGGCCAGCGCACCGGTGTGCTGCGGCGACGGCGACGGTTCCGGCTGCTGCCGTTGTCCGCCCCACGGGAAGCGTAAGTCCGGCTCAGGGGGTCAGCCGCGGCGCGGCGACTAGCCGGATGCTCCCGACGGCATCAGAGCCTGACAAGTTTCGCGCAAGGCATCGTGATCCGCATCCGGCGCGCGCCGAAATCGATGACCAGCGCGTCATCATCCTGGACGGTGACGACCCGGCCGAGGCCGTACTTATCGTGTGTTACCAGGTCCTGCTCCGCGAACTCCTCGGCGGGCGGGGCGGGGAACGGGGGGCCGAAGGGACTTGTGGGCAGGAAGCGCCGGGCGGCGGCGCGGGCAGTTTTCATTATCACCAGTATGCGGCCCCGGCGCCCACTATTACAGCAGCTCGGTGAGTCACTGTCGGCCACGCGGCTCGTCGTGACCGTCCTCACCGGGAATGTTCCCGTCACGGCGGACCGTTCGGCGAGCCCACGAATCAGCTGGGCGGTGAAATCGTGAGGCCGGCGCCCGTCATCACGTGCCTAGTGCCCGACGATCGTCACGACCTCCCCGTCCCGCCGCCCCGGCCGGCTTGCCGGTCACCGTGACGTCGGTGCCGGTCAGCAGGGCTAGCACTTCACCCACGGTGCGTTCCCTGGCGGTGGGTTCCGGCAGTGGCAGGTGCGCCTGGACGTGGTAGCGGTTGCGGCGGCCTTCCTTCTCCTTGATCACATAGCCAGCCTCGACGAGGTCCGTGATGATGCCGAAGGCGCCGCGCTCGGTAATGTCCAGGCTGGCCGCGATGTCCCGTAGGCGAACCCCCGGGTCATGGGCGACCAGCAGCAGAACCCGCGCATGGGTGGTCAGGAAGGTCCAGCTCGCCACGTTGATAAGTTATCCGATTCCGGAAAACTCTTGCCAGTATTTGCCCCCGGAACCTCGCAGGCGCCGTGATGCGAACGCCAACTTCCACGACCAAAGCCAGCACGCATCATCGCGCACTGCACGTTACCGGGCGGGATCTTCCCGCGGATCGGTGTTCCCCTCTCCCCGGCGCTGGTCCTCGATCGTGGCAGCGACGTGCCTAACGCACACCTCGAACGCCAGCGGGTCAGCCTTGTACATCCCACGTAGTTTGTCCATGAACAGCAGCATGTGCCGTACGGTGTGCCCCGGCAGGCTATGCACGTTCATGAAAGCCCCGCCACCGACCTCGGCGAACTCGGGGATCGTACCCGGCTCGATTCCGAAGAAGTCACTCATGGTTGCCCTCCGGTCTGCCGAATCCGCTCCAGCCCGGCGCGGCTGACCGACGGCGGCCTGGGCCAGCTTCTTGGATGCCTGGTACTCGCCGTCGGCGGAGGGCGGGGCGCTGCAAGCACGGCGGGCGTGCAGGGGTTGCGGCGCAGACTACGGATGGCGGGGGGTCCGGTGCATCATCCTGCGCAGCGGCGACATCACACTGCGGAATCCGCCGACCGCGGGCCGCTGTGTGCGGGTGCGCTCCTTCGTGATCTCCGATGGCATGGGCGGGATCGCTGGCCCGGGTGGGACGGCCCCGTTAGAGGACGGGAGCGGCCACGTGGTGGCAGGACCCGGATCCGGGTTGGGCGTGGCTGGCTCGGTCATGATGCCTTCCCTTGGGAGGTGGGGAACCGCCGCAGCGTCCTCGGCGACCGCCGGCTTGGCAGACGACCGGAACGCTGCGACAGAGAAATGGCGAGCGTGCTGCCGCTAGCCGACGCCCAGCAAGGCCGGCGTCAACTGCCGACGGCCACGGCCCAGGGCCGACGACGCTATCGTCCCGACCCGGCGACTTCTGTCAGGCACCGGCACGGCCAGCCGGCCAGCGGTGGTATCTGCGTCATGGACACCGGCGATCATGATGACCGCATGGATGCGCATGAACACCTCCAGCAGCCCCGGGAAACTAGCCGCTGCGGGCGGCTCGCGCCGACGCCTGGTTTTGATCATATGCCTGCAATGAAAAACTAGCAAGTATTTTCCGGAAACTGACAACTATCGACAGGGATGGCCCGGGCCTCCTGGCGAATCAGCATGCATGGCGCGGCGAGGTTCGCATCCCGGACCCGGCCAGTTCCTGGCGCGGTGTGTTACAGCTTGGTCAGCTTGGCGTAAGACCACGTGATCCACACCCGACGGGCTGGTGGGCAGGAAGCGCCTTGTTCATATTCGGACCTCTGACCGGCTAGGAAAGGATCTCGGCTATCCTGACGGTGCGTTCCCTACGCGAGGCCGCGGAGGACGCTCAGCCACTGCTCGGGATGTCGGCGGGCACGCGAGGCCATTCGAGTCAGCCTCCGGTGTGCCATGAGAAATCTCGTCGAACCACTCCGATCCAGAGCTGCGAGGCGCTGGGATAACCCGTTCCGTCCAGGCGCAGGCTCCGGCGAAGCGCATGGGATTCCGCGCTCGGAGATCGTGCTCGCCACCGGCTTGTTCCCGTCATCTCCGCCCGGTGAGGCGCATCGTTCCGTAACGGTGCGATGGGATGCGCGACTCGAAGGTCTGCTGGCGCCGCGGTCGCGTCGCTACAACCCGACGACAAGGAGCATTTATGCCGATGACCTACGCGATGCTGAGCACCTATCCCCCCACGCAGTGCGGGCTGGCGACCTTCAGCGCGGCCCTGCTCGCTCATCTGCCCGAGCCGGGCGATCGCATAGCCGTCGTGCGCGTGCTCGACGAGCCGATGCTGTCCCCTACCGCCAATGTCGTGCACGACCTCGTGAACGGCAGCGCCGAGAGCGCGGCGGCTGCGGCCAGCGTAATGAACGGGTTCGATGTGGTAATCGTGCAGCACGAGTACGGGATTTACGGCGGCCCCGACGGCCGGGACATAATTCCGCTGCTCGAAGCCCTGCGCGTGCCGAGCATCGTGGTGCTGCACACGGTGCTGGCACGGCCCACGCGCAGGCAGCGCATGATCCTCGATGAGGTCATGGCCGCCGCCAGCGCGATCGTCACGATGACGCAGACGGCCCGGTCGCGACTTCTGGATATCTACGGCGCGCGCCCCGAGAAGATCCTCGTGATACCGCACGGCGCTGCCGACAATCGAGTCGCCGCCCCATCGGCCGGGAGCACCGGCTCGCCGAGGGTGCTGACCTGGGGACTGCTGGGACCGGGCAAGGGGATCGAGCATGGAATCGACGCGGTAGCCCTGCTTCGCGATCACGGGCTGCGAGTCGACTACCAGATAACTGGCCAGACTCATCCGCGCGTGCTAGGGCGCGACGGCGAAGCTTACCGGCGGTCGCTCGAAGCGCGAGCGCGCGCCAGGGATGTCGTAGATCACGTGCACTTCGATGCTCGGTTCCTTCCGCTGGACGCGTTGAATCATCTCATCAGCGCCGCGGACGTCGTGCTGCTTCCCTATGACTCGCCGGAGCAGGTTACCTCCGGGGTCCTGATTGAGGCGGTCACCGCCGGTAAGCCGGTAGTGTCAACCTGTTTCCCGCATGCTGTCGAGCTTCTCAGCGGCGGTGCGGGATTGCTGGTCGCTCGGCAGGATCCGGCTGACGTCGCCCACGCGCTACGGCGCGTCCTCACCGAGCCGGGCCTGTCGGCGCGGATGAGCGGCCATTCGGCGGCTCTCGCGCCGCAACTGCTTTGGCCGGCGGTGGCGAGTTCTTACCGAGGGCTCGCCTCGATGCTCATCAGGACCCCTGCCGGAGCCGCGGCATGAAATACCCGGATGTGCCATTCCGGCACCTGCAGCGGATGACCGATCACGTCGGCCTGCTCGAGCACGCCGAGGGAATCGTGCCCAGGCACGAGCACGGCTACTGCGTCGATGACGTCGCCCGCGGGGTGGTCGTGGTATGCCGAGAGCCATCGCCGTCCGATGAACTCATTACCCTAGGGCGCCGCTACCTCTACTTCCTCGCGCAGGCACAGGCGCCAGACGGACGGTTCCGAAACCGCCTGGGCTACGATCGCCGCTGGCGTGACCAGCCAGGAACGCAGGACTGCTGGGGCCGGGCACTGTGGGCGCTGGGCACCGCTGCCGCACGGGGTCCCACCGCGGGAATCTGCGAGGACTCATTCGCCCGATTCGGGCGTAGCGCGGGAGCCTCTTCGCCATGGCCGCACGCCGTGGCGTTCGCGGCGCTCGGTGCCGCCGAGGTACTCGAGAAATGGCCCGACCATCCCGGCGCGCTCGCGCTGCTGAGCAGAGCGAGCGACGTCATCGGGGAGCCGCCCGAATCCGCGGTTTGGCCGTGGCCGGTGCCCAGGCTCAGCTATGCGAACGCGGCCATCGCCGAGGCCGTCATCGTGGCCGGCGACAAACTCGGTCACGACCGTGTCCTGCGGAACGGCCTGCGCATGCTGGAGTGGCTGCTGACCACCGAGACCCGAGGCGGTCACCTGTCGGTGGTACCGGTCGGGGGCTGGAGTCCTGGCGAGGCCCGCCCCGCCTTCGACCAGCAGCCGATCGAGGTGGCTGCGCTGGCGGACGCGTGCATGCGCGCGGCCACCGTCACGGATGACAGCAGCTGGCTCGTCGGCGTGAAAATGAGCATGGCGTGGTTCCTCGGCGACAACGACGCCAGGATCCCGCTGTTCGATGAGCGAACCGGCGGCTGCGGCGACGGCCTTGGCCCCACCCATCGCAGTCGGAACCAGGGCGCCGAGTCGACGCTCGCGATGATCTCCGTGTTCCAGCAAGGCCATCGCATGGCCACCACGCCACTGTGAAGGACCCTGGCCGCACGCCCAGGTTGCTGGCACGGACGCAGCACCGGCTGAGGCCGGACGCCTCTCGCACCCTGTGCCGACTGTTCGTGCCCGGTCAGGAGACCTTGATCCGGGGAGAGTCGCGGGCGATGACGGTCATCGACCGCGTCCTCGACATGACCGAGCAGGAGGTGGATCGGACCCTGGCCAGGACGCTGGCGCGATTCTCCGGAAGACATCGCGACCTAGGCAAGACCCTGGAGCAGAACTTCGGTCTCGTCGCCCATCGGCTCGGCAGCGAGGTCACGGTGGGGCGGGCACGGCGGCAGCTGATCGGGGCGTATTTCACTCAGGAGTACGCGCTCGAGGCGGCAGCCCTGTTCAATCCGTCCATGGTGGCGCACCCTGACCAGGCAGGCTGCCTCCCGGGAGAAGTCCGGTTCGTCATGAGCCTGCGGGCAGTCGGGGAAGGCCACCTGTCCAGCATCGAGTTCAGGAGCGGTACGATCGGCAACGACTCCGGGCTCCGCTTCGACCCGCCCGGCCATCTTCTCGACACGGGCCGCCCGCGGCCCGTCCGCTACGATCGCGACCTGTTCCAGGACAGGCTCGCCGAACTTGGCCATCAGGACGAGAACGCGCGGTTCCTCTGGGGGGCGCTGCCGTCACGCTTCACCTCAGCCGAGCTCGATGTCGCGCTCGCCGAGCTTGCCAGGCAGCGCGTGACGCGCGGAGACTCCGCGGTGCTTGACGACAAGGTGCGGTGGATGGCGGCGTCCAACTACGCGGTCGAGTTCGATGCCCGATGCGCTCTGTCCGAGCGGGTGCTCTGGCCCGCCGGCCCGGCCGAGAGCCACGGCATGGAAGACGCGCGATTCGTCCGCTTCACCTCCGGCCAGGACGTGACCTACTACGCGACCTACACGGCGTTCGATGGCTCGCGGGTTGAGCCGCACCTGCTGGAAACCAGCGACTTCCGGACATTCACCGTATCCCAGCTCTCGGGCCCCTCGGCCAAGAACAAGGGCATGGCGCTGTTTCCGCGGCGGATCGCGGGCCGCTACGCCGCGCTCTCTCGCTGGGACAGGGAGAGTAACGCGATCGGCTACTCAGACGATGGTCATCGCTGGGGCGAGGCCGTCACAGTTCAGGCGCCGACGCGCCCGTGGGAGCTGATCCAGCTCGGCAACTGCGGCTCGCCGATCGAGACACCGGCGGGATGGCTGGTCTTCACGCACGGCGTCGGGCCCATGCGGGAGTACGCTATCGGCGCTGTGCTGCTTGACCTGGATGAGCCCCAGCGGCTGATAGCCGCGCTGTCCGAGCCGCTCGTTGTGGCCGACGAGTCAGAGCGCGACGGGTACGTCCCGAACGTCGTGTACTCCTGCGGCTCCATGCTTCACGGCGACACAGTCGTGCTGCCATACGGCTGCAGCGACGCCTCGGTGCGGGTCGCCACCGTCGACCTCGGCGTGCTACTGGAACGGCTGACGGCTGAGCCCGTCCCGGCTCCGCTTCGGGTGTGAGCTAGTCGCACGAGGGCAGGAGACACGTACTATAGGACCGCTGCTCCAGACCCCGGTAGCTGCGCCCGCGGGATGTCCGCGGGGACAGCGGTAGGGACTGGAGTTTTATGCGTAGACGGCCGAATGCCTCCGGGCACTGACCGCCCCGGGCGGGACCCGGCGGAGATCCAGTACGTGATGGCGCAGGCGGTGACGGACGCAGGCACCACAAGGGCGAGCCTGCTTTACGATGCCCGTCGCGGCGTTTACTACGCCAAGCCGGTTCTTCGCGGCTGGCTGCACTTGCTGTGTTTCTGGGCGTCGCTGGCGGGCGGCGCGCTGCTGCTTGCCCGTGCGTACGGCGGCTGGCAGATCACGGCGGCCGCCGTCTACTCGGCCAGCCTCAGCGCCCTGTTCGGGGCGAGCGCGCTGTACCACCGCGGTACCTGGACCGCGGTCTGGCGGCTGCGGCTGCGCCACCTGGACCAGGCGATGATCTTCTTCCTCATCGCCGGCACGGCCACTCCCGCCTTCCTGCTCTGCGCACCCGCCGACGCCGGGCTGGCCTGCCTAATCGTGATGTGGGCGCTGACGTTCAGCGCGGTGGCCGTCCGCCTAGCGCGGGCGCGCGCGCCGGAATTCGCGGTCGGCGTGGTGTTCATCGTGCTCGGCTGCGCGGGCGGCCTCGCGCTGCCGTGGGTGTGGATCCACTCCGGCGCCGCATCCGGGGCGCTGCTCCTCACCGGTGGCCTGCTCTACATCGCCGGGGCGCTCTCCTATCATCGTCGCTGGCCCAACCCGTACCCGTCGGTGTTCGGCTACCACGAAGTCTTTCACGTCTATGTCTGCGCCGCTGCGGCCTGCCAGTATGCCGCGATTGCGCGGTTGATCGGCTGAGCCGTGGGCGTGGGGCCTCGTCTCGCCTTTGCGCGCGTCCGCGCATCACGCCATGACGCCGCCTGACCCCCCGCAAAGGCTACGGGCGGCGGGTGATTCCGGAAAGCCGCCCCGTTGTTCGCGGCCGACATCCGGTGCCTGGTTCTGACGCTATACCCGCATCAGAAAACTAGCAATTTTTTTCCGGAACCTGATGGCTTATCAGGATCCTTCAGGGTCGTGAGCTGCCTGCAGGCCGCTGATGAGGGTGTCGATACTGGCGGTGAACCGCTGGTCACGGTCGTCCGCCCGGGCGTAAACACCGAGGGCGGTCAGAGCGGGGAACCCGCTGGCGGGCAGGGAGCGCAGGAAGTCGTGCAGTTCGCGTCTGGTGGCGGCGTCCTGGATGCGATACTCGCCGGGTGAGGCGGGGCCGCTAGGCCGAGGACGATCCATGCGATGAACTCCTCGGCGTCTGACGTCCCGCCCCGTCAGCGGGGGCGGCCTTCGGCTGTGCTGGCGACGAGGTCGGCGGCACAGTCGCGGAGCTTGCGGTGGGTGGTCTGGGAGAGCCGGATGAGCAGTTCGAAGGCCTGCTCGGGGGTGCAGTGCTGGTTGGCGATAAGGATGCCCTTGGCCTGCTCGATGACGGCGCGGGTTTCCATCGCCCGCCGCATATCCTCAGCCAGCGTGGCAGTGCTCTGATAAAGGCGGGCGTTGGCGATGGCGACGGCGGCGTACCCGGCGAAGGTCCGGGCCATCTCGATGGCGTCCGGGCCGAATGCGGCGGGCTGAGTGGCGTAGATATTCAGTGCGCCGAGGACAGCTTCCTGAAGTGGCAGTGCCACCGACAGGGAGGAGTGCACACCGACGGCGAGGGCTTGGCGGGCGAATGCCGGCCAGCGGGTCTCTGCCGCCATGTCGGGGACGGCGACGGTCCCTGCCGACTGGGCGACCTCGAGGCACGGGCCGAAGCCTTCCTGGTACTGCGTCTCGTCCAGGTCCAGGGCCAGTTGACCGGTGAAAGCCGCGGTGAAGGCCCGGTCGGACTCGATCAGGGTGACCGAGGCGCCGGCCACGCCGGGCAACGTCTGCCTGGCCAGCTCCGCAACCCGGCCGAGAACGGCATGCAAGTCCCTTTCACCCAGCTTCATCCGGCCGAGCTCGGCCAAGGCCACAAGCGGGTCACGTGGTGTTCCGGCGATGATGGCTCCAGCGCGCAGGCCGCCGCCAGGGAATCTGCCAGCTCAGCACGTGGCGGTTACAGGATCGGCACCCCAGTGGGGCGCTGCACGACCGTGACAGCGGCCGGGACCGGCGCCCTGACGTCCGCAGGCGCTGGCTCGCTGCCTCCGGGAGGCGGCAGCCACAGGACCCCAGCCTATCTGTCCCGGTCCCGCAACGGTTATTCTGGCCGTGGGCCAGCAGCGCGCCCAGGTAGTCGAGCACGGCTGCTGGAGGACACGATGACCCAGCCCGCGCGCCCGGACCCCGCGCGCACCCCATCCCGGAACGACCACGTACGCCCAGGCCAGGCCCAGCGTGCGGTCGGCTCGCGGACATGACCCGGGTGCAGCCGGGCCAGCCGGGCAGGCTCGCGGAGATTCCACTGGCAGGCGCCGCCCGGCGACAAGTGCGCCGGCTGGCGAGTTCAGCGGCGGGACCGAGGCACCCGGTTCCGCTGTGGACGGTAGTCTCGGCCTGCCTGTCGACCGCCGTGGCGACCGGGGGCTGGCTGGTCGCCGGCGCGGTCCAGCCGACCTCCTACAGCCCGATCCGGAAGACGGTCAGCGTGATGGCTGGCCACGCCGGAACCGACCGGTGGATCATGACGGGGGCCCTGTTCCTGGTGGGCGGGTGCCAGCTCGCGACTGCCGCGGGCCTGGCCGGCGTCTGGGTGCCAGCCCGCATCCTGCTCGCTGTCGCGGGCCTGTCCAGCATCGGCATCGCCGCATCTCCCGAACCCGCTAGTGGCTCGACTCCTCAGCACCTCGCCTGGACTTCGCTCGGCGCGGTCGCAATCGCGGTCTGGCCTGCCTTCGTCGCCCGGCGCGCGCCGCCGCGGCCGCTGATCCTGAGCAGCTACGGCTGTGCCGTGGTGACTGCCGTGTTCATTGCGTTGCTTGGCTGGCTCGTCATCGAAACCCAGGGCGGCAGTGACCTGGGCTTGGCTGAGCGTCTGTTCCTATCGATCGAGACCTGCTGGCCGTTCATCGTCGCCATCGCCCTGCGGCGAACCACGGGCTCCCCGGTCAGATCGCGATAATCAGCCAGGATGGCGGCAGGCAGCTGCTCCAGCGTCGCTAAGGTGATGGATGATCTGGCGGAATGACTCGACGAAGCTTTCTTCGCAGTAACCGAGATCAGTCCCGACGCAGAAGTCCCTGACGAGGTCCTGGACCCGTCGCAGATTGGGCCGAGGCATCGACTCGAAAAGGTGATGCTCGATCTGGTAGTTAAGGCCGCCGAGCATGAAGGTGGTAAACCGGCCGCCCCTGACATTTCGGGCAGTGACCACCTGACGGCGGGCGAAGCCAGCTGCCGTTGCGGGCTCGATGATCGGCATCCCCTTGTGGTTGGGCGCGAAACTGATGCCCAGGTACAGCGAGAAGACCGCTTGCTGTACGGCGACGAAGGCGAGTGCCCTGAGCGGGGAGAGCACCCACAGCACCACCGTGAGGTACAGCGCGGCGTGCAGCATGATGAGAGAGGCTTCTACCGCCGCGGCCCGGTCCCTTCGCTGCACAAGCCGCTTGATCCCGAGTACGTGCATGCCACCGCTTCGCAGCAGCATGAGGGGGAAGAAGAGCGGCGCCTGCCAGCGTGCCAGCCATGATGTGAGAGGGCCGCACCCGTTTCCCGGCGTGTCAGGCGGGGCCAGGACGGATCCTTCGCCGATATCGGGGTCGAGGCCCATCTCGTTGGGATGCGCGTGGTGTGCGCTGTGCTTGGGAACCCACCAGCCAAAGCTCAGCCCGATGAGCGCGTTCGCCACGATGAGGCCGAGCAAGCGATTGCGCCGGCGCACGCCGAAAACCTGATTGTGCCCCGCATCATGGCCGATGAAGCCCAGCTGGGTGAACATCATCCCCACCAACGGGGCTACGGCGAGGGCCGCCCACGAGTTGCCGACAATGACGAATAGCGCCCATCCGGCGAAGAAGGCGAAAATCGTCAGGGTGATCTTCACCCGGTAGTAGCCCGGCCTGCGGTCGAGCAGGCCCATTGCCCGTACCTGCAGCGCCAGTGCGCAAAAGCTAGCCGTCGAAGGATCGACGGCAGGCAGCCTGTCCGCGGCTGGGGTGAGGCCGGACGCTATGGCAGGAAGGCCGGGTGCAGTTCTGTTCGTCGCTCTGTCCTCCTTGGCGTTTCCCAAGCGCACCGCTTGGGCTTACGTCGCCAGGGTCTGGAGCAACGAGGCCGCGGCCAGTGCCTATCCGGCATGACCGCACCTGCTCCACGATACCTCCGCAAGACGAATATCAACGGCCCGTAAGCCGACGCAAGGCGAGGCCTGCAGTCGCTAACTGCCCGGCAGTAGGCCTAACCGACCAGGATTTGCGCGGTCAGGGCCGCCTTCGCGGGCTCGTGCCACTCCACGACGAGCGCGCCGCGGAGATCGGGACAGATGGTGAAGCTGCGGTCCAGGCCGGTAAGGCGCAGCAGCTTCGCCACCGGGAGGCTGGGAGCGGCCAGGCGCACGAGGATGCCGAGCAGTCTGGCGCGGCGCTGCGTGCCGATCAGCACGGCTAGCCCCGCCGGGTCACATGACTGCACTCGTGACAGGTCGAGAACCAGCAGGCTCATACCGGGATGCAGCAGGCCGATCAGGCGTTCCCGCAGCGCCGGGGCGGCGGCGACGTCGAGGGCGCCGCGTAGCCGGACGATGGTCCTGGCGGACAGCGGACCTGCCTCCGGACGGCCGCCGCCATGACCGGAGGTGGCACCGATGCTGGTGATGGGTGCCTCGGGCCGGGCCTCCACGTGGCTGGGCAGATCAGTCATCGCGATCGTTCCCCTTCTGGGCGAGGCCGGAGTTGCTGGGAACGGTGCAGCGGCCAAGCCAACAGAATGCACGTCGCGGCGCCTGGGCACGAAAACTCCGGATCCTGGCGACAGCCCGCTATTTCTCAGGCATAACCGGCTGCCGGGGTCCGGAGCAACGCTATTGACGATACCCTGCCTTGACCCGTACGCCTAGCGGTCCCAGTGCCCCGCCTGCACCAGCCCGGCACGGCACGGCACGGCAACGGAAGCTTCCCGGGCGAGGGTCGTATTCGGGGGCGTGCACCACGGCCCGTTCGGCCTTCTGGTCCTTATTTCTTATGGCGCGAGCCGCCACTACAGCGGCTCGCTGACCCGCTGCTCGGCGACGACACGGACCAGCTGGCGGTGAAAGTCGTCAGGTCTGTGCTCCTCGTGATGCGTCCTGTGGCCGGGGATCGTCACAATCGCGCCGTCCGTACCGGTAAACCGCACCGTGACGTTTCCGTCATAGCCCAGGCTGGCGCCCGCGATGTCCCGCGCGCGGACGATTTCGATACCTTCGTTGCGTACATACATGCCTCCTGCGCCACTATCGCACTCTGCGGGCTGTCCCTTTGCGGCAGCCGCCGGCCTAGGTGCGCCGACGGCTCGCCCGGCGCAGTGGTCATCCCTCAATGGTGACCAATCTCTCACGCGACTGGACGCGTGCCGTCGTATCCGCTGCAGCGGACGCCAACCGGTACGCGACCTGCTGCGGCTGATCGGGAAAGAAGCTCTGCCGGGCCGAGCTTATCCGTGCGCGTGGCCGCTAGCGGGGAGGCTGGTGACGCGTTGGGGGCGGGAACTCTGCCGAGGCGCCCTCCACGAAAGCGCGGGCCACGTCGGTGAGACGCTGGTTGCTGCTCCTGGCGTAATCGCGAAGCATGTTGAAGGCGCGGTCCATATCGATGCCGAGCCGCTCAGCGAGCTTGCCCTTGGCCTGCTCGATCACGACCCGGCTGTTCAGCGCGGCCTGGAGTTGCTCGGCGACGGCTTCGCGGCGCCGCACGTTCCGCTCGTGCAGCAGACCGATGGTCGCCACGTCGGCCAGCGCCTGGCCGACGCGCAGGTCCGCCGGGTCAAACTGGCCTGGCTCAGCGCCGAACAGGTTCAGCGCGCCGATGACCTGACCCCGCAGCCGCATCGGCAGCGCCTCCACGGCGCGGAACCCGGACCGCGCGGCAGCCTCGGCGAACCGGGGCCACCGCTGGAGCGGGCCGGTGAGGTCTCCAGCCGTGACGGGCAGGCCGGTGCGGAAGCACTCCAGGCAGGGTCCCTGGTCATTCTGCAGCTGGAACAGCTCAAGCAGCCCCACTTCCTCGCTGGAGGCGGCCGCGACACGCAGCTCACCGCGGGGGTCGGCCAGCACGACCCCGGCCGCCGACGCGGCAAGCAGCCGGACACTCCGGTCGGTGAGCATGTGCAGGAAGTCGATGACGTCGAATTCCGCGACCATCGTGTCGGCTAGGTCGACAAAGGTGTCGGATAGCAGCGCGGTGTCCATCTGAGTCACCTTTCGTCACATGGCAGGAAAGCTAGCGGCGGCGCTGCGGAACGCGAGGCCGGCGCGGCGCGGCACGTCACGGGCCGTTGTCCCGGCCAGGGTCCCGGTGCAGCCGAAGGCGCCGGGCGACGATGTCGCCGGCCACCTCGGCCAGACGCCTGTCCTGGGAGTAAGCGTAAGCCCGGAGCCGGGCGAACGCCTCCCCTGCCGGAACGCCGAGCTGCACCGCCAGCATCCCGGTGGCCTGGTCGATCTCGGCGCGGTGCAGCGCCAGGTCCGGAGCCTGACCGTCCAGCCCCGCCCCATCTTCGTTGTCCATGTCGCCGCGTGCGCTGCCGAGCAGCATCACGGTCGCCGCGTCGGCGAGGATGAGCAGGTCACCCAGCTGGCCGGCCGAAAGCGGACCAGGCGAGCCGCGGTACAGGCCCATCACCCCCGCGCGTATCGCCCCGACGATCAGCGGGAATGCGAAAACTGCCCCGGCGCCGAGCCGGCGCGCCGCCGGGACAAACGCGGGCCACCGCCGCCTGAAGTCCTCATCACCCAGGTCAGCGGCGAGGACGGGCGCGGCCGATGCCAGCACGTCAAGGCACGGCCCCTCTCCCAGCATCAACTGGAGCTCGGCCAGCTGCTCGCCGACCGGGTTCGTCACGCACATCACGAAATCCGGGCCGCCGCCGCGCGCGGCAGCCAGCCACGCCCCGTTCAGCTGAGCCGAGCCGACCGCGACGGCGCACATGTCGGCAACCGACGCGCGGCGGCCATGCGCGGCAGCGTGCGCGGCCACCCGCTCCCACACCACCATGGCCCGGCTGTCACTCATCTACCCATCCGGCGCGCAAAGAACCGGCCGGGGCAGCCGCTGCCGCGACCCGCGATCACCTGGTACCAGTACGCAACGGCGCTGCCCTCCAAGGCGTGCGGTGCTCACTGCGGCCCGCGCCCACCGTACCGCGTCCGGCGGCTGCTGATCCCGCGACAGCGGCGGTCGCGCTGGCATGAACCCAGAATGCGTCCATCCTGGCCGGTCGGGGCTAAGGCGGCGGGCCGGGTCGGCGGTCAGCTACGCCGCGCCCCGCCGCCGGGGCCGGCGCGCTCTCATCAGCGATGACGTCACGGACAACCTGCTCGGCCAGCGCCGAGCCACCGAGACTTAGCAGTGCCTGCCGGTACAGCCAGCCGGCGTAACGCTGGTGAATGTCCCTGCCGCGGGCCGAGACGACCGTGACGAAGGCACCAATTGTGCCGTTCGTACCCAATCTCAGCATGGAAAGCTCCGCGCATCTCGGCGGCACTGCATCCAGCAGGCGCCATCAGCCACCAAG
>Ga0335078_10008755_pt1 | contig 15029 bp, 10 predicted proteins | sample Lox_Sample_32_FD_206711 | JGI IMG/M metagenome (GOLD analysis project Ga0335078, IMG submission 206711) | Soil microbial communities from Loxahatchee National Wildlife Refuge, Florida, United States - Lox_Sample_3.2 | ecosystem: Environmental > Terrestrial > Soil > Wetlands | place: USA...
GGAATCCCACAAACCTGCTGCCTCTCGCCGATCCCGATACGACTTGTTTTGTGGTCATGCCGGAAAGCCGCTATTCTTCCGAGGGCATCGTTTTCGGCCAGGAAGTCCGCAAGCGCGGCCGCGCCACCCTGGTTTCTTTTGACCCATCGCTTTCCCGCCAGGACATTGACGATGCCGTGCACCGTTTGCCGACCACCTGCACGGCGTACGTGGCGGCGGCCTTCGCGTCGGTGGCCGCCAACCGCGGCTCGGTCGGCCTGGGCGGCGAACTGCCGTTCGCCATCGATTCCATCGCCGCACTGGGAAAGCCGGTAGCGCTGGTGGCCCTGGGAAATCCCTACCTGCTGCGGAGCTTCCCCCAAACCGCGGCATACATGGCGACTTTCAGCAGCGTGCCGCCGTCGGAAATCGCGGCGGTCAAGGCGCTCTGGGGAGAAATCGCCATCAGCGGACACCTGCCGGTCTCGATTCCTCCGTTCGCCAATGTGGGCGACGGAATTCAAACACAGCCCAACCGGACGACTCCCGGGGCAGCGGTTCCGACGACACCGCCGAGACGGGGCCAATAGTCGCGCTATAATTCGGTGTCCATGGGATTCAGCCTTCCGCCGCCGGGCGTCCAGGTGGCGTTGCTAACTTTGGTTTTGGCCGCAGCCGTTTTCGATGTTCGTTACCGACGCATCCCCAACTGGCTGACCGTCGGCGGCGTGTTGCTGGGGCTTGCGCTCAACGGGTTCCTGTCGCAGGCATTGCAGGCGAGAGGCATGTTTAGAGCCTCCCTGATCGGGCTCGGCGCAGCCTTCGGAATTTACCTGGTGCTGTATGTGGTCCGCGCGATGGGCGCCGGCGACGTCAAGCTGATGGCCGCGGTGGGAGCGGTGGTCGGATGGCCGGACTGGTTCGGAATTTTCATCGTCACGGCGATTCTGGGCGGCATCATGGCGCTGATTCTGGTGGTGCTGCGCAAGCGGTTCAAGAAAACCGCCTTCAATGTCGGATTCATTCTCAGCGAGATGAAAAGCGGACGGCCGGCGTATGTCAGCCGGGAAGAGCTGGACGTACGCAGTCCCAGAGCCATGGGGCTGCCGCACGGCGCGGTCATCGCCATCGGCACACTGTTCTACCTGGCCGCGGCGTCGCACTTCACTTAGATTCTAGCCCGTAAAATCTGAGAATTGGTTTCGCAGATTCGTCCTTGGGCAATGTCGCGCTTGCAGCGCGGGCAAGCTATCCGTGCTCAGCATTGAGCGGTCAGCCAGCGATCAGCTTACGGGTTGGATTTGAGGTTTAGGTTGATCGCTGGCAGCGGTCAGGGTGTCCTATGCCGCGACGAGATCTACGAGCTTTTGAATGGCGTCGTCAGCTTTGTGATACGGTGCTTCGATTTTGGCCGGCGCCTTAGCGGTCTTTTGCGGCCGATGGTGAAACAGCGAATTCGCCAGCGGGCCGCAAATACGCTGGTGGAAGAGCACGAACATGGCGGCTACGCGCTCGCCCTTTTCGGTGAGCCGATAGCAGTAGCGCTGGCCGTCACGCTCCAGCAAGCCGTGGCCCTTTATCCAGGCGTCAGCGAGCCAGCCAGCCGCCATCCACCAGCAGCACGTGGCCGTTCACGTAGTCGCTGGCCGGGGACGCCAGAAATACCGCTGTTCCGCCCACATCCCGGGGCGTACCCCAACGTCCCGCCGGAATCCGGTCGAGGATGGCTTGGCTGCGGACCGGATCCGCGCGCAGAGCCGCGGTATTGTCGGTGCTCATGTAGCCGGGAGCGATGGCATTCACATTGACGTTTTTCTGCGCCCATTCGTTCGCCATGGCTTTCGTCACCTGGGCCACGGCGCCTTTTGCCGCCGCGTACGCGGGCACCAGAATGCCCCCCTGGAACGAGAGCAGGGAGGCGATGTTGATGATTTTGCCGCGGCCCTGCGCCAGCATGTGCCGTCCCGCCATCTGGCTCAGCCGGAAAACGGCATTGAGGTTGATCTCGATCACATCGTTCCAGTCCTGCAGAGAAAACTCGGCGGCGGGAGCGCGGCGGATGATGCCGGCGTTGTTGACCAGGATATCGATCGAGCCGAACTCGCGCACAGTGGTCTCGACGATGGACTCACAGACCTTGGGATCGGCCACATCTCCCATGGCAACCGCCGCCCTGGCCCCGGCCGCCCGCACGGCCGCGCAGGTTTCTTCGATGCCGCCCTCGCGGCGATCGTGGACCATCACGTTGGCGCCCGCTTCCGCCAGCGCGACCGCGATTCCCGCGCCGAGTCCCGTACCCGATCCCGTAACCAGCGCATTTCTGCCCTGCAAACTGAACATGTTCAGATTCATCAGCAGCATTATAGCTGGCGGCAGGCAGCCGTCATCTACAATGGACGTTCCATGCTGCGACGCGCCGGGGCGGGGCCGATTTTCGTTTTGCTCGCAGCCGTGGTATGCGCGATCGTCAACCCGGGCAATTTTGGAACGCTGGATACGGTCCGGCGGCTGCAGGCGGAGCGCTGGATCCGGCTGGGCGAGCCCGCGGTGCTGCCCGCTGACGCGGCAGCCGGCTTCGGTTTGACCGGGCGCGGGGGAGTCGTGTATCCGTGGTACGGCGTCGGGCAGAGCCTGGTGCTGCTTCCCTTCGATGCGCTCGCCGATGCCACTGTGAAGCCGCTCGCCGGCCGCCTGGGCTTCGATGCGGAGAAGCGCCGGCAGATCGCGGAACTGTCGATCGCGTTTCTCATGCAGGCCGTGCTCACGTCGGCCGTACTTCTCCTCGCGCGCGGCATTTTGACGAGCTACGGCTTCCCGGCGCCGGCTGCTTCGGCGGGGGCGCTGTCGCTGCTCTTTGCGACGACCTGCCTGGCATACGTGCAGTGCGCGCAGGAGAACGAACTGCTGCTGGTGCTGGCGCTGGCGTCGCTGTTTTCGATCAGCCGATGGCAGCAGACCGGCGCGGCGCGCTGGGCCGCGCTCGCCGGCGCGACCTGCGGTTTCGCGATACTGGTGCGTTTGACCTCGGTGCTCGATGCCGCGGTGTTCGGCGGTCTGGCGCTGCTGACGGCCGGATACCGGCGCCGTTTCGCGTGGGCGTTTGCTCCGGGCGTGGCCGCCGGACTGCTGATCGATCGCTGGTACCACTGGCTGCGTTTCGGCGAGTGGTTCAGCACGTATATGGGGATCCTGGGACGGCAGGGCCGGCCGCCGGGCGCGCCGGAATCCTACCCGTTTTCCTATCCCTTCGCCAAAGGCTTTTTGGGAGCGTTTTTCGCGCCCGACAAATCGCTCCTGTGGTTCGATCCGTTATTGGTCCTACTGATGGTGTTGGCGGCGTGCCGATGGCGGAATCTCGACCGGCGGTTGCGGCCGGCGCTGCTCGCGCTGTCGGGATTATTGCTGCTTTATATCGCGGTTTTCGCGCGTTATTACGGATTCGGCGGAGATTCCGCCTGGGGCCATCGCTTTCTGACGCCGGCGGTGGAGCTGCTGGCGCTGTTCGCGGTTCCGATCCTGTTGACGGCCGGACGGACGCTTCCGCGCGCCGCCCGATCGATTGCGTGGGGGGTGGTGGTGCTGGCGGTCGCGCTGCAGGCGCTTTCCACCACGCTCAGCTCCAACGTGGAGGTGGCGCAGCGCGACTTCCTGCACAGCACACATTCGGTGCTGGTGAACCGCGTCGAGAACTTCGGCGCCGTTGTCTCGGGGCGCACCAGCGAGCCGCGTTTCGCGGGCATGCCGCCCGAGTACCGCACCCTCGTCTACCTGCCGTTTCAACTCCGGTTCCGGTTTCCCGATCTCGCGAAATGGGCCGTGGCGACCTGGTGGCTGCTGCTGGCGGCGGCGGGGGCGCTGGTCTGGACGATTCTGCGGAGAAGCGGGGTACAACTCCGCCTTACACAACCTCGCAGATGAGGCACTTCAGGTAGTGGGTCTCGGGAACGGTCAGCAGGATCGGATGATCCTGGCTTTGCGTGCGCCGCTCGAGCACGCGCAGTATCCGCCCCGCGTCCAGCGATGCTTCCGCCAGCACCTCCAGCAGCATGGCTTCGCTCATGTGGTGCGAGCACGAACAGGTCACCAGAATCCCGCCCGGACCCAGCAGGCGCAGGGCTCGCAGATTGATCTCTTTATATCCACTGGCCGCCGCGTCTAAATTCCGCCGCGACTTGGCGAACGCCGGCGGATCGAGCACGACCATCGAAAACTGGCGGTGACTGGCGGCATAGCCCGCCAGCATCTCGAAAACGTCCTCGCGGCGAAACTCCACGTTCTCGATCTTGTTGGCCGCCGCATTCGCCCGGGCAGTCGCCAACGCCGGCTCGGAACTGTCCACCGCCTCCACCGACGAGCACTTCGCCGCCAGGTGCAGGGCAAAACCGCCGGTCGAAGTGAAGCAATCGAGCGCCCTGCCTCCGCGCGCGTACCTTGCCACAGCCGCGTAATTTTCGCGCTGGTCGAGGAATATGCCGGTCTTTTGACCGTGCAACAGATCGGCCTGCAAGGTCAGGCCGTTCATCTGCGCGGTCACGCATTCGGGGATCTCGCCGGCCAGGATCGTGGTCTCCAGGGGCAGTTGTTCTTTCTGCCTCACCGGAGCATCGTTCCGCAAGACAATGCCGCGCGGATGGTAGATTTCTCCCAGGCAGGACGCAATCTCGGCTTTGGCCGCGTCCATGCCCTGGTCGAGCGTCTGCATCACGAGGTAGTCGCGGTAGCGGTCGACGATCAAGGCCGGCAGCAGATCACCTTCCGCGTGCACCGCGCGGTACGCCTCCGAGTGGCGCACTACGGCGCGCCGATGATCTTCGGCCGCGCGCAGGCGGCGCAGAAAAAACTCGCGGCCGATTTCCTCCACCTGGCGGGAGAGCATCCGCAGCGCGATCTGCGAAGTCGAACTGTAATGTGCCACGCCCAGCGGGCGGCCGCGGGAATCGGCTACTTTTACCGCCTGTCCCGGTTGTGCCCCATCGCGGTCTCCGATATCGCCGGCGAAGACCCAGGGATGGCCGGAGGCGATGCGATCCGCCGCCCTCCGGTTCACCCGGACTTCGTTCATCGCATCGCTTCCAGACGCGCGATGCGGTCGGCGGTCGACGGGTGGGTGGAGAAGAGATTCATCAGACTGCGCCCGGTGAACGGTTTGATGATGAAGAGGTGGGCCGTGGCGGGCGAGGCGTCCATGGGGATCCGTTTCGACCACGTGTCGAGTTTTCGCAAGCCGGAGATGAGCTCATAAGGCGTGCCGGTGTATTTTGCCGATGCGGCGTCGGCGTCGTATTCTCGCGAGCGTGATATGGCCATCTGAATCAGCATAGCCGCGAGCGGCGCCAGCAGGATCATGAAGAGATCCGCCAGACCGCCCCCGCGGTCGTTCTCGTCGCGCGAGAAGCCGCCGAAGATCATACCCCAGCGAGCCATGCTGGCCAGCATGGTGATCGCGCCCGCGAGCATTGCCGCGACCGAACTGATCAGGATATCGCGATGCAGCACGTGCCCCAGCTCGTGCGCCACCACGCCTTCGAGCTCGCGATCGTCCATCAATCGCAAAATCCCGGCGGTGAACGCCACCGAGGCATGCTGCGGATTCCTTCCGGTGGCGAACGCGTTCGGCGATTCCACCGGAATCAGCCACAGCTTGGGCATCGGCAGCCCCATCCGCTGGCAAAGGCCGCTGACGATGGGCGCCACACGCGCATACACATCGGCATTCTCGGCAGGCGTCACCGGCCGCGCAGAGTAGGACATCAGCGCGATTTTGTCGGAGAAGAAATAGCTGCCGAAATTCATGATACCGGCGAGAACCAGGCCGAGATAGAGCCCATTCGGGCCCATGATGGCGCGTCCGCCGAGAATCAGCAGCGCGCTCAGCAGGCCGAGTAAGATGGCGGTTTTGAATGTATTGGTTGTCATGACTCCCCTTGTGATGCGGCCGATAAACAAAAGCGACCGGCCGCGGCGGCAGACGACCGAAAACGATCGTCTGCCCTACGATACGTCAAGCGGCGACGGTGGTCAGTTTACTGATGTCGAGGCCGCTTCCGGACGCGGCGCGGTCGACGAGCACGGTGTCTCCTTCCAGAAACTCGGCGTTGAGCAGCTTCAAGGCCAACGGGTCTTGAATCAACCGTTGAATCGTGCGCCGCATCGGCCGGGCTCCGAATTGGGGATCGTACCCTTCGGCCACGATCACGTCTTTGGCCGCCTCGGTCACTTCCAGATTCACTTTTCGCTCCTTCAGCATCCTGGCCACATTGGTCAACTGAATGTTGACGATCTGGCGCAGATGGTCCCTGGTCAGCGTATTGAACACGATGATGTCGTCGACGCGGTTGAGAAACTCCGGCCGGAACTGGGCTTTCAAGGCTTCCATGAGGCGCCTGGTGGTATCGTCATGGCGCGCTTCCTTGCCATGAACCGAGAATCCGATGGTGTTCTTTTCCACCATCCCGGTTCCGATGTTGGACGTCATCACGATCACCGTGTTCTTGAAGCTCACGGTGCGGCCCTGCCCATCCGTCAGGCGGCCGTCGTCGAGAATCTGCAGCAGGACGTGGAAAACATCCGGGTGCGCCTTTTCGATTTCGTCGAACAGCACGACCGAATAAGGGCGGCGCCGCACGTGCTCGGCCAATTGCCCGCCTTCATCGTACCCGACGTATCCGGGAGGCGACCCGATCATGCGGGCCACCGCGTGTTTCTCCATGTACTCCGACATGTCGACGCGAATCATGGCTTTTTCGTCATCGAACATGTATTGCGCCAGGGCCCGCACCAGCTCCGTTTTGCCGACGCCGGTCGGGCCGAGGAAAATGAAGCTCCCGATGGGCCGGTTGGGATCGCTCAAGCCGGCGCGATTTCGCAGAATGGCATTGGAAACCAGGCGCACGGCTTCATCCTGGCCGACCACGCGGTCTTTCAGCCGCTCGGGCATCTGTATCAGCTTCTGGATTTCGCCCTCGAGCATGCGGTTGACCGGAATTCCGGTCCACTTGGCGACGATCCTGGCAATATCGTCCTCGCCGACTTCTTCTTTCAGCAGCGCGTTCTCTTTTACGGCTTCCAGTTCCTGCTCGGCGGTCTGGATCTCGCGTTCGATTTGCGAGAGTCGGCCGTAACGCAACTGCGCGGCTTTTTCCCAATCGCCCACGCGGCTGGCTTTCTCCTCTTCCTGCCGCAATTTGTCCTGTTCTTCTTTCAGCTCTCGGACGCGGTAAATCGCGCCTTTCTCGCGATTCCAACGCTCCTTGAGGCCGGCCGATTCGCCCCGCAGGCGCTCCAGCTCGTTCTCGACCTGGCGCAGCCGTTCGTGCGAAGACGCGTCCCCTTCCTTGGTCAGCGCCTGCCGCTCGATTTCGAGGTGGGATATCCGGCGGTCCAGATCGTCGATTTCAATCGGCATCGACCCGATCTGCAAGCGCAGCGCCGAACCCGCTTCGTCGATGAGATCGATGGCCTTGTCCGGCAGAAAACGATCGGCGATGTAGCGCTGCGAAAGCACGGCGGCGGCGACAATGGCCGAGTCCTTGATGCGCACGCCGTGGTGGATCTCGAATTTCTCCTTCAAGCCGCGGAGGATGGCGATGGTATCGTCGACGGTGGGCTCGCCGACTAGCACGGTCTGGAAGCGGCGCGCCAACGCGGCATCTTTCTCCACGTGCTTCTTGTATTCGTTCAGGGTGGTGGCGCCGATGCAGCGCAGCTCGCCCCGCGCCAAGGCCGGCTTGAGCAGGTTGGCCGCGTCGATGGCGCCTTCGGCGCCGCCCGCGCCGACCAGCGTGTGCAGCTCGTCGATAAAGCAGATGATCTCGCCCTGCGAATCGATAATCTCCTTGACGACGGCTTTCAGGCGGTCTTCGAATTCGCCGCGGAACTTGGTACCGGCAATCACCGACCCCAGGTCGATGGCCACCAGGCGCTTGTTTTTCAACTGGTCGGGGACGTCGCCGCGGATGATGCGTTGCGCCAGGCCTTCCACGATCGCGGTCTTGCCGACACCCGGCTCGCCGATCAATACGGGATTGTTCTTGGTGCGCCGGCTGAGCACCTGCATCACGCGGCGGATCTCGTCATCGCGCCCGATTACGGGATCGAGTTTTCCCTTGCGGGCGGAATCGGTCAAATCGTGCGCGTAGCGCTCCAGCGCCTGGTATTTGGATTCGGGATTCTGATCGGTCACGCGCTGCGTGCCGCGCACCGACACCAGCGCCCGTAGAATGGCGTCGTGCGTGGCCCCGGCCTTATCGAGCAGTTGCCCGGCCGGATCGTGCCGTTCGTTGGCGATGGCCAGAAGCAGGTGCTCGGTAGAAACGAATTCATCCTTAAAATGCGCGGCTTCGTCGAAGGCCCGTTCCAGCACCTGGTTCAAGGTTTGGGACATGTAGACTCCCGGATTCATCCCGCCGGTCACGGGGAGCGACGCGAGCATCCGCCGCGCTTCGGCTACCAACGCATCCGGCCGTACGTTGCACTTTTCCAGGACCGGGCGGACGATTCCCTCTTTTTCCTCCGCCAGGGCAATCAGCACGTGCAGCGGAAACAGGATCTGGCCTCCCGATTCGCCGCTGATCGACTGTGCCTGCTGCAACGCCTCCTGAGCCTTCTGCGTCAGCCTGTCAATTCGAAACATCTCAATTCCCCCTATAGAAGAGACCGCCGTAGGCGCGGTCTGTTAGCCGACAACAAATCGGGCCGGGGATCGCCCGGCCCTCTCCTACTACTATTATTTGATGCAATTTGGCCTCCGAGTGATCCCCGGCACGCATTACGACTTCAACGCGACTTTGATCTGGCGCGGCTTGGCGGCTTCCTTCTTGGGAAGGGTTACCGTGAGGACGCCGTTGTGGAATTCGGCAGCAATGTTATCCGTGTCGAACATGTTGGGCACGGCGAAACTGCGCACGAATGAGCCGTACTGGCGCTCCAGACGGTGATAGCCTTGGCTGCTGTCCTTCTTTTCGAATTTCCGCTCGCCGGCGATGGTCAGCGTCTGGTTCTCCACGCGGACGTCGATATTTTTTTGATCGACCTCCGGCAGATCGGCTTTCAGCACCAGTTCGTTTTCCGTTTCGTAGACGTCGACTGCGGGCGACCACGGACGGCTGGTCTGCGGTTCTCCCAGCATACGGTTGAAAGCGTCCTCGAAGAGGCGAATGTTGGCTAACGGATCGAAATGGGTGAGTGACATCGTCTTTATAGCTCCTTGCTTGTAAGCGTTCATCTGGAGTCATCATAAAATATGAGCGCTATAATGTCAAGTGATATTAGCGCATATAAAGCAATAGCTGACAGTATATATAAGTACTTATTTATCAGTGCATTACCAATGGTCCCGCCGCTCCCAGCCACCCTCGCAACACGCCCGGTCGGCTCCCGGGCGCCGACCCAAGGGGAATCCCGAACCCTTTCGGGGGCCCACGCTATCATGAATAAGAAAGCCGTCACTTCCGATGGACCCCAAACAGAATTTGAATATCAATAGCTGGCTGGAAGACGAGCTCTACCAGCAGTACCACCACGATCGCTCAGCCGTTGATGAAAGCTGGCAGCACGTCTTCGAACGGGCGAATGGATCAGAAGGCGGATCCCAGCCGCCGACGGCTGTTCTCCCCGCAGCCCCCCGCGCCGCCGCTCCCGATCTGGCCCTGGAAGGCGACTACCAGCCGCTGCGCGGCATCGCCGGCCGCATTGCCGAGAACATGGCGATATCGGTCTCGATACCCCTGGCGACCTCGCAGCGCACCATCGCCGTGAAAGTCATGGACGAAAACCGGCGGATCATCAACCAGCACCGCACGCTATTGGGGAAGGGGAAGGTTTCGTTCACCCACATCATCGGATGGGCCGTTCTGCGCGCGCTCGAAGACGTCCCGGCTCTCAACAGCGCCTATGCCGAAAGGGACGGGCAGCCGTATCGGGTGGCGCCGCCCCAGATCAATCTCGGCATCGCGGTGGATGTGGCCGGCAAGGACGGGGCACGCGCGCTGATGGTGCCCAACATCAGGAACGCGGGCGCGCTCAATTTCTACGAGTATGTAGCGCGCTTTGACGACCTGGTGGCTCGCGCCCGCACCAACAGGCTTCTTCCATCCGATTTTCAAGGCACCACCATCTCGCTTACGAATCCAGGAACGGTGGGAACGATGTCGTCGAATCCGCGGCTGATGGCCGGACAGGGCGCGATCATCGCGGCCGGCGCCATCGGCTACCCCGCCGAGTACCAGGGAGCGGCCGATGAGACCCGCGCCGTCCTGGGCATCAGCAAAGTGATGACGCTGACCTGCACCTACGACCACCGCGTCATACAGGGCGCGGAATCGGGCGCGTTCCTCGGTCTTGTCCAGGAATTGCTCGACGGCAAGAACGGTTTCTACGACGAAATCTTCTCCCACCTGCGCATGCCGCATATGCCGGTGCGCTGGGAAACGGATCGCAAACCCCTGCTTCCGGGCGTCACGGCCGCGCGCACGGCGGAGATCGCCAAGGAGGCCGGCATCATGCAGTTGATCAATGCCTATCGCGTGCGCGGCCACCTGGTGGCCGATCTCGATCCGCTGGGCACGGAACCGAGCTATCATCCCGAGCTCGAGCCGGAGACTTACGGTCTCACCATCTGGGATCTGGACCGCGAATTCCTCACCGGAAGCCTGGGCGAAGCCATCGGCGAAGGCGCTCATAAAGAGGTTGCGACTCTTCGCGAAATCCTGGAAACCCTCCGCCAGACCTACTGCGGCAAAATCGGCTGCGAGTACATGAACATTCAGGTGCCGGAACAGAAGCGGTGGCTGCAGCAGCGGATGGAGCCGGCCGCCAACAACTGGCCGCTCGATGCCGAGCTCCGGCGCCGCATCCTGCGCCACCTCGTGGGCGCCGAGGAGTTCGAGCACTTTCTGCACTCGCGTTTCATCGGCCAGAAGCGCTTCGCCCTGGAAGGCGGCGAGACCGCGCTGGCCATCCTGGAGGAGATTCTGCAACGCGCCGGCGCCAACAGTGTCCAGGAAATCGTGATCGGCATGGCGCACCGCGGGCGCCTCAATGTTCTGGCCAACGTGATCGGCAAGGACCTGAAGCAGATCTTCTCAGAATTCGAAGGCGAAATCGATCCGGCGAGCACGCAGGGCTCGGGGGACGTGAAATATCACCTCGGCGCGAATTGTGTGCGGGCGGTCGAATCGGGCCGGGAAATCGCCGTTTCTCTGTCGCCGAACCCCAGCCACCTGGAAGCGGTCGACCCGGTGGTGGAAGGCATTGTCCGTCCCAAGCAGGATCGGCTGGGCGATGTCCGGCGGGAGCGTGTGATTCCTGTGCTGGTGCATGGCGACGCCGCCTTCGCCGGTCAGGGCGTGGTGGCCGAGACGCTGAATCTTTCGCAGCTCGACGGCTACTCCACCGGCGGCACCATTCACCTGATCATCAACAACCAGATCGGCTTTACCACCAACCCCGATGAATCGCGCTCCACACCTTACTCCACGGACGTCGCCCGCGGCGTCCAGGCGCCCATTTTTCACGTCAACGGCGACGATCCCGAAGCCGCCATTCGGGTAGTCGAAATCGCGTTCGACTACCGCCAGCGGTTCCAGAAGGACGTGGTCATCGACATGCTCTGCTACCGCCGCCATGGCCATAACGAAGGCGACGATCCGAGCTATACGCAGCCGCTGATGTACCGCAAGATCAAGGAACACAGCCCGGTTTCGGTGCTATACGCGGCCCGCCTGGAGCGCGAAGGCGTCATCACGCAAGGCGAGGTCGACGGAATGCGCAAGGCCGCCACCGCGCGTCTCTCCCAAGCCTACGACGCCGTGCAGCAGCGCGCCGAACATTACGAGCTCCAGGAAGTGAGCGCGGTCACCGGGGAGGAAATCAGCCCCTTCTGCCCGCGCACCGCCGTCAATCGGCACGTTCTCGATCGCGTCATCCGCGGCATCACGAGCTTCCCCGCCAATTTCCACCTCCATCCCAAACTGCAGGGCTTCGTCAACAAACGGCACGAAGCGCTGGAGAAGGACGTCCACATCGACTGGGCGTTCGCCGAGGCACTGGCGTTCGGCACGCTGGTGCTGGAGGGAACGCCGGTGCGGCTCAGCGGCCAGGATTCCGGCCGCGGCACGTTCAGCCAGCGCCATCTCGCGTTCTACGACTACGAGACCGGCAAACGCCTGGTCCCGCTGCAGCATATTGCGCCCGACCAGGCGCATTTCGATGTCTTCGACAGCTCGCTGAGCGAATATGCGGTATTGGGGTTCGAATTTGGCTACAGCCTGGCCGATCCGCTGTCGTTGGTCATCTGGGAGGCGCAATTCGGCGATTTCGCCAATGGCGCCCAGATCCTGATCGACCAGTTCATCTCCAGCTCGGAATCGAAGTGGGGTCAGCCCAGCGGACTGGTGCTGCTGCTGCCGCACGGCTACGAAGGCCAGGGGCCGGAGCATTCCAGCGCCCGTATCGAACGCTTCCTGACTCTTTGCGCGGAAAACAACATGCAGGTAGCCAACTGCACCACTCCGGCGCAATACTTCCACCTGCTGCGCCGCCAGATGTATGGCGGCGCGGATCGCCGCGGAATGCGCAAGCCGCTGGTCGTTTTCACGCCGAAATCGTTGCTGCGTCATCCCAAGGCCATCTCGATGATGTCCGACCTGACGGCGGGCGGTTTCGTGGAGGTGCTGGACGATGCCGCGGCCGAACCGCAAACCGTAACTCGTGTGGTTCTCTGCTCCGGCAAGATCTATTACGACCTGCTGGCCGCGCGTGAAGAACGGCAGGCATCGCACGTGGCGCTGGTGCGGGTGGAACAGTTATACCCGTTCGCTTCCGCGCAGGTGACCGAGATTCTCGCCCGCTATCCGAATACGTCCGAAGTCGTCTGGGCGCAGGAGGAGCCGCGGAACATGGGAGCCTGGCGCACGATGCGCGAGCAGATTCCCGATCTCCGCTATGTCGGCCGCCCGGAATCGGCCAGTCCCGCTAGCGGTTCCGCAAAACGGCACCAGCAGGAGTTGGCCGAAATCGTGAATGATGCGCTGACGCCGGGGGCCATCTCGCGAACGAAGCGGGTGCGGCTGGTGCCCAAGCGGAAGAAATAACCTGGAGCAGGCGGGCAGCGGCCGGCGGTTAGTGTCCCGTTCCCGACAGCGCAACCACCTGCGGACTATTCGCCGCGCCATCGGCAAACGTCAGCGTTCCGCCGGCGGAGCCCGCCACGGTTGGGGAGAACTTCACGCCGACGGTGCAATTGGCGCCGGCGGCCACGCTCGCCCCGCAGGTGTTGCCGGCGATCGTGAATCCCGCGCCCGCCGCAATTGCTGCTGAAGGCCAGGGCGCTGCCGAGGTGATTCGTCAGGGTGACGGTCCTGGTCGAGCTCGTGCTCCCCACGGTCACCGGGCCGAAATTCAGCGACGTGGCGGATAGCGTGACCGGCGCGCTGCCGGTTCCAGAAAGCCGTCCAACGCTGCAGCTCTTCCCCGCCGCAATACTGGAACCGCAAGTGTTGCTTGCCACCGCAAAACCGGCGCTGGCCGTAATACCGACATCGCTGCCTTGCGTTCCGTAAGAAATCAGGTTGTCGCCGTTCAGATCGTCGGAGCGGAGGATCTGTCCGCTGTTGGAGAAATAAAAGGGCGTATATGCGGAGTTGTAGCCGACTGAGCCCGTGACCCCTCCGGCAATAGGGGCCGTCGATCGCGCGAGCTACTGCACGGCGATGTACATGGTCTGCGTGCCGGCGATGCCGTTCTGCGTAAACGTGACGGGCACTTTGTCGCTCGACGCGACGCTCGGCACCACTACGTTGAACTGGTAAAGGCCTACGTAGCCGGGCGCCAGGCCCTGATACTGTACCTGCGCCGGCGACCCGCCGATGGTGAACTGCACGCCCTGGTTCAGCGTGGTCTGTCCCTGCGCGATCTGGCCGGCGGGAGTGGAAGGAGTCACGCCGCCGAAACCGACGCCATAAAAAATGATCGTGTTTCCCGCCTTCACGCGCTGCGAGGTGATGCCGGGAATCAGGCCGGGGGGCAGCACGAACGTTGTCAGGTCGCTCATCAGCGCCCCCGCGTACTGCGTGCCGCCGACATTGAAGGAAGCTGGCGCGAACAAACCGGGCTGCGTGGCATTCACGGTGACGCTATATGTCGAGCTGGAGCCGGCCGGCGTCGTGACGACAAGCTGCTGTTGTCCCGTCGCGACATTCGACGGAACCAGGACGTTGACCTGTCCGCCGCTGATGTAGTTTACGAAAGCGGACTGCCCGCCGATGGTGACGGTGGTTTGATCCAGCGACGTGGGGGCGGTGTTGCCGTTGAAATCGGCGCCGGTCCAGGAGCGGGTGTCGAAGGAGAGGCTGGATCCATAGATTTCGATCCAGGATCCGGGAGCAATCTGCGGGAAGGCCCCGAAACTGGACGCGCTGACGACGCCATTCGAATTCACGGACGGCGCGTACGGCGTCAGCAGGCGGATGACGTTGTTGCCGGTGTCGCCGATGTAGATTTTGCCGGTGGAGGAATCGACCACCAGGCCGCTCGGAAAATTGACGCGCGCGTTGGTGGCGATGAAACCGTCGCCCGTATAGCCGGCGATGCTGTTGCCGGCGATGGTTCGAATGTTTCCGTCCGGAGTGACTTCGCGGACGCGATTGTTGTTGGCATCCACGATGAAGAGGTCGCCATAAGCATCGACGGCGACGTCCCAGGGGCTGTTGAGCTCGGCGCTGACGGCCGGCCCACCATCGCCCGAGAATCCCTTGGTGCCGTTCCCGGCTACGGTTGTGATGATGCCGTTGATGTCGACCTTGCGGACGCGATCGTTCCGGTTGTCGCAGATATAGATGTTCCCCGCCGCATCCACCGCGATTCCAAACGGGTCGTTCAGAGCGGCGTTGAGAGCCGGTCCGCCGTCGTTCAACTGCGAAAACCCGTCGCCCGCGACGGTGGTGACAATCCCGCTGGTGTCGATTTTGCGAATGCGATTGTTCTGGCTGTCGGAGACAAATAAATTGCCTTTGGAGTCGAACGCCAAACCAAACGGCTGGTTGAACTCGGCC
>Ga0335078_10008757_pt1 | contig 15028 bp, 14 predicted proteins | sample Lox_Sample_32_FD_206711 | JGI IMG/M metagenome (GOLD analysis project Ga0335078, IMG submission 206711) | Soil microbial communities from Loxahatchee National Wildlife Refuge, Florida, United States - Lox_Sample_3.2 | ecosystem: Environmental > Terrestrial > Soil > Wetlands | place: USA...
AACCTTACTCGTCGGATCACCATCGCCGTCAATGTGCGCGGCACCGACCTCGGTAGCTTCGTCGCCGCCGCAAAGGCGGCGATCGGGCGGGAAATCAGGCTGCCGCACGGCTATTGGATCGAATGGGGTGGGCAATACGAGAACCTGCAGCGCGCCTCGAATCGCCTGGCCGTCCTGGTGCCTGTTTCGCTGCTGCTGATCCTGGTGCTGCTCTACAACACGTTCAATTCGATGCGAACGGCGTTGCTGATTTTCGGCAATGTCCTTACCGGCGCGTCGGGCGGAATCCTCGCGCTCACCGCGCGCGGGCTCAACTTTTCGATCACGGCGGGAGTTGGCTTCATCACCCTGTTCGGTGTCTCGGTTCTCAATGGCGTCGTTCTGGTCTCTGAAATCGGACGGCTGCGGCTTCTCGGCCATCCATTGACCGAAGCGATTCAGATGGGCGCGCGTGAACGTCTGCGGCCCATCCTGATGGCATCGTTGGTCGCGCTGTTCGGCTTCATCCCGATGGCGATGTCGCACGGCGCCGGTGCCGAGGTGCAGCGCCCGCTCGCAACCGTCGTCATCGGCGGCCTCATCAGCTCCACGCCATTCACGCTCTACGTCCTGCCCATCATCTACAAATGGATCATGGATGACAGGTCCTCGCCGTCTGAAGGTTCGACCGAAGAGCTGCGCGGCGCGGAATGATATTGAGCCGGCGTGGGCGCATGTAATCAGGAGTGAGGGAGATGATTGTGAAAACGATCACTTCGGGATGGTATCGCTGCGCGCGAGGCCGATTTGTCTCAGGAGTTGCGGGAGCCCTTGCCATTTTGATGCTGGAGGCTATGTGCCCCGCGGTCGCGGCTTCCGAAGTCTGGACCGCTGAGCGTGCGATGGCGGTTGCGCTCGAACGCAATCCCGATCTCATGGCCGCGCGACAGCAGCTCAAAACCGCCAAGGCGCGCGTGGTCAAGGCTCATTATTTCAATCAGTTCAATCCGCAAGTCGAGGCTGGCGCCTCGCAGGCGCATTTTCAGTTCGCCCCGGGCGGCGATGAGCCGCAGCCTCAAGGCGCGGTTTCACTGCAAGTGGAGATCGCCGGGCAGCGCGGAAAGCGCATCGAAGAGGCCAATCACAACCTCGCCAGGGCCGAGGCCGACGTGCGCGATGCCGAGCGGCTCACGCGAGCCCGCGCCGATTACGCCTTCCATCAGGCCCTTTACCTGCAGAGAAGGCTGGAGCTGATGCAGCGGGTCGAGAACCTCAATCAGCGCCTGCGCGATGCCTCGATGGTGCGGTTCCACAGCGGGGAAAGCCCCAAGCTCGAGGCGAACCTGGGGAGCGTTCGCCACGATCAGTCACGGCGCACGACGCTGCTCGCGCGGCGTGACTATGAGAACGGGCTGCGCGCATTGCAGCGCGCGATCGGTGTAGAACCCAGGGGGACGATCGAGCTTTCTGGTTCGTTGACCTATCAACCCGTGGAGCTCGATCCTGAGCGCGCATTACAGATTGCGATGGCCGATCGTCCCGATTTGCGGTCGCGTGATTACGAGATCAAACGCGTCGCCGCGGATATCGCCCTCACTAGGCGGCTGATTATTCCGAATCCCGTGATCAGCGGCTTCGTCGAAAGAAGCGCGGATTCGCCCGGTCAGTTCATCCGCGTGCTCGGCGGGACCGTCGGAGTTACGATACCGCTGTTCGATCGCAAGCAGGCGGAATTGACCGCTCTCAATGGCGAGCAAAGGCGCGCTTCCTATCAGCGAACCGCCACCCAACTGGATATCGAACAGCAGGTGCGCGACGCGCTGGCTGCGTATGACGCGGCGCGCGAAGCGGTTGCGCTTTTCGAAAGCGACGCCGTCAAGCGGGTTAAGGAAAGCTACGGTCTGATCGAAGGTTCGTATCGCTCCGGCAAGACGGGCTTGCTCGAGCTGATCGTCGCCGAAAACGATCTTGTCGCGACAGATTCATCCTACCTCGACGCGCTCTGGGATTTTCAGGTCGCGCGCATGGGAGTGGAAACCGCCGTCGGAACGGACCTGCGAAGCATCGCGGCCCGCGGCCCGATCACAACCCCTTGATGACGTTACGTCGCCGGGCCACAATCCCGGGGTAACCAGGCCAGGCGCCGGCAAAACTTGGGGAGAACGAGGGAAATGCTTCGCTTCCGTAGAATCGTTTGCCCGGTTGACTTCGATCAGAACTCGCTGATGGCGTTGCGGACCGCATCCGAGCTAGCGCAAGAGCGCGGTGCGACAGTGCGCGTGCTTCATGTGGTTCCAACCCCGGCGGGTCCTGAGGTTGCGCTGCCGTTTGGAAAGCTCGAGACGGAAGCGCGAGCGAAGCTCGAGAAGCTTGCTCGCCGGGAGATCGGCGCCAAGGCGGACTATGAAGTCGAAGTCATGATGGGCGACCCCAAAGTAGAGATCCTGCAGCTGGCGAAGCGGCTGCGCGCGGACCTGATCGTGATGGCGACTCACGGGCGCAAGGGGTTTCGTCATATCGTCCTGGGAAGCGTGGCCGAGGCCGTGGTGCGCGAGGCGCCGTGCCCGGTGCTCACGGTGAGGCCGAACCCGCCCGCTACCAAATGGCCGCGGCGCCTGTTCGGCGGAAAGCGTCGCGCCTGAGGTCGCAATTCGCGTTTGTCCCCGGTTTGCATACCGCGCACCGGCTTTGCGACTATCGACCGGGGATTGAACTCCAATTTTTCGCGCGAGTGGTAAATGCCGCAAGGTGAAATCAGGACGGCGCTGGCTCAGGCGGCCGAGCCGTTCGTCGAGAATCTCTATCATTGCCTGCGCTGCAATTATTGTGTCGAGATGCACTGGGAAGAGCGCGCAATCCGGCATGTCTGTCCCACGCTCGTCCATCACAATCCGGCTCCGGGATATTCCGGCAAGGGTTACCTGGCGGCTGCGCGCGCAATCTTCGAGGGCGAGGAGCTGCCGATCAACTCGTTGGTCGAGCGCTTCTTCAATTGCACCACCTGCGGCAATTGCGAGGAAGTCTGTCCGGTAGGGCTCAAGCCCGCCCATCTCGTGAAGCAGATTCGGGCCGCGATGGTCGCCCAGGGGCTCGCGCCCGCGCCGATTGCCTCGATCGGCGCGAATGTCGTCGAACGTCACAATCCCGCAGGCGCGCCGGCGGAAGCGCGCAACCGCTGGGCCGAGGGACTCGACGGCGTATCCGCCAGCGCCGCGACACTCTACCTTCCCGGATGCGCCGCGAGTTACGATGCGCCTGCCGAGGCGCGCGCAACCGTGTCGGTGCTGCGTCAGATTGGGGTGCCGCTTCGACTGCTCCCTCCTGGGCAGGCGCACTGTTGCGGCGCTCCGCTCAGCGAGATCGGATACGCGGCCGAGGCCGAGAATCAGCGCGCCGGACTGCGCGCGGCGATCGCGGCCAGCGAATGCCGGAGCGTGGTGACGTCAGGCGCCGAGTGCCTCGAAAGCCTTGTCGGCGCGCAGCTCGGGAATGAGCGCGAGGTAGTTCACGCGTTCGATTTGCTCGAGCGTGCGGTCGCAGAACGCCGGGTCGCCTTTGAAGCCAAGGCCGATATCGCCGTTCCAGGCGTAGTCGGGCTTCTCGATTCGTGTCATCTGAGTAAGAAAAGCCATGGCCCCAAGGCCGCAGCCGAGTACCCGAGGCGGATCCGCGAGTTGCTGTCGCGTCTTGGATGCAAGACCGCAACAGTGGCGGACGATGCCAACTATGCGGTGTGCTGCGGCGCGGCCGGCGGAATGCCGTCGGTAAGCCCGCAATCCGCGGCGCGTATGGCCGAAGGCAAACTCCAGGCCTTCGCGCGATCTGGCGCGGCCGTGGTGCTGACTGCCAGTCCACTTTGCGCCGCTCACCTGCGGCGGTCGCATACGGCCGGGTTGCCTTCGCTGATGGGACTGTTCGAATTCATCGATAGCCACTTTCGTCTGAGGTCGGTTTCGCCATGAAAACGGCTCAATTGGGAACGGAACTCGCCGCCGGGGGCAGCGCAGTCGTCCTCGAGGACAAGATCGACCTGCTTGGCTATCGGCGCGACACCTCGATCGCGCCCGGCGGCAACCCGGCGGCTGCCGTAATCGCCCGCAACGTCGAGGACGTGGTCGCCGCGGTCACGGCGGCCAATCGCCGCAAAGTGCCGCTATACGTGCGCGCTGCAGGATCGACATACGCCGGTGGCGCGAATCCCTGTGACGGCGCGATCGTGCTCGATGTCTCGGCCCTCAATCGCGTTCTCAAGATCGATGAGGAGCGTGGACTGGTGTTGGTCGAGCCGGGCGTGACCTACGGCGCGCTGCTGGCGGAACTGTCAGCGCGGGGATTGACGCTGGGCGTGGTGCCGCTGACCGGCGCAGCCGGCACGGTCGGCGGCGCGATCGCTTCTCATGGACTCGGAACCGGCTCGCCGCGCTATCAGAGCACGGCAGACGAGGTCGCGGGGCTGGAAGTAGTGATGCCCACCGGGGAACTGCTGCGTACGGGCAGCGCAGCGCTCGCCGAAGCGGGGTTTTTCGCGCGCTACGCGGTGGGACCCGACTTGACCGGGATGTTCCTCGGCGCCAACGGATGCCTGGGCGTGATCACCGGGATCGCTTTGTGGGTCCATCCCAAGCCCGAATATCAGGAGACCTTCGCCGTGGGCTTTCCCGACTATGAGTCGGGCGCGCGGTTTATCTCGGCGCTGCAGCTCAAGGATCTGACGCACAATCTCTGGTATGGCGCAGGATACGAGGACAAGGCGATCGAGGGCCGAGTGATGGCGGCGCGGCCGCAGGTCGATCGATCCGCCTTGCCCCGGTTTTGTCTCGCGCTCGACGCGCGCGGCACGCGCGAAGACGTGGCGCGCGATCGCGCCAGGATCGTCGCCGAAAGCGGCAGATTCGGCGGCGCCGAGTTTGCCGTGTTCGATGAAATCTTCTTTTCCAGGCTGCGGCGCGACCAGAGCTTCTGGTATTCATACGCTGGATATTTCGCCCGCTCGATGTGCGCGCTGCTGATGTGCTCGATGGCGAACGAAACCATCCCGCGCTTCTTCGGCGCGATCGAGTGCAACCGCGAGGCTTGCCCGCAATTCATCTGGGCCGGAGGGCTGGTGCTGTGCCGCCGTGGCGTGCACGGCGCGGTCATCGTCTTTTACGACGAACGCCAACAGTGGAACGAGATACGCGAGGCGTCCGAGCGATGCTGCCGCGATCTGCTCGCGATCGGATGCGTACCGTACAAGTCGGGCCGCGTGTGGGCGCCGATGATGGATCGGTTCGGACGCTATCACACCACCCTTGCTAGGCTGAAAAAGACGCTCGACCCCAATGCAATCATGAGCCCGCAGATCCTAGGGCTATAAGGATATCGCTGGAAAAAAGGAGAACTCCAATGCGCGAACTCAAGCTCGACGAGGTACGGAAGCTGCTCGAAGCCTCCGGGCGCGAGGCCCGGCGATGCGGCAAGCCCAGCACCACCGCGATTGTCGATTTTGGCGGCCATCTGCGCGGGCTGGAGCGGCCCGAAGGCGGCCGCATCGCCAACGTCGATATCGCAATCAAAAAGGCGTGGACGGCGATCGCGTTCAAACGGCCGACCGCGATGGTGCGGGCGGTGATGATGCCCGACGCGATGGGTTACGGACTGCAGCATACCGAGCCGCGGATCTGCATGGTCGCCGGCGGACTGCCGATCGTTGAAGGCGGCGAATTTCTCGGCGCGATCGGCGTGAGCGGCGGCACCATCGATGAGGACATCGCCTGCTGCCTCGAAGCGCTCAAGGCGGGCAAATTCGAGGTGGAATTCGCCGATCCGCTAAAAGCGTCCAGGTAGGAAAGCCTCGCGCGGACATTTTCGAGGTATTTCATGAATCATCCGATCAGCCGGTTTCCGATTCCGTCGCTGAAGGAGATGCCGGAGGACATTCGCACGCGGATCGAGCAGGTCCAGGCCAAGGCCGGCTTCATTCCCAACGTATTTCTCGCGATGGCGTATCGTCCGGACGAGTTCCGCGCTTTCTTTGCCCATCATGACGCGCTGATGGATCGGGCCGGGGGCCTCAGCAAGGCCGAGCGCGAGATGATCGTGGTCGCTACCAGCAGCGCCAATCAGTGCCATTACTGTGTGATCGCGCACGGCGCGATTCTGCGCGTGCGTGCGAAGAATCCGCTGATCGCGGATCAGGTGGCGGTCAATTATCGCAAGGCCGACATCACGCCGCGGCAGCGCGCGATGCTCGATTTTGCGCTCAAGACGGCGCTTACGCCCTACGCGATCGGCGAGCAGGACTTCGAGATTCTCAAAGGCCACGGCTTCAGCCAGGACGACGTCTGGGACATCGGCGCGATCGCGGCGTTCTTCGCGATGTCCAACCGGCTGGCCAACCTGAGCGACATGCGCCCGAACGATGAGTTTTACTCGATGGGGCGCGGTTGATGCGCGAGCGCGTCAGTTGGAGGGTTTGGCGGCGACGAATACATAGTGATATTTGAGCGGCGGCCGCTCGTTAACGCGAAGCCCAACACCTTCCAGTCGCTGACGCGCTTCGCCCGGACTGTACACGTGGTCGCGAGGCGGTCCCACCGGACGATCCGCTTCGGAATTCCAATCGACGACTAATGCGAGGCCGCCCGGCTTGAGCATTCCTGCCAGGTCCTGCAGCGCTTCGTCGCCCAACTCGTGCAGCACGTTGATCGCAAGTACCCGTTCGGCGCTCTGCGCAAGCGCCATCTCGCCACTCAGCGCGGGTTTGAGGTTCGGCAGCTCGCGGGCGGCCGGTTTGGCCTTGAGCAGGTCAAGCATCTGCGGCTGTTCGTCCAGCGCGATAACCTCGAGGTCTGGGCGACGCCGGGCAAGCTCGATCGCGATCGCGCCGGTGCCGGCGCCGAAATCCACCACCCGCGCACCCGCGGGCGCATCGAGCAATTCGACGAGGCTCTCCGGCGGCAGATACTCCAGGCGTGCGGGATCGTCGAGTAACGCCGCGCGGGCGGGATCGAAGCGCTCGGGCTGGCGCGCGCCGTGCCGATCTCCGTGGCGATGGATGTGCGGATGACTGCCGTGACCTTTATGCTCATGCCGGCTCATCTCGATATTACGCTCCTCGCGAAGCGGCAAAATCAATGACCGGACTCGAATAGCCGCTTGCCAAGTCTGATTTTTTGTGCCAATTGGAAGCAAAACAACCAACCAGTCATCTCTCGGTTTATCGCGGCGGCTTGCGGTCGGATGGCTACCGAAATGTATACGCAGGATCCACTGTTCTGGCGCGCCGGAGCAATCGGTGTCTCTCTGTTCATGTGTACAGTACTTGCAGCGCTCACGATCGATACTCTTAATCAGATACATCCAGGTGGAACACATGTTCCAACCTACGATGTGATCAACAGCTCGATAACGTATCAGTACGATCCGAAGCGCGGCGAATATGCACCGAAGATCGGAGGTGAAGAGCTGATCTTCGGGCACCAATATACAGCGGCTGAAGCCGCGAACCTGATCGCCAAGGGAAAGCTGGTGATTCAGAGCCGCGCTTGTATGGATTGTCATACCTTCTTTGGCAATGGCGCCTATTACGCGCCTGACCTCACCCGTGCCTGGATGGATCCGTTCTGGGCGAGGTATGACGGGCCAAAACGCGCAGATCGGCTGGCTAAATTTCTCATGCATCCAATTCGTCTCGGCGCCAGGCCGATGCCGGATCTGCATATACAGCGCGACGAGGCGGAAGCCACCGTCGCCTACCTGAAATGGATGTCAGCGGTGGACTCCAACGGGTTTCCGGATCGGTTTGGCGCTGCAGCGGCGCAAGCGAGCAAATAGGAAGGCCTCGATGTATCGAGCGCAGCGACTTGGCCTGAAATACCTGACGGCGTCGACGGTGATGTTTGGCGCGATGATTGTTTTTGGCCTGCTCTCTTCGATCTACTATATCCATCCCACACTGCTTCTGAATACCTTCAACTTCAGCAGTGCCAAGATAGTCCACATCAACGGACTCGTGCTTTGGCTCCTGATGGGATTCATCGGTTCGATTTATTGGTTTCTTCCGCAGGAGGTCGAGCGCGAGGTCGAGGGCATCGGGCTCGCCGAATTGCTGTTCTGGGTCTTTTGCGCGATCGTCGCCGTGGTGGTGCTGGTATTCATCTTTGTTCAGTATGGCGCGGCCGACGAACGAAGCATGTGGCTGATCAACCAGGGGCGCAAATATGTCGAGGCTCCGCGATGGGCTGCGATCGGCGTCGCTGCGGTCGCCGCCGTGTTCGCATATAACGTAATCGCCACAACGATGAAGGCGGGCAGGTGGACCGGAATCCTGACCGTTCTCATCGCCGACCTTGTGCCGCTGGTGGTACTGTACCTCGACGCATTCCCCGAAATGTCGAACATGTCGCAGGACCTCTTCTGGTGGTGGTGGTTGGTTCATCTCTGGGTTGAGGCGACTTGGGAAGTACTGATCGGATGCATTATGGCGTGGACGTTGTTGCATCTCGTCGGTGCCTCACGGAAGGTGGTCGAAAGCTGGCTATACGTGGAGGTCGCGCTGGTGCTCGGCACGGGCATCCTGGGCCTGGGGCATCACTACTTCTGGATCGGTACGCCGCGCTACTGGTTCGCGATCGGCGGCTTCTTCTCCGCGCTCGAGCCGCTGCCGCTGCTGGGGATGGTGGTGCATGCAATTTACGACGCGGGAGAGCGGCATCTGCGGGTCGCCAACCGGCCGGCATTCTACTGGACCCTGGCCGAGGCGTTCGGCAACTTTCTCGGGGCCGGCGTCTGGGGCTTCATGATGACGCTGCCGCAAATCAATCTCTATTCACATGGCACGCAATGGACCGCCTCTCACGGACATTTCGCTTTCTGGGGCGCATATGGGTGTGGCGTGATCGCGGTCCTTTATCTCGCCATCGCAAAGACTCGCGGCTGTGAAGCCGTCGACGGGCGGCTATGGAAATGGTCGTTCGCGCTGCTCAACGTCGGGATGTTGGGCATCGCGGGCGCGCTGCTGGTAGCGGGAATTGATCAGGCGTTTTTCGAGCGCGCGATAGGCGGTTCCACCTGGGACGCGTTCCTCGCAATGCAGGGCCGGCCCTGGTTCCAGGAAGGCATGTGGGCGCGGTCGGCATTCGGGCTGATATTCGCGTGCGGATACGTGGCGTTGGTTTACGATTTGCTCGTGCTCGGCCATTACAGCGAAGCCCGGACGGCAGAGGCGATGGCAGCGGCCGGATCATGACACCCGGCTCCATGGTCGCAACTGCGCTTCTGTTGGGCGCATTCGTTGCCACGGCAGGCGCCTATGGATTGCTTTACTGCGCGTCGTGCTTATATGACAAGGCCGGTTTGAGGAAGGCTACACGCCTGAGTTACACGATATTGTGCATCGTGGCGGCGGTTATAATCTTATTTACGCCGCTGCACGCGTGGTGGAAGATGTTGGTCGCCGCCAGCTGTGGAATTTATCTTGCGATTCCCCCTATCACATGGCGATACCTGAACAGACTTCATCGAGGTGACACGTCTCATGGTTCCCAACCTACTGAGCGCGCTGATCGCTATCTGTTTGGTCTGTTCCGCCGTGCTTGATGGCGGAATTCTCGAAACTCACGTCTGGGTTCCATTGTCTGCCGGCGCGTCGCTCGTCATCCTGGGATTCTGGGCTAATCGGGTTGACTATTTGAAATGGGCCGGCGCCACCGTGATACTCGCCGGCGCTGCAATCGTGTTGCTCTTTGTCACCGGCATCGCCGCCAAATCCGGGGACACGGCGTTTTGGATTACCTTCTGGAGCGGCAATGCTGTCGGCGTGGTGTCGATGTGGTCCGCACTGTATCGAGGCCCTGTCCAGACGCCATAGCCTCTGCTCTCTCGCGCGGGTGTGCACGTATCCAGCACACCTTGCGCACCATCGTCCGGAAGCTGGTTGAACCCGCAAAATCGATCCCGGTCCCGTGTGCGCGAAAATTTTGTGCCGCCGATGATCTCGCTGCCTCCCTCGGCAGAGTTGATGAGATAGAAGAGTGCAATTGACGCCGCCGGACCATCCCTGTTACTGGTTGCTCGCGTACTTAACACCTGACACTGGGGGACATAAGGGGAACGATGCGTTTGATGAAGTATGGAGAGGGATGGACCAGGCGTCACTTCACGCAGCAGCTCGCCAAAGGTGTGCTGGGAGCGGGACTGCTTGCGCCATTGATCGATACAATCGGCCGCAACGGCGACTGCGCGGCGGCCTACCCGCCCGAATTGCTTTCGATCGAGGCTTACACCAAGGGCAAGCTCAAGGCCGGCGATGTTCTCAACGCGGACAACGTCGACTTGGTTAAGGATATACTCGACGAAGTCGCTTACTGGCAGGTCAAGTACGACAAGCGGACGATCGACCTGATCGCGACCGAAACCGACATGACCAGGCTTTGCGCACGTCCCTATATGGAAGCGACGATGCGCAACAGAGGGATCCATCGGATCGGGCCCGACGGCAATGTCTGGACTAAAGAGGGCAAGCCGTGGATCGGCGGCAATCCCTTTCCCGACGCGAAGACCGCACAGGAACTCCTGCTTCAGAATGCGCTGACATCATCCACTCTCTACTATGACAGTGTCGCCTATGCCTCTCGAGAGTGGGAGACCACGGCGGACGGCAACGTCAACTATACCTACGACTACATATTCGTCGGATATCGCACGGTCGGACGCGTGACGCTGGACCCGAAGCCTTACCTGCCGGGCCACGAGAGGGAGTTGAGGATAAACAGTCTGCTGATGACGGCTCCGCAGGACATGAACGGAACGGCATCGCTTGAGGTCTGGGCATACGACCAGCACAAACTGCCGACCGCACACGCCTATTCTCCGGAAATGAAGCGAATCAGGTCGGTTCCCGATAGTTCGCGCTTCGAGACGGCAATGCCGGGCGCCGCATGGTTTTCCAGCGATGTCGCCGCTGCCGGCGACCCGGTCTATACCTGGGGCGACTTCAAGATCATCGGTCAGGGACCGTTTCTTGCTGCCACGCACGGCAATTGCCACTTCGGATATCCGAACTGGGAAGTGCCCCTGGTCGGCGGAAAGAACGGGAAAAAGTATTTTCGCACCTTCATGGAATTGGTTCCCGAGGGCTATGTGGTCGAGATGAAGCCGACCGGTTATACCAATTGTCCCTACGGCAAGAAACGGGGCTGGTTCGACGCACGGACGGGTATTGTACCGCTGATCGTTACCTACGATCACGAGGGCAAGCCGTTCCATCAATGCGAATGGTTCTACGATTACGCGGTAAAGAAGCCTGGCATGCAATGGCCCAAGGGCATGCCGGATAGCTTCTGGGCCAGTTATCTCAACATGCATATGTATGATATGAAGAGTGGACGAATGTCCCGCATGGGAATAGTTCCGGAAATCTCCGGCGGAATGACATCCAGCATCGATAATCCGAAACTATACGATCAGTTTTGTACTCTTGACGCCGTTCGGCGCCAGGGACGCTAAGGGGTGATCGCGCGGCGGCGCGATCCAGCCGAATCGCACGGTTTTGAAGACGACGCAGCGGAGGAACGGATCATGGCGGATAAAAATCTGGAACATCGCGATCCTGAAGCCCTGGTGCAGACCGATTGGCTTGAGGCTCATCTCGCCGACCCCCGCTTGCGCATCTTCGATTGCACGACACACCTGAAACCCGCCGAGCCGGGCAGCGACATGCCCTATCTCATCGTCAGTGGCAGGGCGGAATACGACGCCGAGCATATTCCCGGCGCCGGATTCCTCGATATTCAGGGCGAACTGTCGGACAACACGACTAGGCTGCGGTTCATGATGCCGTCCGCGGACCATTTCGCCGCGGCGATGTCGCATCACGGCGTGGGCGAAGGAACACGCGTCGTGCTGTACAGCGCGGGCAGCATAATGTGGGCGACTCGGGTCTGGTGGATGCTGCGTGCCTTCGGTTTCGACCATGCGGCGGTATTGGACGGAGGCTGGGATAAATGGAAGGCCGAAGGCCGCCCCGTTTCGTCTGCGGCATGTGCCTATCCACCCGCCCGATTCATCAGCCGCCCACGCCCGGGAATGGTCGTGGGTAAAGAGCGGGTGGCGGCGGCGCTCGGCGATAGTGCCGCGAGAATCGTCAACGCTCTGCCGCCCGAGTTGCATCGCGGCAAGACCCCCAGCCGCTACGGGCGCCCCGGCCGGGTTCCCGGCAGCGTGAATGTGCCGGCGGGGACCCTGCTCGATTCCAAAACGAAGGCGTTTGTGCCCCTTGAGCAGGCGCAAGCAGGCTTCGCCGCGATGGGAATCGACAAATCCAGGGACGTGATTTGCTATTGCGGAGGCGGAATTTCAGCCACGGTCGATTTGTTCCTCCTGCATCAGCTCGGCTACGACCGCATCACGCTTTACGACGGCTCGATGGGCGAGTGGGCCAAGGATGAGTCGCTGCCGATCGAAACTGACTAATGCGGGACGCTTCCGGCGGATGCGGAGGTCTGTCTCGGTCGTCCATTCCTCTAAAAAAGGAAGGGACATATGAGTCTGCCGTTCGGATAATCAGTTTTGATGCGAACAAGGATTGTCTGGCTCGTTCTCATCGGAACGATTTTTCATCACCAATTGGCCTTTGCGTGGCTGGCCGAGGGCCACGAAATCGTCGCCGTCATAGCTGCGGATAATCTGACGCCCGCCGCGAAGGCTCACGTGGCTTCGATACTGGGCGTTTCGGACGATACCGTCTCGATTGCGAAAGCGATGGAGGCCGCGTCGATCCGGCCGGACACTGAGTTTCGCGCGGAAAAGACCACGCCGCCGTGGCACTACGTCGATCTATGTCTTCAGGACACCGAACGCGACTTGCCCGCTCGATGTCCCAACGGAAACTGCGTCACCGCCAAAATCGACGAGTACGCCCATCGTCTGCGCGTCGGACAATTTGATAAATGGGGTGCCGCGGGCGATCTCGCCTTTCTCATTCATTTCGTCGGGGACATCCACCAGCCTCTGCATGCCGCGACCAACGCGGATCGAGGCGGTACCTGTCAGAAGGTTGATGTCGTTCCGGCGGAGCCGAATCTGCACTTTGCGTGGGACGATGCGGTCGTCGTCGAAATGGAGCATCAGCTGGGAACCGAGAGCCCGGAGACCACCGCCGAAAAACTCGAACGTCTTTACCCTGCCGCAAGCAATCCCCAGAGATGGCAACCTGGCAGTTCGGAGCGGATTGCATGGGAATCGCATCGGCTGGCCGAGTCGGCAGTTTACGAGGCGCTTGGCATTCCGCAAAAGCCATGCATGCCCGATTCCTGCGATCCGGGCACGAGTGTCAAGGTTAGGCTTGACCGGTCATACATGGTGGAGGCGGCGCGAATTGCCGAGCGCCAACTGGTAAAGGCCGGCCTGAGATTGGCCGCGCTGCTGAACCGGATTTGGCCGCAATAAACCGCCCATAGTCGTCTCTTTCTCTGCGTTTTCACGAATGCGCGAGGCCAGGGCAGCGCGCCGCGCCGCCAGCGCAGGTTCTCTCGCAGGATTTGCCTTAAGCCTGGCGATGGGTCTATTCGTTTGAGGGGAACATTTGAAGAGACGCTCGCGTTTCCTCGGAGGGCACGCTACCGATGACAGGGAACGCCACCCGGTGATAAAGCGTCATGCCTCAATCGGCATCTCACGCTGGCAGATTCGTTGCGGGCAGGACGCTGGCAGCCTGGACGCTCGCAGCATGGTTGATAGCCTCAGCCGTGCTCGCAACCGGCGCGAGTTCTGCCCGAGCGGACACGGCCCCTCCTGCGCAGGGGCCAGGTTCGATCTACGATTACGAGCAGAGTGCTCCGCCCTCCTCCGATGGCTACGATAATTCCTTGCTGGGCATCGAAGTGAAGAACCAGCGAGAGTGGCTCGGAAGCAGCACTTGGCTACGACATGGTCGCTGGATAGACGGAGTCGAGATTCTTGGCGTGGTCCCCGGCAGTCCCGCAGACGCGGCCGGTTTGCGGGGCTCTCGACCGGGGCCTCTCCAGGTGACCGTCCTGGTGACCGGGCTACTGGCGGCTGGTTTCTTTCCGCCGGCGATGTTGGGCGTGATCGCGTTGAGCAATGCCGCCGAAACCCACGAAATGATCATCGCGGTGGATGGAAAACGCACTTGCTACGTAATCGATTTTGAGAAAGCAATCGAAAATGCCGAGCCTGGCGAGGTGATTTACCTGACCGTTGTCCGGCGAGGCGAACGCCAACAAATTCCGCTGGCATTGCCGGTTCGACGATGACTGCAGATTGCAACGCGAGAAGGTGTCCGCCCATTCGGGCTCGTTGTAAAGATTCAAAGAAAACGATTCTTGTTCCAACCTCAGCCAGCTGAATAAATCTCACGTTGTACCCTGTTTGCTCTAAATAGACCGTTTTGCGCTTCGTTTGGATCCATTCTTCTTGAGGAAAGCCGGATTCAAGAACGAGGGCCCTCCTTCTGTCGCAAAGCTTTCGTAGGTAAAATCCCGAAACGAAACCAGGGGGATCTTAATTAGGCTGCTTGCACTTCAGGGGGACGCAATGCGGCAGCGTTCCGAGTCGGTATCAACGCCTCCGCGAGATGGCATCAAATGGAGGCGACAAATGACCGCTTAGCGAGGAGGTGGAATAGTATAAATGTGAAGACGGCCGATACCTTGCTTTCCGAGAACCGAGCGCTCCGGGACCGAGTAACTCTTATAATTGAACAATCGCGCCGTGACAGCGAGCCAATATCGCTGACCGAGGAGTCCTATCCGGCTTCGCCTTCGTTTCAGCGTTTGCCGGCCGCCACAGCGGATTCAGCTCCGCTAGTGTCCTGTCCCAATGGTTCGTTTAATAAGTGACGGACCATGAGTTTGGACTGTTCGATGAGCGAAGCGAGCGATGCTGGCGAGGATGTCGGCGGCGGTTTTGGTCCACATGAACGGGTGCGGCTTTTGATTGTGGGTGTCGAGAAACTCCGCAATCGCACGTTGCAGTTCGCGGACGCTGCGCTGCGACCCACGGCGAATCTGCTTATTGGTGAGCTCCGCAAACCAACCCTCCACCAGAT
>Ga0335078_10008758_pt1 | contig 15028 bp, 9 predicted proteins | sample Lox_Sample_32_FD_206711 | JGI IMG/M metagenome (GOLD analysis project Ga0335078, IMG submission 206711) | Soil microbial communities from Loxahatchee National Wildlife Refuge, Florida, United States - Lox_Sample_3.2 | ecosystem: Environmental > Terrestrial > Soil > Wetlands | place: USA: Florida...
TACGAGAAGCACACCATCGAGGTGGTCGTCGACCGGCTCGCGGTCAAGGAGTCGGCGCGGCGCCGGCTCACCGACTCGGTGGAGACCGCGCTCGGCCTGTCCGGCGGCGTGGTGATACTCGACTTCATCGACCTGCCCGAGACCGACCCGCACCGGGAGCGGATGTTCTCCGAGCACCTGGCCTGCCTCTACGACGACCTTTCGTTCGAGGAGCTGGAGCCGCGCTCGTTCTCCTTCAACTCGCCCTGGGGGGCCTGCCCCGACTGCACCGGGCTCGGCACCCGGATGGAGGTGGACCCGGACCTGGTCGTCCCCGACCCGTCGCTGACGCTGGCCGAGGGCGCGATCAGCCCGTGGAGCGCCGGCCACGTCAGCGACTACTTCCTCCGCCTGGAGGAGGCGCTGGGCTCGGCGCTGGGGTTCGGCATCAACACCGCCTGGTCGCGGCTGCCCGCGGCGGGCCGCAAGGCGCTGCTGTACGGGTACGGCGAGCAGGTGCACGTCCGGTACCGGAACCGGTACGGCCGGGAACGGTCCTACTACACCAGCTTCGAGGGCGTGGTCCCCTACATCGAGCGCAGGCACTCGGAGGCGGAGAGCGACTCCAGCCGGGAGCGTTTCGCCGGGTACATGCGCGAGGTGCCCTGCCCGTCCTGCCAGGGCGCGCGGCTCAAGCCGGTGTCGCTGGCGGTGAGCGTGGACGGCCGGTCCATCGCCGACTTCTGCGCGCTGCCCATCGGGGAGCTGGCCAAGCTGCTGCTCGCGCTGAGCCTGTCGGACCGGGACCACCAGATCGCCGGGCGGATCCTCAAGGAGGTCAACGCCCGGATCGGCTTCCTGCTCGACGTCGGCCTCGACTACCTCACCCTGGACCGCGCCTCGGCCACGCTGGCCGGCGGCGAGGCCCAGCGGATCCGGCTGGCCACCCAGATCGGCTCCGGGCTGGTGGGCGTGCTGTACGTGCTCGACGAGCCGTCCATCGGCCTGCACCAGCGGGACAACCACCGGCTGCTGGAGACCCTGCTGCGGCTGCGCGACCTGGGCAACACGCTCATCGTGGTGGAGCACGACGAGGACACCATCCGCGCCGCGGACTGGGTGGTGGACATCGGCCCCGGCGCGGGCGAGCACGGCGGGCGGATCGTGGTGTCCGGCCCGCTGGCGGACCTGCTGGCCAGCGAGGACTCGCTCACCGGCGCGTACCTGACCGGCCGCGAGGCGATCCCGCTGCCGGCGGTGCGGCGCAAGCGCGCCAAGGGCAAGGAGATCGTCGTCAAGGGCGCCAGCGAGCACAACCTGCGCGGCATCGACGTGGCCTTCCCGCTGGGCTGCTTCATCGCCGTCACCGGGGTGTCCGGCTCGGGGAAGTCCACCCTGGTCAACGACATCCTGTACAACTCCCTGGCCAGGGAGCTGCACGGTGCCCGGACGGTGGCGGGCAAGCACACCCGGGTCACCGGCACCGGGCAGCTGGACAAGGTGGTGCACGTCGACCAGGGCCCGATCGGCCGCACGCCCAGGTCCAACCCGGCCACCTACACCGGCGTCTTCGACCACATCCGCCGGCTGTTCTCGCAGACCACCGAGGCGAAGATCCGCGGCTACCAGCCGGGCCGGTTCTCCTTCAACGTCAAGGGCGGCCGGTGCGAGGCCTGCTCGGGCGACGGCACCATCAAGATCGAGATGCAGTTCCTGCCGGACGTCTACGTCCCGTGCGAGGTGTGCCACGGCGCGCGGTACAACACCGACACCCTGGCGGTGCACTACAAGGGCAAGACGATCGCGGACGTGCTGGACATGCCGATCGAGGAGGCCGCCGGGTTCTTCGAGCCAGTGCCCGCCATCCACCGGCACCTGAAGACGCTGGTCGACGTCGGCCTCGGGTACGTCCGGCTCGGCCAGCCCGCGCCCACCCTGTCCGGCGGTGAGGCACAGCGGGTCAAGCTCGCCTCCGAGCTGCAGCGCCGCTCCACCGGCCGGACCATCTACGTGCTGGACGAGCCCACCACCGGGCTGCACTTCGAGGACATCCGCAAGCTGCTCGGCGTGCTCGGCCGGCTCGTGGACGCCGGCAACACCGTCATCGTGATCGAGCACAACCTCGACGTCATCAAGACGGCGGACTGGGTGATCGACCTCGGCCCGGACGGCGGCTCCGGCGGCGGGACCGTGGTGGCGACCGGCACTCCCGAGGAGGTCGCCGCGGCCCCGGAGAGCTACACGGGCCAGTTCCTCAAGAAGCTCGTGCGCGTCTGACGGGCGCGCCTAGCGCGCGCGCATGCGGTTATTGCGGGGGTTGTGCTCGACCTCGGCGAGCCCGAGCACCTCCAGCACCGGCGGGACGTAGTTGCCGAACCGCCCGCGCAGGCCCTTCTTCAGGCCGTACCACCCGCCCACCGGGTTGGCGGCCGAGCGGCCCCAGGCCTCGACCGTCCCGTCCTGCGCGGGCTTCTGCTCGTCGGCGTTGCCCAGCGGCATCCAGTCCCCGTGCTCCTTGAGCATGGCGTGCAGGTCGTTGATGCACCGCAGCTGGTAGCGAAGCTGGGTGGTGCCGACCTGCACGACCAGGGCGGGCGGCTCGGCGCCCTCATCCCGCCACGCCTCGAACTCGGACCTGCCGGGCGGCGTGGTCAGGATCCAGGGGTCACCCGCCGTCCCCGATCCCGGTGCCGTGGCCGTCACCGCGCTCTCCCTCGTGCCGTCATCGCGCTCTCCCCTCGTGACTGACCTGCAGAATTATGCCAGCCAATACATGACATCTCTTGTCATGTACTGGTTATCATCGGGCCGTGCGCGCCAGCAGGCTGATCGGGCTGCTGGGCCTGCTGCAGGCCCGGGGCCGGATGACCGCGGCGCAGCTCGCCACCGAACTCGAGGTGTCGCCGCGCACCGTGCTGCGCGACATCGAGGCCCTGTCCGCCGCGGGCGTCCCGGTCTACGCGGTCCGTGGCAGCCTCGGCGGGTTCGAGCTGCTGGACGGGTTCCGCAGCGAACTCGCGGCCGCCGTTCCGGGACGCGGCAGCGGCCCGTCCCCGGCTCCGCCGCGGGGCCGTGGCCCGTCCCCGGCTCCGCCGCGGGGCCGTGGCCCGTCCGCTGCTGAGCCGCGGCGCGCGCGGGTCCTGCTGTCCCCGCGCGGCCGGCGTCTTGCCGCGCTGCTGGGCAGGCCGGAGGTCAGGCTCCGCCGCAGCCCGCACACGGTGGCGGGCCGGGGCGACTGGGCCGAGGCGTGGATCCGGGTCGGCTCGGTGGAGGCAGCGGTGCTCGACCTGCTCGCCCTCGGCACCGAGGCCGAGGTCGTCCATCCGCCGGAACTGCGTGCCGCCGTCCGCGACGCGGCCGCCCGGATCGCCGCCCGGCACGCGGGCGACGCCGAAGCGCATGATCGTGGTTGATCCGCGGCCGCCCGTGCCACCGGGGCACCACGATCAAGGACCCAGGGGAAGCCCGGCCGCGGCGGGGCGGGCGGTCAGGGGGCGGGCGACCGGCCGCTGAGTTCCCGGCGGACCTCGGCGGTGCCGGCGACCATCGCGCGCAGCTTGGCCCGGGCCACCCCGGGGGGGAGGTGGCGCAGGCCGCAGTCGGGGTTGACCATCAGCCGCTCCGCCGGGACGACCTCCAGCGCCCGGCGGATCCGCGTGGCCACCAGGCCCGGGGCCTCCACGCCGGTGGTCTTCACGTCGATCACGCCCAGGCCCAGGTAGCGGTCCCAGGAGTACTGCCGCAGCAGCCGCAGGTCGTCGAGCCCTTTGCGGGCGAACTCCAGCACCAGCGCATCGACGCGGGCGGCGGCCACGGCCGGGAACAGGAAGTCGTAGTGGCCCGCCCACAGCGGCCGGGCGTAGCGGTTGCCGTAGCACACGTGCAGTGCCCAGGTGACGTCCACGCCCGCGGTGACGATGTTGACCGCCTCGATCGCCAGGTCCACCTGCTCCGGGTAGCCGGCCAGGAACGGCTCGTCGATCTGCAGCAGGTCGGCGCCCGCGCCGGCCAGCTCCCGGGCCTGCGCGTTGAGCCGGCGGGCGAGCGCACGGACCAGGCCCGCCGGGTCGGCGTGCCCGGTGTCGCGGATCCGGCGCGACAGTGAGAACGGCCCGGTGAAGGAGAACTTGATGGGGTGCCGGGTCTGCTGCCGGGTGAAGGTGAAGTCCGCGGCCAGCCCGGGGCTCATCGTGCCCGCCTCGGGCAGCGGCGCGCTCGCCGCCGCGTCGTAGTAGTCGTAGTAGTCGGTCTTGGACCGGTCGGCTATCTCCACCCCGGGGATCCGGGTGAGCAGGTAGTCGATGTCGTTGTCGCGGCGCAGCTCGCCGTCGGAGACGATGTCCACCCCGGCGAGTTCCTGGTCCTTCAGGGCCGCCTTGATCGCCACGTCGTGGATCTCGTTCAGGTGCTGCGCGCTGATCCGGCGCTGGTAGTAGTCGGTTTTCAGGCGGCCGAGCCACTCCGGCACCGAATACGACCCGACCACCGTGGTGGCCAGCGTCGTGGCGCGCAGCGCGGCCGGGCCCATCAGTCACGCACCTGCGCGGTGAGCGTCTTGACATTCACGCCGGGACGCCGGGCCGGGGTGATCCGGACGTCGAAGCCACGCCGGTTGCCGGCCAGGGCGAGCAGGGGCCCGTTGACCCAGTTGACCACCGAGCCGTCGTACTTCCCCGGCCCGTGGAACCCGGTGAGATAGGCGCCCGGGCCGGCCAGGAACAGGTCATGGCACTGCAGCCGGCCGAACGGGTGGAGCAGTGGCAGGGTGCCCGCGAAGCTGGCCAGCGCGCCGTTGCTGACGTGCATCCGGACGTCACCACAGCTTTCCAGCAGCGGGCGCAGGATCTCGCCGGATATGGACGGCGACACCGGGTAGGCGTCCAGGCCGTCCAGCGGCACGTACCGCTCCTGCAGCCGCAGCGCGGACCAGGCCTCCTGCCAGAACGCCACCGCCTCGGCGGGACCGGGGAAAACATCCGGCGCCGCCTCGGCGAGCAGGTCCGGTCCCAGCCGGAGCAGGCGGTGCACCAGCGCGGCCAGCTGGCCGGCCCGGACGTGATGGCGGCGCGCGATCCTGGCCACCTCCGGCCGGGGCAGGCAGGCCCGCACCTCCACCAGGTAGGGGTGGCCGCGGATGATCGCCACGTCGTCGGTCGGCAGGTTGTCGTAGACGTTGGAGATGTAGACGCAGAACGCCTTGCCGCGCAGGAACCCCAGGGTCTGCTGCGGGCGGGTCGCGTCCAGCACCAGCGTGCTGACCTTGTCCCCGTGGTGCGCCACCGCGTTCCTGGCCCGGTCGAGCACGTGCGCGGAGTAGTCGCCCATCAGGTAGTGCAGCCGGCGGTAGTAGTCGCGGCCGTGCACGTGGTCGAGCCCGGCGAAGGTGTCCAGCCAGGTCCGTGCCTGGCTGCCGTTGCCCACGCCCAGCTCGGCCACGTACAGCTCCTCCGGCAGCGCCCGCCGCGCGTCCAGCTCGTCCCACACCCGCAGCAGCTCGCGGATGAGGTCGCCGGCCACCCCGCTGTCGCTGGCCTCGCTGCGGCCGCCGGGCAGCGCCTGCTCATACTGGCGGCCGGTGGCTTCCTCCCAGCGCGACAGCGCCTGCCAGTAGAGGGTGTTGAACTGCCACAGGCAGCTTTCGCTCGCCGGCCGCCAGGATTCGAGCAGGACGGGAGCGGCCCCGGCCGGCCCGGCCAGGGCCCTGGTGACCCGGGCCGCCAGGTCGCCGCCGCAGCGGCGCAGGTCGACCGCGATCTCCAGGCCGCTCCGCGCGGCGGGGCCGGTGTCGCCGTCCGGGACCGGCTGGCGGGGCCGGTCGGCCAGCACGGGCCGGACCTCGACCGGCTCGTAGAAGTTCTGCCGGTACTGGATCCAGTCGCAGACGACGCGGGTGGTGGCCAGGTCCAGCCCGGCCGGGCCGAGCGCGCCGAGGAGGGGGGCGAGCGCCGCCGCCACGTCCAGCGGGGCGGGCCCGGTCAGCTTCGCCACCGGCCGCACGTCAATGAGCATCCCGGCCTCCCCGGGGGCAGATCATTTTCTGAGTGTGCAACCCGGCACCAGCACCGGGCACCGAGTACCGGCACAACGTTGGCCGGGAGCGTTTGTGTCCTAGCACAAAGGCGCGCTACAGGGCCCGGGACAGGCGCTGCAGCGCGGCCAGATCACCGTCGTAGCGCAGCACCACCCCCTGCACCAGGCCGGCGGCCTGAGCGGCGAGCTCGGCCGCCAGGTCCAGGCCGGCGGCGGCGGCGCCCGCGCCCGCCCGCTCCAGGGCGCGCAGCGTGGCCCGCGGGATGGTCACCCCGGGGACCTCGTGGGCGAGGAACTCGGCCTCGGCGAAGCTGCGCAGCGGGGCCAGCGCCAGCAGCACCGGCACCTCGGCGGCGCCCAGTTCGGCGGCCATCAGGCGGAAGGTGTCCAGCTCGTACACCGGCCGGGTGATGAGGAACTGGGCGCCGGCCCGCAACTTGGCCCGGGTCCGGGCGACCTCGGCGGCGGCACCCTGCGCGCCGGGGCTGAACCGGGCCCCGATGTGGAACGACGTCCTGGTCGCCAGCGCCAGGCCGTTGCTGTCCCGGCCGTGGTTCAGGCCGCTCAGCAGCCCGGCCAGGCCGGCGGAGTCGACCTCCCAGATGCCGTCCACGTTCGGGTAGTCGCCGCGCAGCGGCGGGCTGCCGGTGGCGCAGACCACGGCCCGCAGGCCGAGCGCGTGCGCGCCCAGCAGGTCGGCCTGCAGCGCCATGATCGTCTTGTCCCAGGTCGTCACCGTGGCGATGGCGTCGGTCCCGAGGCGCTGACGCAGCCGCAGGGCCAGGTTCAGCGAGGACAACTGCGACCGTGCGCCGGCACGGGGTGAGACGAGGAAGACCTCGATGCCACGCTCGCGCAGCGCAGCCACGGCCTCGACGGCCTCGTCCCCGGGGCCGGCGGCCGGCGGGGCGATCTCCGCGGCGATCACGAACCGCCCGGCGGCGAGCCGTTCCGCCAGCCCGCCGAGTTCGGCCGGCGGCACGGCGAGCCCGGTTCCGGCCGCCGGGGCCGGCCCGGCGCCGCGCCGGGCCGGGCGCGGGCGCAGCGCGGCGACCTCAGCGGCGGCGGCCTTGAGATGGGCCGGTGTGGTGCCGCAGCAGCCGCCGACCAGGGCCGCCCCCGCTTCCGCGTAGCGGCGGGCGTACCCGGCGAAATAGCCGCCGTCGACGTGGTACTCGAACCGCCGGCCGCCGGTGCGCCTGGGCAGTCCGGCGTTGGGCTGCGCGGTGACCGGCAGGGACGTGTGCCGGATCAGCTCGGCGACGACCGTGAGCGTGTGCTGCGGCCCGAGGGTGCAGTTGGCCCCCAGGGCCACGACGGGCAGGCGGGACAGCGCTGCCGCCACCTCGCGCGGGGTCTCGCCGCCCAGCGTCCGGCCGTCCGGGGTGAAGGTGGCCTGGGCGACGAGCGGCACCACGGTCAGCTCCGCCGCGGCGGTCACCGCTTCGGCCAGCTCGTCCAGGTAGCCGAAGGTTTCCAGGATCAGCACGTCGACGCCGCCCTCGGCGAGCGCGCTGACCTGGTCCCGGAGCGCCGCCACCCGCTGCCCGGGCGACAGCAGGGGGCGCTGGCGAGCGGTCACCGCGGGGGAGACGGACCCGGCGACGAAGACCCGCCGTCCGGCCCGGCCCTGCGCCTCCCGGGCGATCCGCACCCCGGCGAGGTTGATCTCGCGCACCGGCCCGGCCGAGCCGTGCTCCGCCAGGCGCAGCGCGCTCGCGCCGAAGGTGTTGGTCTGGATGACGTCCACGCCGGCGGACAGGTAGCTCTCGTGCACCGCGCAGACCAGCTCGGGATTGGTGAGGTTCAGCTCGGGCAGCGCCCGGTCGAGGGAGTTCCCCGCGGCGTGCAGCATCGTGCCCATGGCTCCGTCGCAGACCAGCACGCCGCCGCGCAGCGCGGCGGCGAAGCTGGTCATGGCGCGTCCCCGACCGCGTCCAGGATCTCCAGCGCCACCTGCGCCATCAGCCGCTCCCGGTAGTTGGACAGGTCCAGGCCGGTGATCTGCTCCACCCGGCGGATCCGGTAGCTGACCGTGTTGGCGTGCACGTGCAGCACCCGCGCGGCCCGCTGCGGGCTGGCGTTCTCCCGGAAGTAGCAGGCGAGCGTGGCCAGGTACGCCGCCGCCTGCCCGCTGGTGCCCGCGGTCAGCTTGCCGAGCACCTCATCGGCGAACGCGCGCAGTTCGGCGAGGTCGGGCACCTGCAGCAGGAGCCGGTGAATGCCCAGGTCGTCGAAGGCGACCACGCGGCCGGCCCGGCCCATCCGGCGGGCCGTCTCCACCGTCCGCCTGGCCTGCGCATAGGAGTGCCTGATCTGCTCGGGACCCTGGCAGGGCCCGCCGATGCCGACCGTGACCGCCACCTCGGGGAACAGCTCGCCGAGGCGGGCGACGCACAGGGCGCCCAGCCGCGCCGCCCGGGCCGCGGGCCCGCCCGGGCCGTCCGCCGGCAGCACCACGGCCACCTCGCCGTCGCGCACCGAGATGATCGCGTCCGGTGCCCGCGTGGCCAGGAAGCTCTCGGCCGTGGTGGCGGCCCGGCCGGTCAGCTCCAGCCCGGCGGCGGGCGCGGCGCGGGCCGCCTGAAGCGCGATGGACAGCACGGTGTGCGCGAGCCCGGAGTTGTAGCCGAGGTGGCTGGCCCACCTGCCCGTTTCCGCCCGGTCGCGGCCGCGGCCGGACAGCAGCCCCTCGGCCAGGTCGTCCCTGACCCGGCCGGCGGCGGCGGCCACCACGCGCTCCCGGGAGAGGATCACGCCGCAGATGGTGGCCGCGTGCTCGGTGAGCAGCAGGCTGGTGTCCTCCCCGGCGTCCGCGCCGCCGGTGTCCAGGGCCAGCAGGTGCGCGGGCACGTCGTCGCCGACCAGGACCGGTGCCACGGTCACCGAGGCGGCGGTCCCCGCCCCGGGCAGCCGGAGCGGCCGCCGGGCCCGGCTGGCCGCGGCGAGCACCTCTCCGAGCCGGGGGTGGACGACGAGGTCGCGGACATCCCGGGCGGCCCGCTCGGCGGTCTGGCCGGGAGCCGCGGCGGCCAGGACGTCCATCGTGGGGCTGACGATCGCGACCGTCGCCCGCGTGTGCTCGGCGATCAGCCGGGTCACCGCGGCGATGTCGGCGTCCTGGGCCGCGAGCCCGGACAGGTGGCGGTAGACCGCGACGAGGTTGCGGAGCGCGCGCACCTCGTGGCCGTCCCCCGGGCCCCCCACCCGCCCCCCGGGCCCGCTGCCCGCCGTCGCCTGGACCATGTCACCGCCGATGTTGTGCTTCAGCACAAACATAGGCCCAGAACGGGCGAAACGGGATTACCTGGATCTGCCGCGGGCCCGGCCGCCGGCCGGTAACCCCGGGGCGGTGTGGCGCATCTCACAGTGCAAAGACTGACACATGCGTCAGTAAACGCGGCGGGCCGCCCGGTACTGTCGGGGACTTAACCTGACACGAGCGTCAGGTTCGCCGCCCCGGCCGCCCGGGCCGCGGCCGGCCATCCGGGGGGACCTGTTGCAGCCACCGTCACGCTCCGGCCGGTCCCGGCCGGTCACCGAGCGCGTCGCGTGCTGGAGCGCCCGCCACCGGGTCGCCGTCGTGGCGGCCTGGGCGGCCCTCGGAGTGGCGGCGTTCGCCGGCGGCAGGCTGCTCGGGACCGTGAGCCAGCCGCAGTACGACCCTGGGCAGTCCGGGGCCGCCGAGCGGACGCTGCACCAGTTGCACGTGACCAGCCCCGCCACCGAGAGCGTCCTGGTCTCCCCGCGCACGGCCGCGGCGGGCCAGACGTTCGCGGCCAGCCCCCGGCTGCGCCAGGCGGTTGCCCAGGTCGTCGCGGCCCTGCGGGCGCGGCCGGCGGCGGCGGCGGACATCCGCTCCCCGGACGGCCCGGGCGGCCGCTCGCTGATCTCCCGGGACGGCCGCAGCGCCCTGGTCACCTTCACGGTCCCCGGCCCGCACGCGCAGGCGGACGCGACCGTGCGGGCCGACCTGGCCGCGGTCGCCTCGGTCCAGGCCAGGCATCCCGCGCTGATCGTCGCCGAGGCCGGCGGCGCGAGCACCGACCGGGCCGCGAACGCCCTGATCGGCCACGACTTCCGGCAGTCCGGGCTGATCTCCGGACCGATCACCCTGGCCCTGCTGCTCGTGGTGTTCGGGGCGCTGATCGCCGCGGGCATCCCGGTGCTGCTCGCGGCCAGCGCCGTGATGATCACGGTGTCGCTGCTGGCGATTCCCAGCCGCTGGCTGCCCATCGGCCAGGGCACGGCCGAGATCGTGCTGATCATCGGGATGGCCGTGGGGGTCGACTACACGCTGTTCTACCTGCGCCGCGAGCGGGAGGAGCGGGCCGCCGGGGCCACCTTCGGGCAGGCGGTGCGGACGGCCGCGGCGACCTCCGGGCGGGCCATCGTGATCTCGGGACTGACCGTGATGGCCTGCATGGCGGGCCTGTTCCTCACCGGCATCGAGGAGTTCACCGGGTTCGCGATCGGCACGATCACCGTGGTTGGCGTCGCCGTCGCCGGGTCGCTGACCGTGCTCCCCGCCGTTCTCTCCCTCCTCGGGCCCTGGGCGGAGCGGGGCCGCATCCCGCTGCTCGGAACGGCCAGGACCAGGGCCCGCCCGTCGCGGCTGTGGGCCGCCGTGGTCGGCCGGGTGGTGCGCCGGCCCGCCCTGTGGGGCGGCCTGGCCGCCGCGGCCCTGCTCGCGCTGGCGCTGCCCGCGCTCGGCATGCGGACCCAGAGCCCGGCCGTCGACCTGCCGGCCAGCCTGCCCGTCATGCGCACCCTGGACGCGATCGGGGCGGCGTTCCCCGGTGGCCCGGCCCCGGCCGAGGTCGTCGTGACCGGCCCGGGCGCGGACGGCCCGGCGATGCGCGCCGCCCTCGCCGCGCTCGGGGCCCGGGCCGCGGCGGCCGGGCCGGTCCGGCCGCCGGTGACGGCGCAGGCGGTGGCCGGCGGGCGCGCCCTGGTGGTGTCCGTGCCGCTGGCGGGCCGCGGCACCGACGCGGTGTCGGACCGGGCGCTGCTGGCCCTGCGCGACACGATCCTGCCCGCGACGGTGGGCCGGGTCCGCGGCGTGAGCTACGCGGTGACCGGGGCCGCGGCCAGCAGCTACGACTTCAGCGCGGCGCTGCGGTCGTCGGTGCCCCTGGTCTTCGCCGTCGTCGCCGTGCTGGCGTTCGGCCTGCTGCTCGCCGCGTTCCGCTCGCTGGCCATCCCGCTGATGTCGATCCTGCTCAACCTGCTGTCCGTGGGCGCCGCGTACGGCCTGATCACGCTGATCTTCCAGGACGGCCAGCTGGCCTGGCTGTTCGGCGTGCGCGCGCCCGGGGCGATCACCGGCTGGGTGCCGCTGTTCATGTTCGTCTTCCTGTTCGGGCTGAGCATGGACTATCACGTGTTCATCCTCAGCCGGATCCACGAGCTGCGGACCGCCGGGGCGACCACGCGCGCCGCGGTGGTCGACGGGATCGCCGGCAGCGCCGGGGTGGTCACCAGCGCCGCCGCGATCATGGTCGCGGTGTTCTCCATCTTCGCGACGCTGTCCACCACCGACCTGAAGACCATCGGCGTGGGGCTGGCCTTCGCGGTGCTGGTGGACGCGACCGTGGTGCGCGGGATCTGCGTGCCGGCGGCGCTTGCCCTGCTCGGCGAGCGAAGCTGGTACCTGCCCCGGCTGCCCCGCGCGGTGCGCGCGCCGCGGCCGCGGCGGGCCGCCGGGCTGGCGGGGCTGCCGCCCGCCGCGGCCCGCCCCGCCTTCGATGAGGACTGAGGTGCCCGCGCTTCGTCCCGTTTCCCGGGGCCGGGCGGGGGTGAGATACCGCTCATGACGGCTGCACGGGACGTGGTGATCATCGGCGGCGGGCACAACGGCCTGGTCGCGGCGGCCTACCTGGCCCGCGCCGGGCTGGACACGGTCGTGTGCGAGCGGCGCGCCGTGGTCGGCGGCGCCGCGGTCAGCGAGCACCCGTTCGGCGCCGGGTACACGGTCACCTCGCTGTCCTACGTGGTGTCGCTGCTGTCCCCGGGGCTGGTCCGCGACCTGGGGCTGGCCAGCCATGGCTACCACGTGTACCCGCAGGGGCCCTACTTCGCGCCCCGGGCGGACGGCCGGGCCCTGCGGCTGCCCCACGACCCGGCCGCGCGGCGGGCGGAGATCGCCGCCTTCTCCGCCGCAGACGCCGCCGCCTACCCCGGCTACGAGGCGTACCTGGGCCGGATGGCGGCGGTTCTCGGGCCGCTGCTGGGCGAGATCCCGCCCCGGCTCGGCTCGCGCCGCCCGCAGGACCTGTGGCGGCAGGGCCTGCTGCTGCGGCACCTGCGCAAGGTCGACACCAGGGGGGCGGTGGACCTGACCCGGCTGCTCACCGGCAGCATCGCCGACCTGCTCGACCGCTACTTCACCAGCGACGCGCTGCGCGGGCTGCTGGCCGTGTCCGGCGTGATCGGCACCTGGGCGGGCCCGAGGTCCAACGGCACCGGCTACGTCATGCTGCACCACCACATCGGCGGCGTGGACGGGCAGGCCGGCGCCTGGGGCTTCCCGCGCGGCGGGATGGGCGGGGTCACCGCGGCGCTCGCGGCCGCCGCGCGCTCGTTCGGCGCCCAGATCCGCACCGGTGCCGAGGTCGCGCGGATCCGGACCAGCGGCGGCCGGGTGACCGGCGTCACGCTGGCCGGCGGCGAGGAGGTGGATGCCGGCACCGTGGTCACCACCGCACACCCGCAGATCTCGTTCCTGCGGCTGCTCGACCCGGCGGTGCTGCCGCCGGAGTTCGCCGCCGACATCCGCGCCTGGCAGACCCGCAGCGGCACCGTGAAGATCAACCTCGCGCTGGGCCGGCTGCCGGAGTTCCCCAGCCGCCCGGGGTTCGACCCGCAGGTGCACGGCGGGACGATCGTGCTGGCCGAGAGCCTGGACGACATCGAGGGCGCGTTCACCGACGCGGTGGCCGGCCGGCCATCGTCGCTCCCGTTCGCCGACATCTGCATCCCCAGCGTCTTCGACGACTCGCTGGCCCCGCCCGGGCACCACGTCATGTCGCTGTTCACCCAGTGGGTGCCCTGCGGCTACGCCGACGAGCCCGACCCGGGGGAGCTGGCCTCCTACGCCGACCGGGTGATCGCCCGGATGGAGGCCGTCGCGCCCGGCTTCACCGCGTCCGTGCTGCACCGCCAGGTCATCGGGCCGCACCAGATGCAGCAGGAGTACGGGCTGGTCGGCGGGAACATCTTCCACGGCGAGCTGAGCCTGGGCCAGATGTTCCACGCCCGGCCGGCCGCGGGCTACGCCGACTTCCGGACCCCGGTCCGCGGCCTGTACCAGGCCGGGTCGGCCACGCACGGCGGCGGCGGGGTCACCGGGATCCCCGGGCGCAACGCGGTGCGCCAGATCCTGGCCGACCGCCGGGCCGGGCAATGGCGCCAGCGGCTCAGGGCCGCACCCGGCCGCGCACCTCGCCGAGGCTGACCCGCTCCCCGCCCGCGCCGGGCGCGGTGGCGCCGATCACCACCTCGTCCCCGTCCGCCAGGAACCCCCGCCGGGTCCCGTCGGCCAGGACGACCGGCTCGGTGCCGTTGCGGGTCAGCTCCAGCAGGCAGCCCTGCTGGTCCCGGCGCGGCCCGCTGACCGTCCCGGACGCGTACAGGTCGCCGGTGCGCAGCGGCGCGCCGCCGCTGGTGAGGTGGGCGAGCAGCTGCGCGGGCGTCCAGTACATGGCCGCGAACGGCGGCTCGCTGACCAGGCAGCCGTTGATCCGCACGGTCAGGCTGAGGTCGAGGCCCCAGGGACCGGCGTCGTCGCGCAGGTAGGGCAGCGGGGCGGGGCGGTGCGGCGGCGGCGGGACCCGGGCGGCGCGCAGCGCCTCCAGCGGCACGACCCAGGGCGACACCGACGTGGCGAACGCCTTGCCGAGGAACGGGCCGAGCGGCACGGTCTCGAACGCCTGGATGTCGCGGGCGGACCAGTCGTTCACCAGGCACGCGCCGAACACGTGCCGCTCGAACCCGCTCACCGGCACCGGCTCGCCCGGGACGGACGGCACGCCGGCCACGAAGCCCACCTCGGCCTCGAAGTCCAGCCGCCGGGACGGGCCGAACGACGGCCCCGCCTCGCCGGGGCCCGGCCGCACGCCGTGCGGCCGGGCGACCGGGGTCCCGGAGATCACCACGCTGCCCGCCCGGCCGTGGTAGCCCAGGGGCATGTGCAGCCAGTTCCGGGGCAGCGGGGGCTGGCCGGGCCGCAGGATCGCGCCCACGTTCTGCGCGTGGTCGCGGGAGGCGTAGAAGTCCACGTAGTCGGCCACGGCGAAGGGCAGGTGCAGGCGGGCGTCACGCCGCGCAACCAGGCGCGGCTCGGTGACGGCCCGGTAGCGCGGGCTGGTGAGCCACTCGGTGATCCGCTCCCGGGCCTCCCGCCAGGCGGGCGGCCCGGCGGCGAGGAACCGGTTCAGGGCCGGCTGGGCGAACGCCCCGGCCAGCGACAGGCGCAGGTCGTCGGCCACGGCCGCGACGTCGAGGACCCAGTCGCCGATCGCGACGCCCGCCCGGCGAGCAGCCGCCCCGGGCTCGGCGGAGAAGATGCCGAACGGCAGGCAGGCCAGGCCGAACCCGGTCCCCGGCGGCAGCTCCAGCCAGGTCATGGCCACCGCCCTGGGACGGGGGAACGGGGCGGTGCGCCCCCGGGGGGGTCCGGGGGGGCCGCCCCCCGGGCTAGCACGGCACCGCCGCCAGGCCCAGGGCGCGGCCCAGCGCCGCGGCGGTCTCCGCCGTGCCCGGCTGGTGCAGCACCGCGGCCGTGTGCGCGTCCGGGCGGATGACCCACACCTCGCCGGGCGCCGCCAGCCCCGCGGCGGCCAGGCCCGCCCCGCCGCCGGGCAGCGCCGCGGCGTCCAGCACCCGGACCGGGGCCGCTACCGTGGCCGCCGCCGCGCGCGCCGCGGCCACGTCCGCGCCGCAGGCGCACAGCAGCACGAACCCCTCCCGGGCGATCGTGCGGAGGGTTGTGGCGCCGGAGCGTATGGCAGCAGAAAGG
>Ga0335078_10008760_pt1 | contig 15027 bp, 16 predicted proteins | sample Lox_Sample_32_FD_206711 | JGI IMG/M metagenome (GOLD analysis project Ga0335078, IMG submission 206711) | Soil microbial communities from Loxahatchee National Wildlife Refuge, Florida, United States - Lox_Sample_3.2 | ecosystem: Environmental > Terrestrial > Soil > Wetlands | place: USA...
CCAACGGCACCGGCGAATGCATCGTTTCGCTGAAGACCTGGCAGTCGCTCGACGAGCAGACGCGGGCGATTGTGACCAACGCCTGTGCGGCGGAAGCTGCTTACGCGCTCGCCGAAATGGAGCGGCTAAACACTGAGGCGCTCGCCGTACTTACAAGTCGTGACAACGTGCAGATGCGCACGTTTCCGCCTGACCTGATCGCCGCGGCGCGCGGAGAAGCGAGCGACGTGCTCGGCGAATTGACTGGCAAGAGCGCCTCGGCGCGCAAAGTTCACGATTCCTACATGGCCTTCCGCGACAAAGTCTCGGCCTGGTCGCGCATTTCGCTCCAGGCGGTGCTGGAGGCGAGGGGAGGGTGAAAATCTTCGTCCGCACGCAAATCGCTGGGGCAGTTGCGGTCGCGCTGCTTCTTTCAGCGGCGTGGCTGGCTGGCGCCTTCGCTGCCGGTAATGTCACCAATGCCCAATCGACCAAGCCGACGGTGTCGGCGGCTGCAATGGGCGAGTATCGGCGTGCCTTGGAGAAATATAACGAGATCCATGGTGCCTACGTCGCTGCCGCTTCAGCTTATTGGTCCGTCATCGCCGATAAACGGAAAACGCGCTTTGCTAAGCGTGCGCGGAACGCGCCTCTGGCGATCGATGACTACGTGCTGACACAGCCGCCGGTCTATACCGGGCCGCCGAAGCCGGTCGATCCGTCCGCCCCAAAGGAGGAGGCGCCGCCACCGCCGCCTGTGCCGGTAGTCGCTGACTTTCTCAACGCCGCGATGCAAGAATACAAATTTGCGCCGCATCGGCCCCGAAGCGAAATCGAGTTCAAGCGCGCCTATGCGCAGGTGGCAGCGGCTGCGGGCCTGACCAAAGAACAGGCCGTGCGCATCTATGGCTTTGAGGCCAGCGGCAACGGCGCCTACGACGTGCAGGCCGGGCTTGAATACAACAGGCCGGGTGCGCGGGCGATCACCACGGCGCTTGGCTACAATCAGCTGCTCACCACCAACAGCGTTGAACTGATGGCAGAGTCGGGCGGTAAATTCCTCGCCGTTCTGGAGGCGGAGGCCAGGGGATTACCGGAAGGACAAGAAGCGCCGTTTGAGAGAACTATCGCGGTAGTGCGCGCGATGATCGCTTTCGCTCGCAGCGTGCCGGACGATTGGGGGCAGCATGAAGTTCTGGGAAACACGCAAAGGGGCTTGGCAATTCACGCAATGAATCTCGACCTCGACGTTGGCCCATTGCTGCAGACACAGAAGCTTCTCGACTCGATCGTGTACGCCCACAAGAAGGGCTACGCCCAGCCGCTAACGGCAGCCGAGCTTGAGATGATGAATCTGACCGGCGACGGCAACGGCTTCGACATGGTCCTGATGCCGGCGGATTGGCGCAGTCAGGTACCGACGGCGAATTTCTTTCAGCGCAGCGGGTATGCCCATAATCCGGTCGCGCAAAGGAATAATGTGGTGGCGACGCTTATTGGCGCGACCAATGCCGTGATGGATGCCGAGACCAAGAAGCAAGGGGCCAAGGATTTGGCGGCCGTATTTCCCAATTAGTGCCGGATACGCCTCAAGCCTTGAACTTTACCACCTTCTGCCGCTGCTCGCCCAAACCGTCGATCCCAAGCGTCACCACGTCGCCGGCTTTCAGGAACTTTGGCGGCTTCATGCCGAGCCCGACGCCCGGCGGTGTGCCGGTAATGATGACGTCGCCTGGCTCCATGACGAAATACTGCGAGCAGGCCCACACGATGTGACGGCAGTCGAAAATCATGGTCGAGGTGCTGCCGCGCTGGCGTTTCTCGCCGTTGACGTCTAGCCACATGTCGAGGTTTTGCGGGTTCTTGATCTCATCCTTGGTGACAAGCCATGGCCCGAGCGGGCCAAACGTCTCGCAGCCCTTGCCCTTGGTCCATTGCCCGGCACGCTCGATCTGAAAGACGCGCTCGGATACGTCGTTTGCGAGACAGTAGCCGGCGACCACGTCGAGCGCCTTGTCTTTTGACAGATAGCGCGCGCGGCTGCCGATGACGATGCCAAGCTCGATTTCCCAGTCGAGCTTGGTCGAACCCTTCGGGATCATGGTGTCGTCGTTCGGTCCACAGATGCAAGATTGCGCCTTGTTGAAGATGATCGGCTCTTTCGGAATCGGCATGCCGGCCTCGGCGGCATGGTCGGAATAATTGAGCCCTATCGCGATGAAATTGCCGACCTTGCCGACGCAAGGACCGATGCGCGGCTTGCCTTTCACCAGCGGCAGTTTATCGGGATTGAGCTTGCGCAGCTTGGCGAGGCCTTTGGGCGAGAGCACGTCGCCGGCTATATCGGGCACTGCCTTCGATAGATCGCGGATCTGGCCCTTGGCATCGATCATGCCGGGCTTTTCGCGGCCGGGCGCGCCATAGCGGACAAGTTTCATGATTCTCTCCTTGGATCGGTGTTTTCTGGCGAAGGCTGATTTTCAGAACGCGCCGGGGAATCGTCCCCCATCGATGAGAATGTTCTGGCCGGTGATATAGCCGGCCTGCGCCGAGCAGAGGAACGCGCAGGTCGCGCCAAACTCGTCCGCCGTACCGAGCCGCTTGGCCGGTACCGACTCGATGTTCATGGCCAGAGCCTCATCGTAGCTGGTGCCGCGTTTCTTCGCCGTCGAGACGACGTTGGATCGGAAGCGGTCCGTATCGAATATTCCCGGCAACATGAAATTGATGGTGACGTTGGAGGCCGCCACCGAGCGGGCGACGCCGGCCAGGAAAGCGGTCAGGCCGGCGCGCGCACCTGAGGAAAGGTCGAGGCCGAACAGCGGCATTTTCACCGAGCCGGAGGTGATATTGACGATGCGGCCGAATTTCTTGGCAATCATCGGATCGATCGCCTTCTGCACCAGCTCTACGGCGGTGATCATGTTGGCGATTACGCCGTCGATCATCTTCTGCCGATCGAGTTCTCGGAAATCGCGAAACGGCGGTCCGGCATTGTTGTTGACCAGGATGTCCGGCTCGGGGCAGGCGGCGAAAAGCGCCTTCTGCCCGTCGGGGGTGGCGACATCCGCGGCTACGGTCGCGATCTTGGCGCCAGTTGCTTTCTTCAGTTCCGCTGCCGTCGCCGCCAGGCGCTCTTTGTCCAGGCCGTTGATCACCACCTCACAACCGGCCTCAGCGAGCCGATGGGCGCAGGCTCGGCCCAACCCACGGCTCGACGCGCAAACGATGGCCTTGCGGCCGGCAATTCCGAGGTCCATCCCCACAAACTCCCTGCATATTCTTTAGCGCGACAGCGCGCCGCCGCGCCTGTATGTCCTCTTCTCGTAACTGGACACTCTCAAGTCAACGGCCCAATACCGCAAAAAGCTCGCCGAACATGCCCTTCTTCCCGGAAGTGTCGCTGCTGCAGCTTGCTCTCATTGTGGGCCTGGCGGCTTTTTCGGGCGTCGCCGGCGGCATGGCCGGCTACGGCACCGGCGCGCTCATGCCGCTCGTCTTGGTGCCGCTCGTGGGCGCAAAGCCGGTCGTGCCGATCATCGCTATTTCGGCGATGTTCACCAACACCGCACGGATCGCCGCCTTTCGCGACCGCCTCGACGTACGCCGCGCACTGATTGCGCTCGTCTGCGCGCTGCCGACCTGCGTGCTGGGCGCTTGGCTCTACACACTGCTCACCGGCCGTGGCGCCGCTCTGGTCATCGGTTGCACTTTGATCGCGACCGTGCCGCTGCGCCGTTTCGTCGGCAAACGCGGCCACCGTTTGGGCGAAAAGAGCTACGCCGCGGCGGCCGCGGGCTGGGGGATCCTGGTCGGCGGCACCACCGGAGCGGGCGTGATCCTTCTGTCGTTGCTCATGGCAACCGGTCTTGAGGGGGCAGCCGTGATTGCCACCGACGCCTTGGTGTCGGTGGCCATGGGGGTCATCAAGCTTACGGTGTTCGGCTTTGCCGGCGGGATTACGCCCGTGGTCTTGGCGATTGGACTTCTGATCGGAGTGATCGGATTTTTCTCTACGTTCCTGGCGCGGATCATCGTCGAGCGGTTGCCGGTCCACGTGCACACCGCGATGCTCGATGGGGTGGTGCTCGTAGGCGGCGCAGTCATGATTTATGGGGCGTTCCGCTAGCGGAATACCGCTAAGGCCACTTCACGATCGGCGGCATGGAGGAGAGGATCGACTCGACGTTGCCGCCGGTGCGCAGGCCGAAAATCGTGCCGCGGTCGTAGAGCAGATTGAACTCGACGTAGCGTCCGCGGCGAATGAGCTGTTCCTCGCGCTCGGCCTCGGTCCAAGGCTTGGAAAAATTTGCGCGCACCAGTTCAGGATAGATGCGCACAAAGGCATTGCCGACGGCTTGGGTGAAGACGAACGTCTGATCCCAGTCGGTCTCGAGGTAGTCATAAAAGATGCCGCCGATGCCGCGCATCTCGCCACGGTGCTTCAGGAAAAAATACTCATCGCACCACGTCTTGAACTTCTCGTACGGCGCGACTTCGGGATGCGCGGCGCACGCCGCTTTCATGGCGGCGTGAAACGCGGTCGTGTCCGGGTCGTCCTGGGTGCGGCGGCGCGTCAGCACCGGTGTAAGATCAGCGCCGCCGCCGAACCAGGCTTTGGTGGTGACGACGAAGCGTGTGTTCATGTGCGCTGCTGGCACATGCGGATTTTGAGGATGCGCGATCAACGAAATACCAGTGGCGAAGAAGCGCGGGTCATCGGCCGCTCCCGGAATGTCCTTGCGAAACTCCGGGGCGAATTCGCCAAACACAGTGGAAACGTGGACGCCGACTTTTTCGAAGACCCGGCCATGCATCATGGCCGCTACGCCTCCGCCACCCGGGCCGCCAGTGTGGTCAGTGCGGTTCCACGCCGTGCGCTTGAAACGGCCGGGCGCACGATCGGCGAGCGGCGCGCCAGCGGGTAGAGCATCCTCTACCGCTTCCAATGCCGACAGGATCTGGTCGCGCAAAGTCTCGAACCAAGCCCGCGCCTGTTCCTTGTTCCGTTCAATTCGGGCGATGTCCATGCTGGCGAGATTACGCGATCGGACCATCGCCAGACAGCACTCCGCCAGTCTGCCGCAGCGCCTCGCCGGCGGCCATGGCGGCGGCGAGTGCCACATTGAGCGAACGCAAACCGGGTAGCATCGGAATGAGCACGCGGGCGTCGGCGGCTTTGTGGACCTCTTCCGGCACGCCTGCCGATTCGCGCCCGAACATCAGCACGTCATCCGCGCGGTACCGATAGTCGAGGTAAGAGAGGCTGGCCTGCGTCGTGAACAACGTGAGTCGGTAGCCCTGGGTCCGCCGCCACGACTCGAAAGCCTGCCACGAGGTGTGCCGGACCAACGCCACCGCATCGAGATAATCCATTCCGGCGCGGCGAAAGGCGCGATCGGAGGTGGGAAACCCGGCCGGGGCGATGATGTGCGCCTCGATGCCGAGGCAGGCACATAGCCGCAGGACAGTCCCCGTGTTCTGCGGAATATCGGGCTGATAAAGGGCGATGCGCATGGGCCTTGGAAGAGAGTGAGGCACCCTTGCACTCTACGGGCAAGGGTGCCAATAAAACCCCGCCGGATAGCGTCGCTTCCGACCTTCCCCAGGCCGGTGCGACGGGACCATCCGCCGAGCCCTTCTTTGCCCCGGCTTGAAAGAGCCGGGCGAAAAAGAGAGGGGAGGGGCGATCTGCAGCGCGGATGGTTGGGCGATTAGACGTAAAGAGGGTTGGAAAGTGACTGCAATCTCAACGGCGAAATCGACGCGCCGCAACGTCCTTTCCATTCTTTTCTGTTTCGGACAGGCCTGAGGTTCGATCTATGAGCGGACACTCCACTTACCAGCCGCAAAGCCCTTTCATGAAGTGGATGGAGCGGCGGCTGCCGATCGCGAGCCTCGTTTATTCGTCGTTCATCGCCTATCCGACACCGCGCAATCTGAATTATTGGTGGACGTTCGGCGGCATTCTCTCCTTCATGCTCACCGTGCAGATCCTGACCGGCATCGTGCTGGCGATGCACTACACGCCGAATGTCAATCTCGCTTTCAATTCTGTTGAATCGATCATGCGCGACGTGAATTACGGCTGGCTCCTTCGCTATATTCACGCCAACGGCGCCTCCTTCTTCTTCGTGGCCGTCTACATCCACATGGCGCGCGGCATGTATTACGGCTCCTACAAGGAGCCGCGCGAGGTGTTGTGGATCCTCGGTGTCATTCTTTTTCTGCTCATGGTAGCCACCGGCTTTATGGGCTACGTGCTGCCGTGGGGCCAGATGAGCTTCTGGGCCGCGACAGTCATTACCAACTTGTTCTCGGCCATCCCTGGCGTCGGGTCGGATGTCGTGACCTGGCTGTGGGGCGGCTATGCGGTCGGCAATCCGACGCTCAACCGCTTCTACTCGCTGCACTACCTGCTGCCCTTCGTCATCGCCGGCGTCGTTGTGCTTCACATCTGGGCGCTGCATATGGTCGGCCAGAATAACCCGACCGGCGTCGAACCGAAGACCGAGAAGGATTCGGTCGCGTTTACGCCCTATGCGACCGTGAAGGACGCCTTCTTCATCGGCGTATTCTGCATCTTCTTTGCTTGGTTCATCTTCTACATCCCGAATTATCTCGGCCATTCCGATAATTACATTCCGGCCAATCCTGGTCAGACGCCCACCCACATCGTTCCAGAATGGTATTATCTGCCGTTCTACGCCATCCTGCGGGCGATCCCGAGCAAGCTGCTCGGCGTAACGGCACTGGCGAGTTCGATCATCATCCTCGCGTTCATGCCGTGGCTCGACACTTCGGCCGTGCGCTCGGCGAATTATCGGCCGCTCTACCGGCAATTCCTGCTGATCTTCTTCGCGGTCGTGATCGCGCTCGGCTATCTGGGCTCTCAGGAGCCGGCGGGCGGTTATGTACTCGCGGCGCGGCTGTGCACCGCCTACTACTTCGCCTTCTTCCTCGTCGTCCTGCCGCTCTTGGGCCTGATCGAGAGAACCAAACCGCTGCCGAATTCCATCTCCGAGGCGGTACTTGGTAAGGGGGCTGCGGTGGGCGCCAGCGGAGGTCGGTCATGATACGCAATGTCCGCGCGCTGGCAGCGCTGGTGCTGGCGGCATCAACATTGAGCATGGGAGCGGCGACTGCTTATGCGCAAGAAGCCGATGCCCCACCGCTGCAGCATTGGTCGTTCGCTGGTCCGTTCGGGCAATACGATCCCGAGCAATTGCAGCGCGGATTCAAGATCTACAAAGAGGTTTGCTCGAACTGCCACAGCCTGAAACTACTCTCCTTCCGCAACCTTGCCGATCCTGGCGGTCCCGACTTCACTGAAGCACAGGCAGCCGCGGTCGCGGCCATGTTCCAGGTCACCGATGGACCAAATGACAAGGGCGAGATGTTCCAGCGCCCGGGAAAGATTGCTGATTATTTTCCGCCACCTTACCCGAACGATCAGGCCGCGCGCGCTGCACTAGGCGGTGGATTGCCGCCCGACATGTCCGTGCTCGCCAAGGCGCGCAGTTACGAGCGCGGTTTCCCCTACTTCATCTTAGATGCTTTCACCGAGTACCAGGAAGACGGCCCCGACTATATCCATGCTATCGTCAATGGCTACGCGACCGCGCCGTCCGGATTCACGCTGGCGCCGGGCACGTACTACAACAAGTATTTTCCTGGCCATGCGATCGCCATGCCGCCACCTCTCACGGCCGGTCAGGTTGAATATACCGACGGAACGCCCACGACGCTGGACCAATATGGCAGGGATGTTGCCGCCTTCCTCATGTGGGCGGCCGAGCCGAAGCTCGATGAGCGAAAACGCCTCGGCTTTCAGGTGATGATTTTCCTGTTCGTGCTCACAGGCCTGCTGTTCGTCACCAAGAAAAAGGTCTGGCAGGCCGTCCAGCACTAGACTTCAAACGGAGTACCCGCGCCGGCTGTCTGTCGGCGTCGTCAGAACGCCGCATGACGAAGCCGTGGTGACCGCCGGATGGCGATCACCGGTGCTTGTCGCCACCATCAGCAGAAATCCCACGACGATCGCAGCCGCGACGGCGGCGAGCGCCGCTTTGATAAAAAACATCATCAGGCACGGAATGCGCAAGTCAACGATGATGAAGCGCCGGGCGTCGATCGTGACGGGTTCTCCGGTTGCGTCGGCTGCCATCGTTCGTCAGAGTAAGCCAGGCCGCAAGCCGGGAAACTAATCTGCCAGGGGCTTCAACCATGACCACCGCCGCGCTCGAAACCGACCTGAAGGCCGCGATCCGCTCGATCCCCGATTATCCGAAGCCTGGGATCATGTTTCGCGACATCACAACGCTCCTTGGTGATGCGCGGGCCTTTCGCCGCGCGGTCGACGAACTGGTGCAGCCTTGGGCCGGCAGCAAGATCGACAAGGTCGCTGGCATCGAGGCGCGCGGCTTCATTCTCGGCGGTGCGGTTGCTCATCAGGTGTCGGCCGGCTTCGTGCCGATCCGTAAGAAGGGGAAGCTACCCTTCAAGCGCGTCAGCATCGGCTACTCGCTCGAATACGGCATCGACGAGATGGAGATGCACGAGGACGCTATCGTGAAGGGCGAGCGGGTAATCCTGGTCGACGATCTGGTCGCCACCGGCGGCACGGCCGAAGCCGCGTGCAAACTGCTGAAGCAGATTGGTGCCGATGTGCTCGCCGCCTGCTTCATCATCGACCTGCCGGATCTTGGCGGTGCGGAAAAAATAAGAAAGCTCGACGTGCCGGTGCGCACACTGATCAGCTTTGAGGGTCATTAGCACGATCGCGATGAGGCGGCGGCGCCGGCGCTACCGCGTACGCGGGATCGCCCTGACCGGGCTACCTCCCAATGACGCGCTCAGGTCGCCCGCGAGCAGCCGCCGCTCGAGTTGATGAAACTCTTTGAAAATCGTGTCGACCCAGTCATGAATTTCGGTAGGTCCGCCCGGTTTTTCGAGCATGTAGGTGCTGAAGGAAAAGCTCGGCCGGTCGATGACGCCGCGCACGATTGGCGAGAGGCGGCGAATGAGAATCATCCGGCAATCGCTGCGCGAGGGGGGAAAATCCGCCTTGTCGAAAGTGACTGACACAGCTTCGTTGTGCACGGGAACGAAGACCGTGGTCGGCAACAGGTGACGTAGCACTTCGTAAGCTCGCGCCGTCGCCGGGGTCCTATCGGTTACGAACAGGATGATCGGTTCGATCGCGTGCCGTCGTGCTTCCGCCACGAAGCCGATTTCGGCCATCACCGCGAAAAATTGTTCGAACGCGGCATAGCCCAGGTCGATTACCTTCACCACGAAGTCGTCGGCGATCAACTGGTCGAACAGTTCCATCTGGCCGCGCGTATCAGTGATGTCGACGGTCCAGACCAGATGCGGAAAATGGCTGGAGAGCGTCGGCTCGCGCGGGTTGAGGTCGAAACCCATGAGCGGCCGGTCGTCGGCGCGAAGGTATTCGATCAGTAGTCGCGCGAGCAGGGTCTTGCCCACGCGGGTGTGAGGCGACGCGATGATGTAGAGCGGCGTCAGCTCCGCCATTGTAAAATCCGGTTCGCTCTAACGCTTCGCCGCATCTGGATACCAGCTTACCACGTTCGCTGGACGCCACGCATGCCGATCCAGGTTGTTCACATTTGGTCCCGAAAAATGCTTGGCCGCTCAAAGGGCTTCGCCGCTTGGCACTGGATCACAGGCGCGCTACCGCGCTGCGCTCGGCGCTGCGCCGGAAACATTCAACCTTTATGTTTTGTGTGTGGCTGGTTAGCGAACGACCTGCACGCGCGGACTAGCCGGGGTGACCGCCGCCGCAATGAGATCATTGAGCTTGATGCGGTCGTACTCGGCCCAGACGTTGCCCAGCCAGTGGCGAACATAGCCACGCAGCACGAACGAATAATTGGCTGTTTCGCCCCTTGGACCCTTATTGGCGACGAACGTTAGGAACGGGACCGAGGCGAGCTCCACTTGCTCGTAGGCCATCTCATTAAGCTTGGGGATTGTGATCTCGGCGACGTCCTTCAGCTTTTTGAAGTAGTTGGCATGTGTGGCCTGATCCCACTCGAAGAAGGTCGTGTTGTTGAAGTAGTTCTTGACCAGAACGTATTCTGCGTCGGTGGTAAACGGGGCCGTATCCTCGATCTCGTTGAGGGAGGCGATCGAGGAACCGAGGATGTGGAAGATGATGAAGGTGATTTGACCCTTTTTCACCGCGTCAAGGAACCCGATGTCGCGCAGCGAGCGCAGCGTCGGCGACAACAATCCCGCGCGCACGTCGATGACGGTAACCGCGGCGTCGGAGTTGGAGAGCGTGTCGAAGATCCGCATCTGGTCGGGCACCGCGGTGACATCGACGATTTCAGTGACTTCCGGATGGAAGCGCTTAAGCGTACCCTTCGGCGCTTCGCTGTCGAAGGCCCGGGTCGGAACGTGATGGGCTGTGAAGTAGTCGAGTAGGGTGCGGGAAACGGTGGTTTTGCCGACGCCCCCTTTGTCCGCGCCGACTACAATTACTGCTGGCTTCGCCATACTCATTCCCCTCGCTGACGCACCGCCACGCGCTTCGCCTACTTCGGGCTCCGCCGGCCACTTGGGGCGGGCGGCCAGCCCGGAAGCTTCGCGTCCCCTACATCGCTACCATTCTGCGCACATCCGAAGCCGGTTTGGAAGCCCGGAGGGGATACGGAAGCCGAAAACTCCAATTTGTGGCCGAGACACATCAATTCGATAAGGCCAATGTGACGCGAGTGCGGCTAACCGCTATGTGGACCCCAAGGACCGGAAGGTGGTTCAGGGGAGGCGGGTCCCTCGCTTTGCGCTGCAGCGTCGTCTTCGCCGCCGTCGGCGGAATTCCACGGGCCGCTCGGCGGCTCCTGACCGGAACCGGCGCTCGCATCATCACCGCTTGCGCCGGGCTCAGGCAGTGCAATAGGACCGGTGTCGTGTCCGCCGGCATACTTCACCAATGCGGCGACCCGGTTTTCCACAGTCGGATGAGTGTCGAATAACTCACCGAACCCCTCGCGCGGGTTGTCGACGCACATTTCCATTACCGCCGAGGTTGCGCCCGGCAATTCGCCGCGACCCTCGATCTTGCGCAGGGCCGAGATCATCGCGTCCGGATTCTGCGTAAGTTCCACCGAGCCGGCATCGGCCAGGTATTCGCGCGAGCGGGACAGCGCCAGGCGGATAATGAACGACAGGACATAGGCAACGATCAGGAGGGCGATGGCGATCAGGATCGCCACGCCTGCGCCGCCGCCCCTGCGTTCGTCTGATCGCGAGCTGCGGAAGCCGAATGGATTGTAAAAGAAGAGCCGGAAGACCAACTCGGTGAAGAAAGAGACGACGCCGGCGATGATCACGGCAACCACCATCATCTGGACGTCGCCGTTGCGGATGTGGGTTAGTTCGTGGCCGAGCACCGACTCAACCTCTGCATCATCGAGGTAATCGAGCAGGCCCGTCGTCACCGTGATCGAGTATTGGCTCTGGTTCATGCCCGTGGAGAACGCGTTGAGCGCGTCGCTCTGCATTATTTTGAGCTTGGGCATGGTGATGCCGCGCGAGATGCAGAGGTTTTCGAGTAGATTGTAAAGCCGCGGTTGGTCAGTGCGCTTGACCTCTTCGCCGCCAGTCAGCGCGTCGATCATGCTCTGGTGAAAATAATAGGCAATGACGATCCACAGCGCCGCGCCAATGGTTGCGTAAGGCAGGGCGCTGATGAGATCGTTCCAGGCGAGCTGCAACAACGTGTTGACGTCAGCTGGGGTCGAGAGCGCCTCGGCGACCAGCGCGCCGGCATAGACCATCACGTAGACAAGGAAGAACAGACCAATGAGAAGGGCGATCGAACGGCGCCGGTTCGACTGGATGTGGGTGTAGAGACCGTACGCGGCCATGGTGACTCGCCGATCATTCCGGCAAAAGCGGGAATCCAGACGGGCTTACGGCTCGTTTGGCTAACGTACCGGGTCCCCGCTTTCGCGGGGACGAGCGGTTATTGGCAACCGAGTTCTGCTTCATCGAGTGGGTTCTAAAACTTCACCTGCGGTGCTTGCAGTTCGGCCTGCCGGTCGGTGCCCAGATCGAAAAAATCCTTCGGCGTGAAACCGAAGGAAGTGGCGAACAAGGCGGCGGGGAAGCGCTGGATGCCGGTATTGTATTCCTGCACCGCGCTGTTGAAGAAGCGCCGCGATGCGGCGATCTTGTTTTCGAGATCGGTCAGCTCGGTCTGCAGCTGCTGAAATTCGGCATTCGCCTTGAGATCGGGATAGGCTTCGGACAGGGCGAAGAGCTGCCGCAACGCTCCTGACAGTACGTTCTCGGCTGCCGCCTGCTGCGCCGGCCCTTGGGCGGCGACCGCCGCATTGCGAGCCTTGACTACTTCGTCGAGCGTTCCGCGCTCGTGCGCGGCATAACCCTTCACGGTCTCGACAAGATTGGGGACGAGGTCGTGCCGCTGGCGCAGTTGCACATCCACGTCGGCAAAAGCTTGGTTAACGCGCTGCCGCATTGCGATCAGGCCGTTGTAGACGCTGATCGCCCAAAGAACGGCGGCGACGATCACGACGAGAAGGATGATTGTCGAGGTGCTCATGGTTAGCGCTCCTTCGGCACGCATCGGGTGGCGGAATCTCCGCCCGGTCCAGAACGGACGCAGTCAGAACAGCAACATAGCTGCCCTACGTCACGGCGGCGAGCGGCGCCGCACCGGCTTTCTCCAAATGCCGAAACCGGGAGAAGCGAGGCTCCATATAGGCGTGCCGGCTGCCGCAGTTAAGGTTAGGAGTTGATGAACATCGCGCCGCGCCCCCGTCTCGTTTAGGGATTTGCTGTCTCGTTTAGGGACTCGGCAAAGACGATCGGCTGGTTGGCAGCATGTCGAAACATTACCTTGGCCTCGTGCCGTCTGGAGAGCCGGAAGGCACTGCGGAACAAAGCGAGCTTCGCGCGTCCGAAGCTTCTCCGCGCGGTCCTTACGAGGGGGCTGCCGCGGAGACGGGTTCGCTGGCTCACGCCGGTCAACTCGAACGGGAGTTCGCCGAAATCGAACGCGCGGTCATCGCTCTCCGCAAAGCCGAGCCGGCTCTGGAACCTTCGGCTGAAACCTCCTTCGAGGATCCGCTGGCAATCATAGCGCCACGCCCACCCTCGGTGTGGCTGGTTATTGGCGCGCTGTGGTTTTTGTTGGCGCTGGTCGCCGCGTGCGCGGTTGTTTCCATGGCGCACTGGTCCCCAGCTCATGCGGGAATGCGCATCGTTCGCCACGCCTCAATAGGCGTTGCGGTAGGCAGCGCGCGAAAACACCGTTTTGGCGATGATTTTCAGGTCCAGCCAGAACGACCAATTGTCGATGTAAAATAGATCGCACTCGACGCGCATTCGCATTTTCTCTTCGGAATCAATCTCACCGCGAAAACCGTTGATTTGTGCCCAGCCCGTGATCCCGGGTTTGACGTTGTGCCGGCGCGCATAGAGAGAAATGCGGCGTTCGTATTCGCGATCGTGTGAGAGCGCGTGTGGCCGCGGGCCGACGAGGGACATTTCGCCGGTGAGCACGTTGAATAGCTGCGGGATCTCATCGATGTTCCAGCGCCGCAGCCAGCGGCCGAGCCGCGTCAGGCGCGGATCGTTGCGCACCGCCTGGGGAACGACCGGGCCGTCGTCAAGTGTCGTCATGGTGCGGAATTTGACGATGCGGAACGGCTGCTGATTGAATCCGTAGCGGCGCTGAACGAAGAAGGCCGGTCCTTTGCTGTCGATGCGGATCAGGATGGCAAGAAAGGCGAGAAACGGAGTGAGCGCAATCAGCGCCGCCGCGGAGAACAGCACATCGAACGTCCGCTTTTGCAACACTTCCAGGCGCGACAATGGGAGGCGCGTGAGTTGCAGGCTAGCCATCTGGCAGAGCCGTGAGAGCTCCGCGCCCTCGAATCTTTTCAGGATCTGCTCGGGACCGAGGTGAATCGCCACCGGCAGCGCCAGGAAGGCATCGACGCAGCGCCTGATGGTGTCGGTTGCCGACCACGGCAGCAGCAGAAAGATCGCGTCGGGCTCAAGCTGGCGTACGCTGGCGATGGCTGATGCCAGATCGCGGTCGAGCGCCGCACCGCGCGCTTGCGCGGTCGCGTCGGCGGCGACTGGGGTAAGGAAGCGACAGCCGACGATGCTGATACCGAGCGTTCGCGGCTCGTATGTGTCAACAAAATCGTTCACCTGGGCGCCGGTTCCGATTACGAAGATTCGCTGCGTGGAAATCAGGCCGGCGTACCGCGCGCGCTTGGTGATGCGCACGATAAGAAAGCGCTCGACAATTAGGATGGTCAGCGCCGCTACATAGAAAAGCACCAGCCAGGCGCGTGAATATTGGTCGCTCGCCTGGGTCAGAAACCAAAGGGTTAGCAGGCAAATCAGCGTCACGTTCCACGAATGGAAGACGCTGCCGAGGTTGGGCCGGAAGGCGAAGAAATTCGTCAGCTTATATTCGCCGCGAGAAACGTTCGAAGCGGCGAAAATGCCCGCCGCCAGGACGCCGACCTGAATGAAGGAGGCAAAGTCGCCGTACTCGCCGTGGGCGAAGAGGTTGTAAGCAATACCGGTCGCGCAGGACATCGCTGCGATCAGCGCCACATCGAGCAGGAACAGCACGCCGGAAACGGCGCTGTGCGAGAGCAGGGCCCAGCGGCGGAGAAGCCGGCTTGTCTTCGGCCGGCAGGCCAGCGTGTAGCTTTGAACGGTGGTCATCAGCCCAGCCCGCGAACAAAGGAAAGCCGCACGCCGCAAACGGCGGTAGGCCTTCCGCCGCTGCCCCGGTATGGGACATCGACGTCGATCAGAGCAAGAAGTGGCGAGAACCGTGCCGGTCGCGATTGTAAGGTCGCGGCGATTGCTGTGGCTCTGGTGTTAAGATTAATCTGGCGGCACAAACGCGTGCGGGGGAGGAAATATGAAGGGCAAGATCGCGCTCGAGGAGCATTTCGCGATTCCGGAAACCGCCGCGGACTCCATGGGCTACTTTCCCGAACCGGTGCGGGCGGAAGTCGCGGCCCG
>Ga0335078_10008762_pt1 | contig 15027 bp, 11 predicted proteins | sample Lox_Sample_32_FD_206711 | JGI IMG/M metagenome (GOLD analysis project Ga0335078, IMG submission 206711) | Soil microbial communities from Loxahatchee National Wildlife Refuge, Florida, United States - Lox_Sample_3.2 | ecosystem: Environmental > Terrestrial > Soil > Wetlands | place: USA...
ACATCGGAAGCAACTTTGCAATTGCCCCAATGTGTTCTCCCGATCTCACATGCGGGCAGCGTTGCTCGTCTTCTGTACCTCGTCTCTTCTTTTCTCCGCTGCCGCGCGCGCGGGCGACAGTCTCAAGCGCGATAACCCGCGGTCGAGTGTCACAGCTTTTCTGGAGGCTTGCCAACGGGGAGATTACGATACGGCGGCGCAGTATCTCGATTTACGCGGGTGGTCGGCCGCGAACCGCAAAAGCGCCGGTCCCGCAGTCGCCAAAAAACTCGAAGCGGCCCTGAATTACGCACCCAATTTTTCGGTGATGCACCTCGCGCAGAATCCCGAGGGATCATCGGGCGCGAGCGATCCGGAAACGGTCGCCACGATCGCGCAAGGCGGCCAATCCTACACGCTGGAACTGGAGCGCGTTTCGCTCGAGCAGGGCAAGCCGCTGGTTTGGATCTTTACCCCCGGCACCATTGCGGCCGCTCTGGACATGAACCTCTCGCGCGTCGCGCCGTGGCTCTCGCATTACCTTCCGCCATTCCTGATATCGGTGGAATTCCTATCGACTCCGCTGTGGGCATGGCTCGCCATGCTGCTCGCGGGGATCGTTCTGTTCGTTCTGGCGCGCAGTTCCGATCGACTGCTGCTTCCCCTGGTGCGCAAGGCGGGCCAGCGGCTTACCCCGCAGTGGCACTGGGGATGGGCGCAAGCCCTGCTGCGTCCCGTGCGGCTTATCCTGGCCGTCGCGGTCTTCCGGTTGGCGATGGAAGCCGTCCGGCCCTCGGCGGTGGCGCGCCTCTATATCGGCCGGTTGCTCGAACTGATGATCATGTGGTCCCTCGCGCGCTGCGCCATCAGCGTCGTCGATCTGCTGCTGACGCGCGTGGAATCGAACATGGCGAGCCGCCAGGAATACAGCGGCCGCTCCATTCTTCGTCTGGGCCGCCGGACCGCCAGCGTCACCATCATGATTGTCTTCATCCTGATGGTGCTGGCCAGTTGGGGATACAACACCGCCACGCTGGTGGCCGGTTTGGGCGTTGGCGGAATCGCCATTGCGCTCGCCGCGCAGCAGACCATTGCGAATATTTTCGGCGGGGTCTCGGTGATCGGCGATCACCCGGTTTCCATTGGGGATTTCGGCAAGTTCGGAGAGATTGTCGGGTGGGTGGAAGATATCGGAATGCGTTCCACGCAGATCCGCACTCTAAGCCGGACGATTATCAGCGTGCCGAATTCCAGCTTTGCGTCGGCCAACCTGGAAAACTACTCGGTGCGGGACAAGATTTTGTTCAACCCGACATTCCAGATCAAGCGCACGACGCCCGACGAAGAAGTCTGGCGCTTGATCGATGCGCTCGGCAAGGCCCTTGCCGGCAATCGCTCGGTGGAATTGGTTCCCACGCCGGTGCGGCTTATCGGACTGACCGCCGCATCGTTCAATGTCGAAGTTTTTTGCTACGTGTTGACCGCGAATATGGACGAGTTTTACAAAATTCAAGGGCAATTATTTCTTGCCATCAACGATGCCCTGCAGGCGGCGCACCTGGAGCTGGTGTAGCGGCGCCTTTCTCCCATTACTGCTGAAACAGCGCCAGCAATTCGCGGCTGGCGGCGAAAGGCGTCTTCCGGCCGGCGCGCACTTCTTCTTCGAGCTCAGGCAGCCGCGCGGCCACCGCGCGATGGCCGCGAAACAGCGCATCCAGGCCCAGTGAAGTGAGCTCATGCATCCAGGCGAGCGCCTGTAGATTCCTCCGCCGCGCCAGCCAGCCGTTTCTTTCCAGCAATTCGCGATGCTCCAGGACCATCCGCCAGACCTCGGCGATCCCCGAGCCTTCGACGGCGGAGCACGTCGATACGCGCGGCGTCCAACCATCCGGCGAGGCAGGGAAGAGGTGCAGCGCGCCCGCGTACTCGATGCGCGCCCGCTCGGCTTTCGGCCGGTTATCGCCATCCGCCTTGTTGATGGCCATGCCGTCGATCATCTCGATGATGCCGCGCTTCAGGCCTTGCAGCTCATCGCCCGCGCCGGCCAGCATCAGCAGCAGAAAAAAGTCCGTCATCGAGCGGACCGCGGTCTCGCTCTGGCCCACCCCGATAGTCTCCACCAGGACGTTGCGATAGCCCGCGGCCTCGCAGAGCAGCATGGTCTCGCGCGTCCGGCGCGCCACGCCGCCCAAATGCCCACGCGCCGGCGACGGGCGGATGAACGCGCGCTCCTCCACCGCCAGGCGCTCCATGCGGGTCTTGTCGCCCAGAATGCTGCCGCCGGAAACCGGGCTCGAGGGATCGACGCTCAGCACCGCGACATTCTCGCCGCGCTGGCGAATCAGGTGCATGCCGAGGGCGTCGATAAACGTGCTTTTGCCTGCGCCCGGCACGCCGGTGATTCCCACCCGCAGGGCGCCGCCGGTATGCGGCAGAAGCGCGTCCAGCAGGCGCGCCGCCAGGCCGGCGTCGGCGGGGAGATCGCTCTCGATCAGGGTGATGGCCCGCGCCAGCACCACGCGGTCGGCCGCCAGAACGCCGTCAATGTAATGTTGGAGCGAGAGGCGGCGCATCAGTGGGCGCTTCGCGCACTGCCGATCAGCGCCATCAGGATCTTCTGCGCGGCTCTCGGAATTACCGTGCCGGGGCCGAATACTTCCGCCACGCCCGCCGCGAACAGCGCTTCGTAATCCTGCGGCGGGATCACTCCGCCCACCACCACCTGGATATCCGCGCGGCCCAGATTCTTCAGCTCCGCGATGGTTTCGGGAACCAGCGTGGTATGCCCGCCCGCGAGGCTCGATACGCCCAGCACGTGGACGTCGTTCTCCACGGCCATCCGCGCCGCTTCGCGCGAGGTCTGGAACAGCGGCCCGACATCGACGTCGAATCCCATGTCGGCGAATGCCGTGGCGATCACTTTGGCGCCGCGATCGTGCCCATCCTGCCCGAGCTTGGCCATCAGAATGCGCGGCCGGCGGCCTTCGAGCGAGGCGAATTCCTCGGCCAGCTCGCGCGCTTTGCGGAAATCGGGGTTGTCCCGGATCTCCGAAGAATAGACGCCCGAAATGGTCCGATTCACCGCCTGATACCTCCCGAAAACTCTCTCCAGCGCGGTCGAGATCTCGCCCAGGGTCGCCCGCTCGCGCGCCGCCTTCACCGCCAGTTCGAGGAGATTCCCCGATCCGCTCCGGGCCGCCTCGGTCAACGCGCCCAGCGCGGCATCCACCGCCGCCTGATTACGCGCCGCCCGCACCTGCGCGAGGCGGCGAAGCTGCGATTCGCGGACGGCTTTATTATCCACCACCAGGACGTCGATCTGCTGCTCCTCCTCCGGCCGGTATTGGTTGACCCCGACAATAATCTCCCTGCCGGTATCGATGCGCGCCTGGCGGCGCGCCGCCGATTCCTCGATGCGCATCTTGGGAATGCCGGTTTCGATGGCCTTGGCCATCCCGCCGAGCGCCTCCACTTCCCGGATGTGATGCCACGCCTTGTGCATCAGCTCGTGGGTGAGCGATTCGACATAGTAGCTGCCCGCCCAGGGATCCACCACGCGGGTGACGGCGGTCTCCGCCTGCAGGAAAATCTGCGTATTGCGCGCGATGCGCGCGGAAAAATCGGTGGGCAGCGCGATCGCCTCGTCGAGCGCGTTGGTGTGCAGCGATTGCGTGTGTCCCAGGACGGCGGCCAGCGCTTCGACGCAGGTCCGCGGCACGTTGTTGAACACGTCCTGCGCGGCGAGGCTCCATCCCGAGGTCTGACAGTGGGTGCGCAGCGCCATCGATTTGACGTTCTTGGGGCGGAAGCCCTTCACGATCTTTGCCCACAGCACGCGCGCCGCGCGCAGCTTGGCAATCTCCATGAAGTGGTTCATGCCAATGCCCCAGAAAAAGCTGAGGCGCGGAGCGAAGGTATCGATATCGAGGCCCGCCTGGATGCCGGTGCGGACATATTCCAGGCCGTCGGCCAGGGTGTAGCCCAGTTCCAGGTCGGCACTGGCGCCGGCTTCCTGCATGTGGTAGCCGCTGATCGAGATGCAGTTGAACTTCGGCATGTTCTCCGCCGAATAGCGGAAAATGTCGCCGATGATCTTCATGGAGTGCGCGGGCGGATAGATGTAGGTGTTGCGCACCATGAATTCTTTCAGAATGTCGTTCTGAATGGTTCCGGCCAGGTCTTTGGCCGCCACGCCCTGCTCTTCGGCCGCCACGATGTAGAACGCCATGACGGGCAACACCGCGCCGTTCATGGTCATCGAGACCGACATCTGCCCGAGCGGGATCTGATCGAAGAGAATTTTCATGTCCTCGACGGAATCGATGGCCACGCCGGCCTTGCCGACATCGCCGGCGACGCGTTCACTGTCGGAATCGTAGCCGCGATGGGTGGCCAGGTCGAAGGCTACCGAAAGTCCCTTCTGCCCGGCGGCCAGGTTGCGCCGGTAAAACGCGTTCGATTCCTCCGCGGTGGAAAAACCGGCGTATTGGCGGATGGTCCACGGCTGCATGGCGTACATGGTGGAATACGGGCCGCGCAAAAACGGCGGGATTCCGGCGGCGTACTCCAGGTGCTCCATGGCGTACAAGTCGTCGGCCGTGTACCACGGCTTCACCGCGATGTGCTCCGCGGTATCCCAGGCGGGAGCCTGTTCGCCGGCGCCGGGAGTCGCCGCGCCGGGCGCCGGAACCTGGTACGCGATCCTGCTGAAGTCCGGTCTCATTGGCTCCTCCTCATGCCCAGCTTGTCCTGCCACTCGGCCAGGGTCTGGATGATGTCCGACTGGATGTGGATGAACCCCTCGACGCCGGCCGCCCGCAGCGCCGCGATTTGCTCTTTGGGATTGCCGGCCACGATCACCGGAACTTTCACCCGCGGGCAGACTTCCCGGGCGAGCGCCAGGTATTCCGCATCGGAGCTGCACAGCACGATGAGGTCGGCATCGCTGCCCTCATAAGTGTCGGACTCGACGATGTCGAACCCCGCGCATCCCAGGAAATTCAAGCTGAAGTTGGCGCGCGCGCCACGCATTTTGACGTCGCCGCGGGTGAGCAGCAGCGCCTTGGGATAACGGCCGGCGGCCTGCGCGTGGTCATTCGTGCGCCGCCGGATGGCTTCGAACGGTGCGGCGATGCGCAGGGCGCCATCGGGCACCGTGAACTCCGGCGTTTTTTCCATCAGGTTGGGATAATTGTTGATCCCCACCAGCGATCGCCGGCGCGACGAGAAGGCCTTGGCGCGCGCGGCACGGGTTTCCGCCAGCGCCTTGTCGATGGCGCCGGCGGCGGCGGCGGCCGCGTAGCCGCCTTCCGCCTCGACTTTTTGCAGCAGCTTCCACGCTTCGCGCGCCTGAAAATCGGTCAGCGCCTCGATGAAATAGGAGCCTCCCGCCGGATCGGCCACCGCGTCCAGGTGCGATTCCTCGCGGAGTATGCGCTGAAGATTCACGGCCAGGTGCGAATCGAACCCGAACGGGTCCACCGAAAGGCTGTCGCAGCCGCCGATCACCGCCGCCATCGCCTCGGTTGTGGCGCGCAGCAGGTTGGTGTACCGGTCGTACGCGCTCTTGTTCCGCCGCGGAGTGCGCACCTGGACGCGCATGCCGCACTGGCAGCCGAAGGCGCGCGTCACCTGCGCCCACAGGAGGCGCGCGGCCCGAAACTTCGCGATCTCGATGAAGTAGCTGGGGCCCGCCGCAAACACGAACTCGATTTCGGGAACGCCGGGGTCGGACGCCAGCCGTTCCACCGCCGCGGCCATGGCGTACCCCAGTTCCTGGATCCCGTGAGCGCCCGCTTCATGCAGCAGGTCGCCGCGGATGGCTTGCGGACCGGGCTCCCCATCCTGCGCGATTTCCCATCCGCGCGCGGCGCGGCGCGCGTTGAGTTGCGCGCCCAGCGCGGCAAGCGCTTCCTGGCGGTAATAGGGCCGGATGACCAGGCCTGCTTCGGTACGCCAGACCAGCTTCTTGTCGTAATCCGCGCCCTTCAGGTCCTTGGCGATGGCCGCTTCCCAGGCCGCCGTGGGAACGGGCGGGAAATCGCCGCGCAGACTGAGAATTTCGCCGCCGGCATCCCCATCAGGCATGGCCGCCCTCCTGTACTACTTCTAACAGATACCCGAAGGCGGCGGCGTCGGTGGTTTTCGGATGCACGAAGAACACGGTGGTGCCGCGCGATCCCCGGCGCGGCGCCTTGTCGATGATCTTGAACCCGTGCGCGCGCAGATAATCGAAGGCTTTGTGGATGTCGGCCACACGCAACGCGATATGCGCCAGCCCGCCGCGCCCGCCGTTCTTTTCGATTTGCTTCGCCACCGGCGATTCCGGGCTCAGAGGCTCGAGAAGCTGTACCAGGTTGGGACCCTCGCCCACCTGCAAGAGCACCTCCCGCACCTGGTCGCCCCCCAGCACGTCCTCGCGATGCACTTCCTGGAAGCCCATCGTCCGATAGGCCTGGACCTGCGCTTCCAGCTCGCCCGGCTTCACCGAAATGGCCACATGATCAAAAAACAAAAAACCCGGTACCTGTTCGATTTCCCGATTCATCATTCAAACTCCACCACCACCTGCCCGGCCTGCACGCTGTCGCCCTGGTTGACGCGCAGCGCGGCGACTTTACCGGCCCTGGGCGCGGTGATATTGGTCTCCATTTTCATGGCTTCCAGGACGACGAGGATGTCGCCGGGCTGAAGGTTCTGTCCTACCTGGGCCGCCACCCGCACCACGATGCCCGATACCGGGCTGCGGCAAACCTTGCTCTCGTCCACGCCGGATTCCGCCGGCGGCGCGGCGGGCGGCGGTCCCGCGGGCAGGCGCAACGGCGCCGACGCGATGTGGAATCCGCTCACATTCTGCGGCGCGCCCGGAGCCTCGGGTTCCGCTACCTCGACCTCTACTTCGTAGGTCTTGCCGTCGATAGTTATGTTCAGTTTCACGGGAGCTCCTAATCCAACCGGTGCGATGCCTGGATCGACACGCGGCCCTGCTGCGCCCACGCGTTGCTGCTCACCAGCCGTATCTGCTTGATGTGCGCGCGCACACCTAAAAAGGCGGCGATGGCCGCCGAAATCGCGAGCAGTTCCTCTTCCGTGACGCCTTCCGGCGCCGGCGCGGGCGCCGCGGTTTCAGGCGCGGCGGCCGGCGCCGGGGGCGCGCCGCGAGCCTCCAGTTCGGCCAGCCGGCGCGCCAGTTCCGCAATCTGCGCTTCGAGATCCGCAATTGTCATGGTTGCCACAGGAACCTCCCTTCTCACAGCGGAATCAGGCCGTGCTTCTTGGGCGGCCGCAACTCCCGCTTGGTATGTAGATACTCGAACACCTGCGCCAGATGCTGCCGCGTGGTGGCCGGCTCGATGATGGCATCCACCAGTCTCCGCCCCGCCGCCACATAAGGGTTCGAAAACGCTTCCCGGTACTTCTCGATCAATTCGGCTCGCTTCGCCGCCTTATCCTTCGCTTCGTCGATTTCCTTGCGGAACACGATTTCCGCCGCGCCCTCGGCGCCCATGACGGCGATTTCGGCGGTGGGCCAGGCGAACACGCGGTCGGCGCCCAGGTCCTTACTGCACATGGCGATGTACGCGCCGCCGTAGCACTTGCGCAGAATCACCGTGACTTTCGGCACGGTGGCCGCCGAGTAGGCGAACAACATCTTGGCGCCGTGGCGGATGATCCCGCCGTATTCCTGCTGCACTCCCGGCAGGAATCCCGGCACGTCCGCCAAGGTCAGCAGCGATATGTTGAAGGCGTTGCAGAAGCGGATGAAACGCGCGCCTTTGGTGGACGCATCGATGTCGAGCACGCCGGCATTCACCGCGGGCTGGTTGGCGATAATCCCCACCGTGCGGCCGGCGATGCGCGCGAATCCTACCACGATATTCGCGGCATACCCGGATTGCACCTCCAGAAAGTCGCCGAAATCCACCACCTTGGTGATCACGTCGCGCACGTCGTAGCCCTTTTTGCCATCCACCGGGACCACGTCGTCGAGGGCGGGATTGGGGTCCACATTGGGATCGCCTTCCACCCGCGGCGGGTCTTCGAGATTGTTGGACGGCAAAAAGCTCAGCAGTTTCTGGCACAGCAGCACGGCGTGCTTGTCGTCCTCGGCCACGAAATGGATCACGCCGGAATGCAGCATGTGCGCTTCGGGGCCGCCCAACTGCTCGGCGGTGACTTTCTCGCCGGTGACGCTCTTGATCACCTGCGGCCCGGTGATAAACATCTGCGCCTTGCGTGTCTGAATGATGAAATCGGTCAGCGCCGGGCTGTACGAGGCGCCGCCCGCGCAGGGTCCGCAGATGAGCGAGATTTGCGGCACCGCGCCGGACAGCATGACGTTGGTGTAGAACACCTTGGCATACCCGGCGAGCGAGTCGATGCCCTCCTGCACGCGCGCGCCGCCGGAATCGTTGATGAAGACGAAGGGCGAGCCGGTCTTCAGCGATTGCTCCATGATCTCCGCCACCTTGATGGAGTGGACTTCGCCGGCCGAGCCGCCGGAAACGGTGAAATCCTGGCTGGCCAGGTGGATCAGCCGCCCGCTCACCGACGCCGCGCCGGTCACCACGCCGTCGGCCGGCAGGCTCTTACCCGCGAGGCCGAACAACGTCGATCGGTGCTCGGCGAACAATCCCGTCTCTTCGAAACTGCCGGCGTCGACGAGCGCGTCGATCCTCTCGCGCGCCGTCAGTTTGCCGCCCTGGTGCTGCTTTTCCAACCGCGCCGCTCCGCCGCCCAGAATTTCCTGGGCGGTACGCTTGCGAAGATCGGCAACTTTCTCCTGCATAGTATGTAGTGCCATATCAGAACTCCTTCCGTCAGTTATTGCCGCGGCCATGAATTACCAGGCCGCGGCCGCGAGGGCGCGGCTATTTGGCCGGCGATACCGTCACTTTGTGGGTCTTGCCGTGCAATTTCACGTCGTAAGTGACGGTGGTCCGCAGCGGACTCTTGCCGTTGTCCGGTGCCGGCGCTTTGGGCGCCGCCGGAGCGGTTTCCGGCGCCGGCGCGGCGCTCACGTTTTTCGGGCCCTCGGCCCGCGTCATGAAAAATTTGGGCGCCACTTTCGGAAACATAGCGTAGGTGAGCACGTCCTCATCCGATCCGTTCGACCCGGCGAGCGCCACGGCGGCATCGCGCAGTTCCTTCCATTCCGGCTTCAGCAAATCGGCCGGCCGTTGATTGATGGGAGATTTCCCCGTCTGCTTTGCCGCCAGTCCGATGACATGGCGGTCGCGCTGCCCGATGGTTTCGCCGTAATATCCCAGCATCAGATCGGCGAACTCGCCGGTCAGCACCTTGTACCGCCCCATCATCACGTTGAACACCGCCTGCGTGCCTACAATCTGGCTTGAGGGCGTGACCAGCGGCGGATAACCGGCGTCTGCCCGCACCTTGGGCACCTCGGCCAGGACTTCGTCCATGCGGTCGCCCGCGCCCTGCTGCTTCAACTGGCTCTCCATGTTGGAGAGCATGCCGCCCGGAATCTGGCTGGCGAAGATTTCCGTCTCCACGCCCGTGATGTTGGAAAGAAACTCCTTGTAGCGCGGGCGCACGCCGGCGAAATACTTCTTCAGCCTGGTGAGCCGCTCCTTGTCGAGCCTGGTTTCGAACCCCGTGCCTTCCAGCATTTCCACCAGGCTCTCGGTGGGATTGTGGCCCGGCCCGAGGCTCAGTGAGCTGATGGCCGTATCCACGCAATCGGCGCCGGCCTCGATCGCCCTCATCAGGCTCACCATCGTCACGCCGGTGGTGGCGTGCACGTGCACGTGCACCCGTAAGTCTTCTCCGCAGGCTTCCTTGATGCCCTTTACGATGTCGTACGCCGGCTGCGGCTTGAGCAGCGCCGCCATGTCTTTGATGCAAATGGAATCGCATCCCAGGTCGAGCAGCTTCTCCGCCATCTCCACGAAATCGCCGGCGGTATGCAGCGGGCTGACGGTGTAGCAAATCGTCCCCTGCGCGTGCTTGCCGGTGCGCCGCACCGCGGCGATGGCGCGCCGCAAATTGCGGATGTCGTTGAGCGCGTCGAACACGCGGAAAACGTCCATGCCGTTTTCCGCCGCCTTCTCCACGAAGCGGTCTACCACGGTGTCTTCGTAGTGCCGGTAGCCGAGCAGATTCTGCCCGCGCAGCAGCATTTGCAGGCGGCTGTTGGGAAGCAGCTTGCGGAACTGCCGCAGCCGTTCCCAGGGATCTTCGTTCAGGAAGCGGATGCAGGCGTCGAAGGTCGCGCCGCCCCAGCATTCCACACTCCAGTAACCCGCCGCGTCGATATCGGCGCAGGCCGGGACCATGTCTTCCATCGCCATCCGCGTCGCCATCAGGCTCTGATGTGCGTCGCGCAGGGCGAGTTCGGTTACCTCAATTATCTTTGACATAGAGATCGCTCTCCGCCGGCGTCACAGTCATCAGATGCTCCAACTTGAACGAGAGCGACGCCAGCGAGTAATACAGATCCTCGTTCTGCAGGACAATTTCGCGCGGAACGCGAATGTGGGCGGGAGCAAAGTTCCAGATCGCACGAATTCCGCCGCTCACCATCAGGTCCGCTACCGATTGTGCCGCCGCCGCGGGAGTGGCGATCAGCCCGAGCGGCGTCCGCGTCCGGCGCACGAAATCGGGCAGAGAAAACAACGGCTGCACTTCGATGCCATGCACCGGCTGGCCGATTTTATCGGCGTCGATATCGAACGCCCCTACAATCTGCATTCCGTGGGTGCGGAACTTGCCATACCCCATCAGCGCACTTCCCAGGCTACCCGTGCCGGCCAGCACCGCCGGCTTCGGACGGTTCAGGCCAAGAAAATTCTCGATCCAGCGAACCAGTTCCTCCAACGGATAACCCACCCGCGGTTTGCCGACGATTCCCGTCATTTCGATGTCTTTGCGCACCAGCGTAGGGTCCAGCCCGAGCGCCCGCGCCAGATCGGCGCAGGAAACGGCGTGCACCACGCCCGCTGCCAGCAGGTCCTGGAGGGAACGGAAGTAGGTAGATAGGCGGCGAAGGGTAGCTTCGGGGACGTCCTGGTGGCGCTGCTTCATATCGAGAGATTAATATCGAGAAATCATTATCGAGAATGTGTTCTCGATTCCAATGTACTACACGGGGAGCGGGATATCAAGAGCTGAAGATCTGTTTAATGGGGTTTTAAGAAAACGAAAGCACCGCTCCCAATGCGGGCGCGGCTCCATAACTCGATGAGCCGCAACCGCAAGGAAGCGGTGCCTTGGCATTTTGCCGGATTAATGCAAGTGCCTTTAACGTCCCGGCCCGCCACCGGGCGGAGGACCACCCGGCCCACCCGGACCGCCGGGTCCGCCCCGGCCCGGACCGTGCCCAAGTGGCTGTAGGGTGGTGTACTTAGCTTGTTGGTCGGACGTCAGGCTCGCATAAAACGCGGCGTCCGTCGTGGCGTTGTTGGTGATCTGCTGGGTGGTGAGACTCCCGATTGCCGTGGCTGCCGCGGCGATTCCGCTATTCGACGTGATCGCCGTTTGGAGGGCGGTCTGCGCCGCTTGCATCTGCGTCTGTAGCGACTGATCGACGGTAATTTCGTTGGTGAACAGGGTAGTCGCGTTGGATTGCTGGGCCGTGGTCAAATCCAACAGCGTAGTCAAACGCGCCACGATGTTGGCGGCGATTTGCGCCGGCGCCGGCGGTGTGGGTGGGGTGGTGGTCGTCGTTTGCGCATACACGAATGCCGCGCCGAGCATCGACAGTGCTGCTGTCCGGAGGATGTTTCGCTTCATTTGGTTCTACGGATTCCTTTCCTGAGTTGGTGAATTGCTGCCGGTGTAGACGGAGTTCGATTGCGCGGGGTTTACGCCGCGCCAAGCGTGTTGCGAACCACTTTTCGGGAACTTCAATCAGTGTTTCCACTGATATGAATTGGGTAAAGAAAATCATAGAATTCGATTACAATCTGATTTTAGCCGTGCCCTGGAGGACCACATGAATTGGGCATATCCAATCCGCACCGCCGGCCAGACCGACCCGTTTCCTACTGAATGGTCGCTCAGCAGCAGTCAACCCAGCGACGATCGCGACCGCTTCCCGCAGCCTGACAGCCGAAGTTCGCCAGCCGAAGACACCGAGCCCGCCGCCTGAGTTGCGCCATTCCGGCTGAAGATCTCGCTTCCAAAGTATGGGAAGCGAATCGTCTTCGGCCATCAGGGCGCTTGCGATCGGTTTGATCCTGGCCGCCGGACCGCGTGTCTTCGCGGCTCCGAACGTACCCGCCAGGATTCTGAGCGTGCCCCTGAGCTTCGAACCGAACCAGGGGCAGGCATCCAACCAGGTGCAGTTTCTCGCGCGCGGATCGGGCTACGCGGTGTTTCTGGCTCCGGGCGAGGTGGCGCTCCACCTGGAGGATCCGCAATCCGCGCCGGATACCGTGCGCATGACCTTGCTGGGGGCGAATTTGCAGGCTCGTGCCGCCGGCGAAGCGCGGCAGGCCGGCGTGGTCAGCTACTTCATCGGCAACGACCCGAAAAAGTGGCGAACCGGCATTCCGACTTACGGCAAGGTCGCGTATTCCCAAATCTATCCGGGTGTGGACCTGGTATTCTACGGCAACCAGCGCGAGCTGGAATACGACCTTGTGCTCGCCCCCGGCGCCGACCCCGGCCGCATCGCCTGGCGGCTGGACGGCGCGCGCGCGCGCGCCGATCGGAAGGGCAATTTGATTCTGCGCGCCCGCCATGGCGCAGTGGTTTTTGACAGGCCGGCGGTTTACCAGATGGATGGCGCGACCAGGATTCCGGTCGAAGGAGCGTTCGCCTTTGCGGGGCGCGAGGTGCGCTTCCGGCTGGGCAGCTACGACCGTTCCAAGCCGCTGATCATCGACCCCGTGCTCAGCTACCTCACTTACCTCGCCGGCACCGGCTCCGATGAGATCAGCCAGTCCACCGGCCCTGGCATTCTGCACAACGGTTCGTCGCAGGGAATCGCCATCGACGCCGCGGGCAGCGCCTACGTGACCGGCCGCACTGCCTCGGCCGACTTCCCGATGAAGAACGCTTACCAGGGCGTTGACAACAAAGGCGGCGCGCCTTCGGCGTTCGTCAGCAAATTCAGTCCCGACGGCAGTTCGCTGGTTTATTCCACTTACCTGGGCGGCAGCAGTTGGGACTACGCGTATGCCATCGCCGTGGACTCGAGCGGCAGCGCGTACGTGACCGGCTACGCCCAGTCGGACGATTTTCCGATCACCCCGGGGGCGTACCAGACTGTCTGCGGTCCGGGGCCGAACAACAAGTCGCCGTCGGCCAACGCTGCGCCGGCATCCTGCGGCAACTCCGCATTCATCACCAAGCTCAACGCCAACGGCACCGCGCTGGTCTACTCGACGTTTCTGGGCGGCTATCAGTCGGCGTACGGGACGGGGATTGCCGTGGATTCGGCGGGCCGGGCTTACGTCGCCGGCTTCGAGAATTCACCCTGCAACACCTCATATCTCTTTCAAGCCTGCTTCCCCACCACTGCCGGCGCGGTAATCGGCACCAGTGTCGCCAACAATGTTACGCCGTATTGCTTCCTCGCGGTGTTCGACCCCACCGGCGCCAACCTGCTCTACTCCACTCTGTTCGGCGACCTGAACGGATTGAAGACGAGCACCACCACCACCTCCGGCGGGACCTATGCCACCGGGGTGACGGTGGATTCGACCGGCTATTTTTACCTGATTGGCTACACCCAGGCAGGCAGGCTGCCAACGACGCTGGGCGCATTTCAGACCACCGGCGCCCCCCTGGATAACACCGGAAGCAATGTCACGGCGTTCCGCGGATTCATCGCCAAGTTCAATCCTGTTACTTCCGCCGAAGGAGCGTCGCTGGCCGCCAGCACTTATCTGGGCGGCAAGACCGGCAACACCAGCGACTATCTGAGCGGGATCGCCGTCGATAGCTCCGGCGACATCTATGTCGTGGGATACACCAATTCCGCGGATTTCCCGGTCACCAGCGGCGCCTACGGCACGGTTTGCGGTACGGGCGGCACCTGCGCGGCGGGCCATGTCACCAGGTTCAACCCGTCGCTCAGTTCGATGATCTGGTCCACCTACGTGGGCGGCTCGCAACAGGGCGGCGGCGACAACCTGTATTTCACCGGCCCGATCCAGTTGGATGGCAAGGGGAACATTTACATTACAGGACAAGCCAACCCGCAATTTCCCATGCTCAACTCGGTGGGGCCGAAAATGTGCTGCAACGGGGGGCAGGTGGTGGTCGAACTCGACCCGACGGGCTCACACCTGCTCTTCTCCACCAGCATCTCGACCGGCGAAGATTCCATGGAGACCGGCGGCCTGGCGGTGAATTCCGCCGGAGCGATTTACGTCGCCGGCAACAACCTCGGCACGCACTTGCCGGCGACCGCAGGCGCATTCCAGACCACCAACCCCGCTCCCACCTGCTGCTACCACGGCTTCGTCGCCAAGATTGTGCCCACCACCGCGCCCGAAATTACGGTGACGAGCGACGGCCCGGAGGTCTACAACGCCGCCACGCTGCGGACGGGCGGCATCGCGCCCAACGAGTACATCACCCTGAAGGGCAGCGGGCTCGGTCCGGCCACCGGGGCAGTTTCTAACATGACCACTAACTTGTCGGGCGCGAGCGTTAAGATCGCGGGCACCCCGGCCTATTTGACTTACGCGCAGGATGGACAGATCAACGTGCTGGTGCCGTTCAACGTGTCGGGTTTGGGCAGCGCGACTATTCAAGTCGCTTACAATGGGGTGGTGGGGAACAGCGTGACGGTGCCGGTGACGGCCTCGTCTCCGGGAATCTTCACCCAGGAATTCGGGCCCGGGCAGGCGTGGATTGTGAATCAGGACCAGACGTTCAATTCGGCTTCCAATCCCGCCCCGCGCGGCACCTACGTGGCGTTTTGGGTGACCGGTCAGGGGCTGGTCAACACCACGCTCGCCGACGGCACGCAACCGAGCGGCCCGCCGTATCCATCGCCCATGCTGCCGGTGAGCGTGAGCCTGGGCGGCGTCCCGGTCCCCGCCGCGAATCTCGCGTTCGACGGCTTGATTT
>Ga0335078_10008763_pt1 | contig 15027 bp, 16 predicted proteins | sample Lox_Sample_32_FD_206711 | JGI IMG/M metagenome (GOLD analysis project Ga0335078, IMG submission 206711) | Soil microbial communities from Loxahatchee National Wildlife Refuge, Florida, United States - Lox_Sample_3.2 | ecosystem: Environmental > Terrestrial > Soil > Wetlands | place: USA...
TCATGGTGAACATCGCCAACCAGGATTTGCTGGCAAAAGCGAAACTGGAACGCATCCGGAAGGTGTTTTTTATCGGCGAAGTTTTCCCGACCAGACATTTGAACTACTGGCGCCACCACGTGCCCGGCGCGATGTTCGTGAATCTCTACGGCCCGATTGAAATCACCGTGGCTTGCACCTATTACATCGTAGACCGCGAATTTGCCGACGACGAGAAACTGCCGGTCGGCTTCCCGATGCGCAATACGGACATACTTATTTTAAACGATCAAAACCGCATGGCGAAGGTGGACGAACCGGGCGAAATCTGCGTGCGTGGGAGCTCGCTGGCACTGGGTTATTACAACAACCCGGAAAGAACGGCGAAGGGGTTTGTTCAGAATCCGCTCAACCCGCACTATCCGGAATTAATCTATCGGACCGGCGACTCCGGGTTTTGGAACCGCCGCGGGGAAGTCATGTTTCTGGGCCGGAAGGATTTTCAAATCAAGCATCTCGGTTACCGGATTGAACTGGGGGAGATTGAACACGCCTTGTTGCAAGTGGACGGCATTCGCAATTGCTGCGTGGTTTATAACCAGAACAAAAAGGAAATCACCTCGTTCTATGAGTCCGACAAAGAATTGACACCGGCGTTTATCCGCGAACGGCTCCTGGTCACACTGCCCAAATACATGCTGCCGACGGTGTTCAACTGGATGGAATTGATGCCGCGCAATCCCAATGGGAAGATTGATCGGGCCAAACTGGTGGCCAGCGTGAATGTGACGCAATGACTCCGATTCAGAAGCCGAGCCAGGTTTTTGACGCTGTGCAGAGAGCGAAGGCGGGAGCAGCAGCCTTTTGCACCAATTTCTTCCCGGTGGAGTCGAAATTGCGGGGCTGGATTGATCACGGCGAGTTGTTTGCCGAACTGCGCAACGGCGTGGCGTTCTTTTTCCGGAAAGATCGTGATTTCCTGCGTTTCTACTTTTGCGCCGCCGACGTTGCAACATTGCAGCGGGAAATTGCGGCCTGGCCGGGTTTGAAGACCGAACACGTCATAACCGATCTCGTGGGGAATGAGTCCACAGTGAACGATCTGGTGTCGGCACTGGAACCGGCCGGTTTCGGGAGGCATACGCAACTCCAGCGCCTGGTAAGAACGGGCCGATCTGAATCTGCCACCGACAATCCGCGAGTCGGATTTGCGGAAAAGGCGGATGGCCGGGCGGTTCTTGGGTTGATTGAAGATGCGTTTGATCGTTACGGGGAGCAGCTTCCGATGCTTTACGAGATTGAACAGGCAATTGAGGGCCGCCAGATACTGGCAGCCCGGCGCGATGGCGAACTGGCCGGGCTGCTTTTTTTCGAAACACAGGGGCTGGCCTCAACCGTCCGTTTTTGGGCGGTGGCGGAAAAGTTCCGCGACTTGAAGACTGGCTCCGCCCTGATCCGGCACTACTTCAAAATCCACGGCGCCGTCCGCCGATTCACACTGTGGGTGAACGCCAGAAATGAAAACGCCATCCAGAAATACCGACATTTCGGTTATGCACCGGACGGTTTGATTGACCAGGTCCTGGCAAACCGGTTGATCCCCGCATGAAAACCGTCATCGAAATTCTGACGGAAATCCGTCCGGAGTTTGATTTCACCGCTTCCCGCGATTTTATCGCGGACGGGATGCTCGACTCATTTGACCTGGTCACACTGGTTGCGGCGCTCGATAAGAATTGGGGCATCTCGATCCAAGGCACGGACATTGTGCCGGAGAATTTCCAGAATCTGCAAACGATTGAGGGGCTGCTGCGCAAGAGCGGGGCCAAACCATGAATTTCACGTTCCGCGGCAAACGCATTTCCGGCGTCCTGGTCGTGGTGCCGGCCAACGAACGGTCCTTTGTCGAGGAGATGCGGAACTTCAATTTTCCCGAAGGACGTTCGCTCAAACTGAAGGAAGTGATGGGTTACGACAAGCGCCGCATCGTCGAACCGGGAGTCTGTGTGTCGGACCTGGCCGTGTTCGGCTTGCAACATCTGTTTGCGCAAGGCCTGCTGAAGCGCGAGGAGATTGATGCGCTTTTACTCGTGACACAGACCGCCGACCATTTCATGCCGGCGACCAGCAGTCTGATCCAAGGCCGGCTCGGCCTCAAGCAGGACATGCTGTGCCTGGACATCAATCAAGCTTGCGCGGGGTTCGTGATCGGACTGATGCAGGCCTTCATGTTGCTGGAGCAGGAGAGCGTGAACAAGGTGGTCCTCGTCAATGCCGACGTGCTCAGCCGGAAGGCTTCGCCGAAGGACCGGAACATTTATCCGATGATTGGCGACGGCGCGTCCATCACGATTGTTGAACGCGATACCGCCGATTCGGTGATTCAGGCCAGCGTCAAAATGGACGGCTCACGCGCCTCGGCGCTGACCATTCCGGCCGGCGGCTTGCGCCTGCCTTCCAGTCCCGAGACAGCGCGGTTGGAAGACGTGGGCGACAACAATCTTCGGGCCAAGGACCATGTGTTCATGGACGGGTCGGCCATCTTCAATTTTGTGCAGACCGAGGTGCCGCCCCTGATCGAGAATTTACTCAAGCGTGCGGGAGTTTCTTCCAGCGAAGTGGACTATTTTCTGTGTCATCAGCCCAACCGCTTTATGCTGGAGAAACTGGCGGACAAGATGAAGGTGCCCCATGCCCGCATGCCGAACAATGTGGTGGAACACTTCGGCAACAGCGGTAGTGTCACCATTCCGACGGTGATGGCATACAACCTGCGGGAGCGCCTGCTGCGGGAACAATTACAGGTCTGCCTGGCCGGGTTTGGCGGGGGACTTGCGTGGAGTGCAATGTTGCTCAAGGTGGGCAAACTTGCTTTTAATAAAATCATTGAATACAAATAATAAATACATATGGATAAACCTGAGTTCTATCAAAGGCTGGCGGAAATCCTCGATGTCGAAGAAGTGAAGCCGGAAGCTGTGTTGAAAGACTTTGACGTTTGGGATTCGCTGGCGATCCTGTCGGTGCTGGCGATGGCTGACGCCAAATACGGCGTGTCTATCAAAGCGGAGGAAATCCGCTCGGTTGTCAGCGCGCAAGGCCTGGCAAATTTAGTCGAAGCCAAACAGAAGTAAGAGCAGCCAATCCCATCAATTGGCGCTGACGATCACATGAAATGCACCTTTAAGAACAAGCGCATTAGTTCGATCATCACCGTTGCGCCCAGTCAGGAATACCGGTTTGATGACGAATACCACTACTTCAAAATGACCGAGGCGCAAGCGAAGCGGTTCAAGAAGATGATGAGCCTGGACCGGCATCGCATCGCGCCACCGGAAGTTTGCGCCTCCGACCTTTGCCTGTTTGGCGTGCAACGGCTTCTCGACGCGGGCGTTTTGAAAAAGGAAGATATTGATGCCATTCTGTTCATTTCCCAGACGCCGGACTATATCCTGCCGCCGACCAGCAACGTCATCCATGGCAAGCTCGGTCTCGATCATGACGTCATCTGTCTGGACATCAACCAGGGTTGCGCGGGCTTTCTTGCGGGATTACAGCAGGCTTTCATGCTTCTGGAACTTCCGGCTGTTTCAAAGGTGCTTCTGCTCACCGGTGATACCGGAAGCAAACAAATGACCCGTGAGAACCGCCTGAACTATCCCATCAACGGTGATGCGGGAGCGGCAACGGTGGTCGAGCGTTGTTCGGACGGGAAAACCATTTTTATGGACGTTAAGAATGACGGCTCCCGCTATAAAGCGCTCCTGATTCCGGGTGGCGGTTATCGGATGCCGTCCTCGGCTGAAACGCTGAAACTGCGGGAAGTGGAAGAAGGGGTCGTCAAGTGCCTGGAACATATTGAGATGGACGGCGCTGCCATCTTCAACTTCACCATGGACGATATCCCGCCGCAAATCGAAGAGGTGCTCGCGTTTTCCGGCGACACTCGGGACTCCATTCAGCATTTTTTCCTGCACCAGCCAAACCCGTTCATCGTAACTCAGATGGCGCAGAAGATGAAAATTCCGCCAGCGAAAGTGCCGAACAATGTGGTCAGCCTCTATGGGAACTGTAGCTCGACCACAATTCCGCTGAATGTCACGCTGAACGCCGCTGAACCTTTGCTGGCCGGAACTCGCCGGGTGTGTCTTTCGGGTTTTGGCGTCGGACTGACGTGGATTGCGGCAGTAATGGATTTGGGACCTCTGGATTTCTGCAAACTCGTGGACTACGAAGGGACCTGAACGCAGCCATGCGTGAGGCATTTACATTGGTCACAGGGGCCGCCTCCGGTTTTGGCCGGAGCATCGTCGAAAAATTGTCTCCGTCGCGGCGGCTCGTGCTGTCCGATATTGACGCCGAGAAACTCGAATCTGCGCATCGCGCTTGTGCGACGCCGGGGCACCGGCTGTGGGTGCGCGACCTGAGCCGGCCCGAGGGCGTCGGCGCGGAATTTGCCGCCTTTTTGGCAAAGGAGAACATCTGTATCGAGCATTTCATCCATTCGGCGGGGATTTTCGGCCTCCAATTTGCGCGCGCCCACGACATGGCCTTTGTCGCGCGCGTTTTTAACGTCAATCTGTTCTCGGCCATCGAGCTGATCCGCACGTTGACGCAGAAAAGGGCGAACGGGGGGGCGCTGCGAAGCATTACGATGATCTCCTCCGTCGGGGCGCGGGTCGGCGCTGCCGGCCAATATGTCTATGCCGCGAGCAAGGGTGCCGTGAACGGTCTGTGTCTGGCGCTCGCCCTCGAATTGGCCCCCACGGTTCGGGTGAACGCAGTGCTTCCCAGCATTATTGAGTCGGGAATGAATCGCGAGGAATTCGCCAGGCCCGAATTTGCAGCGTCCATCAAGGCGATGCATCCCTTGGGCCTGGGCCGGCCTGAAGACGTGGCGGATGCCGTGGAATTCCTGATGTCCGACCGCGCCCGTTGGATCAGCGGCCAGGAACTGGTCGTGGATGGCGGCCGATTGGCGGGCAAAACCCTCCTCGCGGTGCAATAGCGACAACCGCCTTGGCCCAAAACGTGATGCGTCCCGGTTCATTTCAATTTTGTGACCGCCGGAAATAATTTGGGGGAACAATGGAAACCTACACTCTAATCACCGGCGCTTCGTCTGGCTTTGGCAAAAACATTGCGTGGAAGCTCGCGCCTTCGCACCGACTTATTCTCGCCGGCAGAAACGCGGAGAGACTCGAGTCCGTGCGGAACCGATGCGCAGGCCCGGAGCGTCATATTTTGTGGCCGCGTGATTTGAGCAATATTAACGGTCTGGCCCAGGAACTGGCCGATTTGATGAAGACCAGGGAAATTTGCATCAAACATTTCATCCATTCGGCCGGGTTTACTGGATTTCAGCTCATACGCGGCGTGGAAATGGAATTCGTGCGGAAAATATTCAATGTGAATCTCTTTTCCGCCATGGAAATCATCCAGCCATTGACGCGCAAGGCCGCGAACCATGGAGCGCTACGTACCATCACGTTCATCTCGAGCATCTCCGGCCGGCTCGGTGGCATCGGTCTCTCTATTTACGGCGCGACCAAGGGAGGCGTGAATGCGATGTCTCTTTCATTGGCCGTGGAATTGGCCCCGGACGTCCGTGTCAATTGCGTTTTGCCCGGCATCATTGAAACCGAAATGACCCGGCAGTATTTCGAAGATCCGGATTTCCTTGGCTTTTATCCATTGGGGTTTGGTCGCCCGGAAGATGTGGCGGAGGCAGTGGAATTTTTGACCTCGGATCGCGCACATTGGATCACGGGCCATGAGCTTGTCGTGGACGGCGGCCGAACGGTCTGTTCACCCATGCAAGGCGAAGTGGTTGCGAGGGAGAAAGAAATGAAGGCCCGTTTCGCCTCTCCGGAACACCAGAAGCAGAACGATCTTTGAACCTTGTCTTTACGTCGAAAGCCGTGAAGGACGCCCGTCCGGCGCTCGAAGAGTTGCTGTTTTTCAATCCCCGGCAGTATCGGGTGAGGGAAGGGATCGTCAACTCCCTGGGGACATTCGGCCATCCCCGGATTGAAGACACACCGAACGGTTTGTCCGTCCGTGTCGGGGATCATGAAACGCAAACCCTTTTCGTTTTTGACCGGGACCGGCACGAGAGCGACCCGATTGGCGTCGTGGTTTTCATCCGGCCGTCTCCCGCCGAGATCGCCATCATGCATGTGGCGGTGCATCCGGACTATGCCCTTCACGGGCGTCGTGCCGGCTTGGGTTTGGGTCTGATTTTGATCGAGAAGGTCAAGGAAATCGCTGCTCGAATCGTGGGGGTGCGGCAAATCAAGCTTCACTACCGGCAGGATATCGTCATTCAAATCTGAATGGAGAAATCGCGGAGAAAATAATCGGCTGAAATCAATGCGTCACAACGTCCATCTGGAAGGTTTTAATTTACGACTGCGCCCGGTTCAAATCGAGGACGCCCCGTTCATCGTGTGGCTCCGGAATCTCGATTACGTGAAGGGAAACGTTGGTGATTCAGCTACGGATGTGATTGCTCAGGAGGCTTGGCTGAGGGCCTATTTTGAGCGGGAGGGTGACTATTACTGGATCGTCGAGAGTTTGCGGGGGATCCCGTTGGGCACACACGGCATTTACAACGTGAAGGGGACCAGCGCGGAGCGGGGGCGGCACATCATGCGGGCAGAGGTGATGGCTGGGGTGCCCAGCGCAATGTTGACGGCCGAACTGGCCTTCGGAAATATGGGCTTGCACGAATTGCGGTCCTGGGTGGTGGCGGCCAACATGGAGGTTTTATCCATCCACCGGAAGTCCGGATTCAAAGAAGTTGGAAGAGTTGCCGCAGCGCGGGTGATTGACGGCAAGCCCGCGGACATGGTGGAATTCCTGTTTACGGCCGAAGAATGGGCGAAACGCCGTGACCGTGTACTGCCTTTGGCCCACATTGCCGGAAAACAGGTGCTCGAGTGGGAAAAAACGCAACTGGGCAGACGGCAGCCGTGGGAAGAAACCATGACAAATCCGGTTTGACCATGCGGCACTCGCTACATACAGAAGGTTTCGGCGTGCGTTTGCGCCCGGTTCAGATGAACGATGCGGCCTCCATCGTCTGGCTGCGCAACCAAGATTATGTCAGAGGCCGGGTGGGCGATTCCGCACCCGATGCCGCCAGTCAGGAAAAATGGCTCGTGGCCTACTTCGAACGCGAAGGTGATTACTATTTTGTCATCGAAACGCTTGGCGGAATCCCATTGGGCACGAACGGCCTGTATGAGATATTCGGCAAGAAGGCCGAGTGGGGACGCTATATCATACGTCCGGAAGTCCCGGCAGCCTTGCCCAGTGCGATTCTGATCTTTGACCTCGCTTTTGAAAAACTGAAATTGCGTGAACTCTTGGCGAGGTGTGTGTCAACCAACCTGACGGTGCATTCCTTTATCAAAAAATGCGGGTTCCGTCAGATGGAGACGAGATTTGCGAGCCAGGTTATCGGCGGCCAACCGGTTGACATGATCCACTTTGTCTTGAGCGCCCGAGCTTGGTCGGCGTGCCGCAGGCGTTTGTTGCCTTTGGCGGCGTTCGCCGAAACACAAATCGAGGAGTGGGAGAGGCATGTCGCTGAACCCAAAATCACAGGCGGTATCACAAACTAACCCATCGGATTGCTTATGGATTTAAAACAATGCCAAATAATTGATCTGCCGAAAACCACGGATCCCCGCGGTAACCTGACCTTCATCGAAGGCGACCGCCATGTGCCGTTTACCATCAAGCGGGTGTTTTACCTGTACGACGTGCCCGGGGGTGCCGATCGTGCCGGACACGCGCTGAAGAAATGTCACCAGTTTCTGATTGCCATGTCGGGCAGCTTCGACGTGGTGGTGTACGACGGGAAGGAAAAACAACGGTTCCACCTGAACCGATCGTATTACGGGTTGCATCTGCCGCCGATGATTTGGCGGGAAATGGATAATTTTTCCTCCGGCGCGGTGTGTCTGGCGCTCGCTTCCGAGCCTTATGATGAAAAGGATTATTACCGCGATTACCGCGACTATCTCCTTGCCGTGGGAGGCACCAAGGCGTGAAAGTCCCCTTTCTCGATTTTGTCCAGCCCTACGAGGAACTGAAGGCGGAATTGGATGAAGCCTATTCGCGCTTCATGCGTTCCGCGTGGTACGTCCTCGGGCGCGAGGTCGAGGCGTTCGAGCGGGAATTCGCCGAGTATTGCGGCGTGGCGCATTGTGTCGGCGTCGGCAACGGACTTGAAGCGCTGCATCTCGCTTTGCGCGCATACGGCATTGGAGAAAACGACGAGGTCATCGTTCCCGCTAACACCTACATCGCCACCTGGCTGGCCGTGTCGTATGCGGGCGCCACACCGGTGCCCGTGGAGCCGGATGCGAAAACTTTCAACCTTGATCCGAGCCGGATTGAGGCGGCCATCACGCGGCGGACCAGGGCCATCATGCCGGTGCATCTTTACGGCCAGCCGGCGGACATGGATCCGATCATGACCATCGCCCGGAAGCACAGCCTGAAGGTCGTCGAAGACAATGCGCAGGCGCAAGGCGCGCGTTACAAAGGGCGGCGAACCGGTTCGCTTGGCGACGCGGCGGGCAACAGCTTTTATCCCGGGAAGAACCTCGGTGCGTATGGCGAGGCGGGGGCGGTGACGACAAACGACAAGGAACTGGCTGGTAAAGTCCGTGTTTTGCGCAACTACGGTTCGCAAAAAAAATATTACAACGAAGTCAAGGGCTACAACTCGCGACTGGACGAATTGCAGGCCGCGTTTTTGCGCGTGAAACTGAAAAAGCTGGATGAATGGAATGTGCGTCGCCGTGACATGGCGGCCCAGTATCTGGTCGGGATGTCAGATTCGCCCGGCCTGACGTTGCCTTTCGTACCGGCCTGGGCAGAACCGGTCTGGCACCTGTTTGTGGTTCGGCATTACCAACGCGACGCTCTGCAACAAAGATTGACGGAAGCAGATATCGGAACATTAATTCATTATCCGGTACCACCCCACCTGTCGGGTGCTTATGCGGAAGCCGGGTGGAAACGCGGGGCCTTCCCCATTGCAGAAGAATTGGCTAACACGGTGTTGAGCCTGCCGATGGGACCGCACCTTTCACGGGAGCAAAGCAGCTATGTGGTCAAAGAGATGCACCACGCCTTGGAGTCGTTTGCCGGGAAGCGGCCCGTTTCGATCGAAGCCTGAGCCGAGCGGGGAAAATTCACGTGAGCGAATCAAGGAAACATTCCTACGGGCAGATATTGAAGTCATCGGCTTTGATTGGCGGTTCTTCGATTCTGAACATCGGTTTTGGCATGGTGCGAACCAAAGCCATCGCCCTGATTCTGGGGGGGCCGGGGGTGGGATTGTTCAGCCTCTACGGATATGTCAACGACCTGACGCGGAGCATCGCCGGGATGGGAATCAACAGCAGCGGTGTGCGCCAAATTGCCGAAGCTGCCGGGACCGGAGATGCCCAACGCCTTGCCCGGACGGCAACGACCCTGCGGCGCGTGGCTTTTTGTTCCGGAGCCATCGGGGCCTTGCTGCTGCTGGCTCTGAGCAAACCCATTTCGTGGCTGACGTTCAAGGATTACCGGCACAGCGGCTCGGTGGCGTTGCTCGCCCTGGCTGTGTTGTTCGCGGATGTTTCCCAAGGTCAGGCCGCCCTGGTGCAAGGCATGCGACGGATTTCGGATCTCGCCCGGATGAGCGTGCTGGGAGCATTTTTTGGCACACTGTTCAGCATCCCCATCATTTATTTTTTTCATGAAAAGGGTGTGGTACCAGCCTTGGTCTGTGTGGCGGCAGCGAGCATCCTCACTTCCTGGTGGTATTCACGAAAAATCAGGATTGAGCGGGTGGCGCTGACCGTGCGGCAGGCCACGGAGGAAGTCTCTGCCCTGTTAAAACTGGGGGTTGTTTTTATGACGACCGGTTTGATGCCGCTGGGGGCGGGTTATCTGGTGAACATCATGGTGCTGCGCAAATTCGACCTGGCGGCGGTGGGTTGTTATCAGGCGGCCTCGGTGCTGGGCGGAACCTATGTCGCATTTATAACGCAAGCGATGGGAGCGGATTTTTATCCGCGCCTCACTGCGGTGGCTGGCGACCACAAGGAGTGCAACCACCTGGTGAATGAGCAGGCGGAAGTAGGGCTGCTGCTGGCCGGTCCGGGGGTGATCGCCACCCTCACGTTCGCTCCACTGGTGATCTGGCTTTTCTATTCGTCCGCCTTCGCGCCGGCGGTGGAAGTCCTTCGTTGGATTTGTCTGGGCATGATGTTGCGCGTGGCCAGTTGGCCGATGGCCTTTATCCTGGTCGCGCGGGGCGAACGAATACTCTATTTCTGGACCGAACTCCTGGCCAACGTGCTCTTTGTGTTCTTGGTCTGGGCCGGTTTGACGCTGTTCAAGCTGCCGGGTTCAGGCATCGCCTTCTTCGCATTGTACGCCGCTTATTGGACCGGTATTTACCTGGTCGTGCGCCGGTTGAGCGGATTCCGGTGGTCGAGGGCAAATCTGCGGCTGGGGGCAATGTTTACCCCCGGAATCGCGGCCGTGTTTGTCAGTTGGTATTTTCTTCCCTATATCGCCACCGCGATTATCGGGGTGTCGCTCACAGCGCTGGCTGGGATTTATTCGTTGAAAACACTCTGCACGTTGGTTTCCCTGGAGCGCCTCCCCCGGATAGCGCAAAGAATGATTGTGCTTTTCCGATTGGCGCCGTCGAACACCAATGTTTGAAACCGGGCCGGATTTTGTTCTTTGGCTCCAGATTAAAAACAAACATACCATGAAAATAGCAATTGTTGGTTTGGGTTACGTCGGGCTACCGTTGTCGCTCCAGTTTGCCCGTTCCGGAGTGACGGTTTTGGGGCTGGATGTTGACCGGACAAAAGTGGGATTACTGAATACAGGCCGGAGCTACATCAAGCACATCACGTCCGGGGATATCGCGCAGGCGGTGAAGGCTGGAAAATTTTCCGCTTCCACCGATTTTAAGTGCGTCAAACAAGTCGAGGCGGTGATTATTTGCGTGCCGACGCCGTTGAACAAGAATCGGGAACCGGACATTTCATTCATTGTTGAAACCGGCAAATCCGTTGCTCCGCATCTTTCGAAAGGAACTCTGGTGGTCTTGGAATCCACGACCTACCCCGGCACCACAGATGGGGAATTGCGCGAGGTGCTGGAAGCCGGTTCCGGAATGAAGGCGGGGGTGGATTTTCATCTGGCTTTTTCGCCGGAGCGGGAAGACCCGGGAAATGCTCAAAGCAAAGTGGCGATGATACCCAAGGTGATTGGCGGTTACACACCGGCCTGCCTCGAGCGGGCAAAATCGGTTTATGGCAAGGCCATCCAAACCCTCGTGCCAGTCTCGTCCTGTCGCGCGGCGGAAGCAACGAAGCTGCTGGAAAATATTTTTCGCAGCGTGAACATCGCGTTGGTCAACGAACTGAAACTGGTTTATGGCGCGATGGGAATTGATGTCTGGGAAGTCATTCAGGCCGCGAAAACCAAGCCGTTTGGCTATATGGCGTTCTATCCGGGGCCGGGCTTGGGCGGGCATTGCATCCCCATTGACCCGTTTTACCTCACGTGGAAGGCCCGCGAATTCGGGCAGCATACGCGCTTTATCGAACTGGCTGGCGAAATCAATACCGCCATGCCCGCGCACGTCGTCAACCGGACGACGGAGGCACTCAATGCGCGAAAAAAATCGTTGAAAGGCAGCCGCGTGTTGCTGCTCGGTCTGGCCTACAAACCAAATGTAGATGACGCTCGCGAGTCGCCGACTTTCGTTCTCATGGATCTTTTCAAACAGCACGGCGCGAAGGTGGCCTTCTACGATCCTTTTGTGCCGGTGATTTGCATGACGCGCGAACATCCGCATTGGGCAGGAATGCGGTCGGTAAAGTGGGATCGCAAAGTGATCGGCAGTTTCGATGTTGTGGTCATCGCCACCAATCATCAATCCATTAACTACCAGGAACTGGCCGGTTGGGCCGATTGCATCGTGGATACACGGAATCAAATGGCGGGTGTAAAAACAAAGCCCGGCCAGATTTGGAAAGCCTGAACCTCGGAAAAACAAACGCCATTCACTTTTTGACAGGAATCCAATGTCCAGATCCGACACTGCCCCAGCGGTTGGATAACTCGTAACTCGTATGATTTTGCTCCTGGGAGCCAGCGGTTACGTCGGCCACGCATTTGCGCGCGAATTGCAGCGGCGGCGCTCCAGCTTTATTCCACTGACCCGGGCAGCGCTGGATTACACGAATTTTGATCTGCTGTTCGATTACGTTCGGAAAATCCGGCCGGAGTTTATCATCAACGCCGCTGGTTATACCGGCAAACCAAACGTGGATGCCTGTGAAACGACTCGTGAGGAAACGCTGTTCGCCAACACGCTGCTTCCCCAAACTATCGCCCGCGTCTGCCTGCTGACCAACACGCCGTGGGGACACGTTTCGTCGGGAGGCATTTACACCGGCGCCAAAATCGTTGAAGGCGGGAAAATGCGGGTGGTCCGCAACCTGAATCAACCCGAGGCGCGGCGGCTGTTTGAGCAGTCCCCGGAGAGTCTATTTGGCTTCACCGAATGGGATGAACCCAACTTTTCCTTCCGTCATGCGCCGTGTAATTTTTACAGCGGCACCAAGGCGCTGGCGGAGGAGGCCATTCGCAGCATAGGCCAGAGTTACATCTGGCGGCCGGGAACACCGTTCGGCGAGTATAGCGAACCGAGAAATCTCCTGTGGAAACTTCAGCACTATCCCAAAGTTTACGACGCCATCGCCTCGCTTTCGCATCTGGACGATTTTGTGCGCGCCAGTCTGGACCTCTGGGAATACCGCGCTCCCTTCGGCATTTACAATATGACAAATCCCGGGGCTGTGGCCACCCGACAGGTCATCGGGATGATTCAACAGATTCTCAAACCGGCCCGCCGCTTTGAATATTGGAAGGACGACGCAGAGTTCTACGGTACTGACGCCGAATCACCCGGGCCGGCCATCAAACCCTTGGGACATGATTCAATTTTACCATCGAGCCGTCTTGGCGCAAAATCGCCTCGTTCGCACGCGATTTTGGATGTTTCCAAGCTGCTCGCGACTGGAGTCAAGATGCGGCCCTTGAAGGACGCGCTTGAGGATTCATTGCGCAACTGGCGCGAGGAAACGCCAGTCGGGCAATTGGTAAACCACATTGGTTCCGCCAATCATATCCGAAAATAATCCCATGAACATTAAATCCAAACATACCGTTCACGGCCTCGGGAAATCAACGGCATTAGCCACGTTGGCCTTCCTGCTGGCGCTGTCTGGCACGGCCAAGGCGCAACAGGTTATTGTGCCGGCGCCCTCGTATCCGGTGACGCCGCCAGCCGTCCAGGAAATCCAGGCCAATAATGAGATGACCGTGTTCAGCGCGGAAGGAAACGCTCCCGGCGGCGCACCGGAGACACAACCGTTTCAATACGGGATATTCACGCTGCGCCCTCATCCGTTTTACCGTTTTCTTTACGGAAACGGGATCTTGGCCAGTACCAATCAGGCGGAAAACACGGTCATTAATCAAATTTCACCCGGTTTTCTTGTCCAAATCGGCGGACATTGGACACTGGATTATACGCCCACCTGGACGTTCTATTCGAACAATCATTTCGAGAACACCTTGGATCATCTCGTCACTTTGACGGGCGGGACGTCGTATGAGGATTGGACTTTTGGATTGTCGCAAGTTTGTGCTTTGACCTCTGACCCACTCGTCGAAACCGCCACCCAGACCAGTCAGGAGACCTATACCACCACGCTCAACGCCTCCTGTCAGCTCAACAGCAAAATGTTTACGGACCTCGGACTCAGCCAAAATATTATTTCCGCCGACCAGTTCAACAGTTCCCGCAAATGGGACACGCTCGATTGGTTGAATTATCAGTTTTGGCCCCGATTGGACGCCGGCGTCGGTGCAGGCTTTGGGTATGTCAATATGCAGACCGGTCCGGACATGACCTACGAACAGCTCCAAAGCCGGGTGGATTGGCGGGCGACGGACAAGATCAGTTTTCAGGTTCACGCCGGCGGCGAAGACGACCAGTTTCTTGGCAGCGGCGGCGCGGGCGATTTGTTGAATTTTGTTTTCGGAGCGGCCATTCAATATCAGCCGTTTGAAGTAACTAAAATAACCATCAATGCGGATCGTAACGTCTCCCCGTCCTATTTCGCGAATGAAACCACCGAGAACACCGACTTTACCGGCGATCTGAATCAGCGTTTGCTGGGGAAACTTTACCTGGATTTGCAGGGTGGCTACCACATAATGAAATATGTGGCATCGGCCAACAACACCTCTGCCGGCCGTGAGGATGATCTCTACTCAGTCAGCGTCCAACTGAGCTATCCTTTCGCCCGGCGGGGAACAGTCGCGGCCTTCTATCAGGCCAGCAGCAACTCGTCCACGCAACCCGGCTTCGGTTACTCCAGCAGTCAGGTTGGACTCCAAATTTCATACTCCTATTAAAGATCCGGTACGAAGCCGCCGAAAATTGGTTTAAACGCGTCCCCAAACAAAAACTCTCGAAGCCGCCGCCTCGAGAGTTTTTTTGTTTGCATTTAGAACCACGAGAACCGCTCCGGCACAAACACGATGTCAGAAGGTTGGAGATAAAACGGTTTGTTTTCCTTCCCTTCCAGAACCAGCTTCAGGTTCAACGTGTAGTTTTCAACCCGGTCTCCGTTGTGACGAAGCACTCTGACGGCCTTCAAATTGGCCTTGGTGTAGTCAACCCCCCCCGCCTCCATGATGGCATCCAGCGCCGTCAAGGGATGATCGGAAACTATCTTCCCCGGACGGATAACCGAACCGGTCACAAAAACCGGGAAGGTGGAGGAAGTCAGTGTGACGAGGACCTCCTTGGTTGACAGTTGCGGCGCGTATAATTTGACCAGATCCCGCTGCAATGCTTCGGTGGTCATTCCGGTCGCCTGTACTTCGCCGACCAAGGGCAGTGTTATTTTGCCATCCCTCCGGATTTGCTGGGTGGTGTCC